>Ga0163151_10008124_pt1 | contig 11983 bp, 10 predicted proteins | sample OliLakLV19MP5IB2_FD_145596 | JGI IMG/M metagenome (GOLD analysis project Ga0163151, IMG submission 145596) | Freshwater microbial mat bacterial communities from Lake Vanda, McMurdo Dry Valleys, Antarctica - Oligotrophic Lake LV.19.MP5.IB-2 | ecosystem: Environmental > Aquatic > Freshwater >...
TCAGACGCCAGCAGCGGAATCACAATCATCAACCCCAGTGCGATCGTGTGCACCAGAATCGACAGCGGCACCGTGTACCACTGTTTGGTTCCCACTCGAACGGTGGGGTTGCTCACGTCGCCGAACATTTCACGCGGCACGGTTACCTCCTGCGCCCTGACACTTCATTCAAAAGCCTAACGAAAGCCGGAATTATAGTCAGGTCTAAAAAACTGTGTCAATAAACGAACACCGAAAACTTCGCTTAGATGGATTAGACACCGGTTCCTGGAAAATGGCCCGGGGGCATCGGAGAACTTTTCAGCGCCCCCTGCAACCCCATGCCGCCCGTCAAAAACACCCGGATGCCCTGCTCCACCGTCATGTCGGGAAAACTCACCCGCCCCACCGGACACACCACCACGTCGCCCAGATACAGGTGGTTGGTCGGCACGTACACCGCCGCAAACGGCTGCGGCCCCTCCCCTTGGTCCACCAGGAACTCCTTGGTGAGGAACCCGAGCATAAACCCTCTGGAGCCGTCCTCAACCATGACCACACGTTTAAATCCGAATTCGTTATCCGGAGAAAACGCGAAAATCAGCTGCTTCACCGGCGCATAGACCGTCCGGAAGACCGGCACATGCATCAGGATCTGCTCCCCACGGCCGAGGATCCGGCGCCCAATCACATTGGTCGCCACCGCCCCGATCAGCAGAACGACCACCAGCGTAGTCGCCAACCCCAGTCCGGGGATGTGCGTTCCAGTCCACCGCTCGTACAGCCCCTCCGTGAGACCATCCACGATCCGGAACATCCACACGATCGCCGCGACGCTGACGACCAGCGGGACCGAGACAAAAAACCCGGTGATGAACGATCGGCGGAGCCAGGACATGGGTGTCAGGAGACTTTATAGCCAAAAGAACAGGGCGGCAGCAATCGCGAGACGATACCAGGCAAAGATGTCGAGTTTGTGACTGACGAGGTATTTCAGGAGGAAATTGACTGCCAGGTACCCCACCACGGCGGACGTCAGGAATCCCACCGCAAACAGCTGGAGATCGGCTGAGCTGGGCGCGACGTCCCGCATGTCGAGCATTTTTTTAGCGCCCGCGCCGCCAATGGCCGGCACACTCATCAGAAACGCGAACCGAGCCGCCGCCAGCCGGTTCAGCCCCAGCAACATCCCGGCGGTAATGGTCGCCCCTGACCGCGAGACCCCCGGAAAAAGCGCGCACACCTGCGCCACACCAATCAGCACCGCTCCGGTCATCGTCAGCGTCGCCTCGGTGCCGGTCCGTGGGCCGAGCCGCTCGACCAGAAACAGCAGCCCTGCGCCAATAATCAGCGTGTACGCCACCACGTGGGGGTCGCGAAAGGTCTCGAACCACGCTTCAAGCGTGAGGCCGGCGATCACCACCGGGACGGTGGCGGCCGCCAGCAGCCAGATGCGACGACCGTCGGGCCCAGGGTTGGGAGAGAAGGCACGGGGAACAGACCGGGCCATGGCCAGGAGGTCGGCCCGGAAGAACCATACGACCGCCGCCAGCGTGCCCAAATGGCAGGCCAGGTCAAACGGCAGGCCGAGTGCACCGGCGTCCCAGCCGAACGCCCATCGCGCGAGGATGAGATGGCCTGAACTTGAGACCGGCAGGAACTCGGTGAGCCCCTGGACGATCCCAAGCACGGCCGCCTCAAACAGAGACACTGCCTACGACTTGCCCTTCGCGCGTGCACGGGCCGCGCCACTCTGGGTCGGTGCGGTCGGCTTGGTCAGCACCAGCGCAATCGCCGCCGCGATGAACACGGTCGAATAAGTGCCGCTGATGATGCCGACGAGCAGCGTGAACGCAAACCCTTCAAGCGCTTCTCCGCCATACAGATACAAGCCGGCCACCGCGAGGAACGTGGTGCCGGCGGTGATGACCGTGCGCGACAGCGTCTGGTTCACGCTCGTATTGACCAGCGGCTCCAGATTGTCCTTGCGCATGGTTCGCGTATTTTCACGCACGCGGTCAAAAACAACGATGGTGTCGTTGACCGAGTAGCCGGTCATCGCCAACAGCGCGGCGATGATATTGAGCGAGAGTTCGTACCCGAACCAGTTCAGGAAGATGAGGCAGATCACCACGTCATGCAACGTGGCGACGATGGCACCGACCGCAAACGTGAAGCGGAACCTGAGGGCGATGTAGATCATGATCCCGGCCAGCGCCGTGATCGTGGCCCAGATGCCCTTGCTCCGCAGGTCGGCACCGATTGCGGGGCCAACGATGTCGGTGCGGTCGGGCGTGAACGCGCCGATGTTGGCCTGCCGCAATAACTGCAGCACCGATTCCGCGCCGTCATCGAGTGTCTGGCCGGTTTCCACCTGCAGGAGCTGCGGCAACCGGACGAGCACCATGTTGTCGGCGGCTGCACCGTACCGCTGCACGGATTTTTCGCCCTGGATCGAAGCCAGTGCGCCGCGGACGGCATCCTCCGAGACCGGCTGTTCAAAGCGCAACAGCAACTCGGTGCCCCCCGAGAACTCGATGCCGAGCTTCAGTCCGCCCGGCTGCATCACGATCGTGCCGACACCCGCAATGATGATGACGGCCGACAGCGCGATGGCGTGCCACCGCCATTTGATGAAGTTGAAGTTTGTCTTGCTCAGGATCTGCATATTAAATGCTCAGCTTCGCAGCGCCGGGCTTTCGCGACAGCGACAGCTCGAACAGGGTTCTGGACGCAAACACGGCCGTGAACACGTTGGAAATAAGACCGAAGAACAGCGTGGTGGCAAAGCCGCGAATCGGGCCCGTGCCGAACTGGAAGAGAAACGCCGCGGCAATGAGCGAAGCGATGTGGGTGTCGAGAATCGTCACAAACACGCGGTCAAAGCCGGCGGCCACCGCCTGCCTCGGCCCTTTGCCGTTGGCGAGTTCTTCACGGATGCGCTCGAAGATCAGCACGTTCGAGTCCACGCCCATGCCGATGGTCAGAATGAAGCCGGCAATGCCGGGCAGGGTCATGACTGCGCCGAGGTAGGCCATGAAGCCGAGCAGCACCATCAGGTTGAGCGTGATGGTGATGACGGCGTTGAAGCCGGCCAGCTTGTAGTAGAACACCATGAACAGCGCGACCAGAATCAGGCCGGCGATCGACGCCTGCACACCTGCATCAATCGAGTCCTGACCGAGACTGGGACCGACCGAGTTTTCATACTGCGGGGTCAGCGACGCCGGCAGGGCTCCCGACCGCAGCACCATCGAGAGGTCGGTGACTTCGGCCTGCGTGAAGGTGCCGGTGATTTGTCCTTCGTTCGAGATGCGGCCTTCGATGACCGGTGCCGACTCGACACGGCCATCAAGGATGATCGCGAGCTGGCGTCCGATGCTGGTGCCGGTGATTTCCCCAAAGCGGCTGGCCGCCTGACTGTTGAGTGTGAAACTCACGGCAGGCTGGTTGAACGTGTCCACGGTGGCGCGCGCGGTGCGCAGATCGTTGCCCGTGACGGCCGCAAGACGACGCACCAGATAGAAGGAGGGCGTGGCGGGCTGCCCCACCGCCGAGGAGGACAGGCCAGGAATGATTTCCATGTCCGGCGGCACGGCGCCACCGGTGGCGGCCAGCAACGTCGCCTGATCAGGCGCCGGTCCCTGCTCGACCATCTTGAGTTCGAGCAGCGCCGTCTTGCCAATCATCTCCTTGGCGCGCGGAATGTCGCTGACGCCGGGAAGATAGACCACGATCTGATTTCCGTCATTCCCGTAGGGGGCGACGATGGGTTCGGAGACCCCCAGTTCGTTGACGCGACGGTCGATGGTCTGGATGGCCTGGGCCACCGCCTCTCGGCGACGATCCACATCGACGTTGGGCTTCATGCGGAAGGTGTAGGACCCACCGACGCCCGATTCGCGATCAAAGGTCAGGCCGACCTGATCCTGCGCGAGCTGCCGAAACTGCGCGTCCTTGTCCGGCGCCACGCCCTCCACCACAAACGTGGTGAGGTTTGACGGTCGCACACTCGACGTGGTCACCCCGGCGGTCGACAGCGACTCCTGCAACTGCGCCGCGGTCGTTTCCGTTTCGTAGGTCAACGCCTCCTCGGTGTTGACGCGCATGACGAGCTGAATGCCGCCCTGCAGGTCGAGACCGAGTTTGAGGCGGTCCTGTGGGGGATAAACGCGGCGGATGGCCAGCGCGGCCACGGCGACGATGGCGATGACTTTCCAACGAAGGTTCTTATACATGGTTAGAGACCGCCGGATTCCTTGACGACCGGCTCCTGTCCTTGGTACCCGCCGACGGCCGCGCGAGCCACCTCAATGCGCACCTTTTCGGCAATCTGAATCTGGACCGAGACATCGGTCAGTTTCGTAATCTGCCCATAGATCCCGCTGGTGGTGATGACTTTGTCATTCACCTGCAGGCCGTTCTGAAACTCTTGAATCTTCTTCTGTCGGCGTCGCATTGGCAACAGGACGAGCAAATAGAAGATGCCGAGCATCAGGGCAAACGGGAACAGCTGGATCCAGATACTGGGCTGTCCTGCCTGGGGCTGTGAGGCGGCGAAGAGAAGCGGAAGTGTTTTTAATTCAAGCATTTAGGGCACGTGTTGGCGGGTAAAGGTCCGGTGGAACGCCTGTCTGAACTCCTCGAACGTTCCGAACTCAATAGCCTTCCGAATCGACTCCATGGTGTCAAGGTAAAAGTGGAGATTATGCACGGTATTGAGGGACGCTGCCGTCATTTCGCCAACCATATATAAATGTCGGAGGTAGGCACGGGAGTGCCGCTGGCAGGTGCTGCAGGTGCAATCGGGGTCGGGCGGGCCAAAATCTTCGGCATACCTGGCATTCTTGATGGCGATCACGCCGTGCCGGGTCAGCAACTGCCCGTTCCGGGCGTTGCGGGTCGGCAGGACGCAGTCAAACATGTCGATGCCGCGGGCCACACTCTCGACCAGGTCATCGGGCATCCCTGTCCCCATCAGATAACGTGGCAGGTCTGCGGGCAACTGCGCGGCGGTGTGCTCGACGACGTCATACATGACGTCAACCGGTTCCCCGACCGACAGTCCACCAATTGCGTACGCGTCAAAACCGATGTCGAGGGTGCCGGCGACACTGCGATCACGCAGGTCACGATGGGTGCCCCCTTGAATGATGCCGAACTGCCTCTGTCCCGGCGTGGCGCGCGGCACCTCCGGTGCATCACCGCGTTGCAGGGCCTGAAAGCGATCACGTCCGCGCCGCGCCCAGCGGAGCGTGCGCTCCATCGCGGCCTCGACGTCTGCGCGTTCGGCGGGCCACGGCGCGCACTCGTCAAAAATCATGGCGATGTCCGACCCGAGTCGCGCCTGGATGTCCACGACCGACTCGGGCGTGAGCAGGTGTGCGCGCCCATCAATGTGTGACCGGAACGCCGCGCCTTCTTCCGTGATCGTGCGTCGGCCCGCAAGACTGAAGACCTGATACCCGCCTGAATCGGTGAGCACCGGTTTTGCCCACCCCATGAATTTGTGCAGGCCGCCCGCGCGGGCGATCAGGTCGTCGCCGGGGCGCAGGTGCAGATGATAGGTGTTGCCCAGAATGATGTCGGGGTTGAGCACATCCACCTGATCAAAGGTCAGTGCTTTGATCGCCGCGCGCGTGCCAACGGGCATGAAGGCGGGCGTCTGGACGGTGCCGTGCGGCAACCGCAGTTCACCACGGCGCGCACGACCGTCTGTGGCGGTCACGGTGAAAGACACGCCAGCCAGCTTATAATGGCCGCGCGTGAAACGTTTACGAATCGGCATTGTGTACGGCGGACGGTCAGGTGAACACGAAGTGTCGATCGCGTCGGCCGCGTCCGTCTTTGCCAATCTGGACAAGGCCAAATACGAGCCCATTGCGATCCGGATCGAAAAAGACGGCCGGTGGATGTTGTCCGACCGGCCACCGTCGGCACCATCGGCTGCCGAAGTGATCGATCAAATGCGCGACGCCACGCGTGTCCGCGGTGGGCGCGAAGTGATTTTGCCGCCGCGCCCCGGTGACGACACGCTGGTGCTGATCGACCGCCGCCCCGCGCGTGAGGGTGACGAGAGCGCCGCGGTGCTGACGGGCCTGGGACTGGACGTCATCTTTCCGGTGTTGCACGGTCCCTACGGCGAGGATGGCACGATCCAGGGCCTGTTGGATCTGGCCGGCATTGCGTACGTCGGATGTGGCGTGCTGGCGTCCGCCGTCGGCATGGACAAAGCGATGATGAAGGTCCTCTTCCAGGCCGCCGGCCTCACGGTGGCCCCCTGGGTCATCGTCCGCGACATCACATGGCGCGACGATCGCGAAGGGCTGACCCGCCGGATTGGCGAGTCGCTGACCTATCCGCTGTTTGTGAAGCCCGCCAATCTGGGATCGAGCGTCGGCATTTCGAAGGTCAAGGACCCGGCCGACCTCGCGGCCGCCGTGGAACTCGCCCTGGCGTTTGATCCGAAGGTCGTGGTGGAGTCGGCGGTGACGGGCGCGCGCGAGATCGAATGCGCCGTGCTCGGCAACGGCACTCCCGAGGCGTCGATCCCGGGCGAGATCATTCCCGACGGCGAGTTCTACGACTACGAAGCGAAATACATGCGCAGCGGCTCACGCACCGAGGTGCCCGCCTCGTTGCCGCCGGCGATGATGGCCGAGGTGCAGCGGCAGTCGATGATCGCGTTCACGGCGATTGAGGGCAGCGGACTGGCGCGCGTGGACTTCCTGCTCTCCTCCACCGGCACACTTGTCATCAACGAGATCAACACGATGCCGGGGTTCACGACGATCAGCATGTATCCGAAGTTGTGGGGCGCCAGCGGTGTCGACTATGCGGCGTTAATCGATCGCCTGATCACACTCGCACGCGAGCGCCACGCACAACAACAACAGCGTCGCACCTCCGCGTTCTGACCCTCGGGACGCCGCGACGGCCGCTCCGGCCCCTATCATTTTTGACAGTGTCTTGCATTTTGTGCTTGACACTTTTCTTTCTCATCCCTAATCTACATCTTGCGTGACGAGGAACCACTCAGCCCATCTATTGGGTACGGTTCAACGGAGCGCCCAGCGAGAAGTTCGGCTGGCAGGCGGGTGCGGCAGAGGGCTAGCACCCGTTTTTTGTAGCCGGTAATTCCGGCAGCGAGATGCCAGGTGTGTGTTGTGTCCACATCTGCCACGAGGCGAGAGCGCCGCACAGCGGGTCAGGCGTGCCGAAAGGCCGCGACGGCTGCGGTGAGGAAGGGCTCACGCGATCCCAACTGAAGGGAGGGACAATCACATGGCCAAGAAAGCAGCCAAGAAGGCAGCGAAGAAGGGCGGCAAGAAGCGCTAAGCGCTTCTCCACCTTTGAAGAGAAAAGGGGGCGACTGTCGCCCCCTTTTTTTTTATCTCCCCACTATCTCAACGTCACGCCATCCCAGATCCGCATCCGTTCGATGACGTCCTCGGGTCCGAGCCGATCCACGACGTCCATGCCCTTCACCACACGCCCAAACACCGTGTACTGCCCATCGAGGTGCGGTTGCGGCGAATGTGTGATGAAAAACTGACTGCCGCCGGTATCGTCCCAGGACAACGCCATGCCGACCGCGCCGCGGGTGAACGGCAGGGGGCTCAACTCGTCGACAATCGCATACCCGGGTCCGCCGATGCCGTCGCCGCGCGGGTCGCCGGTCTGCGCGACAAAGTTCGGCACCACACGGTGCCACCGGAGGCCGTTGAAATACCCGGCCCTGGTCAACTCGATGAAATTGGTGGTGGCGATTGGTGCCTCCACCACGTTGAGCTCCACCTCGATGACGCCATGCCGTGTTTCGATCAACGCCATCGGTGAAAACTTCGGGTGCAGCAGGCCGGCCGATTCGAAGAACTCGGGTGCATACCGCAGAGGGGCCGGACGGCTCACCTCGTCGCGACGTCCCGAAACCATGCCTGCGCGGACACGTACGGCCCAGTCGCGATCCTGCAGCGCCCGCTCGACGAGCGCCACAGCCTCTTCACCACCAATGGCGTGGGCCGCGGTGACGGCGGAGGCCCGCGCATCGATGGCCGCGTCGCTCAAGCCACGGTCGTAGGCCTTGACGAGGGCGGGCACGCCGCCCGCGACTCTCTGCTCGCCGATGATGCGCGCCGCGGCGGCACGCACGGCAAAGTCGGGGGCCTCAAGCGCGGCATACAGCCGGTCGGCCAGATCCGGCGCGCCGACTCTGGCCAGCGCGGCCAAGGCCGGCCCCCGGACGCGCTGATCCTGGTCGTCAACCAAATCCAGAATGGCGGCCCGGACCTTGTCGGGTTCGAGTCCACCCAGGGCCGTCGCCAGCGCGGCTCGCACACTCCACTCCCGATCGGGCGGCAGGCTCGAGATCACGAACACAAACGCCTCGGCATCCAGGCGTGCGGCCGCGGCGATCGCGGCGGCGCGGACCTGGGGGCGCCTGTCGGTGAATCGATCGACCATCACATCAAACACGCGCGGATCAGCGGTGGCCGTCAGCGCCGTGATGACCTCAAGCGTGAACGTGGTCGACAAGCCCTTCGAGCCCAGCAATCCGAGCAAGGTCTCGGCGGCGACCGACTGGTTTGGACGACCCAGCGCCCGAATGGCAGTCACACGCAGCCGGGGATCGGCGGCATCATCAATGGCGAACCGCTGCGCGACCGCCAGCGCCTGTGGCTGCCCGGTCAGTCCGCGCAGGGCGTACGCGGCGGTATACACGCCGGAACTGCGCAGGAGGAACTCAAGCGCCGGCGCCGCGCGTGGGTCATTGATCCGCTGCAGGGCAAACGCGACGGGCCACCATTGCGAGACCGGCTGGCCGTCGGGACCGAGCACCACACGCGCCAGCGACTCGAAGTGGCGCAGCCGTACGAGCGAAAACAGCGCGAGGCGGCACGCCTCCACGTCATCGGACTGGGGCGTCTCATCATCGGGCGCGATCGCGGCGATCAACGCGCCGCAGCCGGCAAACGCCTCGGCCACCGCCCCTGCCGAGGTCAGCCACGCTTCGCGCGCGCCGCCGGTGGCGGAGGCGATGAGACCAAGGGCTTCGGCCGCGCGCCCTCGCACCCGCGCATCGGGATCGGCCAGTGCGGTGAGCAGCACGGCTTCGGCCGAGGACTGTCCGACCAGTCCGAGCGCAAATGCCGCAGACGCACGGACCTCGGAATCCGCGTCGGTCAGGAGCGGGGTCAGGATGGTGACGCCTTCGGTCAGCCCCACACGCCCGACGGCGAGCGCCGACCGGCGACGCACCGATCTGTCGGCGTCGGTCACAAGACGACGGAGGTCTGCGGGCGGGACGACCGGATCGGCGAGCCACCGCTGCGCTTCCAGACGAAGAATCCAGGATACCCGTTGATCTAGGGAGAACACCGCCGCCGGAGGTGCGGTCCCCGGGGGGATCGACGGCGCTGTGGCACAGCCGGCCGCCAGCACCAACATCACCGGAGCAACAACGCGTACGAGTCCCATGCCCCATCGTAGCCCGACTGTTATACTCGCGCCGCCGTGGACTTTCGGTATCTCGCATTGGAGGGCCCTCTCGGGCTTGGCAAATCCGCGCTCGCGGAACGCCTCGGTGCGCGCCTGGACGCCACGGTGGTGCTCGACGACCGGGACAACCCGTTCCTCGCGGACCTCTACGCGGGACGCAGCGGCGCGGCGTTCCAGACCCAGTTGTTTTTTGCGCTCGCCCGCCATCGGCAACAACTCACGTTGCGTCAGGGGGATTTGTTCAGCCAGGTGACGGTGTGTGACTATCTCTTTGAACGTGATCGCATCTACGCGCACCTGACCCTCGACGACAACGAGCTCTTCCTGTATCAGCGCCTGTTCGACCTCCTCATTCGCGACCTGCCGCCACCCGATTTGGTGATCTATCTCCAGTCTCCGACCGACGTCCTTCGTCGACGCGTGCGAAACCGGCCCCGGGATGAGTTCGACGACACGCCACTGCCCAGCGATGACTACCTTGCCGAGGTGAACGAGGCCTACAACCACTTTTTCTTCCACTACACCGCCACCCCCCTGTTGGTGGTGGAGACGTCCCAGTTCGACCTTTCGTGGGGGGACGAAGCGCTGGACGATTTGCTCCGTCAGGTGAAGTCCATGGGCCGGGGAACGCGCTACTACGTGCCTCGGGCCTAGCCCGCCGTCTGTTACAGTTGCCGTATGGCGTGGTTTAAAAAGACCCGCAAACCCATCGAACCGCAGGGCGACAAGTCCAGCCGCGTTCCCGAGGGTCTGTGGGTCAAGTGCCCTTTGTGCGGGCAGGTCATCTACAACAAGGAACTCGTCACCAATCTTCAGGTGTGCCCCAAGTGCGCCCACCACTTCCGCATGAACGCGGCCGACCGCCTCGCGATGTTGTTCGACGACGGCGCGTGGACGGAACATGACGCGGACCTGCGATCCACCGACCCGCTGACGTTCACTGACACCAAGCCCTATCGTGATCGGCTCCTCGCCAGCATCAAGGCGACCGGGCGCAACGACGCGGTCGTCTCGGCCACGGGCCTGATCGACGGCATTCCGAGCGTCGTCGCCGCGATGGAATACGGGTTCATCGGCGGCAGCATGGGCGTGGTGGTCGGCGAAAAAATCACGCGGGCCATCGAAATGGGCATCGACCAGCGTGCGCCGGTCATCGTCGTGTGTTGCTCCGGAGGCGCACGCATGATGGAGGGCACGTTGTCGCTCATGCAGATGGCGAAGATCAGCGCGGCACTCGGACGTCTCGACCGAGCCGGGCTGCCCTACCTCTCGGTGATGACCGATCCCACCACCGGAGGCGTCACGGCCAGTTTTGCGATGCTGGGCGATCTCAACATTGCCGAACCCAAGGCGCTGATCGGATTCGCCGGCCCGCGCGTGATCGAGCAGACCATCCGCCAGAAATTGCCCGAGGGGTTCCAGCGGAGTGAGTTCCTTGTCGAAAAAGGGATGATCGATTTCATCGTCGATCGGCGCGAGATGAAGGCATCCATTGCGCACAGCCTTCGCCTGCTGATGGGCCTGCCGCCCACCAGACGCGTCGAGGCCCCTCGCGCCGACGCCTGAGCCCGTGCACGCGCGATCCTGGCTGTCCTCGCTCGAGACGATCGGCATCAAGCTCGGCCTCTCGCAGATCACGCGCCTGCTCGACGAACTGGACCATCCGGAGCGTGCCTATCGATCGGTGACAGTCGCTGGCACCAACGGCAAGGGCTCCGTCACCGCGATGATCGAACGGGGCCTCCGCGCGGCGGGTCAGCGCACGGGCCGGTACACCTCGCCCCATTTGGTCGGGATCGAAGAACGTATCGTGATCGATGGCGTGCCGATCGCCGCCGGGACGTTTGACGCGCTCGCCGCCAGGGTGCAGGACGCAGCGGCGGCGCTCGACGCGCCCCCGAGTTTTTTTGAGGCCACCACGGCGCTGGCATTGCTGGCGTTTTGCGATGCCGGCGTCACCATTGCAGTGCTTGAGGTCGGACTGGGTGGACGCCTCGATGCCACCAACGTGGTCGACTCGTCGGTGGTCGCCATCACGTCCATCGCGCTCGACCATCAGGAATACCTCGGGGACACCCTCGTCAAGATCGCGCGGGAAAAAGCCGGCATCATCAAACCCGGCGCCACCGTCATCGTGGGCACCAATCCTCCGGAGGTGCTCGAGGTGATCGGTGAGGTGGCGGCGCAGATGGAGGCCATGGTGATTCATGCCCTGGTCGGTGTGCGCGTCAACGCCAGCGCGTCGGCGCAGGACACGACGCTGCAGGTGACGACGGCTCGGGCCGAGTATGGGGAGTGCACCCTTCGCCTTCCGGGCCGCCATCAGGTCGTCAATGCCATGATTGCCGTGCGGGTCCTGGAGTCGTTGCCGGATGTGCCGCCGGAGGCCATCCGCACGGCGCTCTCCGACGTGGAGTGGCCGGCGCGTCTCGAGTGGCTGACGTGGAACGGACACGACATTCTGCTCGACGGCGCCCACAACCCGGCCGGCGCACAGGCCCTGGCG
>Ga0163151_10008129_pt1 | contig 11976 bp, 11 predicted proteins | sample OliLakLV19MP5IB2_FD_145596 | JGI IMG/M metagenome (GOLD analysis project Ga0163151, IMG submission 145596) | Freshwater microbial mat bacterial communities from Lake Vanda, McMurdo Dry Valleys, Antarctica - Oligotrophic Lake LV.19.MP5.IB-2 | ecosystem: Environmental > Aquatic > Freshwater >...
ACCATATTTAGAGAAAATGGGGACAGCCACCATTTATTTAAAATAATAAGTTGCATAGTATACAAATTTTTGATGATGAAAGTAGTTTTAAATGGTGGCTGTCCCCATTTACTTCACAAGATAGTCAGCCTTATTTTGGTTGCCAGTTATAAATGTGATATTTGTCATAAATTTAATTGATTAGGGGAATGGAGTTAGTCACAATGTATCCTTTTTTGAAATTCGCCGAAACTAATCTTTTTTGATAGCAATATTTTTTTCCGACATACCAAATGCTTTTGACCATTGTGGATATATCGCTTTCAAATTTTTTGCCAAAAATTCTTCTCCGTTCGGATCAGACAAAATACCTTTCATGTAATCTTCCACCGAGGCACCCTCTGGAAGTTTTGATAAAGCTTCTTTCATGACTGGGTATCTTGTCGCCATTGTTTCAAGTGTTTTCGGATTTTTTAATCCAGCGGTTATTGAACGAAAACACGATTCAACCACTTTGCTTTGCATATCACTAAATGATGCATATTTTCTCTGTGATTCGGTGGGATCTGGCGACATCCCTTTTGTTTCTGAAGTAATTCTAACACCAGAAATTTCCTGTCCTTGACTATCAGTAATGGGCTGAGCAAGCAAAACGCCTTCTTTATTAAATTTTTGACGATTTTTTTCTGCATACTTTTGCAAAATTGGCAAAGCTTTTTCCATTCCTTGTTCTCCAAGATATAAAACAATACGATCTTTTTGGTTCATAATTTGACCAATTTCTTGCTGACTTACCTTAGAAACATCTGCTGTCTTAATTTGAAAACCGAGTTTTTGTAATTCTGGGTCTTTGCTCAATTCCTCAATTACACCTTCATAGGTCGGTAGTATATCGCCCCCCTCACAATTAAAATAAACTCGGTACTTTGTTGATTCGCGCTCAGGTTGTTTTAATTCTCCCTTTTGTTTATCAAAATAATTTGATTCATAATATAGCCAGCCGTCTTCGTAAAAATACGGAGTTGTATATCTTTCTTTATCGGCAAAAGTTCCGTCTGCCTGTTTTGCTTTTACAGTTTCTTGTCCATATCCTAGCTCCTGTTGATGGTTTTGATCAAATTTCGGTCCAGCTGTAATCCATTCTTTATTACCAGGGTCTTGTAACCAAGCATCAATTTTTTTCTGTCGTGCTTCGCGGAAACTTGCCATATCTGGCGTTCCGTCTGGATTGATTTTATAATCTACACCTTTTTCCAATCGAAGGTCTTTGCCTGTAAGATGGTTATAAAGATTCCCGCCATATTTAGTCCAGTCTTTTGTGACCTCTAAAATTTGTTTAGCCTTTTCGTCATTAAATAAATTTTCCTGTTTTGCAGGATTTTCTATCCCGCCCTCAAGTTGCTCTTGTCGTTCAGTAACTGTTTCTAATACTTGTTCTGTTGTTTGCTCTAATTGCGGAGCAACTGGCGTTTCTTGTTTTATTCCAAGCTGTTCACGAAGTTCGATTAATTTTTGCGCTTCTTCCGCACTTCGTTTATTATTCGACACCTTACCTTCCAATTGTTGGAATAATTCCTCAATTCTTTTTCTATCAGTGAATCCGTGATTATCATCAGTACCAAAACGGAAAATACTTTTTCCGTCTTCATCGGAAATTCCACCAATATCTTCAACCGTTCCGTAATCTTTGTTTTTCCAAAAAATAATCAGCTGATCGGGGTTCCCACTAAAAACAAATTTTCCAGATTTGTCATAGACTTTCACAACACCAGAATCTGAAACAGTATCAAGAGAGCCTTTTATTTGTTGTTCAACCCCCACATTTTCTGGAGTTTCTATTTTTGGTTGTTGTTTTTCTGCCCATGATTTTTCCCGCTCGGACTTGTAATCTTCGGGTGTTTCATCAATGCGCATTGCCTGTCTGCTCATATGCATTTCTTTTTCAGCATCTTTTATTTCCTGTGATGTAGGTTGAGGTTGTTGTTCAAATTTCATAAATTTAATTGATTAGGGAATGGGGCTAGTCACCATGTACCCGTTTATATTTATCTCAACTTTCCTCTGACCTTCTTAAGGTACTCGGGTCACTCCGATACTAAAATTGGCGGAGAGAGCGAGATTCGAACTCGCGGATCCAATTAAGGATCGGCGGTTTAGTAAACCGCTGGTTTAAACCTCTCACCCATCTCTCCGTGCACTCTACGAGTATACAGAAATTAAGGAGATCTATAAAGAGGAATTAATTAGAACAAGAAATTAAAATATGGTACATTTCAACACATAGGAGCCGTGTCAGAGTGGTCTAATGTGCGACTTTGCTAAAGTCGTGTGCTCTTAAAGGCACCGATGGTTCGAATCCATCCGGCTCCGCAATGACCTAACTAGATAGCGAATGCTATCGGGTTAGATTGTCGATGCGAGAGTGCGGGTGGATTCGAACCGAGAGCACGCGAAGCCGGACGAAGTCCGAGTGCTCGAGTGGGGGTTGAGCGAATGAGATTTTTATGAATCCAACGGATGAAATAAAAATCCATAAGAGTGACCGAATCCATCCGGCTCCGCAATGACCTAACTAGATAGCGAATTCCATTCCCTTTAATTTTTAATTCTTGGTGATCTTTTTTAATGTGCAATTGTGTAAGCAATAATTTCTTTGGGTCTACCTTGCTGGAGAACCTTTCGAGCTTCAGCAAGGGTTGCTCCAGTTGTGGTGACGTCGTCAATTAAAATAACATAAGTACCTTTAATTTTTTTAGGATTTTGTAAACTAAAAGATCCAACTATGTTGTGTAGACGTTCTTTACGAGAAAGTGTTTTTGTCTGTGGCAGAGTGTGCTTATGACGAATTAAAATATTCGTATCTAGGTAAATGTTTGATATATGGGCTTTAATGATATCTGCAATACGTTCCGATTGATTAAATCCACGTTCCCGTAAGCGTTTTTTTGAGAGGGGAATTGGCACGAGGTATAACTTAGCTTTTTCAAACAGTATTCGATCTTCAAAATCTGCTTGAATTTTTTCAGCGATAAGAATGGCACTTTTTTCTATCAAAATAGAGTTTTTCTTGTATTTAATGTGCCAGACGAGTTCTTGGACAGTTGTGTCTTTATATGAAAACAAAGAATGAATCCATAAATAAGGTGTGTTTGAAGCAGTTTCAAGTTTTGCAAATTCATGCAAGGGCATATTCTCAAGTCTTATAACAGAAGGTTTCTGCGGAAAAATAAAGTCTGTAAAAAACCGAACAATGTCTCTTGAAAATGAGTAAATAGACATACTTTATATGATATACTAACACTCATATATGGCTATATTTGGTACTCTGTTTGGAAAAAAGGGTGGGAGTGTACTTGGTATTGATATTGGATCCTCTTCTATAAAGGTTGTTCAGCTTCGCAAAAAAGGAGGGCAAGCAATTCTTGAGACCTATGGGGCTCTTGCTTTGGGGCCCTATGCTCAAATTGAAATCGGTAGAGCAACTCGTCTTCCTGTGGAGAAAGTAATTGAAGCACTCAAGGATATTTTACGGGAAGCAAAAACTACAACAACTTCTTCAGCTGTCGCCATACCATTTAGTGCAAGTCTTATGACACTTATTGAAATGCCTAAAGTAGGCATGAAAGAACTTTCTCAAATGATTCCTCTTGAAGCTCGCAAATATATTCCAGTTCCTATAACAGAGGTTGCTTTGGATTGGTCTGTCATTCCTCGAAATGAAGATGCGAGGTCTGATGATGGAAAAGCCCCAATAAGTTCTAATAAAGTAGACGTGCTTTTAGTTGCAATACATAACGATATACTGGCAAATTATCAAGATATTATTTCTAAAGTTAAACTCGATACAAGTTTTTTTGAAATTGAAATATTTAGCACAATGAGATCTGTGCTTAATCAGGAAGTGTTACCGGTCCTTATTTTTGATATGGGAGCAGCTTCAACAAAATTATATATAGTTGAACGCGGGGCAGTAAAAGTTTCCCACACAATTAATCGTGGTTCTCAAGACATAACACTAGCTCTTTCCCGTTCACTCACTCTTCCAGTTAAAGAAGCAGAAGAATTAAAAAGAAGTATTGGACTTGATGATCCAAATGCTGATAAGCAAGCAAAAGATATTATACGATCTACTCTCGAGTATGTTTTTACTGAGGCCAATAGAGTTATTTTGAATTTTCAAAAAAAGTATAATAAAGCAATTAGTAAGATTGTTCTTGTGGGTGGTGGATCTGCTCTTAAAGGACTTGATCATGTGGCTAAGGACGCTTTTAAGGCTGAAACTATTTCAGGTAGTCCTTTTGAAAAGGTAGAATCACCAGCATTTTTATCCCACATGCTTAAACGTACAGGGCCGGAGTTTGCAGTTGCTGTTGGACTTGCGTTACGAAAGCTTCAGGAGTCTGAATAACATCTTTTCTAAATATAGAGCTTTATGATATCATTTTAATATATACACTATGGTTGAGACACGCTTTCAAACATCTTTTATTCCCAAGAAACCGACACAGTCGGGGGTTGCTTATCGAGGTGAATCTCGAAGTCTAGGTCTTCTTGGTGGTATTAGTTTGTCTTTGACTATTATTGCAGGCTTAACATCTGGAGCTTTGTTTTTATACACCCAGTTTTTGGAATCAAATATTGTTCGTTTAGATGAAGAACTCACACAAGAAAGAAACGAACTTGATGAAAGTGCTTTAAGTACTTTCAAGTCTCTTGGTAAGAGAGTTAAAAGTGCAAATGAACTTGTTGATAAACATATTGTTTTTTCAAACATAGCAAGCTTTTTTGAAACGTCTGTTTTGAAAAATGTACGTATTTCTGATTTTAATTTTGAAACTAAACCAGGAAATCGAACAAAGATTTCTATAAAAGGCGAAGCTCAAAGTTATGCTGCTGTAGCTTCACAAGACCATGCGTTTAAAGATGTTTCATACGTTGTTTCCTCTAGTTTTTCAAACTTAACTCTTGATGATAAAGGTAACGTAACTTTTTCTGCCATACTCGAACTTGAAAAGAGCGTGTACGACGACAATTTAGGAGGAGGTATTTCTTTTGTCGGAACAATTAATTAATGTATGAAAACAATCATTTCCATTCTTTTTATAGCACTCGCTGTCGGAACATACTATGTGTATATTTCTCCTGAGTATAAACATGTTACATCTTTGCGTGTAGAAGAGGCAGGATATCTTGAAGCTGAGGCAGATATGAAGGAAATTAAAGCTGTCTATGACCGTTTAGATACTGAGTATAATAATCTTTCAAAAGAGGAGATTGCAAAAATCGACACATTTATTCCAGAATCTTTTGACTCAACGAAGTTTGTTATGGAGCTTGATGGTCTGGGTTCTCGATATGGAATCAGAGTTAAAGATGTTCAAGTAACAACTTCAAAGGTTGGAACTGATCCTTCTTTATCAAATAACTCTCCTTTTGTAACTCACGTGGTAACATTTAAATTTAAGTCACCATATCCAAACTTTATTCAGTTCATGAAAGATGTCGAGAATAGCCTGACGTTTATGGATGTTACGCAAGTAATTTTTGTTTCTAACTCAACAGGTCTGTACGATTTTACTGTGGGACTACAGACTTATTCACTTACGTCAAAATAATTATGCAAGAAGGAAATAACAATCGAATAGTGGTCCTCGTCATAGTTTTGCTCGTAGTTGCTTTCTTTGCTTACGGACTCTTTTTCACCAGTTCAAGTGATTCGTCTGAAGGTGTTGTTACAACATCGACTTCTGGTATAACACAAGAAGTTTCTGTACTTCTTGCTGATTTAAAATCAATTCATTTTTCTGAGGGGGTGTTTACTAATCCAAAATTTACACGATTATCTGACTTTAGTCTCACGCTTATCCCATTTCCTGCTGGTAGAACAAACCCATTCGCTCCTTTAGGGTTCTAAACGCTTATGAGTATACTCGATATTTTAGCCGAAAAAAAAATAATTAATCGGCAGGACATTTCTGCTATTGAAGAACAGGTTTCTTCGAAAGACATAAGTCTCGAGAAGGTTCTTGTGGCAAGAGGTGTTACTCCAACTCAAATTGTAGAAGCAAAGAGTGAGTATTTGGATATACCAATGAGGAGTTTGGAGGGACAGAATATTTCTACTAAAATTCTTGAGTACATTCCAGAAGAGTCTGCTACTCATTATAAATTCGCTCCACTTGGTCTTAAGGATGGGGCACTCGAAGTTGGTATTGTTGATCCAGATAATATAGAGGCACGTGATGCTCTTAACTTTATATCTTCTAGAGTCAATCTTCCTTTTAAATTATTTTTAATTTCTGAAGAGGATTTTGAAAAAGTTATAGCCTCATATCGAGGTCTTTCAGGTGAAGTTAATAAAGCACTTTCAGAACTTGAAACCGAACTTACAACTGAAATAGAAAATTCTGAAAAAGAGGATGTTCAGACAAAAGCAGATGATGAAGGGGGAGAAGAAAAAGGTATTGAAACAAAAATAATTGAAGATGCTCCTGTTACAAAAATCGTAGCAACCATACTGCGGTATGCAGCGGAAGGAACTGCTTCTGATGTTCATATAGAACCAATGCGTGAGAATGTCCGGGTTCGTTTTCGAATTGACGGGGTACTTCATACGAGTTTGGTACTTCCGCACAAAGTTCACTCTGCGGTAATTGCTCGTATAAAAATACTTTCAAATATGCGTCTCGACGAAAAGCGTAAGCCACAAGATGGACGCTTTTCGGCAAAAATCGAAGGACGCAAAATCGACTTTCGTGTTTCTACATTTCCAACATATTATGGAGAAAAGGTGGTGATGAGAATCTTGGATCAAGAAAAGGGAGTGCGAAAACTTGATGACATGGGTATCTCTCCTAAAAATTTGGAGATTATTAAGCGAGCAATTAAACGCCCGTACGGACTCATTCTTATTTCGGGTCCGACTGGTTCTGGTAAAACAACGACACTTTATGCGATGCTAAACGAGCTCGATAGAGAAGAGAAGAACGTCCTCTCTCTTGAAGATCCTGTTGAATACAGTATTGAAGGTATGATGCAATCTCAGGTAAGACCTGAGATTGGGTACACCTTTGCAAACGGTCTTCGTACGACACTTCGTCAAGATCCTGATATTATTATGGTGGGTGAAATTCGTGATAAGGAAACAGCTCAGCTTGCAATCCAGGCAGCGCTTACAGGACATCTTGTTCTCTCTACGATACATACGAACACAGCTGTCGGTGTGATCCCCCGCCTTATCGATATGGGTGTTGATCCGTACCTTATTGCTCCAACACTTATTATTGCAATGGCACAGCGACTAGTCGCAACCCTTCCTGAAGGTGGTGGAGAACCTGTTCCTGTTGAAGCTAGTATGAAAGCTATGCTTGATAAGCAGTTCGCCGATTTACCAGAAGAATTTAGAAGTAAAATTGAGATAGGGAAAGAGCTTTATAAAATAAAGCCTACGCCAGATTGTCCTACTGGTACTCGAGGTAGAACGAATGTAATGGAGGTGCTTGAAATGGATAAAGAAATAGAAGCGGTGATTTTGAAAAGTCCTACTGAGCTCGATGTCTATAAGATTGCGCGATCTAAGGGTATGATTACTCTTAAGGAAGATGCATTAGCAAAATCGTTTAAGAGAATAATTCCTCTTGAGGAAGTTAATAGTTTATAAAATACATGACAAAAACTTACAAAATTTTACTTGTTGACGATGATAAATTTCTGCTTGATATGTATGCTAATAAATTCTCCAAGGAGGGTTTTGAAGTTACGGTAGGGGTAGGTACTCAAAATGCTCTTGAAAAACTCAAAGAGCTTAAGCCAGATATTATCTTGGCTGATATTGTAATGCCAGGTATGGACGGTCTTGAGTTTGTTGAGCACGTTCAAAAAGAAGGATTAGCTCCTGATGCAATAATTATTATGCTTACTAATCAGGGGGACTCATACGATATTGAGCGAGCCAAGAAGCTCCATGTGCACGGCTATATTGTAAAGGCAACCTCAATACCATCAGAGGTTGTATCTGAAGTTTTAAAAATAACCAACGATAACGGTAAATAATTTTTATGGACCACAAAAAAGAACTTCAAGATCTTATAGAAACAGTTATCCGTGAAGATGGTTCTGATATTCATATTTCAGAAGGAAGACATCCAACAATTCGTGTCGCGAGCTTTCTGGTACCTCTTGTAAAGAAACCAATTCTTTCAAAGGAGGATGTAAAAGGTATTTTTAATGTCCTCCTCAATGATGGACATAAAGAAATTTTTAAAGAAAAACAAGAAGCTGATTTTGCATATGCATATGAAGATAAGGCGCGTTTTCGAGGTAGTGTATATACTCAGCAAGGAATGATTAGTATTGCACTTCGTTTAATTCCTAAAAAAATTAGAACATTTGAAGAGCTTAATTTGCCACCAATACTAAATAATTTTGCTGAACGCCAACAGGGTTTTTTCATGGTTGTAGGCCCAACAGGACAAGGAAAATCAACAACACTCGCAGCTATTGTGGAGCTTATAAATCAAACTCGTCTTGAACATATTATTACTATTGAAGATCCGATAGAATACGTATTCGAGCAAAAAAAGTCTATTATTGACCAAAGAGAGGTCAAGAGTGATACACCAAACTTTCATTTAGCTCTCCGTGGTGTTTTCAGACAAGATGTTGATGTGGTGATGATTGGAGAAATGCGTGAGCCAGAAACAATATCAACTGCAGTAACTGCCGCAGAAACTGGACACTTTGTGCTCTCAACACTTCACACAAATACCGCGGCTCAGACAATCGATCGTGTTATCGATTCATTTCCAGCGGCACAGCAAAATCAGATTCGTCTCCAGCTTGCAGGGTCACTCATTGGAATATTTTCTCAGAGACTTATTCCCCGTATTTCAGGAGGTCTTGTTCCTGCGTATGAACTTCTTATTGCAAATAATGCGGTTGCAAACCTTATCCGTGAGGGAAGAAGTCATGAAATAAATACGGTCATTGAGACTTCTTCAGAAGAAGGTATGATTGATCTTAACCGCTCTATTGCAGAACTTGTTCGTCAGGGTGAGATTACCGTAGAGAACGCCTATAGATTTTCAGTTAACCAAAAGACTTTAGAGAAACTTATATAATATACATATGTTATTTGGATACAAAGCAATTGATACTACTGGTGAAAAAAAAGAAGGCACTGTTGATGCTATCAGTCTTGATGTTGCCATCAGTGCTCTTCAAAAACGAGGCTTGGTACTTTCTTCAATATCTCCACTTGATGAAGACAAGTCTTTTCGAAGTAAAATAAGATTTTTAAATCGTGTCTCAAATAAAGATGTGGTTATTCTTTCTCGTCAGATGGCAACCCTTTTTGATGCGCAAGTTTCTGCGCTTCAGATTTTTAAATTACTTTCGACAGAAGTTGAAAATCCAGTTTTAAGAAGAGCATTAACAGAAGTTGCCGATGATGTTCAAGGAGGAAGTACGATTTCAAAATCTCTCTCGAAACACCCTGATATCTTTTCAGATTTTTATGTAAACATGGTTCGAGCAGGCGAAGAGTCTGGTAAATTAAATGATACGTTTAACTATCTTGCGGATTATCTTGATCGTACATATGAAGTAACAAGTAAGGCTCGTAATGCTCTTATTTATCCAGCGTTTGTTATTTTGACGTTTGTCGGCGTTATGATTTTGATGTTTACTATTGTTATTCCAAAAATAAGTGTACTTCTTTTGGAGTCTGGTCAAGAGATTCCTTTTTATACTAAAATTGTTCTTGGTATCAGTAATTTCTTTCTAAATTATGGTGTATTTCTACTTATAGGTCTTATTGTTGGTGGATATTTCCTTATTCGATATATCAATACCGCACAAGGACGTCTTGCTTTCTCTGCTTTTAAATTACAAGTTCCTTATGTTGGTGATTTATACAGAAAGCTCTATCTTTCTCGTATCGCAGATAACATGAGTACTATGATTTCTTCTGGTATATCCATGGTTAGGTCTATCGAGATAACTGCTTCGGTGGTAGGAAATGATATCTATGAAAGAATCCTTCAAGACGCTCTTCAGTCAGTAAAAGGAGGAAGTTCATTTTCTTCATCTCTTTCTCAATATAAAGAAATGCCAACAATTATGGTAACTATGATAAAGGTTGGTGAGGAAACAGGGGAGCTAGGAAGTATCCTTAATACAATGGCGAAGTTTTATCGTCGAGAGGTAAGTAATGCTGTTGATACTCTCGTTGATCTTATTGAGCCGGTCATGATTGTAACGCTTGGTCTAGGGGTGGGTATACTTCTTGCGTCGGTTTTGATGCCTATTTATGACATCGCTGGCTCCATCAATTAAGAGCTTGTTAAATTAACAAATTGCTTCGTTACTAACTGTGCGAGCTCTTGCGATATAGATTTACTACATCTTAGTCGCTTGTTCGTTAATGCCTCGCACTTTATTTAATTTCACAAGTTCTTTTTTTTGCACACAATCAATTTCTCAGGGCTTTTTTTGTAGGCATAAAGCTCACAATCACCTAGCATCCAAATATATTTCAAGTATTTTTATACTTCTCTTTTATTGCATTTTTGATTTTTGCATTACAAAAAACACGTCAGAATGCTCGGAAGCCACCTTGTATTCCAACTAATCTTGCTTGCTTTTTGTATCTATATACTATTTTCTACATTCTAACTTATATTTCCAAGTTTCTATCTTCTGTTTCCTATCTTCTATATCCTAAATTCTGTTTCTGCACACCTCGCATAGTAGTTATTTTAACCGTTTTTTAAATCTCTCAATTCACTCGCTAGCGCCCTGTGTCTCAACCGATTTTGCTTTTATTTTATTCATATCTTTCAGTCTTTTCTACGCACTAATTTGGGCCTTGTATTTTAGATTTACTTATCTTCTATTTCACAGAGTATCTTCTAACTCCTATTTCTTATCTTCTATATCCTAAATTCTAACTCCTATATCCTGCATTTTTGCACAGTTTATTAACAATTTATCCACATACAAGGCTTTCAGACACTGTTTAAGCATTGTTTTTTAGCATATAATTAATGTATCGTTTTAAAAAAGCGACTTACTACCCGGGTAAGGGGTCGAATGTAAGAGGTGATATAGGGGTCATTCCCGTATATATAGAAGTTTATAAAATTATTAATAACAATTAATTATGTCTAAGTTTAGAAAAGGTTTTACATTGATTGAGCTCTTGGTGGTTATTGCCATCATTGGTATTCTTTCATCGGTAGTGCTTGCATCACTTAATACTGCTCGAACAAAAGGAAATGATGCTTCTGTAAAGTCTCAAATGAGCAGCGTTCGCTCTCAGGCAGAGATTTTCTATGATATTGATCAGACTTACACAAATGTTTGTACAGATGCTCAGACTGTGAAGTTGCTTGACAACGCATCAGAACAAGGTAGTGGTGCAAAAACGAATGATGTTTGTAATTCGACAGGTACAGCGTATGCAGCCTCTTCTCCTATCAAGAGTACTAATCTATTCGCTGCCGCAAGTGGAAGTGATTTCTGGTGTGTTGACTCAACTGGATCAAGTAAGCTTATAGACGTTACTCTGGATTCAACAGCTACTGTTTGCCCATAATCTCTTTAGTTCTATTGTCTTAGTTAAACAAAACCTCGTTATGCGAGGTTTTGTTTTGCTTCGTTTTACCTGTATAATTTAAGGATGCTTTTAGAAAAAAAAAATACCCCTCGACTCAAGTGTAATAAATCTTTTTTAACACAAGCGTTTACACTCATTGAGCTTCTTATTGTTATTGCCATCATCGGTATTCTTTCATCGGTAGTACTTGCATCACTTAATACGGCAAGAGAGAAAGCTCAGAATACAAAAATAAAAGCTCAACTTGCTCAGCTTAATACGGGCGCTGAACTTTTTTATGATGAAAACGGACATTACGGTGCCGAGACAACTAGCTGTTCAGATGCGAGTAGTTTCTTCACAGGAACAAATGTTACTGCTTTAATTTCAGCTGGAGAGAG
>Ga0163151_10008139_pt1 | contig 11966 bp, 15 predicted proteins | sample OliLakLV19MP5IB2_FD_145596 | JGI IMG/M metagenome (GOLD analysis project Ga0163151, IMG submission 145596) | Freshwater microbial mat bacterial communities from Lake Vanda, McMurdo Dry Valleys, Antarctica - Oligotrophic Lake LV.19.MP5.IB-2 | ecosystem: Environmental > Aquatic > Freshwater >...
GTAGATGAGTGCAATTTCCATCCCATTCGCAAAATCGCAGTATGAGCACCACTTCCCAAGATACCGCACCCCGCACCCGGCCACGATCCTTGGGAACTTGTCCGGAGACAACCCCTCCCCGCGCCAGATGCGCAATGCCAAGAGGCGAAGTGCACGCATCCCCATAATCTCCCCGTGAGATTGCAAGTATGCACTCTCATACAGGTATAGCCTCCGGGTGTTTACCCGGTTGCGATATTCTTGCTCACGCCCCATGCCTCACCTTCCTTCCTCTGCGGAATCTTTCGCAGGCAACCCACTGCCCCCAGTCTTCCTCCGTGGCCGGTTGAAGATCTTCGAGGTTTGCCCCAGTGCGACCTCCCATAACGTGATGGCCGTAAACGCGCACACCCCAATCCTCCTCGATGACAGCCTCTGCCATAAAGAGCGAGGTCTGCGCCTCCCCGTATCGCCAGAGGTCATCGATTATCTTCAAGCTGGTCCTCCCGCTTCTGCAGCGCCTCATACGTCATTTCAATGGCGCGGCGCAGGTGGCGCTTCGCTAGATGGATGTCTAGCACGTCAGCTCCGGCTGCCTCTGCGGATTCAATGGTGATCATCAGCATTTGGCCTTGCTCTTTGAGTTGCTTTTGCATCGCTCCTTCATCGCTCATGGCCTTCTCCTTGTTGGTTATGCTGTCACGTTCCGTGTAGACACCATCTCGAAGGCGAGGTGCCGGATGAGCGCCTTCCACTGGAACTCCGTCCAGTTCTCGTCATACCACATGAGTGAGCTATCGCACAGCCGCTCTCTATCCCAGTTGTTGACCTGATCAGCCCAGACTCCCCCAACCAACCAACGGTACGGATCAGCAGAGATGAAGATGAACGTCTTGCCGCACATCCCGATGCGTTGCATGTGCCAGTTCTTTTGCGCGGTGCTCAACCCATCCTTCGGCCCAAGCACTGGGGTGCCGTCCCGCTTCGGGAGGTCAACAGCCTTTAGTTCGATCCACCCTTCAACGCCACGGATGACGTAGTTGACATCAGCCATCCCCGCCAACACCCCGTTCTCCACCCGCTCCATTATGGAGAAGGCAGGTAACGTCTTCCGCACCCCATCCCGCAACCACCCCCAACTTGTGGCCTCAAGTCCCATTGTGTCCCCCTGAATGAACATCTATGATTTTTTTGCGCTGTACCCTAACTGAGCGAGATGCCGCACTACTTGCTCCGCATAATGCTCATTCAACTTTGGGTTCGCCTCACCAAAATGGGCCCAGTCTTCCGGTCCCACCCGGCGTATAGGCCAGCCTCGCTTTATGTACAAAATTCTCATCTTACAGCTGCGCTATTCTACCGGCCCAACGTTTCGATTAAATGAGCTGTCACGCCCCTCAAAATGATATTTCAGCTGCATAACTCTGATTCGGTCAAATTGGGCGCTGGACAGCTTGCTAATCGCTGAGGCCATTGTTGCGGGCCCAACTACCGCTGCCGCGTATGCATCTGCCTCAAATTCCTGCATCTGCCGCCTCCTCCTTCGGAACGGAAGGAGGAACGGGAGAAGGCTGGCCACAACAAAATTCTCCCAGATGTGGTGCAGATTGTGGTGTGCCTCCTCATGCAACAGTATCGCTTTCGCCTCATCCGGCGTCAGCACCAGGCCGAGTCCCGGCGACAAGATGATGGTCCTGTTCCAAAACAGACCGGACGCACTAGCGATCATCTGGTCATTGTTAATGAAGATTTGCCGGTGCATAAGCGTTACCACCAGCAGATTGAATACGATCCAAGCGCCCCAGATGCTGAAGAATATAATCACGCGTGCTCCTCCTCTGTGATGTCTTTCGCCCAAGTGATGTTAATGCGCCGAATTTTATTTAAGCGCCCTCGAAACACATACCAAGACTTCCCCACGATCCCTTCGTTCACTATCGGCCTACCTACGTCCTCATACATGCGGTTGTTCACGCCGCAGTACACCCGCCCTGTATCGTCCTCAGCCACAAGGTTCAAATACGCTGTTTCATGCGTTAGCAGCTTGGGCCTGCCCTCCTGAACTCGCTTCACCTGAAAGATGTACTCATTCAGGTCACGCGGGACTTTATCAGCAAGACGCCCAATGAAGTAAAATTCATCCGGCAGCTCATCAGCATTCTTCGCCGCATCCAACTCGCGTGCCGTCCAGAACCTCTTCACTCCAGGGAAGCCGCAACCCTTCGGATTATCATACATCTGCCCATAGCGAGTCTTGGTGGGGAAGACGTTGCTGTACAGAACCTCAGCTTTGGCAACCCGCTCCTTTTGCTTATCGGTCCACTTGCCACGGGTGCGCACTAACTCCTCTGCTCCCGTCTCACCGATGCCCTTGAGGTTTATGAAGCCGCCGGTGAGGGTGCCGTTGATCACCTCCCAGTTCTCTCGGGAGGTCTTGATGTCAAAGGAGGCATAGTTGATGCCCTCCTCTTGCAACTCGCGTAACAGATTGACAGTCTGCTCCTCGCCTTTCGTATGTCGGAGGGTGGCAGCGGCAAACTCCTTCGGGAAGTGCACCTTCAGGTACGCGCACCAGTATGATATCAGGCCATACGATACCGCATGCGATTTGTTAAAGGCCCACGCACCCATCGTTGAAAGGTGACCCCAAATTTTCTCTGCCACCTCCTTCTTGATCCCTTGCTTGAGAGCGCCAGCGAGGAACTTGACCCAGTATTGGTTGAAGTGCTCCTCGCCTTTCGACTTCGCCATAGTCTTCCGGATTTCAGTCACATCCTCCCACGCCAGCATCCCGACTTTCCGGGAGATGGACATCACTTGCTCCTGATAGACGATGATGCCGTAAGTCTCTTGCGTGAACTCCTCAATCAGAGGGTGCAAATGCGTAGTCTCCTCGCGGCCCATGCGCCGGTTGGCCCAGTTGGTAGCACCTCCGCTGTTCAGCGGTCCTGGCCTAGCAAGAGCAGACAGCGCCACCACATCTGAGAATTGATCCACGGTGATCTGCTTAGAAAGCATCTGCACGGCATCCCCCTCGAATTGAAAGATGCCTGCCCACTTGCCTTCGTTGATGAGACGGAATGCGGCCGCATCCTCCAGCGGAATCTTGGTGAGGTCGATTCTTTTTGGGATTATGCTGAGCACATACTCAAGCACACTCAGCGTCCGGAGCCCCAAGATGTCAATTTTTAGCAGGTTCAGCCTCTCCGCATCCACCTTGTCGATCTGGGAAGTGAAGTTCTTTGCGTTCACCGTGCAGTAATCCTTCACCGGGTTGGCGCAGACGATAATCCCAGCAGCGTGCGTACCTGCAGTGTTAGCGTGGCCCTCAAATGCCGTAGCAGTGCGCACTTGAGGGAAGCGGGTCATTATCGTCTTCCCGGCTTCAATCCCCTCCAATGTGTCCAGCAAGCAAAGTTCGCCCCGAGTATCACCGCTGCTTCGCTCAATCATCGAATCCAAGAGTGGCTGGAACTCGCGGATGTGTACGTCAAGCTTGCGGCTGAGGTGACGGATGATCGACTTGGGTTGGAAGGTCAAGACGTTCCCGATGTGAGCCACATTGTCATCTCCATATCGCTCTCGGAGATAAGTGATGACCAACTCTCTCTTATTGTCGGGGAAGTCAAGGTCAATGTCCGGCAGATCAGCCCTGGTAACGTCAATGAATCGTTCAAAAAGTAGGCCATGCTGTATAGGGTCAACGTCTGTGATATCAGCAAGGAAACAGACAAGACTACCGGCCGCACTGCCACGCGCCGGTCCCACAACCATGTTTCGCTTCGCATATCGAACCATGTCACTAATGATGAGGAAATAGTCTTCAAATTTTTTCTCCTTGATCATTTTGAGTTCGAGTTTCAGCCGATCATCGTATCGTTTCGTCCAGCGGCCCAGGCGCGCACGGATGTTATCGCGGCATATCTTTTCCAGATCACCTTTCACCTTCATGTTCTGCGCCGAAGGGATGGTGACCTTGCAAGTCTTCGCTATCTCGTCACTCAGCGTAAATGCGGAAGCGGGAAGCCCTTTGATAAGCGCACGCGCCTCCCGCTCAGAAAGGAGGTGCTGAGGGTGATTTTCCTTCGATCCTCCAAAGAGCGAAAAAGCAGCACGATCCTCTATGCAGGGGTAACGATTGTCAGATGTGGCAACCATCGGCAACCCTCTTTCCGTGCGTAACTCTGGAGGGGTTGATGGGGAAATGTCGTGGTACCAACTCTTGCGCAGCCGCTTCGGCACCTCGCAAGCAGACACGCCGGAGGTGCCAGTCAGCTTGATGACATTGAGGGAGGATTTGAGCACATCGTCCAGCGATACCTGCTCAGACGCGGTGAGTGAGGTGAGGTTGTATAATTCCCGCAACCCGTCATCGTTCCGTGCTATGAGGGTAATTTTGCCGTTTGCGCCCTCCTCAATTGGCACCCGAATCTCCGCACCCAGTAGCGGATGCAATCCGGCCTTCGTGCACTCCCGGAACCAGCCTATGTGGCCGAAGGTGGTCGCATCGGTGATGACGCCTGCTGTCTGCCCCATAGCCTTTAGCCTCCCCACGACTGCGGCCAACTTCCCATACCCACGATCAGAGAAGTCAAAGTGAAATTCCGTATGGATGCGAAGGTTGATCATAGAAAATGTCCTCCTGATATGCCGTGGTATTTAGTCTCAACAGATGATCTCATTTCAACCCCACAGTGACGATGACGTTAATGAGTGCGCCGCAGAGCCAATACCCGGCCTGCAGCCAGTTCCCGGCAAACGCATTCCTCACGCACGCAGCCAGCATTAGTGCGACGATGATCCAGTTGAATGCGTGAGGGTGCGCGATCATAGGCGGATGACCGGCCCGTCTCCAGGGTGATGACTATTGCTCGTTGGTTCTGCTCGGTCATGAATTGGAATTTCATGTTTGTCCTTTCTAGGTTGCAGTGCGATTATTGCGAAAATCCCCGCCAGCAACATAATGCCGAGAATTGTCATGAGTAGGTTTAGAGACTCCCACGGAATGAATGTTGCGACGGAGATTGTGTTCATACCGGATGGTGCATCTTGACAAGGCCTGTCCCGTCGCAGAGGAGATAGGCTTTGTCAGATTCATTGACCAACAAGAAGGCACCATACCACATCGGCTTTTCCTTCGATTTGTGATTTTGCATGTACTCTCGCTGCTGCGTCATAGTTGCATCTCCTGTACAATTTCCACCAGCGCCTCAACGTCACTCATAGCGCGGTGCTTCTGGTTTAGCTTCCGGTCAAACTTGAGTTCATAGAGTTCCGTTAGTTTGAGTCTCCTCCCCTTGAGGTGCTTGGTTCGATCTACCGTGCATATTTGCATCGGTGGGTAGGGGAAGGAAAATTCACGCCCAATACGGGACAACTCACAGACTAGCACCCCACGGTCGAATTCGAGATTGTGCGCAATCAACTTCTCCTCCCCGATGAAGAATTCCACAAACTCATCCAGCAGTTCGAGGAAGGTGGGTTTGTCTGCGAGGTCTGAATTTTTTAAGCCGGTTATCCTCGCGTGCAACTCTTCATCAATGTCGATGCCTGGCTTGAGCAACGCTTCATAGCGGTCTAACTCCTTGTAGGAGGAGTCATCAAGCTTTACCATCGCCAGTTCGATAACGTGCGGTTGCGCTATGAGTGGTGCTCCTTCGGGCATCAGCAGCCCGGTGGTCTCAGTGTCAAAAATAATCATTTCCTATCCCTCATCTCTAATTGCCATGTTTGTCGGGGTGATGCTCTCCAGCTGCCTCCGACATCGGCCTAAAAAAACGATTTGCTGTCTTGCGCTTGCAGCTGATCGACAATGGAGTTGATCTGGCTCAGCCGCTGGATACAGCAGGTGCGGCATATCTCCGGGAGTTCCTTGTAGTTCAGCTTCGAGTATTTCAGAACCTCCTCCCATATCGCGTCCCACGAATCCACCCAAAGGTTCCCAAGCGCCTGAGCCTGAGGTACGGCTTGCGCATCGCCTGCCGTTATGCAGCAAGGGTACACATCCCCTTCCGCATCGATGTACAGCTGATACCTGACGGCATGGCAGTTCTGGAACGGCTCAATCTTTCGCTCCCACTTCTCCGGCACCCGGACTGCTCGCACCCCGGAGTCCGGAACTATGTGATGAGTTTCGATATCCATGATCCCGAGTGTGTCCGCGTATGCCAGGACATTCGGCAGGTCCGCAACGTTATCCGCGTGCAGGGTTATCCCGAGGCCGACTGCTACCCCTGCCTTGACCATGCGTTCGATGCCATCTTTGACCTTCGCCACCGGCGTCTTTCCGCGAACCTTCTCATACACCTCCGGCGTCACCGCGTCCAAAGACACCCGCACCCAGTCTGCGCGATTAAGCAAGTTCAGGTCTATGTAGTGCGGAACGTATCCGGTGATCGTCATCCCGAAGCGAATGTTGAGTTGGATGTGGGCTGCCATAACATCGTTGAAGTCTGTATAGGCCATCGGGTCACCTCCGGAGTAGCAGACGGATTCCAGACCGGCATCTTTGAACAACCTCAGCTTCCTGACCCAATCTGTGACTTCCATTCGATGCATCTTCTTCCGTGCCGGATGGTCGCACATAATGCAACGGTTGAAACACGAGTCCGTCAAAGCCACCTGCAGTGAGATAGGCCCAATGTGATCCGGACTCATTACCCGTTGGAAATAGCGGGACACCTTTGCGGTCTTGCGATCGAACTTCATTTCACGATATGCCATAGCCAATCTCCTTGAGATACTTCTTGGCCGCTTGCGGCTCATCCATCGATGCACTGTTGGCGAAGATGTTGACGTTGCCCATAGCGGATTTAGGCAACTTGAGTTCCTTACAGATTGCGCGCAGCGCCTCCTCCGCGCCAAATACATCTCCCCACGCATGACTCCAGTTGAGGTGCCGAAGCATGATGGTGATGTGGGCTTGCTCGTTGAGCCATTGGAAGCCATACAGCATGACGCATGAGACAGCCGTGCGCCCGGTCTTCGGGACATCCGGGCGCCCTGAGAGTGGTGCAACCACCCACTCCGGGTACTCTACATCGAAGAAGTACTGCGGCATGCCGCGATAGTCTCCTTTCCAGCGATCAAGCATAAAGTTGACAAACCCTTCCGGCACCTCCTCGCGTGGACGGGCCATGCGCCCAAAGGAATTGTTGTCATTCCCGGAGAAGCCCTCCAGCTTCCAGACTTGCGGGTCACTCACCAGCTTTCGGAGGTTCTGCCCGTGCTCTTGGTAGATGAACGTTGGGAATAGCGATTCCACCAACCACCGGCCCCAAGGAAGCTCACGCCCTCCTCCCTTTTTCGCGGTCTTGCCGTTGAATGCAGAGTCGAATGCGGCAACCTCAAAGTTAGTCGGAGGCTCAGCTTGCTTTTGCACGAAGAAGCCATTCACCCGCTTCTCCTTCAGAAGACGCGCCGTGATGTCCCCAAAAAGTATCATCGTGTAAACTCCTTCAGCATCGCCGCATACACGATCAGATCGCTGGCGGAATCGCCGTGGCCTCCGGACTCGAAGTTGTGCGCATAGCGATGCAGCTTACCGGCGCAGTCCATAAGCGCAGTGAGACGGTTGGCGCTCGCTTCATCGCGGATCGCGGGGATGCCGCCTTCTGGGAACAGCGCCAGCAAAAGGGCACCAAACCTCTTGTAGTTCGATCCGTATGCTACATCCCTATCCTGGAAGACGTTCCTGGCGGCTTCGAGGATGTCCGGAATTTCGATGCTGGGGAGGCGTGGTGCGTCTTTGCGGAGGAAGTTTGGGATGGCGGATTCACATAGGCAAGCTGGTGGATCAGGGTCATTCATGTCCCAGCTTTGATCGCAATGATCGCACACGGCTGAATCCCCGCTCTGTATCGCCAGACATTTTTTACGCATCGGCATGGTGCTCTCCAATTTTCACAAGTTTCGCAGGGATGCCGAGTGAGCGATACATCTCCACGATATCCAGCCGGTCATCGATGGCCTCCGTGATCTGTTCCTTCTCGACAGCGTACATATTCGGATCAAGGAGCCAGCTGACCATATCCCGCTTCACCAACACGCTTGGCCGACAATCGTGATTGTTGCGCATCAAGATGTGCATCGGGTAAAGAGCGTGTTTGCGAAGCCATATGTCCAGCCATGGCCTGTACTGGATTGGCCTAGCGGTGACGATGATGAGGTGGGAATCTTTCGCCAAATCATCCCGCAGGTGCTCCTTGTTCCGGATTGCGTCCCAGTGGGCCTTGCAGTGATATTCATGGAATCGGGAGGGAGGGTTGCTGCCGTCTTCCGGACGTGGGAGGATGAGGTGCCGCCGCCAAGTATCGTCCGAGATGCAGTTGTCGATGTCGATCAGCTGGTACTTCATAGTGCCGTGTACTCCTTTCGTAAGTATCTGAATTTCAAATAAATGTTTTAGGATTGATTTGAAAGTGCCTAGAATCGACTTTTGAAAAATCTGGCTAGTAGGGTAGCGGGCAAAATCACCGCCACGAACCTAGCCATGCCTAAACCACGCTCAGCCGCCTTTCCCGGCCATCTCCTCCCCCTTCTCCCGAACGCAGGCGAGGCATAGCCCATCAACAAGCTTGCTCGTTGTGAGTCTATTCCCGCACCGGCACACATTGGCTTTGGCCCCATTTTTATTCACTGGGCCTTCCCATCCTTCGCCACCATCGCAGCCTCATGTCGTACGGAATTGAACCTGGCCTTGATGGTCTTTCTCATGTCCGCCACGATCCGGTTGGGCATCACCACCGGATACACCGGGCACTCCTTCTCCCCGTATCGGGGAAAGGCGCAGTGAGTGTGGTTGACGCAGTAGACGTTGATGAACTCTTCTGCCCACGGATGGACCTCTACGACCAGCCGCTTCATTTCACGGAACACATTTTGATACTCCCCCTGGGTCCGGGTGCAGAGGCGGAGTTCAGCGGTGTTCGCTAGGCTGCGGAGGTTCTTTTTGACGATGATGGAGGTGGGGATGTTAGTCGGGAGAATTCCGCGTGCGTCTTGTACCGGCACCCCAAGTCCGATTAACTCGGCATACCCGTTCATCATCGCGTGCTCAGCCCTCTCCCACGCAGATTGACGCTCTTGGGTGTTGACTGACTCCGGGATTACCGCTGCACGCTCTCGCACATCAACAACCCGCATCGCCTCTTGCGCGTAGGAGTCTGGCCGGGTGCGGACCAGCTGGTGAGTGAAGGCACGGGTGACTCCTTCGATCTTGAAAGCGTAGTCTACAAACTCCCACGATGACTTGATCGTGTCGCGCATGTAGTCCAAGTGCTCTTGTTTCTTCTCGGGTGACCAAGTGCTCGGGTCTTCCCCGTGTGCCAGACGGGTGCCCTTTGTCACGAGGAGAAGGTTCAGCGCGTCCGGTGTGTAGCTAAGGAGGGTGACTTTCATCGTTTGTTCCTTTCTAGGGAATAGTCATAGAGGGTTTGCTGCTGCATCCTACGGATGTGGGCGATGTCCTCATATACATCATCCAATAGGATATTTCGCCACGTGCCGAATCGCCCCAGCGACCATATGCCCCAATCCTGCGTGAGCCGGTGCAGCAAAGCCTTCCTCGCTAGGTTGTCCACCGGGAGTATCTTGCCATATGACTGCTTGTGAGAGATGCGTTCCGGTGTCGTGGTGACATACTTGATACCGAAAGCCTCCAGCGCAGTTTCGAGTTCAACCTGAGGTATGTCCGTGTTGCTCGGGACCATCGCCACACTTTCGATGGTGAGAAGGCTTCCGGTGATTGAGGCGCGGTACATCCCCATCGCTGGGTCAGGGAAGTAGATGGTTTGGTACACATCGCAGTCGGGGATGTGATAGCGGGAGACAGAAATAGGGGCGAAGTTGAACTGTATGCCATCCGTAGGCACGCAGAGCATCTCCAGCAGCTTCGGGAGTGGGGAGGTGTTCACGATGTGGCTCCCGGCTTCCCGCCAATCGCCAATGCGGTCAGCGGTGATAGTCTCCTCCCAGCAGACGCGATTGCCGCAGATGTCGGAGAGAATTTGATGCAGGTTATCCGGAGCGATGAACCTGTCCGAGTGTTCGAGGTCCCAAATGCTGGCCTCCGTCAAGACGCCGCGAACCTTTTGGCTGTACATGTTAGCGAGATGAGGAGATGGGCCGGGGCAGTTGCCATGATGCCAGATGCCCTTCCGCACCCTGACTTTCTTGAATTCGATCCCGATGGATTTGGCGATTTTGTCATCCCTAAACCGCAGCAGTGCGCGGTGAGAGACAAAATCCGGAGAATTGCGCTCATAGATTTGCGCCTGGGCATTGAGTGCCCCGCAGATCAGTCCTGACAGACCTGCGCCGATTATGACTTTCATTTTTCCCCCTGATAGGCAATAAAAAGGCGCTACCCCGAAGGATAGCGCCCAGACGGTACGCGTGCAGCGTGGTGAAGTAAAGGTCAAACCTGCTTGACAAATTCGTACCCGGTCTTGCTCATGCTCTGGATCGCGTATGCGGCATCGTCACCCAACAGGTCCACCAGCTTCTGCACCGGCACCCCGTTCTTCTGTTTGCCGGCATTCGCAAACATGAATTCCATCAACTTGTAGCGGGCAGAACCTTCGTGCAGGCGCAGTTCCTCCGGCGTCTTGACGGTGGCGGCTTTGCCGTTGAGCACGTATGCACCACTGAGAATCTTGGACCTCTTCTCATCGGCTTTGCTGGCCTTCGCCTCCCCGCTGGCCTTGGTCTTGCCGGCATCGGACTTCGCTGCCTTCTTGTCTGCGGTCTTGGTCTTGTCGGCGTCTGCGGCCTTCTTCGCCTTCGCTTCTGCGGCCCGCGCCATTGTAATGACGTATGCTTCTCCCGGTGCTGCGGCCTTCGTTTCCTTCTTTGCCATGGTGCTCTCCTTGGTGGTGAGTGAAAGAATTGCTTTGCGGATCGCGGTGAATGCTGCTATGCCTGTCCCACGATCCGGGTATGACTTGGGCACATCCTTCAGAACGTGCCCCTTGGGCAATTCTCCCGACAGGCGCAAAACTTCCTGCCGGATTTGCTCACTGCTCTTGCCTCTTGTATCCATGTTGATGATCCTTTCGATGTGATCTAGTGCTGCGGTTGAGAATTTGACTTTCGGAGCGGCCAGCATTTCCTCAGCCGCCCGAACTGCCGGGTACAGGGACGCACCCCACAGCGCCCCCACGTACTGCTTTTTGAAATCTTTCTTGCTCAGCGAATGCACCTCGCAGACGTTCTTTGTCGCTGCGAGGAAAACATCCGTCTTCGGGGTGCATTCATCCGTGAGGAGGATTACGTTGATGACGGTCTTCGGGAGGCTTTTGCTGACGGTGTAGACTTTGTCGTTGTTCATTGCATTCCCTTTCTGTGGGATGAGAGACTACGGTGCATTGCGATTTGGTTGTTGAGAGATACCTTCTTGCCATACTCCTGCCCGGCGCCAAACTCATTCGCCCTCCTGCTTGAATGAGTTTGGCTTTGTACGCTTGTCGTTGAGCGAAGTAAAGAGAAGTGATTTAGAACGGGCAACCGGAGTTCTGTGACGCTAGTTGAGGCGCGGTGATTTAGTCGATGGACCTCCGATTTGGTTGTTGAGAGATACCTTCTTGCCATACTCCTGCCCGGCGCCAAAGGCTTCCGAGTCCGCACCCCGCGTGCGACTCTTTGTGGTGCGCAGCTTGCCGAATATCTGAGCGATGAGACTCTGGTTGGCCTCCTGTTCCTGTTGGTATAGCGATGCCAGGACAAGCGCTGTGCCCGGCGTCCTAGTCGAGTGCTCAGCATCTTGGTGAATCTGCTGGCAACGTTTCTGCACAGAGTACGCTGCCCCTTTGCAAAAACTCCTCCAGTAATTCCCGGAATCGTTCCCGGTTTGGGCTTTCGCGGTCTGCTTCGCTTCGCGGTTGATGCTGCTGACTAGATATTTGAACATTTCCTGCGAGGTGTAGACGTTCGACTCACGACCGATGAAGTAATGATGCGTCTCCTTCCCGGCGCGAAGGCTGTAGATG
>Ga0163151_10008140_pt1 | contig 11960 bp, 10 predicted proteins | sample OliLakLV19MP5IB2_FD_145596 | JGI IMG/M metagenome (GOLD analysis project Ga0163151, IMG submission 145596) | Freshwater microbial mat bacterial communities from Lake Vanda, McMurdo Dry Valleys, Antarctica - Oligotrophic Lake LV.19.MP5.IB-2 | ecosystem: Environmental > Aquatic > Freshwater >...
TTTCTTATAAGAACATGACAGGATTCGACAGTGGTAGGCAGTTCCAACTCGTTTGTTTTTGAAGCGACAAGTTATGTTTTAATCCAGTTTTTTCATAACCCGCCTCCGGCGGGTGCTAAACAGTTACAAAAAATTAAGAAAAACAATGTCTTGATGAGTAATAGGCGCATATTTCAATCAATTTGTATTTTTTTTTCTTTTCCTTCTCCAAAAAAAATTAGGATGTCGCCTTTTTTGATAAAAGGAGAAGCCGATCCTTTTTCCACTGATATGGTTTTGCCATTCTGAGTTGCACGTTCAATTTTGAAGCCGACATTAACTTCGCTAAAATACCCCAAATCTTCATCAAATTTCTCATAAATATCGTCCTTAATTGTGCGTGGTTTGCTTTTTGTTGCTTTTCCAGATTCGGAATCATTTTTTTTTGTGGGCATTGATGTGATTTCGTCAGATTTAAACCTCTCTTGTTCATTCACTTCAGTACTACCCCCGCTTGTTTTTTTTGAACATTCATGATCACGGCAATCGACAATGCCAAGGTCAATCCATCCCTTTGACACTGGGAATTTTGATTCATTCGCTAAATCTATTCTATCAATTTCAAAATATTGGGAACAATCAGGGCATTTCGCCTGAATGTGGATTAGTTGCTGAATACTATTATATGGAATACCTTTGAACTCAAATTTCCCTTCCTTAAAAGTACTTGCATCACTATCAGAGTTGTCCATTATTTTAACTTTGCATCCTTCAACAGGTACACCTTTCTTAAATAATTGCCCTTTTATCTGAACTACGTTTTCTGAGTTCTCTTTTTGGACGAAGTTGCCCTCCGGCAAAAAATCACGCGGTAGCTGCTTGTTAAACATTAAGTATAATACAATGACAATAACGATGCCGGATGCGATGAACCAAATTGGCTTTGGTATCTTTATCATTTATCTGCTTTTTTATTTTTGAAGCGAACGTGTGTGCTGACGAAGGTGCGACGTTTAGGAGCACTTTGCGGCAGCACTTAGTTCGCTGTTTTATTTATTAAAGGCAAATTGAATTAGTTTTGACTTTTTCTGTATCATTGACTCATTCAAGGTAGGTTACCCTAACGGTTACTTTGCTAACGGCAGCAAATGCATTTATTGCTGGCTCTCTACAACAACTCCCGCTTGGAAAATGCCAACCAATGCCTTGCCATTTGCCTTGTGTAGCATCTTGACAATCTGGATTTTTCCAAGTGCCAAATTCTAATTTCACAATATCATTTTTTTCGCTTAGTATCTCACCTTTTGATTCCCAGCCTTTACAGTCAGGTCTATCATTATACCGTCTCTCTACCACAAAACTTAGTATCTCTATTTTTTCAATGTTCTTTATTCCTTTACAATAAGGATCAGTACAGTTTTCATTTTCACTAAGCGTAATGATTCCTATTTTTTCGACGGGTTTGTTTTCTTCGTTTTCTACAGCGTCCAATACAAATATCTTTCCCGGGTTTTTCTGTGCCAATTTCGAGTACTTTGGCTCCAATGAGTTCCTTGGTGAGAGGCTAATTGCATTTACAAGAATTGCCCAACAGTAATTAGTTGAACCTTTCTCTAAACCACCGTCTGCAATACCTATTACCTTTCCGTTGTAAATAATTGGCGCACCTGAACAACCCGGTGCAATCGGAATTTCAACATCTAAAACTTGATTATAAATATCGGGGCTGTTTCTTTCACCTAATAGTGCTTTTTGTGAGGGTTTTATGCAATCAGTTAATGAGCGTACAGAAGGGCTACGTACTCTTGCAATTGTTGATGTTTTAGGTTTTGATACGCCATGCCCATACCCAATCATTGTAACATTTTGGTTTGCCAGTGAATTTGGTAGAACATTTGAGTATTCAAAACCTGAACTAAAATCAATGTAACCACTTTCTGATGTAAGTAATGCCACATCGTTTTCCAAGTCAGCAGAGGAAACCTTCATTCTACCAAGGACTCTTCCAGTATTATCTTCTACAGAAATTGTCTTACAACCACATACACCATGCAGGGCAGTCATTATTCCTTTCCCTTTAAGAAAGAAGCCAGTCAGGATATTTGTTGTACCAGAAGATTGGTCTGTATAACTACAATTTGATGCGGTTATTCGGACGACATATTTTTCTTGCGCATGGCAAGGGGTGAACCAAGTGAAAGTAGAAATTAAAATAAATATGGTTTTTATTGTTTGCAGTTGCATATCTGATTAATTTTAGATTTTAATGAATCAGTATTTATCATTGGTGACTGAATGATACTTTTTATTTCAGCATGGTCAACATTGCGGCATGCCGAAACAAGTTCTGCACCTTTGAGAATACAAATGTGAGGAATACTACAAATTTCTTCTTGGCTTTCGTGCAAGACGGTGTCGCTTTCAGAATCGATTTGGTTAATTAATTGAAGGTTTCTGTTTCGGAAAATATCGTAGTTTTTGGCAAGAAGACCTACCGACGAACCGACAACCATTCCAATTATTATCCACATGATTGGAAGAGGGCTTATTCTTTTATTAAAGACAGACTTAGTGCCCATTTCGCCCGAACCGTCAATGTTCTTCTGCCCAGTTAGAATTGATAGAAGTCCAGCGATTACTGTTAGAATAGGTACTAATATCTGAGAAAGAAGCGGCGATTCGCTCAGCCCTAGAAAAAATCCGATGCCAACTCCAGTAATAAGCAATGCGAGATAGTCTTTCATATTTATTTATTTTTTTTGTCACAGCGAACGGTATGGCTATGTGCCGTGCCGACGTTTAGGAGGCATGGACATCATAGCCTTTGTTCTGTCCAGCCTTCATTTTCATTCGGATTTCTTATTAAGGGTATATCCTATTCCAATCGTAGGAGATAGAAGCATTTGAGAATTCCCATCAAATGTATTTATCTGATATGCTGGATTTGCTTCGCAGTTTAATCTAATACTATTTGAGATTTGCCATCCAATTCCCAAATTACCGACAATCCCAAATCCCATTGGTAATTTTTCTTCATTTTCACTATTTGTATCTTTCTCCAAATATCTGAATCCCCATAACAATCCTGATCCGCCGTACCAGCTTACTTTCTGATTGATTGAATTTTGGTAAATCATTGATGCCCCCAATCCATATCCAGCAATATCATTTCCATTTAATGCAATTCCTATTCTTGGTAGAAGGATAATTCTATTACGCTCACTTAAAGTTTTGATGAATTGCCCATTTAACGAATACCCCGAACGAATTAGACTTCCTCTGCCTTCCGCATCGCCCCATCCTTTTACGGTCAAGTTGAATTTATCACTAAAACCATATGATAATTGTCCACTTAATCCGAATGTAGTTTGGTTTCCTTGTAACTCTTCTGGTCTTGTTTCAGGTAATAACTCAGCACTTACTTGAATATCAACTTCTTTTTCTTTAATCGGTTGATTCGTTAAGTTAATTGAGGGACTATAAACCAAACTTTTTGAACAACCTGTTAGTAATCCAATTATCATTAAAATTGCAATTTTTTTTATCATTTCTTTTATTTTTAGTTGGCAAGAACGTTGGCACTGCCGACGTGACGACGTTTAGGAGGCATGATAGGTAGTGGATAGTTAGCACCATTATTATTTATCCGATGCCGCAAGCGGCTGCGCTAAGTTATTGAATCAGTGCGAGATATGAGCACATTGTCTTTCTATTTTTTCCCGGTTCGCCCTAAACCTCCAAATTTTCATCCGCATATCCATTGTCCGTTATAAATCGCTGACAGCCAATATTTCATGTTCGATGTCACGCCCGCTATCCGCTCAAAACGGGACAGAATCTTGCAGGCGAATGCCCCGGACTGTCCGCCGCTCAGGACGGACGGAGAGCAAAGGCCCTGGGCAGAAGATTATCCAGGCCGTTTTAGAATTACCACCATATTCGCTCCCCGGCATCAGTAATGATAAAGGGGCGCTCTTTTTTTTCGCCGTAATTGGGCATAAGGATGAGCAAGGCATTCCTTGGAACATTGGTAAAAATGAGTTCTTTGGTATTCGCACCAGCCTTTTTTATACCAATAGTATTCCATTTATGATCATAATAGGCAAGTTTGTATTTTGCCCCTGCTCTGAATTTTAGATATCCCGGCAGCTCAGTGAGCCGGATCGCCCGGGTTGATACAGTATCCGGTTTCAATTCTATTACCTGCCCATTTCCAGAAGCAACGGGATCGCCAGCAGCAATCAGTTTACCATTTTCATAGTACTTAGGCAGGTAAACAGCTCCTTTGCTCATGTTATTAAAAGTTACAGAGTCCTTTGTCGACTCACCCCACCAAACTGGTTTCCAGCTCCCCCCGTTATAAACGCAGGCATAGACGATCTTGCCAGCCTGACTTTGGCCGTTTAAGGCACAGGCTACGTTGCGTACAGGCCAGTATTCTTGGGTAACATCTTTGTAATTGCATTGTCTTAGAAGCGCATAGGGGGGGATCTCCTCCTGGCGGAGTCGATTGGCCAGCGCGTCGCTTTGAATAGAATATGTAGTTCGGAAGACCTTTCCCGGCTCGCGAACGAAGTCGTGCAGACTGTCGGACTGTGACAGGGCGTCAAAATGGATTGGCTGATTATTCGGATCGAATGCACAGTTTAAAGCGTGCCCCCCGGTCGAAGTAGCCCAATAAGGCACAATATCTACCGTTACGGGCACTCCCAGACTACGCAAAGTGAAGACCACTAGATCAGCGGCGTCTTCACAGGTTCCCTTTTTTCGCTGCAACAATTGCAAAGAGCTTAGTCGAGGCAATGGTTCATCTCTTTTTTCCAGATTGTAGGTACAGGTAAACCAGAGGTTGATATTGCCGACTAAATACCGAATATTTTCGGAGATATTAGCCTTAGGATCAAATAATTTGGAAAACCGTTCGTGGAATTTATCCCGCCAGTCGAACAATGGCTCCACACTTATCCGATAAGGCAGGACGTACTCGCAAAAAGTATTAAAATCACAAAAAGTGGGAGACCAGTATTTAAATGCGGCATCAATGTCGGAGATAAGTCGATTCGCGTGGAAATCATCCATATCGTTGGTCTGGGTAGGAACGGGATGGAGTTTCCCGTATTTGGATTTTAAACCATTGAAGGCATTGATGGCTGAAGAAAACTCGCCGTAAGCCAATTCGTCGAAGGCGATCTTTTTGTTCAAGCTATCGGCCCAGTAGTAGCTTTCGCTTTGGTGGATACGCATATTGGCGATCAAAAAACAGGCGGCCTTGAATTTTAATGAATCGCTCGGCTGGCTGTAATTAGCCAAAACTTTTAAGAATTCGGCTTTGTTTGGATGATCTCCAATGGTAGCAAGCACTTTGGGGGGGATTACGTTTTGTGCAAAAACGGGCGAAATCGTGGCCCATAAAGTAAGCATCAAGATCGCAACGATCAAATTCAAGGTATTTTTCATGCTATTACGAACTTTAAGTAGTTATTGTTTGCCAGAAGGAAGAGAGGTGTTTTGCAAAGAATCCAGTAATATCTTAGCAGCCTTTTTATAGTACGGCGCTTCTCGAGAGATACCTTTGGGCGTCTGTGCCAGTAGTGCTTCTGCCGCTTCAATGCTATGTAGTGTATCCTTTTTACTTTGATAAATTCTCATCAGTGTATAGCGCGGATACATCCGGCTCGGGACCATATTCATAGCTGTAGAACAACGGTTGAGCGCTTCGGAATAATTGCCGAATTTCAAATAACAATTGCTCATTTTTAAATACAAATCGGGATCGGAAGTGAACTGTGCCGCTTTCTCCAACTGTTTGATCGCCGACAAGTATTGCCCTTGTTGGTACAATGCCGTTCCGCATACAAACCGGTAATCTTTTGAACCGCTGACCATTTTTTGCATAGGTTTTAATAAGTCAAGCGCTTCTTTTTCTTTGTGCTGTCTGGAAAATTCGGCAGCAACATTGATCCTTCTTGCAATGATTGCTTTTTTTCCTTGCCAAGCCAACAGAAAAATACTCGAGAACCCCAACAACGCAGCTACTCCTCTGGCTTTTTTTAAATGCAAAGTCAGCTTTAATGGAGAGAAACGATGGCCGACTACTGTATATATACTCAAACCGGCAGTACAAAATATATAGAGCCCAAATACCGGAATTGCGTATTCAACGGAATTAAAAAACGACATGCTGCCGAAGGTAAGTACCCCTGCGTAGGCTGAATGAAATTCGGGGGTTTTTACCGGGGTTATGAGTCCGGCAAAGAGCAAGCTGCCCAAAAAAGCAGCATAAAGCAGCAGCCCGACGATGCCACCTTCTACAAAATTCTGCACGGCATCATTATAAGCAACTTTGATGTATGAAGCGGAATGTTTTTCTTCTTCGCTCGCCTGTCCACTGGCAAAATAAGCCGCCTGAGCCAGATTATAGGTTCTCTCAAAAGAATACAATCCGTGACCAATCAATGGTTTTTCCATTCCGAGGCCGAGGCTAATTTCCCAAACCAGCTTTCTACTATCAGAAGAGGCCCGCTTATAGTTGTATAACAAAGAAATCGAACAACTTATCAATACTATTACAAGGCAGGAAAGGGCGATCAACGCGATTTTATGACGCTTGGCAACAAAGTGCCACAACAGGATATGCCAATTGTATCGGCTGTTCAGAAAACAGATCATTCCCACAGCACTGCCGATAAAAGCCGTCCTACACCGCAGCATCAGCAGAGAAACCAGGATCAAGGGAATCGTTATACGGGCGATGTATTTGACCCCAAAGTGGTCTGCAAACAGGCTGAAAAGAACGAAAGGTAGCGCCATAGCCAAAAACATGGCACTTAGATTCGGATTGGCCAGGCTTCCATACACCGGAAACATATTTCCATAAGGACGGATTAATTGGAAGAATTGCAGCAGGCAGACGATGGTTTCCAAAAAGGCCAGCAAGGTTACTGCTGTTGCTATTTGCCGCCATTGGACTCCGGCGCCGGAAATAAAGATGCACAAAGCCAGGCATAGCAAACAATTGGTCAACAGATAGGCGTAGCCGTAATAAGAAGCCACCGATCCAGAAAAATGGGTTTGACCAACATAATACGAGGTATAAGCCATGAACAAGAGCAGAGGAAGCGCATAGGGAATCGACACAGCCCTGTGCTTAAAAAAGAATAGGGCACTACAGATGACCAACGCTGAGCCCAGTAGGGTAAATGCGTAGTAGGAAAACTCGAAAGGAGATATGTAGAGATCGTTGCTAATCAGGGAAACTCCGGTTAGCGCGAAGATAAGCGTACCGTTTATCCAAGGGATGACGGATTCCCGAAATACCTGCATATGGAAATATTTAATGCAATAATCCTGTTCAATGCTTACTCGCCGGGTCGCCATAAAACCTATACACTTCGGCCTGCAATTTTTCCAGGGTCAGATGGGTATACTTGGCGAGCAGGATGTCTTTGAGCGTATTGGGATAAGCGTATATATGGTACTTTATAAGATTGTCGACGTCTTGCGCGAGCATACGCCTCTTATCATTGTTGTAACTTTTGAGTACGCTGTTTTCATAAGCCTTCTTGACCTTCAGGAATTGTCGAAAGATGTTATATTTATTATTGCTAATAACTTGTTCCGCCGGAGGGGGCGCGATGGTAGAACTATGCAAAGGAGGGTTTTGCGCTACCTGATAATTCAGAGTAAGCCCTTTTTCAAGCAAAAAATCATATACGCGGGCATAGATCAATAAGTCGCAAAAACAATCCCGTTTTTTACCCGGTGAAAATATCGTATAGGATAGCAGATCCAGGTTTTGGATATTACTGATCCTTGTAGTATCCAACATTTTGGACAAAGCCATGTAAGCTGCGCTATCCCTACTACAGTCGATTACAGGGTTTTGACAACAAGCTAGAAATGGCATTGCTGTTAACCAAAAGAGCGGCAGAATTAATTTAATGGTAGACATGTGCTATTAATTTGAATATAACTGCAGATTCAGTTCAACAATCCATAAAAGATTAGCAATTCGCATTTGAAAGAGCGACTTGGCATCTCGAAAGATGGATGCCAAGTCGCATGAGAACATGCAAACTATACCGTCTTACTCCAAATGTGCTAGTGGCAGCGCGAGGACCCGGTATAGAATGGACATACCTCCGGGGCAGTTAAGGGGCGGCTTACAACTTCATTCCCTTTCTTTAGTCGGAATAACATATCTGCCGGTTGGCCGGGGAGACTGCCAAAGTTTGTACCTGTCTGATGTATAATTTTGAAAGGTACTTCTTCAACGCCCGTCGGATTAGGCCGCGCATAAACATATTCTATTTTCCAATCGAGAGTGCCGGCTAGCCCAGCATCTACGCCAGACGGATTTTGAGTATCCAAATGGCAAGAACACGGAAAATAGGCCTCATCAGGATATTCCGAAGCGGTGCCCACAAAGCTATTTACTGTGGTTGTATAAGCCATCTACGTGATATCAGGTGTGTGTGCCGGGCAAGTAATCCCATTCCAGTAGGCACCAGTACATGTATTGTGATTATCCGGATTTCTTTCCTTGGTAGAGACATTGTAGAAATTTACCGTAGTGGGACCCAGATAAAAGAAACTGTAAAAACCGGCTGAGGGCCGTTTGTAATCGTGTCGTTCATGACAATTGTCTGTATTTTCAATAAACGTGACCGCGTTCGGTTCAATCACGGTAACTACTATTTCCAAATTGGATGTACATGTAGCGCAATCTTGCTGCATACCAGCTATACTGGCTTTAATGGTCATGGTCCCGGGTTTAAAATTGGCCCTGAATTCGGCAAAGTCCACGTCTCCTCCAACGATTTCCCCTTCGGTGCCTGATTGAACGATCTCCCAATTGGCCTGACCACCGCAGATATTTTTTACATATACACGAAAAAATTCACCAATCCCGACTGTGGTTCGTTTTCTTTCATCCGCTCCATTGGGCTGAACCGTCAGAACCATCAGCTCTGGACAGGCATGTTGATTGCCATTGGTGGGATCATGATCGATGTCAATCTCGTCGCCGTTCAAGTCCCAGAAATCGTCCCACCAGTCCCACCAGTCGTCCCAGTCTTGATCCACATGATTGTCGTCCCAGTCATCATCCCAGTCGTCCTCATCATCATGTTCCCCATTATCTCCATCCAGTTCGTTGTTATCCCCGGGGTCGCCGTCGATATCACCGGGCGGCCAAGGTACCCCGGGGTTAGTATCCCAGTGCCAATCGCCATTGTCATCTTCCCAGCCGTACCAATGCGTTCCGTTTTGATCCGTAACATGCTTCCATCCGTCTCCTTCATCATGCGTAAATTCGTAACCTTGGGCCAATAGCAGGTTGCTGTTCGGGTTAATAAAACATATTAAGCCGACTATAACTATGCGGATGATTTTTTTCATAGTTTGATCAATTTTAAGGTTCTGAAATCGTTGTTGAACAACAAGTTAACAAAGTAAGTGCCCGGAGCAAGCTCGGCTTGCAAGGGGTAGATATAGGACCCCTGCGGCAACTCGGCTTTGCTACTTTGGTATACGACCCGGCCATTTACATCGGCGATGGCTATCCGGCAACTCGTCGCTTCTTCTACATCTAGGTGAATACTGCATTGATCCGTAAAGGGATTCGGAGATGCGTATGCCCGGATGTTCATGCGGGTGGAGGCATCTGACGATTCCGTAAATTCGTTGGAGCGCTGCAACACGATTTTGATAGGACGCTCAGGCTCCGCTTCTTGGGTAGAAAACCCCGAAACTTCGCCCAAAAGCAGATTTTCCCCACTGGCGGTTGTCCGAAGGCCCAATTGAATTTGGGTGATAAACAATTGGTCATCAGAAGATGTGACATAGCGATCATTTCTTTTTAGCCGGAAATCCTTAGAGGTAATGGTATTGCCAGCCCCTACGGCCCCCTTAATAGAATAGTTGATACCGGAATCTTTGAAGGCCAGTTCGCAGTTTAAAATGCCTGTGTTCTCCTGGCAGGTGAGGGCGATTTTATCCGTTTTCACAATGTGTTCGCCACTCCAGTCGTATTTTATCCAATAGCCGTGATAATTAATGCCCGTAAGGTTGCTGGCTATATCAGATATACGGTTGAATTCATTCGGGTTGTAAGCCGCATAATTCAGCAATACCTTGGCTTCCTTGCTTTTGTCCATCAGTTCCCGGGCCCGGGCATCTATCTCCGATTCGGGCCGGTCCAATTCTGATTCAGCCGCCGTGATGCCTAATTCTGCTGCTTTGTTCAGCCAGAAGTCCGCCTGAGCAATATCCTGTGTCACACCAAAGCCATTTCGATAACAAAGCCCCATCATATACATGCAAAGTGGGTCGCCAAGGCCGGCGCCGCGATTGAAATCCACTAAAGCAGCAGCATAGTTTTGGGGACATCCTAGTCCTTTATATTGCATAAAGCCACTGGAATACAGGCCTGCGGGATGTTGATGTGCTGCTGCCTTGGAAAAACACCTGTAAGCTTGCGCATAATCTACATCTACCCCTCGACCGTACTTGTAGCATACGCCGAGCGCCGTCCATGCCGGGCCAAAGTCAAGGTCTGTTGCTCGCTTAATCCAGAAGAGCGCTTTTTCCCGGTCCCGCTTTACTCCTGTACCCGTAGCGTAGAGATGGGACAAGTCCAGCATCGCTTGTGCATCGCCGAGCATGGCCTTTTCCAGCAAGTTTTCAAAATTCAGCCCGGCTTCTGCATTTCGCTTGAGCGCTGGGCTCAGGCGGGAATTTTCTTGCTCGGATATTGTGACGATTTGGGCGTCGGATCGTTGGCCGTAACAAGGGGCCATGCTGAGGAAAACACCCAGCAGTAAGATTATTTTTTTCATTTTCGTGATGTTATTAGGTTAAAGATTACCACCGATAGCCCTGTCCCTGGGTATTGTTGTCTGGATTGCGTCTTGCTTTTTGTAAGGCCCTCAACACCTGAGGCCGGAAACCATACAATTCTTTGGCCTTGGCTTTTTGAGTAACCGGGTCGTGCTGGTACCGGTTGTACACGGATTCTCTGTTTACATAATAAGTGGTGAGTCCGCCAAGCACCTCTTCTTTCACATAGGTTGAGTCCAAGCCCCGCTGTTGAACTTCGGCCCAGTCGCTCTCGGCAAATGCCTCTGCCTTGCTTTGGTTCTTGAAAATAAGCAGTTGCGTGTACTGGCTCTCGGTCAGAATGGTGGAAATGTGTGTACTTTCGTAAGCGCGGGTGTCCAGCGATTTGTGGTGTGTGGCGTAATGTTGGTTTTTCAGTTGCTTCAGCGTGTCTATATAATTGTAGATCGCCGTTGTCTGCATCTGCGACAAGCCCAAGGTATCCTTGTACCGGATGGCAATGGCAAACTGGGAGTAAGTGTACTTGTCTTTAGCCTTCTCTTTGACGGTCTTCACATACCGTTCGTATTTCTGTTCCAGTCCTAGCAGTTCGCTAATCTGATCGTCGTAACTGGCTTTCATGGCCACTATTTCTGCGTCTGGGCGCCTATTTCGTAATAAATCTACGATCTTAATGTCCCGTTCGGTTATCAGGTCGGCAACTGATATCTGGGCCTCAGCGCTCAAGCCAGCTTTTACGCTAAGGTCAAAGACCTGGGCGAGGGTTCCTGTCGGGTAACTGTCCAGAATACCGTCGATCACATCGGAGACAGGGTCTGGTACGCTCTGACCGAACAAAAGGCCGGGGACTGCGCCGAGGATGCTGGAGAGCAGTGCAGAAAAGAAGAATTTTTTCATGTTTTGTGTATAATTATGTGAGAAAAAAAGGAGGAAACTTCGCTTGATATTGTTCTATACTTTTTTTGGTTGGTGCTAACGTCAGCATGGGCTACGTGGCCGCGCTTAGTCGGCCATGTGAGACCATGCATTGTGTGTGCCCAGAATGGGCACATCGGTATCCCCAAGCAAATATATATTTGATGTTTGAAAGGGAGCCTGAGAACTTGGAGGTGAGAGTCCTCTACTGGCGAGTTGCCTAAGCC
>Ga0163151_10008141_pt1 | contig 11959 bp, 9 predicted proteins | sample OliLakLV19MP5IB2_FD_145596 | JGI IMG/M metagenome (GOLD analysis project Ga0163151, IMG submission 145596) | Freshwater microbial mat bacterial communities from Lake Vanda, McMurdo Dry Valleys, Antarctica - Oligotrophic Lake LV.19.MP5.IB-2 | ecosystem: Environmental > Aquatic > Freshwater > Lake...
TGCAGAGATAATGTCACCTTATTAAAATTAAAAAATATTTTCGCTCATCATATTCGTACTTAAATATTCATGCGCATATATTCGCGCTAACCTTAAATCATTTCACACTGCACGGATCAACAGCTCTATTTCAAACCCTCTTCCTTAACTACCTTTAGAATCCACTTATAGCTATCCAAGAAAATCAGCCTAAATATCAATCTGATGGCTCATACCTAAATGGAATGCCTCCACTTGATTCGGAGGCCCGAATGAACAACAGACATTGTTCTCTTCGGTTGAAAGCGTTATTAAAAACAGAGCTAGTTCTTCGTCTACCGGATCTGCCTTTGACTCAAATTTAATAACCCGCAGGGCGCGACACACCTGGCTGACCATAATTGGTCCACACACCATAAGAACTTGCCAATGTCTGCGAGGTGGGCGCGGATAAACCTTGATTAGACGCACCTACGGTAAAGCTAACTTGACCAAGTACCACATCTGCTGGTTGCCCATTGGCCGTAGGCAGAGAATTCCATATGAGAATGCGATTATTGTTTATTTCGGTAACGTAAAGATGGGTTCCATCATAAAAAACACTCGATGGAAGGTTCATGGTACCTGCTGATCGACCTCCTGTATTCGGAGTCACCGTATTAAAATCAGTTTGTCCCAAAACAATGTCGGCTTGGGTTCCGTTGGTCGATGGTATCTGATTCCAAATCAGTACGCGATTATTTGTGCGATCTGCAATGAAGAGTTTTATTCCGTCGCTATAAAGGCCTATTGGATTTCGAAGGCCAGCTGGAACACCGGCTCCATTTGGCGCTGAGCCACTCATGCTCGTTTGACCGACCACTACATCTGCTGCCTGAAAATTAGAATTTGGAAGGGTATTCCAGACCAAAACACGTTTGTTATTTTCGTCAGCAACATATAATTTACCATTTTTCGCAGCAAGACCTACTGGTGCAGCGAGAGTTTGGGCTGTCGGATTTGCCAGTCCCGTATTAGCCGTTACTGATGAGAAATCATTTTGGCCCAATACAACATTAGCGGGGACAAAGCTAGAAGTTGGAATTACGTTCCAAATCAAGATCCTATTATTTGAGTAGTCAGAGACGTACATACGATTTGCATCAACATAGAGTCCGAGGGGATAGCCTAGGACCTGCTGACTTGAGCTTGTCAGTGTTGTAACAAAGTCCGGTTGACCAATAACTAGATCGGCGGGTTGGTTGTTAATAGTCGGAATAGAATTCCAAATCAAAATTCGGCGATTATTAGTATCGAGCGCAAGTAGCACGGGTCGGATTGTGCCATTAACATTATAATTTATGAATCCACATCCCAAACTAAAAAGAAGCGTTAGAGGAAGATAATACCGTCCCCACATACGTCGACGCATCATTGCTTTTCGCATAAGATCCCCTGCAATGCCTCCACATTAAAAACAAAGCTAGTTCTTCGTCTACTAGACATCATTCTCGTAATTTCTCAAATTCCGTACAAATTATCGTCAAGATTTTAAACGCATCGGCCGATCACTTTATTGACCAGAAAAACTGGCGGAAGCGAATGGGAATCGAACCCACCACAGGTTTGAACCTGACACCGGATTTGAAGTCCGGGAAGAGCACCAGCCTCTTAAGCACTTCCGTTTCAATGAAGAGGGAATTCCATGGGTCGGGCGCCGACGTTTTTTTCAGTCCTAATCTCTGTAAGTGTTTTATCACTGACAGCTTGTTCAACAACGCGAGTACAAAAAAATAATTCGCCAGATGCCCAACTCGTCAAAGCAGCAAAGCCTGCAAAGCCAGATCTCAAAACAGCTCCACAAACAAATGCTGACGGTACAGTTATTGACCCGGTTTTCATGCGTACGCAAGCAGATTATCACTTTACCCTCGCAGAAGCATATGCGCTTGAAGGCGAAGTGGGCCGTGCCATTGATGAATACAAACTTGTCCTTGTTTATGATCCAACCAGTCCACACATAAGACTAAAACTAGCTGCTGAATTGGTGAAAAAAGGCCAACTCGTGCAAGCGGTTGATCAAGCTGAATCGGCTGTTGATCTTGACCCAAATTATGTTGATGCCAGACTTCTTTTGGGTGGGCTTTACAGTTCAACAAAACTCTATGGAAAAGCACTTGAGCAATACCGTTTTGTTTTATCATCTGACCCTGAAAACACAGAGGCTTCTTTATACATTGGCGCATTACTAGCTGAAGATAAAAAATTTGAAGAAAGTATTGATCACTTTAAAAAAGTTGCAAAAACTAAAAAGCAAGCACACTTAGCCTACTACTACATGGGGCGTGTTGAACTTGATCGCAAGAACAACAAAGAAGCAGAAGAGGCATTTAAGCGTTCGATAGAAGAAAGACCTGAGTTTTTAGAAAGTGTGATGGCATTGGGTTATCTCTATGAACAAAACGCGGCAAATGAAAAAGCTGTGAAACTCTATCGCAGTTACCAAGAAAAGCATGGCCCTTCACTTAAAGTCGCAAATGCACTGGGCAAGCTATACATGGAAATGGATGAATACGAAGAAGCTTATAAGCAATTCGTAATTGTCGAAGCGCAAGAGAGTGATAATTTAAATATAAAAGTTAAGATGGCTTTAATTTTAATTGAACAGAAAAAATATGACTCAGCAATTACTAAGCTAAAACAAATTTTATCATTAGCTCCTGATTCTGAAAAAATTAGATTCTACCTAGCTGCTGTGTATGAAGAGATTAAGGCGTATCCAGAAGCAATAGAACAATTTGAAACGATTAAGCCCTCAAGTACACTTTATTCTGAAGCAGCTGTTCACGCGGCCTATTTACATAAACTTCAAGACAACTATACAAAAGCTATTTCGACAATGTCAGACGCTATTCTAAAAAAACCTGATGTACCTCAGTTTTATAGTTTTTATGCATCACTCTTAGATGATAAAAAACAACATCTAAAAGCTGTTGAGGTTTTGACAGGCGCTGTTAAGAAATTTCCAAAAGATGACCAACTCTATTTTTACTTAGGCAGCATGCAAGATAAAGCTGGCCAACGTGATGCAGGAGTACTTTCTGTTAGAAAGACCTTGGAAATTAATCCAGATCATGTGCAAGCCCTTAATTATTTGGGTTATACATTAGCTGAAATGAATCAAAGTTTAGATGAAGCAGAAGCGTTAGTGCGTAAAGCTCTAAAACTAAAACCAAATGACGCTTATATTACTGACTCATTGGGTTGGATTCTATTTAGAAAAGGTCATTTTAAAGAATCTATCGTGGTATTAGAAAGCGCTTATAAATTAAAGCCAGACGAATCAATAATTGCTGAGCACTTAGGTGATGTTTATTTGCGATACAGTGTTCGTGATAAAGCTCGCCAAATGTATATTCGTGCGCTTACACTTGAAAATGATGAGAAAACCATCGTCAAGATTAAGCAAAAGATTGCTAACATCGATATCGCTGTTCAAGCGCCTCCATCCACTGGACGAGAGCCCGCTTCAACGCAGCCTACTCCGTAAAAGCCTCGTCATACTTTTTGTTTTTATTTCTGCATGTGCGACGACACAAAAGCCAACAGACGATGCCACACCTCAATTAAATAATGTATCTCAAATGTATTCGGCTAACTTGTTTGTTGAGCGCAATGGAAAATCTTATAAATTAAAATCTGATATATACGTTCTCAGTGGTAAAACTGTGCGGCTTGATGTCACTACAACTCTTGATTTACCTTTGGCCTCTGTACTTTTGAATGATCAAAAAATTGAATATGTATTATATCGCGATAAAAAATATTACTCAGGTAAACCAAACCCCCACGCATTAGATCCAGTTTTTCCGTTATCAATTGATGCGTCGACTTTGATTTCACTTTTGAATGAACAAAGTATTAAAAATGCTCAATGTAAGACAGAAGCAGGTTTTACTTCAGAATGTGCGGGCTCAGTTGGTGGGGCTCAATATATTGTTCGTTGGGAAAAACGCGCTACAACTGGACTTTTGGCGGGTCGAGCCACAAAAGTTATATTAGAACTGCCGCAGCGTCACGTTGCTTTAAAATTTTATTACACCAATTGGCAAAAGACTGTGTCTAATGCAGAGCGTTTAATGGTGCTGCAAGTCCCTGAGGGTTTTCAAAGTTTTTCTGTTCCAGAGTCTCGCAAACAAGATTGATAAAATCTCTCTATAGTCGGATAATTAATCATAGAGAGGCATTCCTGTCACATGGCCTCTCAGGGAGACATTACGATGACAAGATCCAGCGTTGATATTCATGGGCTAATTAGCCAATTTGCAGCAACTGAAAAATTCAAAGACCTTAACTGGAAAGGTTCGTTTGCAGATTATATAAATATCGTAAAAGAACATCCCGAGATCACACGCACAGCGTTTCAACGTATGTACGACATGATCGTCGCATACGGGTCTTCTGAGTACACAGAGTTTAAAAAGAAAATCACGCACTACAAATTTTTTGATGACGAGAGAAATAATGGCAAAGATGCTGTTTACGGTCTTGATATTCCGCTTATGAAATTAGTGAATGCATTTCGTTCAGCAGCTGAAGGGTATGGAACCGAAAGAAGGGTCATCCTTCTTCATGGTCCTGTAGGAAGTTCTAAATCTACAATCGCAAGACTTCTAAAACATGGCATTGAGATGTATTCAAAAACAGAAGAAGGTTCACTTTACACATTTACATGGACTGACACGGGCGCTGAAAAACATGGCTTACTAGGAAAGGGAATCACAGAGTTTCCTTGCCCCATGCATGAAGAGCCTTTGCATCTGGTTCCCCTTGAGATCAGAGATAAAATTGTTGATGAACTTAATCGTGGTGGAAAATCAAAATATAAAATCAAATCATCTGGTGATTTGTGCCCTGCCTGTAGATTTATCTTTAAAGGTTTGATGTCAAAATACAGCGGTGATGTAAATCGTGCGCTTAATCATATCGAAGTTAAAAGGCTGACGCTGAGCGAAGCTGACAGAGTGGGCATTGGAACGTTTCAACCAAAAGATGAAAAAAACCAAGACTCAACTGAGTTAACGGGTGATATTAACTATCGTCGCATTGCTGAATATGGTTCTGATTCTGACCCAAGAGCATTTAATTTTGATGGTGAATTTAATATCGCTAATCGCGGCATCATTGAATTTATCGAAGTACTAAAACTCGACGTTTCATTTTTGTATGATCTCTTGGGTGCATCACAAGAGCATAAGATTAAACCAAAAAAATTCGCACAAACCGATATCGATGAAGTTATTTTGGGTCACACAAACGAACCTGAGTATAGAAGACTTCAAAATAACGAATTTATGGAAGCGCTTAGAGATCGTACTGTAAAAATTGACGTTCCCTACATCACGAAGCTTAAAGAAGAAATTAAGATTTATAAAAAAGATTTTAACGAAAAAAGAATTAAGGGTAAACACATAGCGCCTCACACTATTGAAACGGCTGCTATGTGGGCAATCTTGACCCGACTTGAAATGCCCAAAAAGGCAAATCTTTCAAGACTTCAAAAATTAAAACTCTACGATGGAAAATCATTGCCAGGTTATACCGAAGACAATGTGAAGGAACTTCGTAAAGAAGCAATTCGTGAAGGCCTCGATGGTATTTCACCACGGTACATTCAAGATAAAATCTCAAATGCACTGGTTAACTCAAAACATGGTGAAATGGGTTGTGTGAATCCATTTATGGTTCTTAATGAACTTGAAGGTGGGTTAAAGCACCATAGTTTGATCGTCGGTGATGAAAAGAAAAAATCTTATAAAGAACTCTTAGCCGTCGTAAAACAAGAGTACGAAGATATGGTGAAGAGTGAAGTTCAAAGAGCGATCAGTGCCGATGAGAATGCGCTTTCAAGACTTTGCTCTAATTACATCGACAACATTAAAGCCTATACGCAAAAAGAACGCGTAAAAAATAAATACACAGGCCAAGATGAAGAACCCGATGAAAGACTCATGAGATCGATTGAAGATAAAATCGATATTCCTGAATCACGTAAAGATGATTTCAGACGTGAGATTATGAACTACATTGGAGCACTTGCTGTAGACGGAAAAGTGTTTGATTACAAAACCAATGAAAGACTTCATAAAGCATTAGAATTAAAACTTTTTGAAGATCAAAAAGACAGCATCAAGCTCGCTAGTCTTGTGACAAGCGTTGTTGATAAAAACACCCAAGAGAAAATCGATATCGTTAAGAGCCGTTTGATCAAAGACTATGGCTATTGCGAAATTTGCTCTAACGATGTTCTCAACTATGTAGCCAGCATCTTCGCACGAGGAGACGTCAAAGGTAAGTAAGTTGGATAACCTCTAACGGGTGGATGTGAATGATTCTTCATATTAAACAAGACCATAATCGCTTTCGAGATATCGTTAAGGGAAAAATACGCGGTAATTTTAAAAAGTATATTTCTCAAACCGATATGATCGGTAAGCGCGAAAAAGATTTTATTTCAATACCTGTTCCTCATATCGAAATACCCCACTTCCAATACGGGCCAAAAAGTTCAGGTGGTGTGGGGCAAGGCGAGGGTGAACAGGGTTCTACGGTTGGTGGTGATCAAGAAGAGGGTGCTGGCAAAGCGGGTAATGCTGAAGGTGAGCATCTCTTAGAGGTTGAGTTAACCTTTGAAGAGCTTGCTGAAATTTTAGGTGAAGAACTTCAGCTTCCAAAAATTCAGCCCCGTGGTTCACGTCAAATCAGTTCATTAAAAACAAAGTACACAGGTCTTCATAATGTGGGGCCAGATAGTTTGAGGCATTTTAAATCTACCTACAAGCAAGCACTTAAAAGACAGATCTCAAGTGGTACGTATAATCCGGATGATCCGATTATAGTACCCGTGCGAAAAGACATGCGGTATCGAAGTTCAAAACTAGCTGAGAAACCCCAAAGTAATGCAGTCATCATTTACATGATGGACGTCTCAGGCTCCATGGGCGATGAACAAAAAGAAATTGTACGTTTAGAAACTTTTTGGATTCATACATGGCTTAAATCCCAATACCAAGAAATTGAAACCAGATTTATTATTCACGATGCATCGGCAAAAGAAGTAGATGAAGAGACATTTTTTAGAACACGCGAAAGTGGCGGGACGCTTATTAGTTCCGCCTACTCACTTGCTATGAAAATGATTGATGAAGAGTATCCGGTGAGTGAGTGGAACATTTACCCGTTTCACTTTAGTGATGGTGATAATTGGAGCGGAGAAGACACAAGGTTTTGTGTGGAATTACTCAAAGATAAAATGCTCAATGCTGCAAACGTATTTTGTTATGGCCAAGTGGAAAGTAAGTACGGAAGCGGTCAATTTATTAAAGATCTAGAGCGTGAGTTTAAAGAAGACGAACGAGTCATCACATCACGTATTGAAAGTCGCGATGGAATTTATAATTCAATTAAAGATTTTTTAGGCAAGGGTAAATGAATTTATCTCCAGAGTATGCCAAAATTCAGGAAGAAATTGAAAAGCATGCCCGTGACTACGGTCTAGATTTCTATGAAACCATTTTTGAGATGGTTGATTATGATCAGATGAATGAAATTGCTGCCTATGGCGGGTTTCCCACGCGCTACCCCCACTGGCGTTTTGGTATGGAATATGAAAAACTCTCAAAAAGCTATGCGTACGGGTTATCAAAAATATACGAAATGGTTATCAATAATAATCCTTGTTACGCATATTTGTTAGAGGCCAATGAACTTGTAGACCAAAAAATTGTTATGGCCCACGTATACGGCCATTGTGATTTTTTTAAAAACAATCAATGGTTCAATCATACCAATCGTAAAATGATGGATACAATGGCGAATCACTCAACGCGTATTCGTCGCCACATTGATCGCATTGGGTATGATATTGTTGAAGAATTTATTGATCGTTGTCTTTCTTTAGAAAATCTCATTGATCGCCACTCCCCCTTTATAAAACGACATAAAGAGAGTGACCCTGCAGAGGCAGAAAAACATGTTCGGCTATTAAAAACAGATCGTAGTTACATGGATTCATACATAAATCCTGATGAATTCGTAAAGAGCCAACAAGAAAAAATAAATACTGAGAGAAAAGCACAGCAAAATTTTCCAGCCAAACCTGAACAAGATGTGCTTTTGTTTTTGATGAACTATGGGCCACTTCAACCTTGGCAAAAAGATGTGTTAAGTATTATTCGAGATGAAGCTTATTATTATTCTCCTCAAGGTATGACAAAAATTATGAACGAAGGCTGGGCTTCATACTGGCATTCAAAAATCATGACTCAAAAAGCGCTTAAAGACAGCGAAGTGGTTGATTACGCCGATCACCACAGTGGAACAGTTGCCATGTCACAAGGTCGCTTGAATCCGTACAAGTTGGGCATAGAACTTTATAAACATATTGAAGATCGCTGGAACAAAGGCAAATTTGGCAAAGAATACGATGAATGTGATGATTACATTACAAAAAAAAATTGGAATAAAGATTTGGGCCTAGGACGTGAAAAAATATTTGAAGTACGCCGTAATTATAATGACGTAACTTTTATTGATGCATTTTTGACTGAAGAATTTTGTGTCGAAAATAAAATGTTCGTCTATCAGTTTAATCGTCGAACGGGTCAATACGAAATTAACACCCGTGATTTTCCAGAAATAAAAAAGAAACTTTTATTTCAACTTACCAATTGGGGCCAACCCATCATTCATGTGGTAGATGGAAACTATGAAAATCGTGGTGAGTTGTTATTAGTGCATCTACATGAGGGTGTTGATCTACAGCCCAATTACACTTCAGAAACGATGAAGAGTCTTTTTGTCATCTGGGGTCGTCCTGTGGCTCTCAAGACGGTGATGGAAGGTCAGGGTAAGATCTATCGCTTTGATGGAACAGAGTTTTCTGAGAAAAACACAGACTCACCTGTGGCTGCACAAAATCCCCAGCCCCAAGAAGCTGCCGATATTTAAAATTTGTTTTTGCTTTTGAGATAGTCTTCAACTGTTACAAACGGATATTTATCTAGTTCTTCCCAGTTCCGAAAGCCCTCAATTGCTTGCTCTTGAAATCTTTGTCGAAAAACAACGCCCGGAATTTCTCTTACATAAATATGAGACAAAGTTTTATCAGACATATTTAAAAAGAATTTCCAATATGGCAAAAACATATGAGGAAAGTATTGGTTTATGGGGTCTACAGTTGGTTTTGAGCTATAATCAAAGTCAATAATATGACCTTGGGATTCAATAACGGAGTGAAAGCTCCACTGGGTGTTCATTGATCGCGTGTTGTGGGGGGAGAGCCAATTCTCTGGATTGCGTTTTGTCATTAATGAAGAGCGGCGGGGAAGTTTTGATATAATGAGCACGTTTGTTTGATCGATATTAAGATTGTGTAATTCGACAAAATTTAAAAATCGCCCACAGTTAGAGTCACAGTCTTTAGATTTATAAATATATTGATCGCGATATTGAGTTTTAAAAAGTGATATGAGCTGAGTATGGCATTGGGCAGAAGTTGCACTTGTGGCCCATACAGGAATGCCTGAAAGTAATCCAAAAGCTAGAGTTAGAAATAGTAAAGTGCCCTTCATGATATTTAATCAAATGCAAAGAGTGCCAAATATAGCAGTGAATTATCAACGATTTGAAGGGGTTAAAGCGTCGTGTTTTGTCACAAAAAGCTCATTTTTGGCGCCACAAAATTTTTTCAAATCTTATTTGCAGCTTTTTGGTAGGTGCAGATTGTAGCTAACACCCTCGGGGCTTTTTATAGATTGAACCGTTTTAACTGTTAAGGGGATCAAACTATTTAGCGATTCGCTTGGATCCACAAATTGAACAGCTGCATAATCACGAACTTGTAAGTGCAACTCCGCTAGTCTCCCCCCCACGTCAGATTTTATTATGGTTTTAAAATACATGGTTTTTAAATCAGGGGTAATGTACGCAGGATAAAACAATTCTGGCATGTTCCAAGAGCGAATCACATTCTCAGATTTTTGTAGTTTCACAGCTGTCGGTGAAACATAACTGTTTGCATTGACTCGAAACTGACTTGAAGATGTAGATAAAATCCATAGCCCGTGAAGTTGTGCCAGGGCACCTAAAATGGTGAATTTTCCGCAACTATCAGTGCTTGCTTTAAAGCCCACATCAGCCATGTGGCAATCATTTTTGTCACTCGAAGTTGAGCAGAGACTCCAATGATTACTGGTTCCTTTTAGATATACTTTATAACTAAGCCCCTCATTTTGTAGAACTTGATTGGCAAGTATTGCCACTTTTTTTGGATCACCTGAACTTAAGCGAATAATTTTATCTGTGAAGACAGCTCTAAATTTTGAAGCTTTAAATAGCACTTCACCCGTTGGAGATTCGGGCAACTCATCTCGAGCATTAGCAACGATTTCCTTCATCTCATTAAGTGCGTTTGCAACTTCTGGCCGAAGTTTAACAGGAACATTTTCAAAAAGCTTAATGCGAGATTCATAAATTTTTATTTTTTTCCGATAATCATCAAGTGAGTCGGGTGCAATTAAAGCAAAATCATCAAAGGTCTGTGCTTTACTTTTTATTTCTTTGGGAATGGTCTGCCACGCCACAAAAAATTTATGCATATGTTTATCCAACAACTTTGCCTGAAGTTCGTTGAGTTCTTCAGCAATGGCGCCATCGGCCACTTTCACTGCACAGGCAAGTACAGGCACGATTAATGGATTTTTATTACCCGCAGTTTCAAATTCTGCCACTCGATCTTGATTTATATTAAAGGGGCAGGGGTTTTCACCCTCGTGGGAAGCCGAGCAAATACGAATACTCATGCTTCGTGTATTTGCAGCGTTGGGTTTAACTAAATATTCGTGTAGGTCTTTAATTAATTTATTACTAAATTCTTTTGTGCATGCAAAATCAGTGATGGGTCGTGGTTCGATCTTTTGAACTGTTTGAGCAAATGCTTCGGCGAAACCGAAAAATAAAACAAGTGAACTAATTATCGTAATTAGCACCTGAGGTGAGCTCTTTAACATCGTCTTGATTGGCAGCTTCGATTTTGATGATCCAGCCATCGCCGTAAGGATCTTCATGAATGAGATCTGGGTTTGTTGTGACGGAAGTATTGATTTCAAGAACTGTACCCTCGACTGGTGCATATATATTAAGGCTACCGTCTTTTGTTTCTAATTCGCCACAAATTTCGTCTTTCTCAACAGATTCATTCTCAGGAGGCAGATCAACTTTAATAATCGTGTCTAATTCTTCAAGGGCTTCTTCCATGACTCCGATAGTGATCACTTCACCTTCGATGGTTAGCCATTGGTGTCCCATGTATGCTACGTATCCACTGCCCATGTCGCTCATATTTTATATCCTCGTTAATGTTCTCATGGGTTTAAGTCTTGAAGCTTAAACCAGCAAGAAAAAATTAAAAAAACTTTGGTTCTTGGCGATTAACCAGTCTTTTAATATTTTCTTTGTGCTTCCACCAAATCAAAAGTGTGATGGCCGCTGCAACCAAAATCATAATATCTTTTTCGGTAATCATAGCGACTATGGGAAGTGCTAATGCTGCTGCAAGGCTAGCTAAACTTACAGTGCGGCTGATGCCTATGACTAAGACAAACACGATAAAACATACACCAAGTGTTAATGGCGAGAGTGCGGTAACAACCCCAAGTGCTGTTGCGACACCTTTTCCACCCTTAAATTTTAAATAAATGGGAAAACAATGGCCAACGATTGCCGCTAGGGCTGCTAGATTTGAAAGTAAAAAAATATCTTCGGTAAAAAAACAGCCCACTGCTTTCACGACCAAAAAACCTTTGAGCCCATCGAGAAAAAGTACAAAAATACCCCATTTTTTACCCATCATGCGGGCTACGTTTGTAGCTCCAATGTTACCACTGCCTTGTGCGCGTACATCACGCCCACTGACGAAGCGGCTTACAATGACTCCAAAGGG
>Ga0163151_10008144_pt1 | contig 11957 bp, 10 predicted proteins | sample OliLakLV19MP5IB2_FD_145596 | JGI IMG/M metagenome (GOLD analysis project Ga0163151, IMG submission 145596) | Freshwater microbial mat bacterial communities from Lake Vanda, McMurdo Dry Valleys, Antarctica - Oligotrophic Lake LV.19.MP5.IB-2 | ecosystem: Environmental > Aquatic > Freshwater >...
TAATTACCAACCTTAATCATCTTCAGACAAACTGGATTAGGAATCGAGATTTCAGTTCCTGATGGCGAGATTAATCCGGTCTTGCTATCACGTTTAAATACTACAATATTATTTGTGAATTGATTTGCAACTAATAAGTAATGACCCGTTGGATCGATCATGAAATTCCTTGGATGCTCACCTAATGTAGAATGAAGTCCGACAAACTCTAATGTTCCTTTTTTTGAATCGATGGAAAATATAGCAATGTTATTTTCCTTAGCGCGATTGGAAGCGTATAGAAATTTTCCATCTGGTGAGATATGTATATCAGCACTACCAAATGGACCGGCATTTGATGACTCATGCGTTGCGATTCTTTGGATAGGTGTCATGACGCCTTTGCTATAAGCATAACTTGAAACCATGCCACTTAATTCTTCAATACAATAAGCAAATTTTTTATTGGGATGAAAGGCAAGGTGCCGCGGGCCACTGCCGGGTGTTAGCGTTACATCACCGGCTGCAAATTTTTTCAACGGTTCTTTTTTTGATGGATCAAAAGCGTAACACCAAATCTTGTCGGAGCCAAGATCAGGCATAAAAACAAAATCATTTTGTGGTGAGAAGATGGTGCTGTGAATATGAGATTTTTCTTGCCGGCTTTTGTTAACGCTACTGCCGGTGAATTGAAAAACTTGCGCAGGCTTTTGGAGAGCACCATTTTCTTCAACACCAGCAATAGATGCACTGCCACCACTATAATTTCCATTAACAACCCATTTGCCTGATTTATTAACCGCGATATAGCAAGGATTATCACCACCACTTGAGACTTTATTTAAAAGTTTCAATCCACCGGTGTTCTTGTCGAATTGAAATGCGCTTATGTTTCCGTTCTCTGAGATTTGTGTTTCAGTGCACGCATACAAGTATTCACCTTTTGGTGATAGAGCCAGATAGGAAGGATTTATAACACCTTCTGCATTATTCACGAAAGTTAATTCACCCGTCTTACTATTAAATTTGTAAACATAAATTCCTTTATCAGGTTTAGCCTGAGTATACGTTCCTATAAATAGATAAAATTCTTGAGCTAATACCATTTGATTGCTAAACATTAGTGAGGCAAAAATGAAAAGTATTCGAAGATTTAAAGTTGAAAATCTGAGCATGGTTATATGGGTTGAGGTAAACAGATTTTATTTTTTAAGTCGATTGTAAATCTCCAAACATACCCACGCATCGGTAGCGGCATAGCTGATTTGTTTTTCATTCAATGTTTCAGCTTCCCAATTACTTGTCTGGGCGCTTTTGGAAATTCTGATTCCCAATAAAAGTGCTGCCAATTTTTTCACACTCTCCACTTCCAGGCCAGCTTCTTTGCTCATTTGCGCCAACTCAATAAATCCGGCTGGTTCGTAATGTTTCAATCGTTGCAAGCCTTTAATATCATCGCGTAACGCAACTCCGGCCTTCAATATGTTTTCATTCTCTAAAAAATTGATGATAGCCGAGTGCATACCTGTTTGCTTAAGGCGAATAAGAAAAACGGTATCTGTCAAAGCGATTTGCATGAGCGATACTTTGTTTTGATGCCCGCTCACAAACACAGGCTTTGTCTCGGTATCAAAACCGACAATAGCGTGTTTGTTTATCTCGGCAAACACGCGAGGCAGATTTTTTTCTTCTGAAACCACTACAACCTTTCCTTCGAAAGCACCAAGCGGAAGCTCAGTGATTTCTTCGTGGGTAATGGTAGTGCGTTGGTTACTCTTTGGGGTCATCAAGCCTGCGAATCTTAAAGTTGAGGTAAGCCTGTAAAATAGTCATTAGCGGACTGATCAAACAGAAAAAAGTATAGGGTGCATAAACCATAGTAGCAACGCCCAGCACATTGGCTTGTGTAGCTCCACAGGTATTCCATGGAATTAAAACGGAGGTTACTGTACCAGCATCTTCTAATGTTCGACTTAACACTTCAGGTTTTAAACCACGCTTACGATAGGTGTCAGCATACATGCGACCTGGAACGGCAATGGCCATGTATTGATCAGAAGCTGTAAAGTTGAAGAAGATACACGTTGCGGCAGTGGATGCAACCAGAGAACCTGTTGAGTGAGCGAACTTTATAATTTGTTCAGCAATGGCTTTTAATAATCCACATGACTCCATTACCCCTCCAAAAATCATAGCACACAAAATCAGCCAGATTGTATTTAACATGCCACTCATACCTTTTGCGGTAAGCAATTCCGTAATCATCGGGTCGCTGGTTTGTATATTAATTGAGGTTGTCATCGCATTCATCACAGCAATGAAGGATGCTTTCAGATAATTTCCTTGAATCCCGGAAACTTGTTCGATGATTTGTGGCTGAAAGATGATGGCAGCAATTCCTCCCAATAATGCACCGGCAAGTAATGCCGGCAATGCCGGTACTTTTTTAACAATCATCACAATAACCAAAACTGGAACAATGAAAAGGAACGGATTCAAATTGAATTTATCTTCTAATGCTAATAGAACAGATGAACTATCGGCAGCTGCCTGAGTGGTGTCTAATGTGAACCCCCATATAAAAAAGATAATGAGCGTGATCCCCAACGTTGGGAACGTAGTCCACGCCATATATTTAATGTGTGTGAATAAATCCGTACCCGCCATAGCAGGGGCAAGGTTGGTAGTATCAGAAAGCGGTGACATTTTATCGCCAAAGTACGCACCCGAAATTATGGCTCCGGCAATCACACCTTCGCTGATGTCAAGGGCTCTTCCAATTCCCAATAGGGCAATGCCAACCGTAGCTACAGTTGACCATGAGCTTCCTGTAGCAATGGATACTATTCCGCTAACAATGCATGCGGCAACTAAAAAAATGGTGGGGTTTAAAATTTTTAATCCGTAGTAAATCATGGATGGCACAATGCCGCTAAGCAACCAGGTGCCCGACAACGAGCCAATTGCCAGAAGAATCAGCATAGCAGCCATTGCCGAACTTATACTCTTAACAATGCTTCCTTCAATTTCTTTCCAGGTGTAGCCCAGCCGAAAGGATATAATACCTGCTGCACCTGCTGCAAGCAGCAAAGCAATCTGATTGGCACCTGTGATCGCATTTGACCCAAGAACAATTACATTGATGGTGAGTAAAAAAATCAGTATCGCGATAGGAATAAGGGCAAGGAAGAAGGTGGGCTGCTTTTTTGTAAGGTCCATTAGCGGTCTATTAAAAAGTCAAGGTAAGAAGGGGATTTCTTAGAAAGAAGAAGTTTTATAAATAACTCGTATTTGGAGATTGACCTTTTATGAAGGTTATCATTATATAAATTAAAAATCGTAACTCGTATTTAGTTCAAACTAAATTTTTTGATATGATGGATGCTGCCAAAATACTGGAAAAAGCAAAACATTCAGCTTTTTATTTGAAAGTATTGAATTGGTCGCTAAATAGGATGGTTCCGTTTAATAAACCGCACGGTTTTAGGATTTTAAAAATAGAAGATTATAGGTTAACAACTCTTATACCTTACAGACGAAGTAATTTTAACCACATTCGTGGACTACATGCCTGTGGCCTTGCGACAATATCAGAATTTACAACTGGTTTCTTACTGTTGAGTAGTTTGGATATGAAGAAGTATAGGATGATTATGCAGCGCCTAGAAATGAATTATCATTATCAGGGAAAGATGGATGCCGTGGCCGAGTTTTCCATTTCGCAAGAATGGTTGAATGAAAAAGTGATTTTACCTTTGCAAACTCAAGAGTCGGTGGTGGTGCCTTGCGAAATAAAAATTCATGATGTGAAAGGAAATCACCTTACAACCGGTTTGGTATTTTGGCAGTTTAAAGATTGGAGCAAGGTTAAAACCAAAGCTTAGTTTATTTTTGCTCTGTTTGAAATTTTACCTTCATCATACTGCAGATTTAAGTTCACCTTTTTTACCGGGTGCTCAATATTTGTTTAACGATCCAAGGCATCTGCTACTTCAATCCAAAAAAGGCTGGCATGTGTTTGAGTATCGCGAAATAAAATCAGACAAAGTAAGCGCGCGAATTTCTTTTCAGGTCAAAGCTGAAGAAGCAAGTAGTCCGTTGCGTGCACCATTTGGTGGTGTTGAGATTTACAGAAAACTTAGTCAAAAGCAACTAGAAGACTTTGTAATTCAAATTCAACAGAAGTTGATACAAAGGGGTGTAAATAAAATCGTAATTCGTAATCACCCCGATTTATACAATACAGGCCTGGTACATCTTTTAAAGCATGCGCTATTGAATTCTAAATTTGCACTCAGTGAGGAGATTTCCAGTATCATTTTAGTTGACGAGAAACTTTATCGAAGAAAAATCAAAGTTTCGGAAAGACAAAAATTGATAAAAGCGGCAAAACTTTTTCACGTTGAGCAGGTTGATAAGAGGCAACTTAGTAAGTTGTATTCTTTTATTGCTTCCTGCCGGAAGGAGCGCAGCCAATCACTCTCTATGACATTGCCTCAATTGAAGAAATTAGTGTTAGTATTTCCTGATCAACTTTTGTTTTTCAAGGTTGGAATGGAATCAGAAATTAGTGCAGCCGCTATTGTGATTCGCGTAAACAACCAAATTCTTTACACATTTTATTATGGGCATGCCAAAGTTCATAATCGAATTAGTCCGGTGGTTTTTTTAATCTCAGGAATTTATGAGTATGCTTTAAAACATAAGTTCTGCATGATTGATTTGGGTACTTCGATGATAGATGGAAATGTAAATAAATCGCTGCTTCATTTTAAAACAAGCATTGGGGGAGTTGTAACAAGCAAATCGACATTTACCAGCGTGTTATGAGTTCGCCTCTTGTTACTATTATTTGTGTTTGTTATAATCAAGCTCGGTTTGTTGCTGAGGCTTTAGATTCAGTGATGGTTCAAACTTATAAGCCTATTGAGCTGATCGTGATTGATGATGGAAGCACAGATGACAGTGTGAAAGTTATTAAACGCTGGATAGCAAAGCATTTGAAAACAACACTATTGGTCAATGCATCAAACCTTGGCTATTGTAAAACGTTTAACAAAGCATTTCATATTTCAACGGGTGCGTTTTGTATTGATCTTGCTGCCGATGATGTGTTGTTGCCTAAGCGGGTTGCGGTTGGAGTAAAAGCACTTGTAGAATCAGGACTAAATTATGGAGTAACCTTTTCTGATGCCGAGCACATGGATGAACGGGGTAATTTGCTAAGACTTCATTCGGATAAGCACCCTCATAACACAATCCCTAGTGGGGATATATACAAGGATGTAATTGGTCGGTATTTTATTTGCTCACCTACTATGATGTTTCGCAGATCAGTAATTGATGAGTTAAATGGTTATGATGAGTTACTAGCCTTTGAAGATTTTGATTTTTGGGTTCGGGCTTCCAGAGAATTTAAATTTATTTATACACCTCAAATTCTGTTAAAGAAGCGCTCAGTTTTAAATTCGATGTCTAAAAATCAGTTTAAACGAAATGGTGAGCAACGCTGGTCAACCTTTAAAGTTTGTCAAAAGATAAAAAGCTTGAATAGAAACTCAGAAGAAAATGCTGCTTTGAAACAGAGAGTGCGGTATGAAATAAAATTGTCTTTGAAGTTGTTAGATATTCGATTGGCGTTCGCTTATTACAAATTGCTTCAATCCCTTTAACAATCTACTTTCTATTATCCTCCCCCAGCATCATGCTCAAATAACTATCGTATCTGCTTGGGGCGATTAAGTCTTTTTCAAAGGCATCTTTAACAGCGCATTTCGGTTCATGAATGTGCAAGCAACGAGAACCGAATTTACATTCAAGCCGCAGACTTCGCATTTCAGGAAAGTAATCCGAAATTTCTTGTTGCGCCATATTAACCAAACCCCACTCTTTGATTCCCGGGGTATCGATAATGAAGGTGCGTGCATTTACTTCTAACATCTCGGCAAAGGTAGTGGTGTGAGTTCCTTTTTCTGAGAAGTTTGAGATGGCGCCTGTACTCTGTTTGAAAGTGGGTGACAACCGGTTAAGCAAGGTTGATTTACCTACACCCGAATGTCCTGCTATTAGTGTAACTTTTCCGCTAATAATTCTTTCAACTATTTCAATGTCATGATCTTCGTGTGCCGAAATGGATTCGGTCAACACACCTATGCTTTGATAAAGAGTAAGAATATGTTCTAACTCTTCTGCTTCTTTTTCATTCAGCAAATCTTTTTTGTTAAAGAGAATGACTTGTGGAATCCGAAACGACTCTGCCGAAACTAAAACCCGATCGATAAAACCCAATGATGTACGTGGCTGTTTCAGGGTTGCCATAATCAATACCTGATCGATATTAGCAGCCAATACGCTCGAATGCGCGGTACGCTTAACGGACTGCCGAAGCATGTGATTATCGCGCGGCAGAATTTCAGAGATAATGCCTTCATTTTTATCAATTTCAAAAACAACCCGATCGCCCACAGCAATGGGATTGCTTTCTTTAAATCCTTCAAGTCTTAATTTTCCACGAATCCGGCAAGCATATTTCTTTTGGTCTTCTCCGGTAACTTCATACCAAGAGCCTGTTGATTTCAATACCCGACCGATCATGAAGGAAGAAGTTTGTTGCAGTAAGACATAATCTTCTCAGTCGCGCCAAGATTTTCGACTACATACGATTTCGTCACTTCACAAGCTAATAAATAGTTTTCAGGTCGGCTAATCATGAGTTCATAGTTTGATTTTAATTCAGAATAATCACTCACGGCAAAAGCCCCGCCTCGCATTATAAGTTCTTTAGCTTCTTCGAATTTTTCATAATTTTTGTCTCCAAAGAAAATAGGCACACCATAGCATGCGGCTTCCAAAATGTTGTGAAGACCTTTTCCATAGGCACCGCCTACAAAAGCGAACTCTCCATATCGGTATAAACTCGACAGCATGCCCACATTATCAATGATTAGCACATTGTACGTGTTGAGGTGTTGTCTGGTTTTTGAGAAACGAACACTTTTAACATGAATCGAGGTTTCAATTTCTTTTAAGAATTTCTCGTTGATCTCGTGAGGTGCGATGATAAATTTTATTAAACCTTTATTCTCATTGATAAAAGGGGCTAGTACTTCCAGGTCTTCAGGCCAAAGACTTCCAATAACAAACATTTTATCATTGTCTTTAAACTGTTGGGCAAGATCAATTAAATTAGAGTTTTGGGTTATATCATGCACGCGATCGAAACGGGTATCTCCAGAAAGGGTTGCGTTTTCAATTCCAATTTGCTTAAGTAGTTCGATGGATTGACGTGTCTGAACAAAAAGATGATTGAAGTATTTTAAAATTCTGCGGAAGAAACCACCGTATGATTTGAAGAAAATTTGATCCTTTCTAAAAATGCATGACGCAGAGATGAGTGGAATAGCCTTTGTGCTTAATTCTTTCGAATAGTGAAACCAGAATTCGTACTTAATAAATACGGCCAGCGTTGGTTTTGTGATTTCAATAAAGCGTTTTGCATTGCTTGCCGTGTCCCACGGTAAATAAAAAATATAGTCGGCACCCGCATAGTTTTTTCTAACCTCGTAGCCTGAAGGCGAAAAGAAAGTAAGCAGTATTTTAAAATGAGGATGCTGTTTCCTGAACGCTTCCATAATAGGACGACCTTGTTCAAACTCGCCCAAGGAAGCGCAATGAACCCAAACCAGAGGCATCGCATTCCCTGCCAGCGAAGTTTCTAATTTTTTAAAAATGCCTTTACGACCATCAACAAAAAGTCGTGCCTTTGCATGAAAGGTTGCTGCTATCGAAAAGAGCAAGCGGATTATAGCAATTGAGATGGAATAAATAAAACTCACTTGATCTTTAAAATTTAATTTGCCACTAAGGCACAAAGACACAAAACTTTTTAATTCGTATCCCGATAGCTATCGGGACGTAAATTGTAACTCGTAATTCGGATGTCATTTTCCTTTAAAGTCAGGCTTTCGTTTTTCAACAAATGCCTGCATTCCTTCTTTTTGATCTTCAGAAGCAAACGTTAGATAGAAATTTTTTCTCTCAAGTGTAAGCCCTTCATCTAGATGCGTTTCAAAAGAACGATTAATGGATTCTTTTGCCAGTTGAACAGCCACTGGAGAAAGCGGCTTTCGTTTTTCAACAAATGCCTGCATTCCTTCTTTTTGATCTTCAGAAGCAAACGTTAGATAGAAATTTTTTCTCTCAAGTGTAAGCCCTTCATCTAAATGCGTTTCAAAAGAACGGTTAATGGATTCTTTTGCCAGTTGAACAGCCACTGGAGAAAGCTGGGCAATCTCCTTCGCTAGCTGAAATGCTTCCTGCAAATACATTTCTTTAGGAACAACTTTGTTCACCAATCCATAAAAGAGCGCTTCTTCTGCAGAAAGAAATCTTCCCGTAAGGACGAGCTCCATCGCTTTTGCTTTTCCAACAGCTTTGGTCAATCGCTGTGTGCCGCCAGCACCGGGTATAGTTCCAATTTTTATTTCGGGTTGTCCGAACTTCGCAGTCTCGGAAGCGATAATCATATCACATGTCATAGCAAACTCACAACCGCCACCCAATGCAAAGCCTGACACCGCTGCTATAATAGGTTTCTTAGTTTTACGAATTTGATCCCAGGTACTAAACTGATCTATCATCAGCATGTCAATAGCCGTTTTGTCGGCCATTTGTTTTATGTCAGCGCCTGCAGCAAATGCTTGTTCGTTACCAGTAATTATAATCACTCTTACCTGATCATTTTTGTCTAGCAATTGCAACGCATCACGCACTTCTTCCATCAACTGCCTGTTGAGTGCATTTAATTCTTTGGGGCGATTAAGTTCAATGAGCGCGATGTGCAGCTCTTTTTGTTCGGTAACTTTTATGAATTCCATGATAGAAATCTTTTTTGGCAAAGTTAAAGATTTCTATTGGGCTGGCTTGAAAAAAGAAAGGCCGCCTCTCGTTTAAGGCGACCTTTTCTAACCAAAAGGCGGATAAAAAAATGTGCTATGCAAGTTTAGATACTGCAGAATTCGTTCATGTAACCCAGCCTGTTTAGTTTTGAACTATGAAGGTATTGTTTGTGTGTCTTGGTAATATCTGTCGCTCTCCTATGGCAGAAGCTATTTTTAATCATAAAATCAAAGAATTGAAGTTAGAAGATGGCTTTCAGTCAGATTCGTGTGGAACCGGTAATTATCATGTGGGGGGCCTTGCTGACCATCGCACGATCTTTCTATTAAAGAAGAGTGGAGTTGAAATAAATCATGTTGTTAGGCAATTGCAGGACGAGGATTTAGAAGAGTTTGATTATGTGATTGCGATGGATAAAAATAATCATAACAATATTATGCGATTGCCATCGGCCAATAAGTATGCTGACAAAGTTAAGTTGATGCGTGAGTATGATCCAAAAGGTTTGGGCGATGTACCTGATCCATATCATGGTGTAGAACGCGACTTTCAGGAAGTTTTTGAAATCTTAGATCGGTCTATTGATTCGTTTGTTGCTGATTTGAAATCACAAAATGTTTAATATTACTCTGCCTTTTTTACCACAGAGTTCACAAAGAAAACTTCACAAAGGATACTATAGTTTCGTTGTGCCCTTTGTGCAACTTCTGTGCGCTTTGTGGTAAAGTGTTTGACCAACACTAATTTTTAATTAACACCTGTAACGTTGAGCGCGAGGATTGTTCCAAAATAACTCCCGGCTTGGTGCGGTACTCATTAAAAGTTATAACATCATAATTTTTTACGGTTACTAGTGTAAGCCCTATATTATAATACACTTCAAAATCTTTGCTAAGCATTGAAATTAGTTTTAAAATTTTGGAGTCTTGAAAATCGACACAAAACGAAAATGAGATAGCAGAGTTTTGCATTACGTTTATGCGCGTGTTTGTTTGTGACAGCGCAGTAAAGATGGAGCTCATTTGTTGCTCGTTGATAAACGAGTAGTCAGTTACCTTACAGGAGATCAAACACTGATTGTCTTTGAACACAATCAATTGCGGTAACTTTATAAGTTTGCAATCATGAATGATTGTTCCTGGCAGCGTTGGGTCATCAAAATTCTTTACTAATAATGGAATACCTGCATTGGCTAAGGGCTTAATGGTTTTTGGGTGAATGACAGAAGCTCCATAGTAGGTCATCTCGGCAGCCTCCTGATACGGTAACTCATCAAACACGATAGCGGATGGCAATCGTTTAGGATCAGCACTCATTACACCGGGCACATCTTTCCAGATTGTAACCGATTTTGCTTTCAGGCAGGTAGCAAATATGGCGGCACTGTAATCCGATCCTTCGCGCCCAAGCGTTGTTGTAGTTTTATTTTGTGTTCCGCCAATAAATCCTTGTGTGATTAAAATTTTACGCTGAAGTTTTTCCTTTAGTGTTCCGATCGATACGCTGGTTTTTTCCCAATCCACTTTTCCTTCGCGATACCTTTCATTCGTATGGATGTAGTTTCGGGCATCAAGCCATTCACTAGCAAACCCTTTCTGTTGCAGGTATTTGTTTACGATAAGGGATGATAAAACTTCGCCCTGCGAAACAACCTGATCGTAAACCTGATCATAATCTCCCCCTTTGGTTAAGGTTGAAATAAGTTGATCGAATTGATTTTCAATAGAAGTATTAAATTCAATATCGGCAATCTCAAGTTTCTCAATAATATTTTCATGATAGCGCCTGATAGTTGTTAGAACGGGCTGATAATCGATTGCGCGCTGCGCTGCTTCAACAACTTGCTCAAGAGCATTGGTTGTTTTGCCCATGGCCGAAACAACTATTAATATTTGCTCAGGTGTAAACTGTTTAATAATGGTTGCCACATTTTGAATGGCTAACACATTTTTTACCGAGGCTCCTCCGAATTTAAAAACCCTCATAACTAAAGTTTATTGATTTCAATCGTTTGCAATGCTATATTTGAGCCTTTCTGCGGCTGCTGGGGCGAATTTAATAATCGCGTGGCCAATCACCGCTCGAAAAAACTATTTCATGGAAGCCTCACGCATCGCATTACCCATAGGAACCGCTCTGGATCGATTTATAAAAAACAACCAGGATCAATTTCAATATGCAAGTGGCGAATTATCGCAATTGCTCCGCGATATAGCCTTGGCTTCAAAGGTAGTGAACCGCGAAATCAACAAAGCAGGACTGATAGACATTATGGGCGCTATGGGTTCGCAAAATTCGGGGGGTGAACAGCAGCAGAAGTTAGATATCCTTGCCAACATCCGCTTTACGCGAGCCTTAACCAAAGGCGGTGAAGTGTGCGCCATAATTTCGGAAGAAACCGAGTCGTATGTTGACTTGAATAATGAGGGTAATTATGTAATTGCTATCGATCCGCTCGATGGATCATCGAACATTGATGTAAACGTTTCGATTGGAACCATTTTTTCTATTTACAGGCGCGTGAGTCCGGTTGGGCAACCCATTCAACAAGAAGATATTTTACAGTCGGGAGGCGAACAAGTTGCCGCAGGGTATATTTTATATGGATCGTCAACCATGTTGGTTTATACAACCGGGCATGGGGTAAACGGATTTACGTATGAGAGCACGTTGGGTGAGTACGTGCTATCGCACCCAGATATGTCATTTCCGGAAACTGGAAGAATCTATTCGATTAATGAAGGCTCCTCCAATTCATTTTCAGAGCCTGTTAATTCCTATATTCAGTTCTGCAAGGATGAAAATTATACGGCTCGCTATATCGGTTCTTTGGTTGCCGACTTCCACAGAAATTTATTGAAGGGTGGTATCTATATCTATCCGGCCACAGCCAAAGACAAGAAAGGAAAGTTGCGTTTGATGTATGAGTGCAACGCCCTTGCCTTTATTGCCGAGCAAGCAGGCGGCAAAGCAACGGACGGGGTAAATAGAATTTTAGAGATTAAACCGAAAGACCTGCATCAACGCACTCCTTTTTATGTTGGCTCAAAAAAAATGGTGGAGAAGGCAGAGAGTTTTAT
>Ga0163151_10008146_pt1 | contig 11955 bp, 9 predicted proteins | sample OliLakLV19MP5IB2_FD_145596 | JGI IMG/M metagenome (GOLD analysis project Ga0163151, IMG submission 145596) | Freshwater microbial mat bacterial communities from Lake Vanda, McMurdo Dry Valleys, Antarctica - Oligotrophic Lake LV.19.MP5.IB-2 | ecosystem: Environmental > Aquatic > Freshwater > Lake...
GGGCGGCAAGTTGGCCAACTGCCGTTGCTGTTCGAAGAAACTGGCGGGCGCGGCCGCCTGAAAAAGCGCCAAGGCGTTGAGCGCTGTCTTGTCAAACTCTATTGTATTTTTTGTAGATCCATCCAAACTAATATACAGAGATGGGGCAAGAATGTCCAGCGGAAACTTTTCAGTTGCTATCACGCCCAGCAGACAAGTGCTTTTCTGCGTAAAGTAAGCGGCATTGTGCCCATGGCCCGGCCACTACATCGGAGGCCATCGAAGCCCGCAAGGCAATAGAGACCCATTTAGAAGTTGCGAAGCACCGGTTTCAAGAGCTACTAGGTCAAGTTATTGGCGGATCGAAAGTCTTTCTTGGAGGAGGGCAAGAGGCGTGTCCTTTCGGCAAGGCTGCGTAGCTCAAGAATTCTTTCCGATAAGTATGCGCCGAACCGACGTTCGGCCAATTTGGAGGCAGCGGGCGATTTTCGATTTGCTGATTCCTGCGCGAAACAGGTCACGTGCCGAACCAGCTTTGGCGACAGCGGTCGGTGGCCGGCCGAGCCGTTTGCCTTGGCGCCGTGCATGATCCAGTCCGGCCCACGCGCGCACGCGCAGAATCTCCCTTTCGAATTGGGAAAACACGGCCAGCAGTCCAGCCATCGCTCGATCCGCCGGCGTGGTCAGATCGAGAGCCTCGGTCAACGAGACGCCCCCCACCGAGTTCCGTTAGTTCCCGCAACGTGGAAACCAGATCCGCATCGGATCGGCACCAGCGGTCCAACCGCCATACCGGCACGACATCAATTTCCCGCCGCCGCGTGGCATCGATCAGATGCTGGCGGAGCGTCCGCGCCACAGCGCCGGAGCCCACCTCTTTCGCTTCTTCCCCAACGCTCCAGCCACGCTTGGCGCCGTAGTACGGCAACGCGCGGATCTGCATCGGAAGCGTTTGCTGATCCAGCGTAGAGACACGCGCATAGAGCCGGTCCGCAACATTTTTACCCGTTTGCGTGACCGGCCAAAAACCCTCTTCGATTTCGACCTGTGAATTGTCCGTTTGGCGGGCATTTCCGCAGTGTAGCCGTAGCTGGCCGAAACCTATCCTTTTCGGCCAGCTTCACTCATCCCACGCCGGCACGGTCGAGTGCCTGGCGATAGTTCCACGGCATCCACTCGGCCGGGTTGGCCGCCAGTTCTCGCGCATGGCGTTGCAACTCCGTCAAATAGTCGAAGGAATTGGCGCCACACAGTTGGCAAGTGTGGATCAGACTCATGAACAGGTCCCCCACGCTCGCCCCGTTCAGTGTGCGGTAGAACAGCGCGTTCTTCCGATGCAGAACGGCCCGCTTCAAGGCCCTCTCGACGAGGTTGTTGTCCAGTGGGGCTCCGGCCACGCGGAGAAACAGCGTCAACGGCCGCCAATGCCGCAGCAGGTATTTGATCGCCTTGCCCAGCCCGGAGTTCGGCTCCGCCTTGCGCTCGGCAATCTGCGCCTCCAGCCAGCCGTGCAGTTCCGTCATCACCGGATCGCTGTGTTCCTGATGAAACAGCAGCCGCTCGCCCGGCGTCATCCCGCGCTCACGCGCCTTGGCATCGTGACCATATACCTTCCCCAGCATCTCCAACACATAACGGCATTGCTCGGGGAAATTCTCCGCGACGTCCACAAACTGTCTTCGTCCATGGGCCATACAGTTGGCCAGCAGAATCTCCACTCCCGCCGCCAGCTTCGGAACGTTGCGCGACAACGCGTCGCACATCTGAATCGGAGCGGGAAGCTCGGCCGCCCGCTGTTTCAGCACATCGGCGAGGTTCTCGCCGGCGTGTTGGCGCCCGGTGAAATACAGCGCAATCTTGCCGCCGGCGCGGGTTGACACGATCCCGCTGGTGAACACGCCCGTACGTTCGTCACCGGGCTCGCGCTCCATCTTCAGCACGCGCATGCTGGTGTCATCGTTGTGCACCACCTCACCCTGCGCCGCCTGCCGGATTAACTCCTCGTGCGCCGGCTTGATCACTTCGGCCACCTCTTCGACCATCTCCCACTGCGTCGCCGCCGGCAACGGAATCCCCAGTTGGCTCTCCAGTTTTTCCAGCCGGTAGAACGGCACGCCGCTTCCGTACTTGAGCTGCGCGATCATCGCCCCGGCCGTCTCGTCGTACTTCTCCGGCCCCACTCCTTCCGGCTCTTCGGCCGTGAACACTTGGCCGCATGCGCCGCAGCGCAATCGCTCCAGCGAATACACAGTCGCCGCCAACGGTGCTTGCCCGACAATCCGCACCAGCACCTTCGGCTCCTTCTGCCCATATACATTGCCTTTCCCACAATCCGGGCACCGCTCCCCGTGCTTTAATTTCTGATGCGCAACCGGGACCTTCCGCGCTCCGCCAAACGCCTCGGCTCCGTTGCGTCCATGTCCCGGTTTTTGTGGCTCGTTGGCCTCCGGTGTGGGCGGCGCTTCCGGTTTCGGCAACACATCGCCGGTCTTCTCGCTATTGCGCGATCGCAACAGCATCGCCACCAGGGCATGCAATGTATCCTTGAGCTTATCGTGGTCCTCTTCGCTCAACGGCGCTTGCCGGGCGCCGTCGAGCACCCGGTCCAACTCTTCCAGATTCACATCCATGCGGCGTCGAGTGGTCTTCATTGGAAACTCCCGAGCAGCTCGCGAAACCGCTTCGTCAACGGGTATCCCAGAACCTCTTTGATCGACCGGTTCGGTACATAGCTGTTGGACTGCTTGCCCCGTCCCGTTGTCTTGCCCAGCACGACCCAGTTGGCCGCGCGATAACAGGTGCCGCGGAATCGCTCGCAATCCACGAACGTTTCCACAAAGTAAATCGGATGCGCGTAGACCTGCTCCCAGTCGGTGGAAAGCCGGGCCGCCATTCGCCCCAAAATATGCGAAGCCAGATGCGGCGCCTTGACCCAAGGCAAAATCAGGAACCGCGTGTTGTAAGCAAGGAATCGAATGTTGCGCCGCCGCGCCTGTTGGTCCCAGCCGATGTAGCGGTCGCGCGCTCCAATGTGGCGCGGCGCGCTCGACCAGGCCAGACATGCGACCGGCCTGCCCTGCGCCCAAACCAAGTACTTCAGGTGCTCGCCCACTGGCTGTTCATAGCCCAGATAATGATGCTCCTCCATCAAGCTGTTGAATAGCGGCTCATCCCCACTGCGCCGTACCTGCGCAAATTCCAGCGGCTGGATATCGCGCAGATTGACTTCCATCGGCGTTGTATCGATCAGCGCCGGCTCAGGACGCACGCGGACGGCCAGCGGGTTGTGCGGCACGAATTTCACCGGCGGTAATTCGATATGGTCGGCGCGATGCAGCATCAGCAACAGGCTGCGGCACACCATGTCGCGCAAGGCGCCGTTGGCTTGTCTCCATTGCCAGGCTTCGCATAGCTTGGTGGATAGCGCACGGCGGCTCTCCCGCGGATGCGCGGCGATCAGGTCCTTTATAAAAGCGATGTCGCCGCCGGTGATCGTCCGGCCCCGATAGGTGAGTTCCGTCATCAGTGGCAGTATGAATCAGATGTTTGTGGAACGCAAGGAAAAAATGCGTTCTTACTTTCTATTTCGGTGAGTTCACCCGCCGCCACATCGGCGCCGCGCGGACTCCCGATACATCACCGGCGGCGAATAGTAATAGAGCTTCGTAGGCCTCCAGCTGTTTGGCGGCGCTGCCGGATTCCGGCCACCACATGAATCGGCCCTTCGACAACCGCTTCTGCGCCAGCCAGTATCCTTGGCCATCATAGTTAAGCAGGCGGATCGAAGTCCCGCCGCGGCTGCGGAACACAAACACACATCCGGAAAACGGATCTTCGGCAAGCTTGTCCTGGCAGAGCCGGACGAGAGAGTCGATTCCCTTGCGGCCATCGACCGGCTCGATGGCCACCAGCACGCGCATTTGTGCGGTGATCTGAATCATCTTTCGGCCTCCCGCCAGGCGCGCAGCAGACAGGCCCAGTCAGGCGCCGCGGCTGCCTTCCACTGGATACGCATTTTGCTCCCGGCCAGGGACTCGAACTCGATCAGGCACTCCTCCCGTGTCGCCGGTGGCGGCGCGATGAGTTCGACGAAGACCGGCTTGAATTTATCCGGACGGCGGTTTGCCGCTTCGCCCAACCGCTTCTTCAATCCCATATAGTCGAGCCGGAGCGGCTGGGCGACGGCATACACCCCATGCTGCCGGGCCAGTTCCGCCGCGGCATCCCAGAGCGAGTCTGGCAGCTTCGCCCGCCGCGGCCGCGTGCGGCGATACTCCTCCAACTGGCGATGCAACTGCGAGATTGGCTCGGGAATGGTCTTTTTTCGGTTCATTTGCAGTCGCCTCCCTGGCGACTCTTTGAACCTAACTGCGATGCCTATCTCACGTCACGCACGTTTGCCGAAAGGACACGGAGGGCAAGAGGCTAACGGTATCGAGCTGGCCGACAAGGTCCAAGATTCGGCAAACAGTGCGCTCGTAAGACTTTTCCCGCAGTTCTCTGAAGCCGATCATGCCAATTGGGGCCAGGTCGTGACTCGCGCTCGCGCTGGAGATGTCGGGGCCCTCTCACAAGTGGGCTATCAGGGAGATGTTACGAAGCATTCGGTCTGCCGTCGTGTACTGGATCTCATCGGTGCCGGAAAGAAGGGGAAGGACATTCGCGAGCTTTTCAAGGCCGCACCATTCGGCTGGCCACAGGATGCCATCGACGGCGCACTTTTTGTCATGCTGATCGCAGGCAACCTCCGCGCGACAGTCAATGGTCAGCCGGTCCATGCGCAAACGCTCCCGCAGAACCAGGTTGGCGTTGCCAGCTATTACGTGGACGTTCCGCCTCTCAATGTTCAGCAGCGACTCGACCTGAAAGCGCTCTTCCAAAAGATTGGAATCTCAACCCAGAACGGCAAGGAGTCGGAAGCGGCCAGCCAGTTTCTGCAAAGACTCCTCGAACTTGCCCAAGCCGCCGGCGGCGATTCTCCACGGCCTTTGTCACCCGATACGAAGGACGTTCGTGCGCTGCAAACCTTGAGTGGCAATGCCCAACTGCTCAAGATCCACGAACAGAAGGACAAGCTCACTACAAATCTTGCCGACTGGAAAAAGCACGCAGAGGGTATCGCGAAACGCTGGCCTTCATGGGAACTATTGCTGGAGTTTCAGGGATTCGCCCTCGGCCTGTCAGAAGCAGAGGCTTGCGCCAAATCTATAGCCGCGATTACCGGGAGCCGTACGTTGCTGGCAGATCCCGACCCAGTGCCGGAACTGACCAAGCAACTTGCTACTGCTGTGCGCACCGCCCTCGGAAAGCTCCAGAGTGACCTGGCGGCCGCGTTCAAGAGTGGCGAAGACAAGCTCGCGGCTTCGCAAGTGTGGAGCCGTCTAACCGACGAACAGCGCGCCGGCCTTACGACTACCTGCCAGCTCACAACACCAGCAACAGAGAGTATAGGCGCAGACGATGCGATCCTTGCCGCGCTCCGCGCTCGAACGCTGGCCGACAGGCGCAACTTCCTCGACGCCGTACCGCAGCGCTTCTCCCGTGCGGTGGACGAAGCTACCCGGTTACTCGAACCCAAGGCCCAACGCGTTGTACTGAGCGGTGCGACCATTCACAACACTACAGAACTGGATCAGTGGCTCTTAGACGCACGTAGACAAGTAGCGGAAAAGTTGAAGGACGGCCCCGTCACGCTATGAGCAGCCTTCCTACGCCTCTTCGCCGCCAGCTGGAAACCGCGATCAAGCGAGCTCGTAAGATTGCCGAAGGTGGAGCTCGCAAGGCACTCGAAGCGCTCGCCATCCATGAACCGGAACCCTATCGGTTCATGGACGAAATACAGCGCCATCTCCGGCGCAAACTTCGAGCGCAAGCGAAGCAATTGGGGGACGGTGAGAAGCAGTCAAAGCCTGGCGCTTACGACATCAAGCATCTTGTCGAAAAGCTCGCATACGACCAATGGCACCGCCTCCTCTTCGCTCGATATCTCTTAGAGAACAACTTACTGATCTCGCCGGAGCATGGTGTGTCTGTGTCGCTCGACGATTGCGAGGAACTCGCGCCATCGCTCGGAATCAAAGACGCCTGGGCTGTTGCGGCTCGCTTTGCCGCGAAGGAATTGCCCGAAATCTTTCGCGCTGACGATCCCGCGGGTGCGGTGGAGTTGCCGGTAGAGGAGCGCAATCCACTTATCCAGCTTGTCATCGGATTGCCGATGGAAGTGTTCAAAGCCAGCGACAGCCTTGGCTGGTGTTATCAATTCTGGCAGACGGAACGGAAGGATGAGGTGAACGCCACCGGCGATAAGATCGGTGCGGACGAACTACCACCAGTCACACAGTTGTTCACCGAAGACTACATGGTGGACTTTTTGCTCGACAACACTCTCGGCGCTTGGCACGTAGGCAAACTGTTCGCCACGAAGCCTATCCTAGCCGAGACTGCGCAAAGTGAAGAAGATCTTCGCGACGAAGCCAAACTGCCAGGTTGCTCCTGGAGATATTTGCGCTTCATCAAAACGGAGGAGGGGAAATGGACTCCCGCTGCTGGCTCGTTTGACGGCTGGCCAAAGAACGCAAGAGAGCTCACCGCTCTCGACCCGTGTATGGGAAGCGGCCATTTTGTGGTGGCGATGTTTGAGCGGATGGTGGCTTTGCGCATGGCGGAGGAACAGTTGGGGGAATCGGCAGCCGTCGCATCAGTTATCCACGATAACCTCTTTGGGTTGGAGATTGATCCCCGCTGCACTCAGATCGCGGCTTTTAACTTGGCGCTAGCTGCGTGGCGGCGCGTTGGCCACTGCAAACTGCCGACAATGAATCTGGCCTGCTCAGGGCTCGCGCCAAACGCGAAACAGGAAGACTGGCTGAAACTTGCTGGCGACAACATAAAGCTCAGGAACGGTATGGATCGCCTCTATTGGTTGTTCAAGGACGCCCCCATGCTGGGTAGCCTCATCAACCCACGAACGGAGGAGGGAAATCTGTTGGTTGCTGCGTTCCACGAAGTCCAGCCTCTACTTGAACAGGCGTTGGTACAAGAGAGCAAGGACGATACCGCTCATGAGATGGCCGTTACGGCGCACGGATTGGCAAAGGCGGCGGAGATTCTCTCGGGGCAGTTCACGTTGGTCGCAACGAATGTGCCATTTCTTGGCGGATACAAGCAAAGTCCCGAACTCGCGGAACACCTTGATAGAGAATATGAGGATTCCGGGGGCAATCTGGCCAATGCTGTCTTCATTCGGCTCTTCGAATTTCTCCGGAATCGGATGACCGTCGCAGTTGTCACGCCAATGGATTGGATGTTGCTTGGACGTTACGTGAGCTTGCGAGAGGAGATATTGAGTAGTGTTTCCGCTCGATCCTTGGCGTTCTTGGGAACTCGGGCATTCGAAACTATAGACGGCGAAGTTGTCACCGCCGCCCTATCAGTTTGGGACAAATCAGCATTTCAGGAAGATGTCGGTGTTGATCTCCTAGCTCTGGACGTTCAGGCGTATCGAACCCCCTCTGAAAAAGCGGCAGCATTGCGTTCTGCGGAAATCATCGCGAGACGACAGACTGAATGGATCAGTAACCCCAGTTCTCGGATCACTGTTGAATCAATATCGGCTTCTGTTTATCTCAACAAATACGGACGTGCTTGGCAGGGAATCAAGACAAGCGACGACGACAGGTTCGTAACGCGTTTTTGGGAGCACGCTGCTGTAGAACCGAAGTGGAAATTCTATCTACGCTCCATGAACAACAAGGCGTTCAGTGGTCGCGAGCATCTACTGTTTTGGGAGGACGGACGCGGCCAACTACGGAGACTGAGCGCAAGCCAGTCACGAGATCGAAAACGCGACCTCCAAGGCATGAGCGCCTGGGAACATGTTGGAGTCGCGATCAACACGGCGGGGCGCATCGTCGCGGGGTTATATCTTGGTGAGGCATTTGCTAGCGAAGTTGTCGTCTTGACGACAAAGCCTGAACTGATTGCACCCGTCTTAGCATTTGCGTGTTCTCCCCAGTTTGCTGAAGCACTGAAGAAGCTCGATAAGCGCGTTTCGGTAACTACCTCAACTTTTAGCCAAGTCCCCTTTGACCTGTCGCACTGGCAAAAGCTCGCTGCTGAAACATTTCCGCTTGGATTACCAAGGCCACTTTCCGATGATCCCACACAATGGTTCTTCAATGGCCATCCCAAAGGCTCTTATCAGCCTTTGCACGTGGCAGTCGGGCGCTTGCTCGGCTATCGTTGGCCCCGGCAGACGGGTTCCAGTTTTCCCGATTGCCCTGCACTCGAAGCCGATGCGTTGGATCAACTGGGAGACGAAGACGGAATCGTCTGTCTCTCGGCCACCAAGGGCGAAAGCGGAGCCGCCGAGCGTTTACGGGTAGTCTTGGTGGCGGCCTTGGGAAAAGTCGATCTAAGTGCACTAATTGCCGGGGCGGGCCCCAAGGGTAGTAAGTGCGAAACGCTGGACGATTGGTTGCGCGACGAGTTTTTTGAGCAGCACTGCGCGCTGTTCCACCATCGTCCCTTTATCTGGCACATCTGGGACGGGCATAAGGGCGGGTTCAGTGCTCTTGTGAACTATCACAAGTTCACACATGCCAATCTGGAGAAGTTGACTTATGCCTACCTCGGCGACTGGCTTCGCCGACAGCAGGCTGCTGTCGATGCTGGTGAAGCTGGCAGCGATGCGCGACTCCAAGCGGCCAAGCAATTGCAGGCCCGCCTTAAGCTCATCCTAGAAGGCGAGCCGCCATACGATCTCTTCGTCCGCTGGAAGATGCTATCTCAACAGGCCATCGGCTGGCAGCCTAATATCAATGACGGAGTGAGGATGAACATCCGCCCCTTTGCCACTGCCGACGTCCTGCGTAAGAAGGTCAAAATCAACTGGGAGAAGGATCGCGGGAAAGAGTCAGTGCGAGACAAGACAGAGTTTCCGTGGTTCTGGGGATGGGCCGGGGAGAAGCAGGACTTTGGCGGCGTCGGCAAGGAGCCGGACGGCAATCGCTGGAACGACTGCCACTACACTAATGAGTTCAAGAAGAGGGCGCGGGAGGCGCATGGGACGCGATGAGCACTCTCGCAGAACTGGTAGCCGCTACCCTCAGATCGGCTGCCCAAGCATACGCCGCAGGCGACCAAGTCGCGCCTTGCGGAGTCCTATGGCCCGATCCCGAACGTTTGTGGGAATCCGTAATGCCGGAATTGCAGGCAGCGGTTCCCGAGTTATTTCTGCTGGGTAATTATGCACCGGAAAAACGCATCGGACCTGCTGTTTGGTTACGTTGCATTGAGGCCGGTGTTGTTAGCGGCACGCCACCGAGAGGAATTACCCCAATATTTTACTTGCCCGGCGTGAGCCGCGAGAAGTTGCGCGCTGCGGAGGATTGCCCACAGGAACTAGCAGCGTTGGTTGAGCTTCAGTATCGAGGCATGATGTGGACCCACGTAAACGGTAAGGAGTGGACACCTTATGCTTTCTTAGTTTCCAAACATGGTGGACTTGGTCTGGATGTGTCCAAAGACCAAGCAACGCTTGATGCGCTCGCCGGTGCTCTACCTACCCTGATGGGGGAACCGACTGTAAATTTGCAGCACCGACGTCTTGACTCAGAGTTCTTCAACGCAATGGTTGCACCAGACACCACCGGGCTCCTATTACGTTGGCTAAGCGATCCCGAGTTTTTCCAACAGCGGCGATCCCAAGCCGAGTGGAAAGCTTTCTGCCAGCAATGCAAGACAGATTTTCGTTTTGACCCAATCAAGGACGGCCCGCTCAAGGCAGCCCAACTTTTGGCGGACCATAGCAATGCCTGGGGCAAGGTATGGCAGCGTTTTGCCGAGGCCCCAGCGAATTACTCTGGTGTAGTCGAGTGGCTGAAGCCTGCCGCGCCAAAAGAGATGGGTATGTTCGATTCCGCAGAGGTCTGGCCGCACGTTAACGAAAGCGAAGAGCGGAAGTTACAGGAAGTTTTGGAGTCGTTGGCGGATCGTCCTCAGGACGAAGTGCTCCGACGAGTCGCTGAATTGGAATCGCAACACGCAGTCCGCCGCACTTATCCTTGGCAAATTTTAGAACTGTCCCCGATGGCGACAGCGCTAGAACCGTTGGCGCGATTAGCAATCCTTTGTCAGACCACTCCGGGTGCTCCCACGCCAGAGGCTTATGCTGCGTTTTATGCCAACAACGGCTGGCAGGCGGATGCCGCAGCCCTCGCGACTATGGCCGCGTGCGGCTCACAGGAACAGCACGGCGCAGTGCTGGAAACCGTGCGAGCGATCTATTTGCCCTGGCTTGAAAGCACTGCTCGCCACTTGCAGCAGCTTATCCGCGAAAGCGGGCAATCAGTTTCGAAGCGTAACAAGCCAACGGACACTGCTCCCGGACGGCTTGTGATGTTTGCAGATGGACTCCGGATGGACGTCGCCCAGCAGTTGAGGGAAAAATTGGCGACCAATGGTGTCGAATCCACGCTGGACTGGGAGTGGTCAACGATTCCGTCGGTCACATCATCCGCCAAACCCGCAGCATCGCCCATAGCTAGCGTTGTTCAGGGCGGTGAAGCAGAGGACCCGTTCTCGACGCGACTTGTTTCGACTGGTCAACTCTTGACACAGGATCGTTTCATAACGGCATTGAGAGAGCGCGGATGGCAACTTCTCCGTTCAGATGAAACCGGCGACCCGTCCGGGTCGGGTTGGACCGAAGCTGGTGCGATCGACAAGCGCGGTCATACTGAGGGCTGGAAGCTGGCCCGCAGTATTGAAATAGAAGTACGGGATCTTGCCAGCCGAATTGGTGCACTTCTTAGAGCGGGTTGGACCGAGCTAACCATCGTGACGGATCACGGATGGCTGCTAGTGCCTGGCGGCCTGCCGAAGGTCGAACTTAAAGCATTCCTTGCTGAACACCGTTGGGGACGTTGTGCGGCCCTGAAGTCCGGTGTGAACACCGATGTTCAAAGTTTCAAGTGGTACTGGAATCCAGATGTCTCCATTGCCAGTCCGCCGGGTGCTGGGTGCTTTCGCGCGTCCATGGAGTATTCGCACGGTGGCATCTCTCTTCAAGAAATGGTGACACCCGTTCTACGAATCACGCCCTGCGCACTTGCCGAAGGATCTGCCCGCCTATTAGACGCCAAGTGGACTGGGGCAAAATGCCGAGTGTCGGTTAGCGGAGATCTTGTAGGCGTTCGCATAGATGTTCGCACCACTAGATCCGATCCGAACACTTCGCTACTGTCGGATAGACAGCCGCGCGAAACGACACCGGATGGCAACGTAACTGTCTTCCTCGAAGATGATTCTGATATTGGCAAGAATGCCGAAATCGTGTTGTTGGAGTCATCAGGGCAGGTCATTGATTCCATGTCCACCACAATTGGAAGTTAACTTTCTATGAGTCAGCAACTAGATCCTCTCGATACGATTTCTACCAGCGCCTTTGAGGGCTACGTTGTGCGCAAGGACCTTGTGCGCAAATTCAAGGGACAATATCCGGTTCCTACCTACGTCGCAGAGTTCCTCCTAGGCCGTTACTGCGCCTCCGTGGACGACGACGAGATTGCCGAAGGCCTAAAGATTGTCGAACGTCAGCTCGGGGAAAAGACCGTCCGTGCTGGGGAGCACGAACTCTTCAAGGCTCGTGCAAAGGACAAAGGACAGGTGAAGCTGATCGACATCATCACCGCCAGATTGGATGCGGGCAGTGATTCGTTCTTGGCCACTTTGCCGAGCCTGCAACTGAAGGACGTGCGGATCAGCGAGCCTATGGTCCACGCTAATGAGCGAATGCTGACCGGTGGTTTCTACGCAGAGATCGAACTTGCCTACGATCCGACTATCGCTCAAGAGTAAACGAACACGCGCGGCGCGTGTTGGTGAGGGCCAGAAACTTGGGCTACGGTCCGATGAGGCATCCTGTAGATAAGGCTGAGCAGGCAAGCTATGGCCGGTAAAAGTTTGGTGCCTTTG
>Ga0163151_10008148_pt1 | contig 11953 bp, 9 predicted proteins | sample OliLakLV19MP5IB2_FD_145596 | JGI IMG/M metagenome (GOLD analysis project Ga0163151, IMG submission 145596) | Freshwater microbial mat bacterial communities from Lake Vanda, McMurdo Dry Valleys, Antarctica - Oligotrophic Lake LV.19.MP5.IB-2 | ecosystem: Environmental > Aquatic > Freshwater > Lake...
CGCGGCGAGTTGGGCCTCGTCGGCACGAGCGGCGGAAGTCACGCAGACAATGGCCGACAAGGCCAGACATCCCCAGCGAGTCATGGGCGGTCCTTCGAGGCGGGTGCAACGGCGGGGCCACGGACGATCCCGCGGCGATCACAGGCAGGCGGGGCCGACGCGCAACCCCAGCCATCAGCATCGCTTGATGAATGAGGGGTGTCAAGCGGCGGGTCGCGAAACCGCAAGCGTGTGTTGGAGATTGTCAGAGGTCGGTACGGGTGATGGCGGCGAGATGGTGTGCGGCGTCCGTGGGGAGGGCGTCGAGCGCGTTGAGAACCCCCTGGCGATCATCCGTCGAACGGTTCTGCCCCAGTTTCGCCTTGCCTTCGAGCTTCGTGATCGTCATCGCGAAGCAGACGATGCTCGCTGACAGTTTCAGATAGACGTCGTCGGGGACTTCCGCCACGCGCCACGGGTTTGGGCCGGATTCGTAGCGCTCGGCCAGCTCCGACAAATGCCGGCGGATGGCGGCCGGGTCGTCGACAATCACCGGCCGGCCGTGAGCGTGAACGGCGACGTAGTTCCACGTCGGCACCGCCACCGGCGCGGCATACCACCGCGGCGAGATGTAATGGTGCGGTCCCTGAAAGAGGACGACCGATTCGTCACCGCTTGCGAAGTCCTGCCAATGTGGATTGGCCCGCGCCAGATGCCCGCGCAACCCGCCCAGATCGCCGATGGTTGTGTCCGCAACTAGCGGCAAATGCGTGATCCCCGGCGCACGCCCCGCCACCGGCGTCACCAGCGTCGCAAAGCCGTGTTCGCACATCACCGCATGGCAGTCCGCGACGCAGGCGATGTGGAAGGATTCGGGGATGTACATGGTGAAACCCTGTGTTAGCACGTTAGCCGCGACCCGGAGGCTCTGCGCAGGGGAGCGCTTCGTGGAGCGCGCTCGAACGTGTCGTGTGCTCGACCCCGCGCTCCCCTGCGCTGAGCCTCCGGGTCGCGGCTAACCGGGGGATCGCGCCGCGACGATGTCCTGTGTCAGTTGAACACGCAGCTCGTCCACCGAATCAAACCGCCGCACGTCGCGCAGGCGGCGATGAAAATCGGCGCTCATCACCCGGCCGTAGAGATTCCCGTCGAAACCGATGACGTGGACCTCCACTTTCAACACCGCTTCACCGAACGTCGGGTTCGGGCCGATGTGAATCGCCGCCGGATACGGTTGGCCGTCGATCTCCGTCCGACCGGCGTACACGCCCGGTCCGGGAATGACGGTCTTCAGGTCCGACAGGTTCGCGGTCGGAAACCCCAATGCCGCGCCGCGCTGCGCGCCCGTCACCACGCGGCCCGTCAAGCGGTAAGGGCGACCGAGCAAGGCGACGGCGTCGTTCACATCGCCGTCCATCAGCAGCGAACGGATGACGCTCGACGACACCCACTGGCCGTCGATGGTGACCGGTTCGATGACGTCCAGCGTCATCCCCGCGTGTGAGCAGAGTTGCCGCAGCAGCGTGACGTTGCCGCCGCGATCTTTGCCGAACGTGAAATTCGGACCTTCGACGAGGCCCGCCGCTTTCAATCGATCGCGGACAACTCGCTCGAAAAACTCCGTCGCGGTCAGTCGCAGCAGCTCCCACGAGGTCGGCAGGACGATGACGGCGTCGACCCCGCAGTCTTTCAGCAGGGTCGCGCGATCGGCCAGCGACGACAGTCCGGGGGGCAACGCCTCGGGACGCAGCAGCGCGATCGGATGCGGATCGAACGTCACCGCCACCGAGGGTCGCGCGGCGGCACGGGCGCGGTCCGTCAGCCGGGCGAGCATCGCCTGATGGCCGCGATGCACGCCGTCGAAGTTGCCGATCGCGACGTAGCCGCCGGGGACCGGGACCGCGGCGGCGGGCGTCAACCGGATCAGCCAATCGGGTTCGGGGGACGGAGTCGTCTCGGTCATTCAACCCTCGAACAACGCCAGGCTGGCCGTGAAACCGTGAACGTAATTCCGTCCCCCCACCGGACCGATCTCCCCCGCGGCAAACAGCCCGGCAACCGGCAGCGGTCCCAGATGCTGCTGGATCGCCGCGGCGTCGTGGTGTGGGTCGGGGAACAACCGCGTTCCGCGGCCGTTGCAACTGAACAGCAGCCCGCCGAGCGGCGCTGTGTGACGGTGTTGCTGATGCGTTTCGAGCATCTGTCGAAGATCCTCATCGGCCGTCGCGGCGTCGCGGACGTGGAACTGCACGGTTTGTCCCATCCGCACGAGGTTGCCCAGCAGGATCGCACCGCTTTCGCGATGGGCGCCCATCACGTTCGAGATCAGGAAGTCGCCGCGGCCGTACCGCTCCTGGTATTCGGAAATCGCCAGCCCGACGTGCAACCCCTGCTCGATCAGCACCCGGTCGCGTTCCGACAGCGTCGGATACAGTTCCTGCAACCGTTCCATCGCCGGCCGGCCGCCCAGTTCGTAGATCACGTTGCGTTCCGACCGCGTGACGATGTACGTGTTGCCGATCGGCTTGCAGCCCTGCGACACCAGCGTCCGAATCGGCGGACCATCGAGGACCGCGACGCCGACGGCACCGTGCGGCACGCCGTCGCCGCCGAAGAACAGGCAGTTTTCGCCGGGACCGCCGCCGCTCGCCATGCCGCCGACGACGGGCACGCCCGGCAGGTCATCGGCCAGCCGGTCGAGCACACTCCGCGGAGCCGACGAATACGGCTCGCCGAGCAGAATCACCGCCCGCACGCGGTCCGGCTGTTCGGCCAGTTGGTCCGGCAGCCCTGTGCAGACGACGCCGTCCGGCGTGGGCTCGAACTCCACGCGGAACGGCAGCAGTTCCGACTGCGGCAGCGACGCCGACCAGATCGACACGGCCGGGCCGTTCTCGATCTCGCGACCGTCGGCGATGATCGATTCCCCCGAACATCCCAGCAGACATCGGCTGGGCAGCAATCGCTGCAAACCGGCGGCCAACTCGGCAAAGCCGTCGCGATGATGGTGGCTGACAAACACCAGTGTCAAATCGGCCGCCGCGCCGCGCAGCCCGGCCGCGGCTGCGGTCGCGACTTCTAATAAGGCATCGGAGATTTCCGGGCGCGTCGACGCGCCCGTGGCGATGTGCATGGGCGGTGGTCCGTTGTCAGTCGTTCGTAGAACGGGGCATGTGCCCTTGGTACTCAGTGCTGAGTACAGCGTACTGCGCACGCTGTGCGGCGGCTATCCGGCGGGTGGGTGGCTGAGCGGCGCGACTCGGTTATGATGGCCGCACGCTATCACTGCGTGTTCCACACTAACCCGAAGCGAGGGCGAGCGCTCGCTCACGCTTCGGGTTGGTGTGACTGGCGGTCATCACCCTGCGAAGCGCTCGCCCCCTCACCCTATCCCTCTCCCCCGAAGACGGGGGCGAGGGGACCAAACAAGAGCCAACCCACGGACAACAGACCACTGACCACATCCCATGACCGCCACAGCCTTCGCCACCTCCGCACCGCTTCTCGATTGCCGCGGCATCGGCGTGCGGTTCGGCGGCGTCGCGGCGCTGGAGGACGTTCACTTCGATCTGCGGCCCGGCGAGATTCACGGCCTCGTCGGCTGCAACGGCGCGGGGAAAAGCACGCTGATGAAAGTCCTCGCCGGTAACGTCGCGGTGGATACCGGCGAAATCAAACTCAACGGCGAAACGATCCGGCTGGACACCCCGCGGCAGGCGCTCGACCGCGGCATCGCGATGGTCTATCAGGAACTGTCCGGCATCGGGCAGCTCTCTGTCGCCGAGAATCTGTTTCTCGGCCGGCAACTGCTCACAAGTTGGGGCACGGTCGACTGGCGGGCGATGGTCCGGCAGGCGCGGGCCTCGCTCAAGGAACTCGACATCGAGATCGACGTCCGCCGCCGGCTCGACGCCTATCCGCTCGTCATCCGGCAGATGGTCGAGATCGCTCGCGGGCTGCATAGCGGGGCCCGCATTCTGATCCTCGACGAGCCGACCAGCGCTCTCAGCCTCCCTGAAGCCCGCCGGCTGTTCGAGCTGATGTGGACGTTGAAGGCCCGCGGCATCGCGCTCGTCTTCATCAGCCACTTTCTGGAGGACGTGCTCGCCGTCTGCGACCGCGTGACCGTGCTGCGCGACGGCCGGCACGTGGCGACGCAGTCCGTCAAGCAGGTCGCGCGGGGCCAGCTCATCGAGCAGATGGTGGGCGGGCTGTCGAAAGCCGCCGGGCAGGAAGCGGTCGAGGCCACCCTGCCCGCGGAGTCGAAGCAGCCGGTCCGGTTGCGGATCGACCGGTTCACGCGGGCCGGGCTGTTCGATGACGTCACGTTCAAGGTCCGCTCGGGCGAATGCCTGGGCCTGTACGGATTCGTCGGGGCCGGGCATCAGGAACTGGTGCAGGCGATCGGCGGAGCGATCGACATCGACGCCGGCGAAACGCGGGTCGACAACCGCCCGGTCCGCATCCGTCGCGTGTCGGATGCCGTGAGGCAAGGCGTGGTGCTGGTCGCCGCCGACCGGGGCCGCACCGTCAACCGCCGGGCGACGATCGCGCACAACGTCACGCTGTCGCATCTCAAGTCGGCGGTCGGCGAGTGGCTCATCCGGCGGCGCGAAGCGGCCGTCTGTCAGCCAGTGCTGGAGCGCGTCGGTTGCCGGCCCCCCGATCCGTGGAAGCGGGCTGGGCTGTTGTCGGGGGGGAATCAGCAGAAGATGGTGCTCGCCAAGTGGCTGCTGGGTCCGATCAAAGTCTTGCTGCTCGAAGAACCGACCCGCGGCATGGACGTCCACGCCAAAGCCGAGGTGATGCAACTCGTCCGCGATCAACAGGCGAGCGGCGCGGCTGTCGTGCTGGCCTCGACCGAACCGGAGTTTCTCTTGGCGTATTGCGACCGCATTCTCACTCTCAGCCGCGGCAAAGTGACCCACGAATTCACCGCCGGAACGGTGACAAAGCAGGATTTGATGCACGCCGCTGAGAAAGAGTTGGTCGTCGGTAGTGGGTAGTTGGCAGGCACGCCAGAAAGCCGACTGTCGCGCTGCGTAATTTTTCTCTGCCTAGAAGCGGTTTCAAAACTCGATCTTGGCTGTGTCCGTCGGTGGCGGGACATTGATCGGAGGTCCAGTACGCCGCAGGCGTTCGATCACACAGCCCAGGGTCGCGAGTCTGCGATCGCACCCTGGGGAATTGGCGTCCGGGGCAAATCGACCCTGAAAGGGTCGCATCACCGGCGGCCTCAAACCGTTATGAAACCCTTTCAGGGTATGGGGTTCATCATCGATCGTCACCCAGGCTGCGCTCGCAGACTCGCGACCCTGGGCTGTGTGGTTCAACGCCTTCGGCGTACAGACCATGTGGTTTTGAAACAGCGGCTAACCCGAATTCGCGCTGGAGTCGCACCGGCCATCGCGATAGCCTGAACGGTGTTCCGGTTGTGAATTCGTGCCGAGTCACGCTCATGTCCCGTCTCGCACCGACGCTGGTCCTGCTCTCCGCCTTCGCGGCCCCGGCGTCCGGCGACACGTTCACCGTCCGGCTCGACAGCGGCAACGCGGTCCGCGTGAACGCGCGGCTGGCCGGGTCGGGACAGGACGCCCATGCCCTGGAACTCGCCGACGGGCAATTGCAGGTCATTCCGGCCGATCGGTTGATTGAACGGACCATCGGCCCCGATCCGACGCCGATCACGTTCGACGCGATGCTGCAGCAACTGACCGACGAGTTCGGCGTGGGCCGGATGGTCACCGATGTTGAGAAACCGTTTGTGATCGCGCTCATCCGGGCCTCGAACGGCCCCGCCGATCCGCGGTTCGGAGCGGTCGTCAAGAAAGCCGGCACGTTCTTCAAGGGGATGCAGAACAGCTTCCTGGAATTCGTCCGGCAGGCCCGCGTCGAAACGGTCCCGGTCAAGTACCCGCTGGTCGCGATCATCTTCGAGTCCGACAAGCAGTTCGACGCCTATGCGGTGGCAATCACCGGCCAGCAGGGGCTGTCGCCGGAGAACATCGCCGCGTTTTACGATCTGATGTCAAACCGGCTCGTCATCCGGTTGCGCGAGTGCAACACGTTCGATACGCCGTTGCACGAAGCCGTGCATCAACAAGTCTACAACCGCGGCATCCTCCAACGGCTGGCGCCGGTGCCGGCGTGGTTCAACGAGGGCATCGCCACCGGGTTCGAGGGGGACGGCGAACGGATTCGCGGCGGTCCGAAAGTCGTCAGCGACCGTTACGGCCCGATGGCGCTGCGGGCCCGCGTGGTCGATTGGCGCGAAGTCGTCGCCAACGACCGCTGTTTCCAGGGAGACGTCCTCGCCGCCGAAGCCTACGGCCACGCCTGGGGCCTGCACTGGCTGCTGGTCACCAAGTACCGCAGCGAATACAACAAGCTGGTCCGGCATCTCGCCACGAAGAAGCCGCTGGACCAGGACCGCCCCGACCAGCGCGTCGCCGAGTTCGAGCAGATCCTGGGCAAATCCGTGCAGGATCTGCAGGCCGAGTTCTACCTCGAACTCCCGAAGGCGCTGGCGCGGCGGCGGAAGTGATGGGATTCAGGATGTTGTCCACAGATTTCGCAGATGACGCAGATTGAGAATAGAGCTTGGGAAAGCGATTCATTTCCCGAGCACGCACGAATGCAGTCGCTTTAATCTGTGTCATCTGCGAAATCTGTGGACAAACTTCTTGGGTTGGTTTCTTGGCTGATACTCCAATGCCCGTCGCCGAACGCGACACCCTGTCGCCGCGGTTTGCCTTTGGGCGGAACTGGTCGCGGTTTCTGCGCACGGTGACTGAGGCGCGGATCGCCGCCGCGACGAACTCGCTGATTCGGGCGTTCGGGCACGACGGCTTAGCCGGCAAGCGGTTTTTGGACATCGGTTGCGGCAGCGGCCTGTTCAGCCTCGCGGCGCACCGGCTGGGGGCGACGGTTCATTCGTTCGACTACGACGCCGACTCCGTCGCCTGTGCGGAGGAGCTGCGGCATCGCGAAGCGGCATCGACGGATCGCTGGCGGGTCGAACGGGGGTCGGTGCTCGATGCGGAGTATCTCGCCGCGCTGGGGACGTTCGACGTCGTTTACTCGTGGGGCGTGCTGCATCACACCGGCGAAATGTGGAAGGCGATCGACCTCGCCGCCGGACTCGTCACCCCCGGCGGGATGTTGTGGATCGCGATCTACAACGATCAGGGCGTCCGCAGCCGCGTGTGGCATCTCATCAAACGGGGTTACGTCAGTTTGCCGGGGTGGTTGCAGCCGGCGTATGTCGTCGTCATTGGAGGAAGCTGGGCCGTGCAACGCGCCGTGTTGAAAGTGTTACGAATCCTCACGGAGTTGGTGGTGGGAGGGAAGACCGCGAAACCGCAAGCGTATGTTGAGAATCGTCCCGCGGTCGAAATCGGAACAACTCAGCGCAGCCGCGGGATGCATCTCTGGTATGATCTCGTCGACTGGATCGGCGGCTATCCCTTCGAGGTCGCGAAGCCCGAAGAGATCGTCCGTACGCTCCGAGACCGCGGATTCGTGCTGCATGACCTGACGACGTGCGGGGGCGATCTCGGTTGCAATGAGTATTGGTTCGTCCGCCGCGAATCGGATTCCGATGTGGGAGCCTGAATGACCGAGGCCAGCCCGGTTGCCGAGTCTGACACGGCCGTCGCCGAGGGTGACGAACCGGTCGGGGTGCGGTTCGGCTTCGGAGCGAACTGGCGGCGGTTTCTGTCGGCGTTGACGCAGGACCGGTTGCAGGCGGCCATCCATTCCCTGGAACGCCGGTTCGGCCCGGACGGCCTGCGGGACAAGCGGTTTCTCGACATCGGCAGCGGCAGCGGCCTGTTCAGCGCCGCGGCGTGCAAACTCGGGGCCGACGTGGTCTCGTTCGATTTCGACGCCGATTCCGTCGCCTGCACGGAGACGTTGCGCAGCCAGTTGGGCGTCGGCGCGGAGCGATGGCGGATCGAGCGCGGGTCGGTGCTCGACGCGGCCTATCTCGACCGCCTCGGCGAATTCGACGTCGTCTACGCGTGGGGCGTGCTGCATCACACCGGGTCGCTGTGGACCGCGGTCGACCACGCCTGCGGACGGGTGAATGCCGGTGGCTGGCTGTGGATCGCGATCTATAATGACCAGGGGGCGTGGTCGCAGTATTGGACGCGCCTCAAACGACTCTATCACCAGTTGCCCGCGTGGCTGCGCGGTCCGTATGTCGGACTGATCGGCTGCACGTGGGGCGTGTACGAATGGGGACTCGTGCGGATTCCCGCAGCGATTGGGGCGTCGGTGTTGCGTGTGGTGACGCTGCGGAACCCGTTCGCGCCGTGGAGCGCGCTCGTGGCCGACGTCATCGCCGACGTCATCGCCGCCGGACGGCGTCGCCGCACCGACCGCGATGACCGGGGGATGAGCGCCTGGACCGATCTGGTGGACTGGGTCGGCGGCTATCCGTTCGAGGTCGCGAAGCCGGAAGACGTGTTCGCATTCGTTCACGCCCGCGGCTTCGAGCTGCGCCATCTGAAGACCTGCGGGGGCGGATCGGGTTGCAATGAGTTTCTCTTCCAGCGCGGTGAATCTCCGCAAACGGCGGACGCGCCCGCAGCGTCGGGGAAAAACGGCCGATAGACGACGAAGGAGCGTGTCATGGGCATTTCAACGCATCGCCAGTTGCCGCCGGAAATCCGCGACATCCAGCAGGAGATGGAGGCCCACGCCCAGGCGTACGGCCTCGACTGCTTCGAGACCATCTTCGAGATGCTCGACCTCGAAGAGCTGTGCATGTTCGCGGCGTTCGGCGGCTTTCCGGTCCGCTATCCGCACTGGCGGTTCGGGGCCGAGTACGACGAACTGCTGAAGACCCACATGTACGGTCTGCAGCGGATCTATGAAATGGTCATCAATAACGATCCGTGCTACGCGTACCTGCTGAACACGAATCTGCTCGCCGATCAGAAGCTGGTGATCGCCCACGTTTACGGTCACTGCGACTTCTTCAAGTGCAACGCCTGGTTCGGGCAGACCAACCGCAAGATGCTGGACGTGATGGCGAATCACGCCACGCGGATCAACCGCTACGTCGACCGCTACGGCTACGAAAAAGTTGAGGAGTTCATCGACGCCTGCCTGTCGCTCGAAGACCTGATCGACCCGCATTCGGTGCACATCAAGCGCGCGTCCGAGACCGAGCCGCTGCCGCACGCCGCGCTCCTTCGCGACGACGATTTCGAGTTTCTCCGGCAGCAGTCGCGGTTCACGGCGAAGGGGTACATGGATTCGTTCATCAATCCCCCAGACGTGCTGCAAAAGGAGGCCGATGACCGCCAGAAGGCCGAGGACGAGAAGGCGGCCAAGCGGTCGTTCCCCGACGAACCTCAGCGCGACGTCCTGCAGTTCCTGCTGCACCACGCCCCGCTCAAGGAATGGCAGCACGACGTGCTGTCGATCATCCGCGACGAGGCGTATTACTTCGCGCCGCAGGGCCAGACCAAGATCATGAACGAGGGCTGGGCCTGCTTCTGGCACACCACGCTCATGACCAGGCACGGTCTGACCGACTCCGAAGTCATCGACTACGCCGACCACCACTCCGGCACCGTCGCCATGAGCCCGCAAAGGCTGAATCCGTACAAGATCGGCCTGGAGCTGTTCCGCGACATCGAAGAGCGCTGGAACCGCGGCCAGTTCGGAGCCGAGTACGACGACTGCGACAATTGGGAAGTCCGCCGCAAGTGGGACAAGCAGCTCGGTCTCGGCCGCAAGAAGATCTTCGAGGTCCGTCGGGTCCACAACGACATCACGTTCATCGACACGTATTTGACCCCCGAGTTCTGCGCCCGGCACAAGCTGTTCAGCTTCGGCTACAACGAGGGGGAATCGACGTGGGAGATCGCCTCGCGCGAGTTCCCTGCCATCAAGCAGCAACTGCTCACCAGCCTGACCAATCACGGCCGGCCGTTCATCTACATCTTCGACGCCAACTACCGCAACCGCGGCGAGCTGTACCTGCTGCACCAGTACCAGGGGATCGAGCTCAAACCGGACTACACGCGCGACACGCTCGCCAACCTGCAAAAGCTGTGGGCGCGGCCGGTGCACCTCGAAACGGTGATCGACGACGTGCCGTCGATCTACTCGTTCGACGGCCACACGCCCCAGGTGAAGGCGAAGTGATGGCGCTTTGGATCTGTGGTTCTGGAAGTCAAGTACGCCGAAGGCGTTTGATCCCACAGCCCAGGGTCGCGAGTCTGCGAGCGCACCCTGGGGAACCGGCGTCCGAGTCGCATCGACCCTGAAAGGGTCGCATCACTGGTGGGGTCAAACCCCGATGAAACCCCTTCGGGGTATGCGTTCGTCATCGATCGCCACCCAGGGTGCGCTCGCAGACTCGCGACCCTGGGCTTTGAGATTCAACGCCTTCGGCGTAAAGATCATGTGGTTTTGAATCACCCTCACAATGGCGGAGCAACCGAGTCTCCTCGACGATCCACCATGCGGTTGTCAGAATGCGGACGCCTGCCACATTCCTTACAAGGCACCTTCTGATGACCCATGCCACCATGTCCCCCGTGCTGCGCTGGTCCCTGTTGTTAGTGGCAGCCTACCTCGTTCCGGGATCGACCGCCGACGCCGCACCCCTCCGCGCCGGTGCGGCGGCGCGCGACATCGCCGATGTCAACACCCGACCGGTCAACAATTCCCCGCAGGTCAAAGCGCTGGTCATCACGGATGGCGTGACGACAGCGGCGATCATTACCGTCGATGCCGTCGCCATCGCCGAAATCGGGTCAATCCGCAACGAGTATCTCGCCAATGTCCGCGAGCAGCTTTTCAACGACGCGATCGTCCGGCCCGAGCACGTCCTCATCAATGCCAGTCATTGCCATGCCCAGGTCTGTGCCGACATCGAGCAGCGGACCGTCGAAGTCGTAAAGACTGCTTGGAAAAGGCTCCAGCCAGTTACGGTCGGCGTCGGCCGCGGGCGCGAAGACCGCGTGTCGGAGAATCGGCGGCTGAAACTCAAGAGCGGCCGCGAAGCCGACGTCCGCCATGCGTACTCGCTCCCGCCGGATGACGAAGTCGTCGGCGCCGGCCCGATCGATCCCGACATCGGAATCCTGCGGCTGGATCGGATGGACGGAAAGACGCTGGCGGTGGTCTACAACTTCGCCTGTCATCCGATTCAGGGTGTCCCTAACGGAGGCAACACGGCGGACATGACCGGCTTCGCGTCGACTGTGCTCGAAACCGGCTTCGGCGACGGCGCGATCGCGCTGTTCCTGCAAGGCTGCGGCGGCGACATCAACCCCCTGCTCTACAAGGACATCGACCACCCCCGCAATGCCGAGCCACTGGGGAACCAGTTGGGCCTCAGCACGCTGAAGGCAGCCAGGTCCATCGAGTGCCGGGACAACGCGCCGCTGCGAGTCATTCGCGAGTCGATGGAATTGCCGCGGTGCGACAACGCCGAGCGGATCGTCGCGCTGGAGACCGAGCAGGCCCGGTTGCTGAAGTCGCTGCAAGGGACGAGCCTAAATCTGAAGACGTTCCTCGCCCTGACAATGAAACACGGAGTGTCGGACGCCTTTCCGTCGTACTATTCTCATCGCTATCTGCACGATCGCGCCCTCGGCCGCAACGATCTGGACCGGATGGACGCCGATCACCGCCGCAACATCGAGCAGTACGTCCGGAACATCTACGCGATGGAAGAGTTGACCCGGTTGCAAACGAACCTCGATCTGCTGAAGAAACATCAGGCCCGCAACGTCGCCGCCGGCAAGCGAACGATCGACGTCGAAGTGGCGGGACTCCGGCTCGGAGACTTCGTGCTGGTGACGTTCCCCGGCGAGCTGACCGTTCAGATCGGCTTGAACATCAAGCAGGCCTCGCCGCACCCGTTCACGTTCGTCGCGGGCTACACGAACGGCTACATCTACTACTCGCCGACGGCCGAGCAGCTCCGCAACGTCGGCGAGTAGTAGAT
>Ga0163151_10008153_pt1 | contig 11948 bp, 10 predicted proteins | sample OliLakLV19MP5IB2_FD_145596 | JGI IMG/M metagenome (GOLD analysis project Ga0163151, IMG submission 145596) | Freshwater microbial mat bacterial communities from Lake Vanda, McMurdo Dry Valleys, Antarctica - Oligotrophic Lake LV.19.MP5.IB-2 | ecosystem: Environmental > Aquatic > Freshwater >...
CTGGTGCTGTCGCGAGGAGCACTGCACCAGCGCGGGCGAGGTGCGTCCATTGCACGCCAGCGCGACGGCGTGCGAACGGCAAAGCGGCGAGAACCATCCAAGCCAGTCGCGATGGCCGTTTCGCGTGTCCGGGTCGGAGCCTCGACCAGAGCGTGCGTGGCCGATGCGCCCACAGCGCCGACCAAATCGCCGCTCGCGCGATCGCGCTCTCAAACCGGATGTGATTTCCGGTGCTGGTGCCGCTCTGTCCGTCAGCCCGACGCTTGGCGGATTCGACCCACCACGCGGGGCCAGCTCGACCGATGCCAAGCGCCTCGCCGCCGTCGACCTCTATGCCGCACTCTGGGCACCGGGCCCCCTCGGCTACTAGGCAACCCCGGAGGTCGTAGCCGCACACCGGACACGCGACGTCATCGCCGAGTTCGCCGCATCCAATCGCCATGCTTCGTAGCATACGGATCCTTCTGTGAGGCTCCGCGATGGTTTTCAGTTGTCCTCTCGTCGTTCAAATTGGCATTCATGCGTGCGCGATTGCGCTAGCGTTTCAAGCGCCACCCGCGGCCGTGCAACCGACCGCGACGGCGGCGCCGCTTCCGCATCGACTCGACGGAGTCTTCGACGATTGGAAGGCACTCGATCCAGTCGCAACGCGCCATGACAAGACGGGCGAAGCGGGAATCGGCACCGACATCCAGACCGTGTCGCTCGCTTCGGACGATCGCGACTTCTGGTTGTTCGTCGAGTTCGCTCAACCGTTGACATTGCAGGGACTCGACAAGCCACTCGTCTTGCTCGTTGATACCGACGGCAGTCCGAAGAGCGGCGCGCAGCAAGGTCGACTTCCCGGCGCCGATCTCGCGATCATTTGCAGTCCCTCACCCGGCGACGTTCGCAAGAATCCGAACAAGAGCGGACCACCACCATCGAAAGAGCACGGCCAAGGAGTGCAGATTCGAGTGGTTCGCGAAGACGGATCGTTCGGCGACATCGTTCGAGCGGCCGACGTGGGGTTAGGGATCGCACCCGCGCACGCAAGTCGTCGCTTTGAGTTTCGACTTCCGCGCGGACCCGAGCGTTTCAACGGCATGACTGCCGCTGTGCAAGTCGCGGTCGTCGAGAAGCTCCCCGACGGCGGCGAGCAATATCCGGACACCATAGAGACGGCGCGCTGCCTCATTGGACCGCGCGCAGCAGCGGAAGCGCCGAAGGTCGAGGCTCCGAGCGTCGCGCGCGCCGAGGGCACCACGTTGCGAGTCGTGTCGTGGAACGCAGAGGCAGGCGGACTGTTCAAGACTCCCGAGCCATTCGCAGCGACCCTCAATGCCATCGGACCCGACGTCGTCCTGTTCCAAGAGCTCGGCGGGAAAGCGACCGCAGAAGAACTCGCGGCGTGGATGAATACGAACGTCGGCAGTACCAACGGGACGGCTGGCGGAGCGTCCGGCTCATGGCAAGCGATCGTCTCGGGAGGCGACCTGCGCACCGGCGTCGTGGCGCGGCGGCCTCTCAAGAACGCGCCGTTTCTCGATGGCGTGAAGCGCGAGAGCCCCAAAGGCGATCGTCCGGTGCGCGTCGTTGGCGCTGTCCTTGATCTCGACGGTCAATCGATCTTGCTCGCGTCGCTTCACCTCAAGTGCTGTGGCCGCCTTGCGAGCAGCGAGGATGAAACCCGACTCGCTGAAGCAGCGGCAATTCACGACGCGCTCCGGCAGGCGACAGAGAAGTCCCCCTTCGCGGCAATCATCGTTGGCGGCGACTTCAACCTGGTCGGCGAGCCTTCTGTCATCGACCGGATTTCCGCTGGACTGGATGGCGACGGCTCACCGCTTGATCCGGTGGACGCGTTGCAACTCAACGGCATTGCCAATGCAACATGGAGGTCCGCAGACGAGTCCTTCGTGCCGGGCCGCCTAGACTGGATGCTCGTGTCCGGCGCATCGGCGCGGGTCGCGCGGAGTTTCGTGTTCAACACTGACGACCTGTCGGCGCAGGCGATCGCGGCACTCGCGCTCCCAGCATCTGCGCTCAAAGAGCCGTCGGACCACATGCCGGTCGTCACTGATTTCATTCTCGTCCCCATCGATTCTGCGGCGCTGAAGAGCGCGCCTCCGAATTCCGAAGCTGCGAAACCCTGAACGTCAACGCATGAAACTCAGCACCGGCAAGCCCAGCACTATTCACTTCCGCACCTTCGCTACGCCGGATGGCGAGTTCTTCATCGCGTTCGAAGACGACGCTCTTCTTGAGACCGGCTGGACAGCGCTTCGCGCTTCGCTCCCGGACGTTTGGTGCGCCGACAAACGACTCGCTCCTGAGCTCGTTGAACGAATCCAATCGTCAGCAGCGGGCGAGCCCGTCGACTTCACCGATGTCGTGTTACCCGAGGCGAGCGAGTTCTTCGCCAAATGCCGCCGCGCCGTGCAGCGCGTACCAGCGGGAACCACGGTGAGCTACGTCGAACTTGCGAGACTCGCGGGCAGCCACGCTGCCTCGCGCGCTGCCGGACAAGCGATGCGCCGGAACCCGACTCCAATCGTCGTCCCCTGCCACCGCGTCATCTCCGCGACTGGTTCGCTGGGCGGCTTCGCGGGCGCCTCGGATCCCCGAGGCGGCGCCGCATGTGCCGAGACCGACCTCAAGTCGCGACTTCTGGAGCGCGAGCGCGGCTATCTGCGCCAGTCTGCGTAGCACCCCGGCGGGGCGAGTCTCAAGACCGCCGTCGGAACTGCCGATGGATCGCCGCCAGAACGCTCTGCAGAACCGATCTGAGCGGGCGCTCGCACCGCGCCGCGGACGCCCGCCGTTCGCGCTCTTGCGGTACCCTCCCGAACCCATTCGCCTAAGAGACTTCTGATGCACCTCACTATGGTCGGATCCGGATACGTGGGCCTTGTCACCGGCGCGTGCTTCGCCGAAACGGGCAACCATGTCACATGCCTCGACGTCGATCCGAAGAAAATCGAAACGCTGCGCGGTGGCGAAAGCCCGATCTATGAGCCTGGCCTGTCGGAAATGCTGAAGCGGAACATCGCCGCCGGACGCCTTTCCTTCACGACGAACAAGTTCGAGGCGTACAAGTCCGCAGAAGTCATCTTCATCTGCGTCGGCACGCCAAGCGATGAAGACGGATCCGCAGACCTTCAGTACGTCCTGGCCGTCGCGTCAGACATCGCTGATGCGCTGCAACAACTCGGACCCGACGTGCCGAAGAAAGCCGTCGTGGTGAAGAGCACCGTGCCCGTCGGCACAAGCCACAAGGTCCGCGACCTGATTCGCTCCAAGACGAAGGTGCCCTTCCACATCGCAGACAACCCGGAGTTCTTGAAGGAAGGCGATGCGATCAACGACTTCATGAAGCCCGATCGCGTCGTGTGCGGCGTCGAAGACGACGGCGCGGCAGCGGTGATGCGCGACCTGCACGAACGGTTCGTGCGCCAAGGCAATCCGATCTTCATCATGGACGTGCGCAGCGCCGAGATGGTGAAGTACGCGAGCAACGCGATGCTCGCGTGCAAGATCTCGTTCGTCAACGAAATGGCGAACCTCTGCGAGCGCTACGGTGCAAACATCACCGCTGTCCGCGAGGGCATGTGCGCGGACAAGCGGATCGGAAACCAGTTCCTCTACCCCGGCCTCGGCTACGGTGGCTCGTGCTTCCCGAAAGACACGCTCGCAGTTGTCGCGATGGGCAAGTCGATCGGATTCGATTGCAAGTTGAATCACGCGGTGCATGAGGTCAACCAAGACCAGCGCCGCCACTTCTGGGCCAAGATCACCGGCGCGATGGGTGATCGACGTGGTGAACTCCAAGGCAAGACGCTCGCGTTCTGGGGCGTCGCATTCAAGCCGCGGACCGACGACATTCGTGAAGCTCCGTCGCTCACCCTCATGCGTATGGCGCTCGACGCGGGCGCGAAGGTGCGAGCGTTCGACCCTGTCGCACTCGAGAACTTGGCGCGGGTGATGCCTGCGGTACATCGGGCGAGCGACATGTACTCGTGCCTCGACGGCGCCGACGCCCTCGTCATTTGCACCGAATGGAACGAGTTCCGGTCGCCCGAGTTTGGAGAAATCGCCGATCGACTCAGGTCAAAATTGATCTTCGATGGTCGAAATCTCTACCGAAGACAGGCCATGGAAGAGCGAGGATTCTCGTACTACTCCATAGGACGCGAGCCGGTCCGCCCGGTCAGCCGCTGAGAGCGGAGCTCGGGCGACGCCACCGCGACCGCTGGAGACTGACGTAATGCCTTCGCTCCTTGTGTGTACGCCCGACGGCACCGTTCGGCGGCGCATCGCACTCGACTCCACCCGCGCCTATGCGATCGGTCGGTCGCCGCGCTGCGACATTCAACTGCCCGTCGGGAGCGTCAGCCGCCGGCACGCTCTCCTCTTCTGCCACGCGGGCGTCTGGCACGTCGTCGACACGGGCTCCCGTCTCGGGCTCTCCGTGGGCGAACGCGAGGCACGGCGCGGCACGCTCGTGCCGCACGGAACAAGCGAGGGCGCGATCGACGGCGGGATCGGAATTGGACCCGTCGTCCTTCGGCTCGGGTCAACATCGAACGGTGTCTACACCCCGAGCCCACGTTCAGGCGGGCACTGGACACCTCTGAACGGTCACCCCGCGTACACCGATCTCAACGCCGAGAGCGCGGGGCTGAACGCTAGAACCATGGACATGCCGACGGATGTGCCCGCTTTTGGCAGTGCAGAAGCGGTTTCAGCGCCGCTCTCCCTGACCGGACGGGGATCGGTCCGTCCGCGATCGGAACTCCTTCTCATCGAGTCAGACGCTGGCTTGGCCCGACTGTTCGACCTCCGCGCGGTGGATCACGCCACGATTGGCTACGACCCGCTGTGCGGCATCGCGCTCGCCTGCCAGGCCGGTCTTGCCCCGCTCCACGCGGTCGCGTTCCGCGAGCCGAAAGCATGGGTGGTGGTCGACGCCGGAGGCGGTGTCGTGTCGCTCGGCGATCGGTTCCGACGACGCCGACTTGCGGGTGCGGTGACAGTGGAACTCGGTCAGTACCGGCTGCGCATGGTGGAGGCGATCTCGGTTGAGCCGCGCCGCGCCGACATCGCACCGCGCGCGGTCTCTGCCTTTCGGTCACCGACCGGAGGCGTGCAAGTCGCCGAGGACGACGAAGTCGCAGAGTCGTAGTCGCGCTGGCGGACCATTCAACCGACTCAGTTTTGTCGAGAGAACTAGAGTGCGGACGTGGTCGGACGTTGGAGGCGTGTTGGAGGGCTCCGGCGCGAACCCCACGAAATCGCGGGAAAAACGCACGTATGGCTTGTGGAGCGCGCGGGCGATCGTTACATTCCTGCTTGTTCTGGCCGAGTTATTGCCAGTTCTTGCCTTTATTGCACTTCCGAGAAAGGACTCTGACGAATGGCCACCAAGACCAAGACCAAGCCCGCAAAGACCTTGAAGATCGCCGCCGTGACTAGCCCCAAGGGCCGCACCAAGGGTGAGACCCTGAACGCGGTCGTCGGCGCGACCGGCCTCGCACGCAAGCAAGTGTCGAGCGTGTTCGAAGCCCTCAATGAAATCATGAAGGCCGATCTGAGCAAGAAGGGCCCCGGCGTCTTCAAGTTCAACGGCATGCTCAAGATGACGACGGTGAACAAGCCCGCGACGAAGGCGCGCATGGGCAAGGATCCATTCACCGGCGAAGAGCGCATGTTCAAGGCGAAGCCAGCTTCGCGCCGCGTGAAGATTCGCGCGCTGAAGAGCCTGAACGCCATGATCTGAATGAGATCGAACGACTTGATGAAGTGATGAACTAACGTTCTGATCTTGACAACGGCCCTGCAAGTGCGGGGCCGTTGTGTTTTTCTGAACGCAGTGTCGCGCCCGCGCGGTACGATTCAGTTGTCATGATCGAGCGCGTGGTTCACAAAGCAGATCTCAAGGATCGATCGCTGGCTCGCCGTGATCTTGAGTACTGGCGCGCGAAGTCACCAGCTGAGCGCATTGAGCAGATCGAGCGGCTGCGGAGACATCAGCATGGAGATCTACCCCGACTTTCGCGATCTCCTGAAGCTGTTCAATGCTCATCGCGTTGAATACGTGATCGTCGGCGGGTACGCAGTCGGCCATCATGGCGCGCCGCGATACACCGGCGACATCGATCTCCTTGTCCGACCAAGCGACGCGAATGCGACGCGCGTGTTGGCGGCACTCGCTGACTTCGGATTCCAATCACTGAAGCTTGAGGTGAGCGATTTCAATAGGCCAAGCCGCGTGGTGCAGCTTGGCTACCCGCCATGCAGGGTCGATCTTGTCACAAGCATTGAGGGCGTGACCTTCGACGAAGCGGACGCGGACGCGAGCCACGGCGAATACGGGCAAATCCCCGTGCGATTTCTCGGCCTTACCACGCTCTTGCGAAACAAGCGCGCGACCGGAAGGGCAAAGGATGCGGCTGACGCTGAGGCACTTGATCCCCCAAGCTAACCCACAACTGTTACCCAGTTGGAGCTCGGTCACCCAATAACGCCGCGCAACGACCCGCGCGCGACATCAAGCAACCGCACCGCCTCATCACGCTCGACGCCGCGACGTCGCATCACGATCGCCGTCTTCACGTTGCGGTTTGCGCGCTCAAGCAGCGCCAGCGCCTCTTCGCGCGTGAGCGACTCATCAAACGTCCGCAGCAGTCGAATCGCGCGATCAAGCAGCTTGTCGTTCGTCGCGGCGAGATCCACCATCAAATTGCCGTACACCTTGCCGAGCCGCGTGAACGCGACGGTAGAGATGATGTTGAGGGCGAGCTTTGTCGCACTGCCGGCCTTCAATCGCGTCGATCCCGTTAACACCTCGGGACCGGTATCAAGTTCGATCACGTGATCACATGACGCAAAAGCGCTGCCGGGCGCGCAGGTGACCATCGCCGTGAGCGCGCCGCGAGCCTTCGCCAATCGAATTGCTCCCAGCGCGTAAGGCGTCGTTCCGCCCGCAGCGATGCCGACAAGTGTGTCGTTGGCCTTGAAGTGCATCGCTTCGAGTTCCGGGGCGATGCCGGTATCGTCGTCTTCTTTGCGCTCGCTGGAACGACGCAGCGCCGTGTCGCCGCCCGCGATGATCCCCAGAACCTGCGCCGGATCACTCTGAAATGTTGGCGGGCATTCGCTCGCGTCGAGAACACCGAGCCGCCCGCTGGTTCCCGCGCCGCAATAGACGAGTCGGCCCCCCCGCTTCATCCGTTCCACGAGCGCGTCAATGAACGCCGCGAGAGCTGGTGCCGCTGCGGTGACAGCGAGCTCGACGGCGCGAGCATCGTCAGCCATCAAGCGAACTTGATCGAGCGTACTCAGCGCGTCGAACTCCGAACTTGCGTCGTGGCGATGCTCGGTGCGAATGTGCGAGCGATCAGGCGGAAGCGTCATGGGTTGAGTCTCGCCGTCATATCAGCCCGCACCCATGAGACCCAAGTGCTTCAGCAAGAACGACCACTTCACGCTGTCGACTGCTGGGCCGCCGATCCCGTGGCCCGAGCGCGGAAAGAACATCATTTCGAATGGCTTGTTCTTCTTCTGTAGCTCATCAATGAGTTGCCAACTGTTCGTTGCATGGACGTTGTCGTCCACCATGCCTTGTAAGAGCAGCAGCTTCCCCTTCAGATTGCCCGCGAGTTTCACGCACGAAAAATTGTCGTAGCCGTCGGGGTTGTCTTGCGGAGTGCGCATGTAGCGCTCGGTGTAGATCGTGTCATAGTTGCGCCAGTCGGTCGGTGCCGCACCAGCGACACCGACCTGAAAGACATCGGGATAGCGCAGCATCGCGATCACCGTCATGAATCCACCGTACGAGTGGCCCGTGATCGCGACACGATTCTTGTCGACGTACGGCCGCTCCGAAATCTGGCGAACCGCCGCAGCTTGATCGTCGCAATCTTCTTCGCCGAGCGAGAGGTAGTTCGCTGATTCGAATGCCTTTCCGCGTCCGGGCGTACCGCGATTGTCGATGCTCAATACGAGCAGTCCGAATTCGCAATCAGCCTTGCCGCTCGAGACGCGGCTTGAGATCTGATTGAACACCGGACCGCCGTACGCCTCGACGAGCAACGGATACTTCTTCGTTGCGTCAAAATCGGACGGCTTCCAGAGGATCCCGTAGATCGATGTCGTGCCATCAGCCGCGACGAGACGCACGAACTCCGGCTTCGTCGTCCCGGTCTTCGACCATTGTTGCGCATCACCTTCCGCGAGTGTCGCGACTTTGGTTCCGTCGCTCCGGAAGAGATGCGTTGACGATGGCACATCAACGAATTCGCTTGTTGCAACGAAGTGGCGTCCGTCTGGCGCAATACGGAATCCCGACCAGTGCAGGTCGTCCGGCGTGAGTCGCTTTGCTTCGCTGCCATCAAGTTTCACGCGATGGAGCTGCGGATTGATCTTAGTTTCGCTCGAGCGAGCCACGTACCACAGCTCGTTGGCTGCTTCGTCAACTCGAACGATCGACTCGACCGGAAAGTCGCCGTGCGAGAGCTCCGCTATTCGTTTGCCTTCCAGTGACCACAGTTCGTACTGGGCAAAGCCGCTGCGCTCGCTACTCCAAATGAAGCGATTTCCGTCCTTGAGAAATCGAAATTGGGGACTGTTCTCCTGCCACGTCGCCTGCTTCTCTGTCAGCACGACGCGCGTCGCGCCCGTGGCTGAGTCAGCGGCAACGAGATCAAGCGTGTCTTGCCGGCGATTCGTTCGGCGGAAGAGCAGCTCCGTCGAATCGGGCGCCCACTCGACCTCGTAAATGTACTGCTCGCGATCCGCGCCAACATCAACGTCGATGGTCTTCTTCGATGCGACGTCGTAGATCATAAGTGCGGCAACCGGATTCGGCTCGCCGGGTTTCGGATACGCCTCGTGCGCCAGCTCGGTGCGCAACTTCGTCCACCCAACCGGCAGCGCGAAGTCAATCACTTTCGTGTCATCGAAGCGATAGAACGCGAGCTTGGTACCGTCGGGCGACCACCACATCGCGGTTGTCTGGTCTAACTCCTCACCGTAGACCCACGACGCCGAACCAAACTTGATCTTGTCATTCCCGCCCGTCGTGATTGCGATCTCATCGCCCGCTTCGGCTGTCTTCAGAAAGATGTTTCCATCGCGATAGCGGGCGATGCGTGCTTCGTCACGTGAAACCGCCGTGGCTGCTTGACGTCCGCGAGCTGGCGCCGGAGGTCGCCGCGGCGGCGCGTCATCGTTCGGTGTCACGGCGGTTTCAGGCGGGTTGTCGATTGACTTCGGCGCGCCACCGCTCAGCGAAAGCGAAAACCATTCATCGCCGCGTCGAAACACCAGGTCACCGCTCGCCAGATCCCAACGCACTTCGCGTACCCGCCCGCCGCGCGTGCCCGACATCTGCTTCACTTGAGCCGCGCGCACTTTGTCCGCGCGTGGAAGTTGGTCGTACGGAACCCAGTCGCGTGCCAACGCCGGACTCGCTGGCACGATCGCCAACGCGAGCGCGAGCGCGCATGACCCAATCGACAACCTGACCGATGCCGCAGCTGAGGGCCAAATCATGCGCGAAGCGTAGCGAAACCACTCTGCTACGCCACGCGGGCGGCCACGCGAAACGTCGCCATGCGCGCGTCAAGCTGCGCACGATCGAGTCGTGCGAGCCGGTCGAGCGAGAAACACTCGATGGTGAACGACGCAAGCACCGTGCCCCACGCGAGCCCCGTCTGAATCGTGTGAAAGTCGGTTGCGTCATGCCCCGCGATCCAACCCATCATGCCGCCAGCGAACGAATCGCCCGCGCCAGTCGGATCAATAACGTGCGACTCGTCGGCGGGGTACGCAGGCAGCGCTGCAACGCCGTCACGATGCACCAGCACCGCGCCGTGCTCACCCTTCTTGACAACGACGAACGACGGACCGAGCGCCAAAATCGCCCTTGCTGCGCTGATCGCGTTCGAGCGTTCTGTCAGCTGCATTGCCTCTTGGTCATTCACCACAACTCCGTCAATCTCACGGAAGAGTTTGGTGAGGTCTTCGCGGGCGATGTTGATCCAGAGATCCATCGTGTCGGCGACGGCGAACGTGCGCGCTGGGAACTGACGCAAAAGATCAAGCTGCACCGCCGGATGCGTGTTCGCGAGAAAGACGTACTTGCTGTCGCGATACGCAGCGGGAACCGTCGGCGGCGCCTCTTCAAGTACGCCGAGATGCGTGAAAAGCGTCTCGCGACGATTCATGTTGTCGAAGTAGCGGCCGCCCCACGCAAACGTCGAGCTTTTTGGCCGCGATTCAAGACCAGCGAGGTCCACGTTCGTGAAGCGCGACAGCGCGGCTCGATGCTCTGCGGGCCAATCGCCGCCGACCGCGCCGACGACGCGGACCGCTGCCAATTGGCTGGCGGCTGCCGCGAAATAGGCGCAGCTTCCACCGAGCACGCGCTCTGCGTTTCCAGTGGGCGTGTGAACGGTATCGATGCCAATGGTGCCAGTAACGATGAGCGACATAGGGTTCTGTGCTGGAGGTTTCAGCGAGCGGTTAGGCTTGCTTCAATGCCGCGCCGTCGGTTGTGACGACTTCAGTCTTGATGAACGAACGCGACCAGCCGATGCCAAGCGCGACGCCAATGAGCGACCCGGCGGCGAAATCGATCGGCATTGGATACGCAAGGTGCGAGAGTTGCTTCGCGATGAAGACCGCATCAAGCTTCGCGTTCGCAGGTAAGAGAAAATGCGCAATGAGCTGACCTAGACCGCCGAAGAAAACTGGCGCGGTGAAGAGTAAGAGCGGCGGTGTCCGCGGCGCGAACAGTCGGCCGGCCACTCCGACGAGCATTCCGCCGAGAACCACGGCGCCGAGTGCCTGTCCCTTCTGCGACGTCACCGCGACGAGAAGCACGGCAACTAGCACGAGCACCCCAGCCAGTTGTGCCACCAAACCCTTTACGCCGAAGGGACCGTCAACACGTGGATCGTCGATCGGCACCGCGTCTGGCAATGGTCCGCCAACGCGAAAAAGCGCGACCGACGCGATGAAGACAAGCAGTGCCCAGGCGAACGTCTCCACTGCGGTCGAACTGAGTTGGCCACCGCCGAAGACGAGGCTTTCGATGGTGCCCGACTGCATCGCGAGCATCGCCACGCCGCAGCCGACAACGAACAAGCCGACCACTGCGTTGATGAGTCGAGCGACAACGCATCCGATCGCGACGCACCCGGCGTAGCACGCCAGCGTCCACATCAGCGCGCGGAGCGGTTGCTGAGCCAACTGAATCGTCGGTCCTGCGATGCCGCGCAGGGACATGCTCGGTTGGATGGCCAGCGTGAAGACCGCCGCCGACAACAGGATCGCGAGAACGAGGATAATGGTGCGGGGAACGGGGTGCTGCACAGGGCAGGTTGTAGAAGATCGTGCGACAGTCGGCAACTCGGAGGGGTTGCCGCGTCACGATGATCCGGCAGTTTGTGGCGTTCTACACGACCAACGCGTTCACGAACGCTCTCGCTGCTCATTCACATCAACATCGCGATTGATCCGGTCGCACTTGTATGAGTCGGGGATCACTCCTCCCGTATCATCGCCGCCCCATGCACGATGCTGCGCTTCGTATCGACGGCCAACCACTCTCGATCGCCGATGTTGCTTCGGTCGCCCGCGACGCGCGACCGGTTGCGTTCGGTGACAACGCTCGTGTTCGCGTCGACGCCGCTCGTGCCGTCATCGATCGCCGCTCTGGTGGCGGCGAAGCTCTCTACGGCATCAATACCGGATTTGGCTCGCTCTCCCGCGTCCGGATTCCCGCTGACCAAGTCCGCGAGGTACAGCGCAACCTCATTCGCTCTCATGCGGCGGGTGTCGGCGACGCGCTGCCGACCGAAGTCGTGCGCGGCATGATGACGCTCTCGGCGGCGAGCCTCGCGCGGGGCCGATCCGGCGTGCGACCCGCGGTCATCGAGTCGATCGTGGCCATGCTGAATCAA
>Ga0163151_10008157_pt1 | contig 11944 bp, 9 predicted proteins | sample OliLakLV19MP5IB2_FD_145596 | JGI IMG/M metagenome (GOLD analysis project Ga0163151, IMG submission 145596) | Freshwater microbial mat bacterial communities from Lake Vanda, McMurdo Dry Valleys, Antarctica - Oligotrophic Lake LV.19.MP5.IB-2 | ecosystem: Environmental > Aquatic > Freshwater > Lake...
GCGCGTGCGCGCGGCATCGCGCTCAACCTCGGCATCTCCGCCCTGGCCGTCTCGCCGAAAAGCGGCGGGCTCCACGCTCGCTTCTGCTGCGGCGTGGACAACGTGGAGGCGCAGGTGGACGCGGTGGTGGCGGCCACGGGCCTCGCTCCCGCCACCGGCGCGCTGGGACTTGAGAAAGCGCGCGTGCTCACGCGCGAAGGCCGCATCGTGGTCAACGATGAGATGCGGACGTCGAACCCCCGCATTTTAGCGGCGGGCCATGCCGTCGACCCGGGCGCCTCGCTGGCCGTGCAGGACGCGCAGGCCGACATCGCCGCCGCCAACCTCACCGCGCCGTTCTGGTCGCGCCGCCGCGTGGAGTCGGGCGAGGGCCCGTTCTGCCTGCGCGGCGCGACGCCGATGGCGCGCGTGGGCCTCACCGAGGCGCAGGCGAGGGAAAAATTCCGCGATGTGGTGGTTTCGATGGCGCCGTATTTCGAGACGCAGGGCGCCGAGGGGTCTCCGGGCCTGATCAAGCTGGTGGGTCGCCGCCGGCATGGGCAGCTTCTGGGCGCGCATGTGGTGGGGTTGGGCGCGGCCGAACTCATTCTCTTCTTCGATCTTCTGGTGCGGTCCGAGATCCCGATCTCCGACGTGCCCGACCGCCGGCACTTCCCGCTCCCCGGTCCTTCCGACGCCGCCTACCGCGCCCTCACGGCGTGGTCCGCGGCGAGTTAATTTTCCTTGCTCACCGCCCTGCTGTCATTGCGAGCGAAGCGAAGCAATCTCATGAACCGGATGATGAGATTGCCACGTCGCTCACTTCGTTCGCTCCTCGCAATGACAGCACGCTCGCGATGACACCTAGTCTTCCCGATCCCAATGCTGCTCGCAGAGCATCGTCCAGTGCTCCGCTTCCTCGCGGGTGATGCGACCCTGCGCCTTCCAGCGTGAGATCCTAACGAGTGCCGCCTGGCGCTTCTCGGGGTCCTTTACTGACGTTTCTATGACGAGCTTGGGACGCTCCGCGTCGAACAGGAAGCCCGACTTCCAGAGAAAGACGTTGATGCCGATGAGGCAGGCGAAAACAATGATGACGACGGCGGTCGTCAATTACGGCTCGACCGTGAATTCCTTGCGGGCGACCACCTTGCCGATCGGGTCGATCACGTCCACCGACCAGGCGCCCGGCTCTCCGGCCACCGTGCGGCGGCTGAACGTCCGGTACGACGCCGACTGGATGTTGAGCGGAACGGTGGCCACGGTCTTGCCGTCGCGCTTCCAGATGTGGGTGATCTGAACGGGCTGGTTGGCGCCGCTCACGCGCGTCCACGCCACGATCTTCGGCACCTCGGGCCCGAAGGCGGCGGATTCTCCGACGACCTCGCGGTTCTCGACGTTGGTGCCGACCTTGAGTTCGATGTTCAGCCTGAGATCCTCGAGCGAGCTCGACACGGCCGCGACGTCGGCGGCCGGAGCGGCCGCATCGTTGTTTTCCGCCAGCGCCGAAGCCGCCACCAGGGCGCCCGCCGCAAAAATGATCAGTCTCTTCATCGCCATTCTCCTTTCCGGAATTCTCTCAAGAAAAATCGTTACGACGCGTTCAGCGCGAGGCCGCCGATCGACGCGAAGCGCCCGAGGCGTTGCTCGTCGGCCGATGTGAGCGGCGCGTCGTCCGGGCGCCAGGCGATCACGGCCGCCTGCATTTTTCCCTGCCACATGAGCGGGCGGCAGATGACCGTCGCCGACGGAAGCTTGATCAGGTCCTTGAGCGCTCCCTGCTGGGCCGCGGAAAGGACCGCGGGGCCGCTGGGTGGAGTGCCCAGGTTTTTGCGAAGCGTATCGGGCAGCGCGAAGCGGTGCGACACCATTGACGTCGGCACGCCGCTGCCGTCGGCCACGGTGATCATCAGCTCCCCGCTCACCACGCGCACCGGGCCGCAGATGACCGATGCCCCGGGAAACGCCTGCCCGACGGTGGCCACCAGCGAGCTGAACACCTGGATCTTCGTGTAGGGGTGGGCCGTGAAGCCCGTCACAAATTCGTCTTCCGCCCCTGTTTCCACGGGAACGGCGGCCGCGGGCGCGGCCTTGGCGGCGGGATTGTCGGCGGAGCCTTCGGCGCCTCCGAGCATGCGGCCGATGGAGGCAAGGCGTTCGAGGGTCCCCTGGTCGAAGAGGCAAACGTCCCGGTAATAAGCGCAGAGCACGCCCGTGGGCCCGTGGCGGCCGATGATGGGAACGGCGACCAGGGCCTTGTAGCCGTAGCGCGCCGTCAGCTTGAAGAACCAGGCGGGGACGTCGGAGGCGACGATCTCGACGATGGCGACCACGCGGTGCGTGGAAAAGGCGTCGTCGATGGGAGACGGGGCGTCATCGCGGCTGGAATTGAAATCGCCTTCGAACGCGGGGGCCACGCCGAAGGAAGACGCGGACGTGAGCTGGGCGGCGCCGGGGCGCAGGAGATGGCCTTCGGCCGAGCCCACCGAGCGGCAAAAAATGTCGAGGAACTTGAGGTAGTTGGAGTCGGGAGAGGCGTCTTTCTTGTCGACGAACCCGGACAGGGCGGAAAGAAACTCCTCGAGATCCGGCCGGTCCACGGTCCTCTTATCGGCCACGGCCGCCTATTTGCGGCGCGAGGCCTTCGCGATCGCGGCCGTCGGGTTCTTCACGATGCTGAGGAAATCCTTGAACGCGCCGAGGAGGGCCTGCGGCTGCTTCTTCGCATCGGTGAATTCCACGCCGACGGAGCAGTTGCTGTTGGGAAGGCGCTTGACCCAGGTGATGCGGCCTTCAATGAAGGGCGAGCCGTCGTCGTCGTAAAACAGGTCCTGGACTTTCACGAGCGTGCCCCGCTCAAAGGCCACGTCGTCGAAACGAATGGGTTCCTTCTTGCCGTCGCCGTCGCGGCCGACATGGCTGACGTTGAGGCCGCGCGACCACTCGAGCTGCATGCCCTTCTCGTTGACGTCCTTGGCCCACATCTCGAGATCGAAAACGTCTTCGCCATGCTTGGGGAGGGCGGCGCGAACGAGAACGGCCACTTTCCAGCGCTTGAGGCGGCGGCGGTCTTTCTCGGCTTTGGCCGCTTTGGCCTTGGCGGATTTCGATGACTTGCCCGGGGCGGCGCGCTTGGGGGACTTTTTGGACTTCGCGGATTTGGCGGCTTTCGAGCTGCGGGTCATTGGGGTCCCCTCCGGGTGGTACGTCGAAAATGTTGAGGGCCCATTATATACACACGCGGCGAGGCTTGGCACGAAGGGAAAAGCGGAGGGAGTTACTTGGGCAGGCAGAGGAAGGCGTCGACGACGCCCTTATCGAAGCGCGTTCCCGCGCCGTCCACCGCCATCTTCTCGGCGGCAATGCGGAAACCTTCGCCGGCGAGCCCGCGTACGTGCAGCTCGTCCAGGTACTCCGCCAGGCAGATGATGCGGGCGCCCAGCGGAATGTCGTCGCCGACGAGGCCATAGGGATGGCCGGTGCCGTCGACGTGTTCATGGTGGTGGAGGATGAGCGGCGAAATGGCGGCGAGCATCCGGATGTTCTTGACCAGCTCCGCTCCCACGAGCGTGTGCAGCTTCTCGGGCGTGCGCTCGATGGTCTTCGACAAAACGTTGGGGAGGTAGCGCAGGTCGTGCACGGCGATCATGCCGATGTCGTGAAGGATCGCGGCGTAGTAAAGGTCGCGGTAAGGCTGGCCCTCGATGCCCATCACCCGCCCGATCTTGCAGGACAGCTCGGCCACGCGGAAGGAATGGCCCGTGCGCGAGGTGTCCCCGCCCTCGACGGCCATGGTGATGATCTCGATCATGTGCGAGAAGAAATTGCGGTGGTCCTCGGCGATGCGCGCATTGGCGATGGCGTGCGCCGCCAGCATGCCGAGGTTCTCGAGAACGCGCTGGTCCTGCGCGTTGTACTCGCCGGCTTTTTTATTGACGGCCTCGCACACACCCACGAGATGGCCGTTGGCGATCAGCGGAATGGCGAGGATGGACCGCGTCTTGAACCCGGAGGAGCGGTCGATCTGGTCGGTGAAGCGCTGATCGGTTTTCACATCGTTAACGATGACGGCCTTGCTGTTTTCCGCCACCCAGCCGGCCACGCCGGCGCCGAGCGGCACGTAAAAGCGCTTCACGTTGGAGCCTTTCTCGCCGGTGGCGGCGCGGAAGGTGAGCTGTTTTTTCCCGGCATCGAGGAGAAGAATGGACGCCGCTTCCGACCCGGTGAGCCGTTCGACGGCCGAGCTCACCTCGCCGAGCAGGGCGTCGACGTCCTGCGCGGTGAAGAAATTGCGGGCGATCTCGAAGACTTCCTCTTCGTTGGCCGCGACGTTGATGTTCTGCTTGCTCATTGGGTGGCCGAGAACACTTCTTCGATGGTGGTCAGCCCCTGGGCCACCTTGATCAAACCGTCAAGCATCATCAGGCGCATGCCGCCTTTGACGCCGGCCTCACGGATGGGACCCGATGAAATCTCGGTCATGAGCACGCGCCGCACCTCATCGTCCATCATCAGCAGTTCGTGGATGCCGAGGCGGCCCTTGTAGCCGCTCTTGTTGCAGACATCGCAGCCTTTGCCCTTGGTCAGCTTGGCCTTCGACACGTCGATCGCGTATTTCTTGAAAATCGCCTCGGCTTCCTTGTCGATCTGGATCGGCTTGGCGCAGTTGGTGCACGTGCGGCGAACCAGGCGCTGGGCCAGCACGCCTTCAATGGTGCCCGAGATCAGGAACGTCGGCACGCCCATTTCATGCAGGCGGGCGACGGCCGAAGGCGCGTCGTTCGTGTGGATCGTCGAGAAAACAAGATGGCCGGTCATGGCGGCTTCCATGGCGATCTGCGCGGTTTCCTTATCGCGGATTTCACCGACCATGATGATGTCGGGGTCCTGCCGGAGGAAGGCGCGCAGCGCGTCGGCGAAAGTGAATCCGATGTCGGTGTTGATGTTCGTCTGGACGATGCCGGTCAGGTTGTACTCCACCGGGTTTTCGGCCGTGAGGATCTTCGTGTCGGGGGTGTTGAGGCTGTTCAGCGCGGCGTAGAGCGTGGTGGATTTGCCCGAGCCCGTCGGGCCGCACACGAGAATCAAACCGTAGGGCTTCCGTAAAAGCCCTTTGAATCTGTCCAGAAGATCGGGGTGGAACCCGAGCTTGTTTAAATCGACTTTGACCGAGGCGCGGTCGAGAACGCGCATGACGCACGCCTCGCCGAAGACCGTGGGGACCATGTTGACGCGGAACTCAACGGGGTTTCCCTTCGCGGAGACCTGGATGCGTCCGTCCTGCGGTTTGCGGCGCTCGGTGATGTCCATCTGGTTGGTCATGATCTTGATTTTGGCGATCACGGCGTTGCGGTAGGACATCGGGATCTGGAACGCGGCCTCGCGCAGGACGCCGTCCACGCGGTAGCGCACCACGAATTTGGTCTCGAAGGGCTCGATGTGAATGTCCGAGGCGCGCATCTGCAGGGCGCCGACGATGACGGCGTTCACGATGCGCTCGACTTCGGGCGCCGACGCGTCCACTTCCGTGACGTCCACGGCCTCTTCCATCTTTTCGAGCGAGATCGAGCCATCGCTGGCGTCGGGGATCTGCTCGGTGATTCCTTTCACCATGTCCTCGGCGCTGACCGACGAGTTCATTCCATAAACTTTGTTCAGCTCGCGCAGAATGTCTTCGGGCAGCGCGAGGTAGCTCTGAACGTCGAAACCGGTTCGGAGATGGATGTCCTCCGAAATAAAGAAGTCGCGGGGATCGGCCATGGCCACGAGAAGGGTCTTGTCGTCCTTGGCAAAGGGGATAGCGAAATGCCGGCGGGCGTTCTGCTCGGTGACGAGCTTGACCACGTCCGGGTCCACGTCCATCTCGGCCAGGTCGACGGCGCGCACGCGCCATTCCTTGGAGAGGATGCGAAGGACGTCCACGCGGTCGGCCATGGCCAGGTCAACCACGACCTGCTGGAGCGGCTTTTGAGAATTCTTCGCCTCCAGCGCCGCCTTGTCGAGCTTGTCGAGGGCGAGAAGCTTGTGCTCAAGGAAGATGTCCTTGATCGTTTTTCGAGAGAGCGACGTATTGGCGCTCGGGTTCGGCGTGGGGTTCTGGTTGCTCGGTGCGGGGGCTGCCATGGTCAGGAGTATAAGGGCATGCGGAAGGAATTCAATATGCGGACGGAAATCACGGTCTGTTTCACGCGGCCTGGCCGCCGGGGCTGAACATCTTGAACTGGTTCCGGCCCGCTTTCTTGGCCTGGTAGAGGGCCAGATCGGCCAACTTGAGGAGCTTTTCCGGAATCTCGGTGTGATCGGGAACCGCCGCCACGCCCACCGAGAAGCTGAGGCGGGCCGCGATGTCGGAATTGATCCCTTTTCGAGCGTCCGGGCTGTTCATGAATCGAAGCAGGCGCGCGGCCGCGAGCTGGGCATCGTGGGCGGAGGTATCGGGCAGCACGGCCGCGAACTCGTCTCCCCCCAATCGGGCCACGCAGTCAACGGAGCGGAAAAAATCCTGGAGGCGGAAGCCAACATGGCGGAGGGCCGTGTCGCCGGCCTCGTGACCCTTCTCGTCGTTGATCTTCTTGAAATGGTCGAGATCGAGCATAAGGAACGACAGCGGCGTTCGGTAGCGCTTGTACCGTTCGAACTCGCGGTCCATGAACTCCACCAGGTAGCGCCGGTTGTAGCACTTGGTCAATGAATCGTGGGTGGCCAGGAACTGGGACCGCTTGTAGAGGTCCTGGACGCGCAGAAGCGAGCGCACGCGGGCCAGAAGCTCGATCATATCGAAGGGCTTGGGCAGGAAATCGTCGGCGCCGGCGTTGAGGCTGTTCACCTTGTCGTCGCGGCTCGTGTAGACCCCGGTGAGGATGATGACGGGAACGAAGGCGCCCGATTCGGACCCGCGCTGGCGAATCTCTTTCAGGATGTCCACGCCATGCCGGCCCGGCAGGTTCAGGTCGAGCAAAACGAGGTCGGTGGCGCACGTGGCCAGGAGGTCCGAGGCCACTTTGCCGTCCCCGGCCACGGTCACGTCGTAGCCCTGCTCTCCGAGGATCTGGCTCAGCATGCCGGAGATGCCCCGGTCGTCCTCCACCACCAGGATGCGGGCCCTGGCGCGGTCGATGGTCTGATCGGTATCGTTTTCATTCATATAATACGCGTCGTTTTTTGAACCGGCCCTCGTTAACGGCGATCGTGGAGCGGCGGCTCCTTAAGTGTGGAGGGCCGGGCGTGGTTTTCCTAGGGGCAAAATGTGAATTATCGGCCACTCCTATTGATAAGGCCGAGTTAACAGGTTAGATTTCGACTTGAAATGGCCGCCAGATCCATCACTTCACTGCGAACCAAGCTCACCTTCTTCGCCCTCCTGCTCGTGGTCTTTGTCGCCGGCAGCCTCTCCTATTACATTCGCCAGGGGCAGAAGCGGGCCATCCTGGAGTCCCAGCGCATCAACCAGCTCGACTCCGTGAAGGCGCTGGCCCAGGTCGCCCGCGAGGCCATCCTGGTCGACGACGAGACCGACATGGTCAATTATGTGAACCTCCTGAAGAAGTCGCTGACCGTCTCGTACGCCATGGTGATCGATCCCACGGGAACCGTCCGCGTCCACACCGACCCCACTCGGATTTTGAGCCGCCTCGAAGACCCCGCGACGCAGAAGGCGCTGCAGAGCCGCGACCGGGGCGAGTCAACCATCCAGGACGTGAAATCGGTCGAGGGAAAAGACCTCGTCGACTTCTCCGTGCCGATCATGATCGGCAACCCGCCGGAATATAAGGGCCTCGCGCGCATCGCCTATGACCGCGGCCAGATGGAGCAGGACCTCGAAAACTCTCTCAAGGCCGTCGATCTGTCGATCAAGCGCGCGTTCTTCATCGCTTTGCTCATCGGCGTGGTGGGCGCGTTCCTTCTGGCCGCCTTCATCACCGGCCCCATCGAGACGCTTCGCCAGGGCGCGCGCAAGATCGGCGAGGGCAAGCTCGACCACCGCATCGACGTCGGCACCAACGATGAGCTGCGGGAGCTGGCCGACGATTTCAACATGATGGCGCAGAAGCTGGGCGAGCTCGACCAGATGAAGCAGGACTTCGTTTCGAACGTCACGCACGAACTACGCTCGCCCATGACGTCGATCCGCGGCTACATCGACCTGATGCTCAAAGGGGCGGCCGGGTCGCTCACCGGCGAGCAGACCGACTATCTATCCGTCGTGAAGAACAGCGCGGTGCGGCTTGGGCGCTTCATCGACAACCTCCTCGACGTGGCCAAGATCGAGGCGCACAAGCTCAAGCTGACCCCCGAACCGCTCAACATTTTCAGCCTGGCGCATGAGATGGAAGTGCTCTTCAAGCCCCAGCTCGGCGAGAAAAAAATCTCCTTCGTGAACGCGGTCCCGCAGAAAATCGCCGATGGGTTTGCGGACAAGGACAAGATGGCCGAAGTCTTGATCAACCTGACTTCAAATGCCATAAAGTTCACGCCTGAAAACGGCCAGTTGAAAATGGAGGCTGTGGAAGGTTCGAACTACATCGAGATGAGCATTCACGATAACGGCGCGGGCATTCCCCAGGACGCGGCGAACAAGCTCTTCAACAAGTTCGAGCAGGTGAAGTCCAACCAGGGACTCGCCCGCCAGCACAAAGGCACCGGCCTCGGGCTGGCGATCACCAAGGGCATCATCGAGGCGCACGGCGGCAAGATCTGGATCAAGAGCCCGGCGCCGTGGGGCAAGGGAACCGCCTTCTACTTCACGATTCCCAAGATGACGCCGGAATTGAAAGCCAAGCTGGCAGGATAGTCAGGAGTAACCGTGGCTTCTGAAATCAAATCGAAAATCATCGTGGTCGACGACGACCCGGACATCCGCCGCCTGGTGGAGATGGTCCTCGAGCGCGACGGGTTCATCGTTGAAACCGCGGCGAGCGGCGCAGAATTTTTTAAGAAGCTCCCCCAATACAAACCCGAGCTCGTGGTCCTCGACCTCCAGCTCCCCGATGAAGACGGCTTCGGCATCATCAAGAAGCTGCGCGCCAACCCCAACACTCAGAATTTGCCCGTCGTGATGCTCACCGTGCAGTCGGTGGACTCCTACAAGATCGCCGGCCTCGAAATCGGAGCCGACGATTACATCGTCAAGCCTTTCAACCAGGGTGAGTTCGTCGCCCGCATCCGCGCGGTCCTGCGCCGCACGAAACCCAAGGACCAGACCACCGGCGCGATCGACGACGGAGCGGTGAAGCTTTTCCTCGACCAGCACCGCCTGGAGATCGACAAGAAGACCGTGGACCTCTCCCCCAAGGAATTCGACCTTCTCGCCGCGCTCATGCGCTCGAAGAACACCGTTCTCACGCGCGAAGTCCTGTGCGAATCCGTCTGGGGTCACGAGCTGGTGGGCAACACGCGAACCGTCGACGTGCACGTCGGCCGGCTGCGCAAGAAGATGGGCAAGTACGAAACGCGGATCGAGACCGTCGAACGCCTGGGCTACCGCTACCTTCCGGAACCCTCCGCGCAATAGGCTGGAGTCGCTTCTCACGCCGTCATTCCCGAATGTCTTAATCGGGAATCCAGCCCCCGCCATCACAGCAAGAACAGCCTGGATTCCCGCCTGCGCGGGAATGACGGACGGGACCTAAGCCGCTTCTTCCTCTTTCTCTTCCTTCCTTAAAGCTTTCTCCCGGCGTCCGTCCCACAGGTCCACGATCGGGCTGAACCAGGCCTGGGCTTCCGTTCCCATCGCTGATCCTTCCGCCGAACGCACGCTCAACAGGCCGGTGACCTCGGCTTCGGCCAGGTCCGCCAACCGCACACGGCCCTCGCCCAGGCCCGTCACGCGCAGACGCACCGCATCGCTGTCCGACGCGCCCGACCAGAAAGCCGTCACGCGCCCGTCGGCGTGGATGATGAGGCCGGGGATCGACACATCGGAGCCGTTCGCGCGCGCCGTCTTGCCCATGAGCGCGCGATGCGACCAGATGTCGGCCGACGTCGGCGCGTAGCGCGCGAGGCCGCCGAAGCTTTCCGGCGCGCCCAAATGCGTGTGGAACGGGACGAACGCGCCGCGGACGCTCCGGTAGGCCTTGTCGAGCACCGCCACGCCCGCCGAGGTGGCGAAGGCCTCGGCGGCCATCGCGTCATCGATCGACGCGTTCATTTCATAAAGGGTGATGGCGGAGGCGACGCGCTCGCGCACCGCCGCGTTCGATCCGCCCAGCGTCCACGCCGCTTCCACGGCGGCAACGAACCGGAGCTGATGGTCGGTCGGGCGGCCGTCGCCTTCCTCGCCCAGCGCCATCGTGCGGAACACGCGCGCGCCCACCGCCCGCAGTTCCCCGCCCGAACGCTCCACCAGAATCACGCCCGCCTGCTCGCGCTCGAACGTGAGCCCCGCCGCGAGGGCGCCGTCGAAGATCGACAGGCCCGCGGCCAGCGCGCGTGCGTCCAGCGCCACGCGGCGGCCGGGCGTGAACGACTGGTTGATGTTCTGGAAATTGATCTTCCGCTCGATGTCAGCGATGTCCATGCTCGTGGAGCTGTTCCTCGTCTGGAGGCGCGTGCGATCAGCGACGTTGACCACCGGCACCTCGTTGCGAGGGTAATTGCGCATCGTGCCGTCTGGGACGATCATCACGTTCTTCTGCTCCATGCCGCGCGCGGTCATGACCTGCTCCACGCCAATGAGGGCGACGTCGTAGTTGCCGGTATTCGGGTTGACCACGAAGGCGACCTGCTCAATGGTGATGGGGCGGCCCTGGAGGTTCGGCGACGAGAGCATCTGCTGGATCGCCGCCCAGTTGCCCTGGAACTGGGCCGGCGTGAGGCCGATGATCTGGAGGATCTTTGCCTTCACCGCCTCGAAGTCGCGCGGGTTCGGGCTGCGGGCGGCCGTGGAGAACTCGTTCACCTCGCCCAGGTTGTAGGCGAGCACTTTACCGTCCTGGGTGCCGGCCGTGAGATTGAGCACGTAACCGGACACGGACTGCGTGGCCCGCGCCTGGGCGCGCAGCGGCGTGGAGGGCTGACCGACGCTGGTGAGGTAATCGGAGAACTGGTTGACTCCGAGCCGCGTGATGTCGACGATCTCGTTGCCGCCGAGCGCGAAGCCCGAGACGCGGGCCACCGCGCCGAAAAGGTCGGTGCGGCCCCGGATGACGCGGCCGGTATCAGCGAGCGTCAGACCCGAGAATGCGAGCTGCTGGGAGATTTCGCTGACCTGGGCGAACTTCAGGAATTTGTCGAGAACGGCGCGGAACTGGTAGGTCGCGCGTTTCTCGAGCACGGCCGGGGCGGCGCGGAGGGCCGCCGGGTCCTGGAACAGATTGATGAACTGCGCGGGGCGCACCGCGCCGTTCGCGCCCACCAGCGCGCGCAGGGTTCCGAACGGCGTGGCGATCTGCGCGGCTCCGCCGCCGTCGCGGCCGCTGGCCAGGCGCTCGCCGTTGTTGTCGACGATGAGCGTGTCCCGGCGGACCGTGCGGTCCTTACCGAGCACGGTGACCGGAATGAACCGCGCCCCGTCGCGGCTGATGATGCGTTCCTGCGGTCGGATGGCTTCGACGAAGCGCAGGCCCGCGAAGCCGCGGACGTCGGCGATCTTGAAGAGGTTTGAACCCTCGCCCGCCGACGTGAGGCCCACGCGGCCGGCGGGGCCGAAGACCGAAATATCACGGCCGCGATTTCCGCCCGTCGATTCGCCGTTGCGGCCCGTGGGCACGCGGACTTCGATGCCGCCGTCAGTTGAGCGGACGCTGGTCAGGCGCAAGGTGGCCGTGTCGCGGGCGCCGTCGGTGCGGACCACGAACAGGCTGGTGTTGCGAAACGCGGCCGGCAGCAGGGCGGCGATCGCCGTGCCCACGAGGTTGGCCTTGTCGGCGCGGACCTCAAGACCGTTGGCGGTCACAACGACGTCCACCCGTTCGGTACCCAGGCGCAGCGTGAGCGTCGCGCCCGGCTGAAGGCGAACGCCGTTGGC
>Ga0163151_10008159_pt1 | contig 11940 bp, 10 predicted proteins | sample OliLakLV19MP5IB2_FD_145596 | JGI IMG/M metagenome (GOLD analysis project Ga0163151, IMG submission 145596) | Freshwater microbial mat bacterial communities from Lake Vanda, McMurdo Dry Valleys, Antarctica - Oligotrophic Lake LV.19.MP5.IB-2 | ecosystem: Environmental > Aquatic > Freshwater >...
CTCGCCTTCCACACCTCTTGGACTCGACTTCGCACCTGGCGCTTCGTCCAAGATCAACTGCTCTGTGCGGTCGAACCCCAGTTCTGGAAGCCGGAACTCCATGCGCCAAAATGATCTCGAACTACGCGGACGACGCCGTCACGAACCGGACACGCATGCTCCCCCACGATTTTCCGCACCCGCTCCGCATCCGACTGAATCGCGATCGCCACGACCGCGACATCCTCCCCAAACCGTTCCTGCACCTCCCCCAACCACTTCAGCGTCCCCCGATACGGCGGACACCACGTTGCCCGGAACTCGATGAGCACGACTTTCCCGAGCAGCGACTCGCGAGTGATGACGGTGCCGTTCATGTCTGGGAGGGAGAAATCGGGGAGTTCGGTTAGCTGCACCTTGTCCGTGGGCGCGGCGTGCGACGCGGCGCGCGCTTGGTCGGATTCCCCTGCGGGCACCAGTCGGATCACTCGGGTGAGGTCGTCGCGGAAATGCTGATGGCTCTCGGCGCTCTCGAGTGGCGCGTAGCGGCCGACTTCTTCGCCCTCCCCTGCTCCGAAGAAGCCGAAGTCGGCGGGGGTCGCGAGTAGGACGTCGTTGACGAAGATGGCGGGGTAGCGGGTGACGCCGAAGCGCTTGGCGAGATCGGACTGGCCGAAGTTTTCGACGACGAAGCGGGCGCTGTCTCCGAATTGGTGGACGACGGATTGGGCCAGCAGACCTGCTGGGTCGGAGAGGTTTCGGGTGTAGGGCCAGCGGACGAGGGTGACGGGGGCGATAGCGGGGGCGATAGCGGCTAAGTAGCTCGGAAAGAAGTCGATGCGGCGACGCGTTGCGCGGCTTGGAGGGAGCGGAGGAGGGCGTCATGAGGGACACGAGCGTGTCGGCACCTCCTGCTAGACGGGTCCGCGCCTCCGGCACAGTCATGAGGCCACGGAATATCCCCACAACGCCGCGCGCAGCGCCGTCAGCTCATGCGGGTGTCAGCCATCATGCCCTCTCGACCTTCGGCCGCGGGTGCAGGGCCTCATTCGCGATTCCTCGCAACATGCCGGCGAAGACTAGCTGGTGCAGGGGGAAGAGGGTGTACCAGTAGAGGCGACCGAACCATCCTACGGGGTCGAAGATCGCGGTCTGCTGGATGGTGGTCGAGGGGCCTTCCGACGCGACTTCGAACTCGAGCCAGGCGCGTCCGGGCAGTTTCATTTCGGCGGCGAGGCGGAGGCGGCGATTGGGCTCGAGGGCCTCGACGCGCCAGAAATCGACGGTGTCGCCAACGCGGAGCAGGGTGGGATGCGGCCGTCCTCGTCGCATGCCCACGCCCCCGACCAACATGTCGAGGAGTCCCCGCAGTCGCCACAGCCAATTCCATCGGTACCACCCGGTGTCTCCGCCGATGGCCTGGATCGCCGCGAAGGCAACCGCGGCAGGCGCCGCGACGCGCACGGTCCGCGAATCCACGAGGCGCGTGCCGAAACGCACTCCTCCCCACGACGGCGGCTCGCCGGATGAGGAGAGGGCGTCGGACCAACGGGTTTCTGCGAACCCCCGTTCTTCGTGCGAAAGGGCTCGACGAATCGCCTCCTCGATTCCGATCGGGCGAACGGCAAACGTCCGGAGAGCAGCGTCGTCGCGGACCACTGTGGGATGAATGATGCTTTCGATGAGTTTGCGCCCGATCCGCGCATACAAGGGCGTGACCAGACCGAGCCATAAACTGGACAGATAGGGCGTGAGGGCGGGCACCGGAAGCATCCGGATCCGCAATCCGCGCTGCCTGGCGTACTCGCGCATGATGTCCGCGTAGCAGACGCGGTCGGCCCCACCAATCTCGTACACGGCGTACTGGGACACCGGCAGGCGAAGCGCGGCCAACAAATATTCCAGCAGGTCGTCGATCGCGATCGGCTGCGCCATCACGCCGACCCACCTTGGAGTGATCATGATGGGCAGGCGCTCGACCAGTGCGCGGATCATTTCGAACGACAGGCTGCCCGACCCGATCACGATGGACGCGCGGAACTCGAGCACCGGCACGCCAGACTCCCGCAGAATGCGCCCCACCTCCTGCCGGCTACGCAGGTGGAGCGAAAGCTCCTCTTGCTCGCTGCCCAGCCCCCCCACGTAGACGATGCGTCTCACGCCGCAGGCCTTCGCCGCCTGACCGAAGTTTCGGGCCGCCAGGCGATCTGCTTCTACGAAGGAGCCGCTCGAGCCCATCGAGTGCACCAAGTAATAGGCCGCCTCCACTCCCCGCAGCGCGTCGTCCAGGCTAGGACGATCGAGGACGTCACCCGCCACGACTTCCGTCGAGGCGTTGGCCGTCTGCCTGACGGCTTCGGGTCGCCTGGCCAGACAGCGAACGCGGTAGTTCTGCTGCTCCAACAGCCGCAGCAAGCGTCCGCCGATGTACCCGGTGGCGCCCGTCAGGAGGATCGTCGAGGGGTCTGAGGATGTCGGACCGTTCACGGTCGCCCCTTGGGTTGTGGAATGGAGATCTGCGCTGAACGCATCATCTCCCACAGGTGGAGCAAGAGGAAGGTGTGCCGGTTCGAATCGTCGCGGACGGCCGTCCCGTTCTCCGTCACGGACTGTCAGGTGATCCTCTTGCCGTGCAGCGTGTTGCCTCATCTTCAGCCTCGCTCCCGCAGTCGAGCGGGATCCCGCCGGGCGCTCGTCGGCCGGACGATCCTAAGGGCGGGCGCCGCCACTCCCGATATCCGAGCAGACGCCCGCGACTTCAGCCACCGACGCGACCAAAGGGTCTCGGCGGACCTTCCCCACGGGCGAGGGAGACTCAGATGAACCCGACGCGCATCGTCAGTAGCCCTTTCTTGCACGCGCTTTCGAGAACGGCCGCTCTCTCACTCCTGGCCACGTTGTGCGGCGCGCTCCCGACGCTCGCCACCGCGCCTGATTCCACGACGTTCGCCGAGAGCCATCCTCTGGTGACCGAGCTGCCGGATCTCAGGGATGACGCTTCGACGTCGAAGCTGGTGATCTCCTGCGACGCGACCGTCGCGTCGCGCTACCTGTTCCAAGGGACCGACCTCAGCGATGGCAAGCCGGTCGTGCAACCCGAGATCGTCGCGGAGTACGGATCGGTTTCCGCCACCGTCTGGGCGAACCATGATCTCGACAGAGCCGAGACGAACGAGTTCGACTTCCTCGTCGAGTATGGAGTCGAAGCGGGCGTGAACTCGTTTCGCACGGGCTATGCCCACTATCGCTATCCGCACCGGGGCTGGGAGCCGACCCAAGAGATTCTCGCCGGATTCACCCTCGGTCTGCCGCTCAGTCCCGACCTGAGCCTTCACTACGACTTCGATGCCGGCCAGGGGGCGTATGCCACCCTCTCCCTCAGTCAGCCGCTGTCGGACATCTTCTCCGTCGGCTTCGAGGCCCATCATCAGAGTGGGTACTACGGGCTGACCGGCGTGCCGTCGAGCGCGCTGCATCTCGATGGCGCCTTCAACGCCGGCTCCTGGACGCTCTCCCCTTCGCTCGGGTACTCGGGCGCGTGGGAGAACGAAGACTTCCGAGGAGAGAACAAGGTCGATTCGACCTGGATCTTCTCCCTCAACGTCGCCCAAACGTTCTGAGAACAGGACCGACTTGATGCTGCAGCCTCGAGGACGGACAACGTCGACGCCGGTCGTCGTCGCAACCGGCTTCACCACGTCGTTCGTGGGGGACGAGCGGACGCTGCGTGAATTCGTGGTCGGCGACCACCTGCGACGTTGTCTGCTCGATCGAGGCGAGAACGCGGCGCTCTACTTGGTCAACGACACCTGTGACTCCCTCCTCCCGAGGCAGCTCCGGCTCGGCGTGGCGAAAGACGACCGGCTGATCCAAAAACTCACGCCGTTCTGCGGTCGTCCCGTCGCCGAAGTTCCAGATCCGTGGGAGTGCCACCCGAGCTTCGCCGAGCACCACTGTCAGCACCTGCTCCAGAGGCTGCACGCGCTCGATATCCATCCGGTCGTGATCGACACCTATCTCGCCTACAAGGCGGGACACTACGCGCCGTACATAGCGACGACGTTCGCGAATTACGAGCAGATGCGCGAGATGCTCTCGACCCGGTTTCCGGAGCTGGCGACTCGGCGCCTCTTTCGGCCGCAGTGTCCGAGCTGCCTCTGCCTCGACGCGACCGAGATCCAGATGCTGGAGGGAACCGAGGTCGCCTTCAGCTGCGCGCGCTGTTCGATCGTCACCCGGCGTGACGTGGCCGACCTGCCGGGTAAGCTCGGGTGGAAGCTCGACTGCGCCGCGCGGTGGAACATCCTCGGCATCGATGTGGAAACGTTCTCGAAGCATCACATGGACGGACTGGGGACCTACGAGGTGGCGCGCTTCGTCTCCGAGACGTTCTTCGGCGGCCGCGTGCCGAAGCCGTGCAAGTACGGCCACGTCCGCATCACGCGCGAGCTCTCCGGACGCCTCCTGGAGACGCTCCCGCCGCAAGTTCTCAAGGCGATGTTGCTGCGTCACATCGGCCGGGATCTGGATCTGACGCGGGCGCACGTCGAGGGGTTCTGCCGATCGCATGTGATCCGCACCGGGCGGACGTTTCTGGACTACGTCCGTCAAGATGTCCCCTCCGAGGCGCTGCGCACGGCGCGTTGGGCGACACCCGACGTCCCACCGCCGTCGTCGACGGCCGCCGATTCGCTCCTGGATTACGGCCTCCGGTACACGCGCTTCTTCCACGGTCGCGAGCACGGTTTGAAGGCGCCGGGCGCGCGCATCCTCGCGGCCGCCGCCGACCATACCCTCGATCTCGCCCGCGACGTTCTCGGGTATGCGATCGGGCTGCGCGCCATCGAACCGGGGCAGGCCATGCCGCCCGCGAACGCGCGAACGCTGATCAAGGCGCGGCTCCTCTCGTATGGGAAGTCGCCTCACCTCTATCGATTCCTGCGCGAGCTGCTCGGACAGACCGAGGGACCTCACGTCTCCTCGCTGCTCGCGACGTTACCCGCGGCCTACCTCGCGACGATTCAGCTGCTCTGTACGCGCAGCGGGAATGAGGAGGCGACCCATGCCGGTAGTCCCCTGGTGGCAAACCTCCAACCCAACCTCCGAGGTGTCGCATGAAGAGAGCCGCGCTGTTGGTCTCGCTCGTCGGTCTTGCCCTGTTCGGAAGCGCCTGCCAGCAGGATTCCGAGAATGGCGCGAGCGGAGCCGATCCGTCGCTGAAGCGATTGAAGAAGGCCGGCGTCTTGCGTTGGGGCACCGACGTCGTCGGCGGGATCCCATACGTATACGAGGATCCGCAGCATCCCGGCTCGTACATCGGCTTCGAGATGGATCTGGCCCAAGCCCTCGCGCGCGAGCTGGGAGTCGAGCTACGCCTCGAGGTGCGCGCGTGGGACACGCTCATCCCCGAGCTCCAACGCGGCAGCTTCGACATGGCGATGAACGGGATCGAAGATACGGCCGAGCGTTCGCGCATGGTCCTCTTCTCTCGCCCCTACTTCGTCTACTCGCAGCAGCTCACCGTGCGGAAGGCGACGAACGGCGTCGACGCTCTGGATGACCTGGTCGGTAAGCGGGTCGCGACGCTCTCCGGCACCGCGGCGGAGGATATCCTCCGAGGGACCGAGGGGATCGAGGTCGTGACCAACCCCGAGATCATCTACAGCTACCGCGATCTCGAGGCCGGCAAGGTCGAAGCCGTGCTCCTCGACACTCCGATCGCCGCCGCTTACGGCGCCGCCAATCCCGCGCTCCAGAACGTCGGCGAGTCGTTCGGGGAGGGCCGCTATGTCATCGCCTTCCGACAGGAGGACGTCGCGCTGCGGACCGCCGTCGACGAGGCGCTCGACCGCATGCGCCAGAGCGGCGAGCTGAGAGCGATCTATTCGAAGTGGGGCATCTTCGACCAACACCAGACCCAGATCGGGATCCTGTGAGCACGAACCGCGTCGCGCGGGCCGTCTCGGCGCGAACGCCCGCTTACTCGCTCGTCTCGCCGGTCAACGGCGAGGTGATCGACGAGATCTCGCTCGCCAGCCCGGACCAGCTCGCAGCGGTCTGCGCGCAGATCCCGCCGGCCGCGCCCGGGACTCCGCCCGCCGAGGTCTTCGCCTTCCTCGATCGACTGAGCCAGGCGTTGACCCGCCACCGTGAGCGGATGTTCCAGTTGACGGTGCTCGAGACCGGCTTCATCGCCCGCGACAGCGCCGAGATGATCGATGGCTCGATCAGCTTCTTGCGGGAGTTCGCCACGTTCGCCCGCTCCCAGGCGCCTCGGCAACAGTTGGTGCGGCACTCCTATTCGATGGCCGGCGATCGCGACATGCGGATCGCCAGTCGGCCGCTCAGCGGAGTCGCCGGCGTCGTGCCTCAGAACGCATCGCTCTCGCTCAGCATCACGATCTTGGCCGCGGCGCTCTACGCCGGCGCGCGCGTGATCCTGCGGCCGTCCCTCCAGGGCGGCGCGACCGGCGCGCTCCTCGCACGACTCGTCGAAGAGGCCGATCCGCCGAGTCAGACGATCTGGATCGTCAACAGTCTCGCGCGCGATTTCGTCGACGTCAGTTGCTCCGCCGAGGCGATCGACCTGATCCACTGCATCGGGAGCAATCGATACGCGATCCCTGTCCTGACTCAGAGTTTCGAAGCGGGCAAGACCTGTCTCCTCGATGGACAAGGAAACGGGTTGCTCTATGTGGACGAGGGATTCGACGTCGCGGAGGCGGCGGCGATCATCACGGCCGGCGCGACGCGCTACAACGGTGAGACCTGCACCTCCGTCAATGGCGTCCTCGCGCATCCCTCCATCTACGGTCGTCTCCGCGACGCGTTGGCTGCGTCGTTCAGCGCCTTGCGCGTCGGACATCCCCTCGACGCCGATGTGGACATCGGCCCGCTCTTCAGTGAGAAGCAAGCGGGGGCGCTGGCCGAGTCGCTCGAGCAGCACCGCGGGGCGAGCCGGCTCCTCTGCGGCGGTCAGAGGGACGGCGCCTATTTCACTCCGTCCGTACTGGAGAAGCCGCGCTCCGACGATCCGCTCGTGACCGAAGGGCTCTTCGGCCCCGTCATCTGGATCGCTCCTGGCGATGAACGAGAGGCGCCCGCGTGGTTGCGCCGCAATCGCTTTCCGCTCAGCGACACGGTGCTGAGCCACCGCGCCGACGTCATCCAGGATCTGGCGACCAAGTCGCGGGCCGCTCGGATCTGCCTCAATACCGATCCTTCGATCGAGTCGATGTTCGAGCCGTGGGGCGGCTATCCGCCGAGCGGCATGAATCCGGTCTCCATCTGGACCGAGAAGTACCGCCAGGCCTATCAACTCGACGGACGCCTCGATGAAGTGCTCGCCGTCGTCTCTCCCGGTTGAGCGGCTCAATCGATGCCGAGTCCGTTGCGCAATAGCATCTCCATTCGCACCAAGCTGATCGCGATGGTGGCCGGCGCCCTCATCCTGGGTGTCGTCGTCATCGCCGTCTTCATCCGCGGCATCGTCTACGAGAGCATCGTGCGCAACAAGCGGACGACGGTCGAGATCCTCACCGCTTCGATGGTGCACGACATCAAGTACGACGCCGAAGGGCGCTCGATGGCGAACGTGCAGGAGATCGTCGCGAAGTACATGACGTACTACCGGATCATCGAATCGATCTCCTTCTATGATTCCGACGGGATCGCGCGCGCCGCCTCCCAGGCGGAGGCGGTCGGCCACGGCTCCGACCAGGCGGACGTGGAAGCCGCTCTCACCCGGGCCAAGCCGCGCCTCGATGTGACACGTCCCGACCGCAGCCGTCTGGCCATCCGCTCGGTCGCTCCGATCCTGCGCGGCTCCAGCATCGTCGGCGCCGTGGCGATCGACGTCTCGATCGTCGATCTGGAACAGCTCTTGAGTTCGATCGACCGTCGCATCGCGGTGATCCTCGCGTTCGTGGTCAGCGCAACGAGCCTGCTGCTGTTCTTCGCGCTCCGCAGCGTCGTCCTGCTCCGACTGAACCGGCTCGTCGGCGTGACGCATGAGATCACCAAGGGCAACTACTCGGTCCGAGTCGGCGACGGCCTGAAAGACGAGATCGGCGAGCTCGCCTCCGCCTTCGACCGGATGACCGATGACCTCAGGCGTTCGCAGGAAGAGATCAAGGAGCACAACCGCACGCTGGAGAAGCGCGTCTCCGAGGCGACGGCCCAGCTCCAGGAGGCATACGAAGACCTGAAGAGCGCGCAGAGCCAACTCGTCCTCAACGAGAAGATGGCCTCCCTCGGCGTCCTCATCGCCGGGGTCGCGCACGAGATCAATACGCCGGTCGGCGCGATCCTCAACGTCTCACGCCATGTCGAGACGAGCATCATCGGCCTCCCGGCCGCGCTCGGCGCCTTCCGCAACGAGCCGAACATCTCGGTCGCGCAGGTGGTGAATTGTCTGCAGGAAGTGATGGCGGGCGCCATGACGCCCACGGTCGGCAGCGCGCCGGCCGCCATCCGCCAGGTCGAAGCTCTCCTGCGGGAACATGGCGTCGAGCGCTATCGCGAGCGGGCCTCCGTTCTGAGCAAGCTCAACTTCACCGATCAGGAGAAGCTGCGGGAGTACATCGACTGCTTCCGCCTTCCCTCTCTCTTCGCTTTCGTGGAGTCGTTCGGGAGCATCGCCCAGGCCAGTCGGATCTCACAGAGCAGCTCGCAGAAGATCGCCGAGATCGTACGCGCCCTGAAGTACTACGCGCACTCCAACCAGGACCGGCTGGAGCCGATCCAGGTCAACGAGTCGATCGAAGCCGCGCTCGTCCTGCTGCGCACCTATTTCAAGAACCGCCTGACGGTGACGACCGACTTCGCCGCCGCGCTCCCGCCGATCGTCTGCAGCAGCGACATCCATCAAGTCTGGACCAACCTGCTGACCAACGCCTGCGACGCGATCGAGGAGTACGGCTCCGACGGCGCCGGCAGGATCACGATCGCGACGCGGCAGAGCGGCGACGCCGTCATCGTCACGGTCCAGGACAACGGCTGCGGGATCCAGCCCGACAAGATCGATCGGATCTTCGATCCCTTCGTCACGACGAAGGACATCGGCAAGGGGACCGGGCTCGGACTCTCGATCGTCTCCGGCGTGATCGCAAAGCTCAACGGAGCCGTGCGCGTACGGAGCGTGCCGGGCGATACGGTCTTCGAAATCGAGTTGCCGATGGCGGAAAGCTCGCGGGGAACGCCGCGAGAGCTCATGGCTGCGGCGTGACGACATGACGAACACGGCAGGAAACGCGGCGAGCGGAATCGCAGTGGTGACGGCTGAGGTCGCGACCGAATCGCGCGAGCCGGCGGAGCTCCACATCATCTGTGTGGACGACGACGGCGAGTTCCTCAAGTCACTGGAGTTCTTCCTCCCCGAGCAGATCAATCGAGTGACGGACGATGACTTCTGGTACCGCTTCCTGTTCTTCCACAGTGCGGCCGACGCGTTGGCGGCGATCCAGGAGTTGATCGACGGACACGAGACTATCGCGATGGTCATCAGCGACCAGAAGATGCCCGAGATGAAGGGCACGGACTTCCTGGCCGAGGTCAAGCGGCTCACCGCCGACAGTGTCCGCGTCCTCCTCACCGGGCATGCCGGGATGGACGCAGCCATCGCCGCCATCAACGAGCGACTCCTCGACAAGTACCTCACGAAACCGATCGAGAACGAGCACGACTTCACGACCAGCATCGTCCACCTGCTCCAGCGCTTCAGGATGGAGCGGACGATCTCCGAGCAGAACCGCACGCTCGGCGCGCTCTTCGAGTTCGCCAACACCCTCAACGCGCATGCCTGCCTCGGCGACACCGTCCGTACGATCGCCGCTTTCAGTCGTGAGCTCCTCGACGCTTCGCGCAGCGCGGTCCTCCTCCTAGACGAAGGGGTGCTCTCGGTGCACGCCGCGGAAGGAATATCCGGATGGAACTCGACCGACGGCGCGCGCCCGCTCGACGCGGCCATGGCGAGCGCACTCCTCGGCGACGGTGCGTTCTACGCCGATCACCGCTATGTCCAACAATTCCGCAGCCTGCTCTCGGAGAGCAAGGCGAGTAGCGCGCCCGGTCGGTGTCTCATCGCGGGGCTCGGTTCGGTCGAGCAGCCGATGGGCCTGCTCGTGCTCGGACAGGATCGCCCCGACCGCACGTTCGGCTCGAAGGAGCTCCAGGAGCTGGCGTTCGTCGCCAATTCCGCCTCCGTCGCGCTCCACAATCAACTCAACCGGATCGAGTTGGAGCGCCTGTGGGTGGAGGCCCGTGATCAGGCGGAGGCGTTGGCGTCGGCCAACGGACGGCTGGAGATCCTCGATCACCTCAAGACGGATTTCTTGACCTTCATCTCGCACGAGCTCCGTACTCCGCTCGTTCAGCTCTCGGCCCTCAACATGATCGATGTCATGTCGAGTCCGCTCGAGCGCGAACAGTTGATGCAGGTGGTTCGCCACGGCTACGAGCGTCTCGACGGTTTCGTCCGGCGCACGCTCGACTATTTCGGCTGGCTCGCCGAATCGCGTGTCGACCCGTCGGAGCTGGTCGATCTTCGCGAGTTCGCCCGCGCCTTCACCGACTCGATGCCCGAGCTACAGACGAGCGCGATCCAGTTCGTGCCTCCGGAGGCCGGCCCCGCGTGCCCCGTCCTCATCGACCGGGACGCGATGTCCGAGGTGCTCCGCATCTTCCTCGACAACGCACTCAAGTTCACCTCCGACGGCCGGGCGGTGCGCCTGCGCGTCTCGCTGCAAAATGAGCGCGTCCTCCTCATGGTCGAGGACGAGGGGAACGGATTCGAACCTGAGTGGGGGAGGGAGCTGTTCCGGCCGTTCACGGTGGCGAACATCAATCACCACCACGCCGGCGCGGCCCTGAGCCTCGCGAAGGCGCTCGCCATTGCCGAGGCGCATGGCGCTCGGATCGGAGCGGAGAGCCAGGGACCGGGCCAAGGGGCTAGGTTCTGGGTGGAGCTGCCGCTCGCCCCGGAGATAGGCGCGTCGGTCGATTCGTCTGACACGCTCTCGCCGGACGCCGCGAATCGCGCGGCCGCCTAGACCCGACTCGAAACGCAGGAGGCGCAGGATGGGAGTGATCTTCGGCCTCTTGGCCGCGATCTTCTGGGGACTCGGGGATTTCCTCATCACGCGACTGACGCGTCGCATCGGGACGCCGCACGCGCTCTTGCGGATCCAACTTCTGAGCCTGCTCTCGTGGGCGCTTCTCCTCTTCGTGCTGCCGAACGAGATCGCGCCGGGCGTCTCGATCTGGGCGATCGCGCTCCTGACCGGTATCTGCCACGTCGTCGGACTGGGCTTGGTCTACCGCGCCTTCGAGATCGGAACGATCTCCCTCGTCTCGCCGATCTCTTCCGGCTTCGCCATCGTGACCGCTCTCCTCGCCCTCGCGATGGGCGAGCGCCCGCCTGCGTTGGCGCTCGCCGGCGCCCTCCTCCTCGTCGTCGGCGTCGTGCTCGCGGCGACGAGTGGCGGTTCGGGCGTCGAGGCTCGCTCCAAGCTGCGCGGAATTCCCGAAGCGCTCGGCAGCGCCCTCGCCTTCGGGACGATGTTCTGGCTCTTCTATTTCTTCCTCGAGCCGGTGCTCGGATTTCTCTGGCCGCTCATCATCTTGAAGGTGATGGCTTCGGTCGCGGCGACGATCGCGTTGCGCCGACAGCCGTCCTCGGTCGACGTCGAGTCGACCGACGGCGGTCGCGCCCCCGTCGATTCTTCGTTCGGCGTCTGGACTCTCGCCGCCGGCGCCGCGCTGGCGGACACGCTCGCCTGGATCACCTACATCCAGGGGATGACCACGAGCTTCGCGACCGTCGTGACGGCGCTCGCCTCTCTCTTCAGCGTCATCACTCTCCTCCTCGCCGGCCTCTTTCTCCGAGAACGACTGGCGCGGGTGCAGTGGGCCGGGGTGATCGTGATCCTGCTCGGAGTGCTGATGGTCAGCATCTAGCCCGAA
>Ga0163151_10008162_pt1 | contig 11937 bp, 9 predicted proteins | sample OliLakLV19MP5IB2_FD_145596 | JGI IMG/M metagenome (GOLD analysis project Ga0163151, IMG submission 145596) | Freshwater microbial mat bacterial communities from Lake Vanda, McMurdo Dry Valleys, Antarctica - Oligotrophic Lake LV.19.MP5.IB-2 | ecosystem: Environmental > Aquatic > Freshwater > Lake...
ATCCTAGACCGGTGGAGCCTGGCCCGACACCGCTGCCGGAGCAGCCGATTTTGCCATCCCCAGAGCCTGACCAAACTCCTCACATAGAACAGTCACCAATGGCTTGATGCTGTAAATTTTGGAGTTGAATTGCGGCAATGAAGCGGCAATGCGAGAATAATGGTTAATGTTGGTTTGTTGAGGCAACGGACTGAACACTAACTCAGCTTTATTGCGTTCGGTCCTGGTACTACTTGCGGTGCCGATAATTTCCGCTTGCACGCAAACACCAGCAACACATTTTCAGAAGGGCAGCGCTGCTCTGCGTGCGAAACAATTCTCCGAAGCTGAGCAGGAATTCAAGATTTCCGCCGATGTTGCGCGCAAGAAGCAGGATGCTCGCGCTGAGGCGGAAAGTTTGCGCGGTCTGGCTCGGACTTTGATTGAGCAAGGTCGTTATCACGAAGCTCGACCGTTGTTGCAACAATCAGTTGCCGATTTGGAAAAGTTATATGGGAGGCAGAGCAGCGAAGTTGCTGCTGCTCTGATTGAGTTGTCTGCATGCTGGTACAACCAGCATGCGTATAAAGAAGCTGAGCCATTGTGCTTGGAAGCGCTGGGCATTGAGCAGAAAGCGGCCAAACCGAATCACAGTATTATTGCTACCGCTTTAAACAATCTGGCCGAAATATCCAAACGTCGCGGAGAAGATGTACGCGCGGAAGATTACTACAAGCAGGCAATTGCTCTCTATAAAACCAAGCCTGGCCAAACTAGCGTGCAGCGCGGACTAATTGAGACTTATAGCAATCTTGCGATGTTGTATAAACGGCAGGGGCGTTATGATCTGGCTAAAAAGATCATGGCGGAAGCGTTCGATACGCAAGCCAAGATTTCGGCCAACGATGCCGTAGCAATGGCCTCCGTTCTCAATACGCTGGCTTCTATCGAGCGCGCTCAGTTCGACAATGCTGCTGCCACTGATCACTACAAACGGGCCGTCGAGCTTTTGTCCAAGAATGAAAAGGCAAACGAAGAAGCACTCTGCGACACGCTCGATAACTATGCCGATCTGTTGCTCGATGAGCGCAATCATACGGAAGCCGAAAAGAATTATCTGGTGGCCATTGAATACTGCAAGCGTTCTCGCGGACCAGATCATCCATGTGTGGCCGAGCGAATGACGGATCTTGCCATCCTCTATCGCAGGCTCGGGAAGTACGATCGCGCTGAAGAACTTTTGAAGAGAGCGTTGGCAATCAACATGGCGTCGTTTGATTCTGACAGTCCAATTGTCGTCAATACTATAAATGACCTATCTGCTGTATATCTCGATCGCAAGAAGTACGCTAAAGCCGATGCGCTGTTCGCTAGCTGGGTTCCTAAACTGGTTATTGAAGTTGGACAGCACCATCCTCACGTTGCAGACGCGCTTGAAAATTGGGCCATGGTGGCCGGTAAATCGCAAGCTGCGGACCACGCGGCAGACTTGCGCCGTCAAGCAAAATCTATCCGGGCAGCTTTGACAAAGCCTGCAGCGAAAGAGCGCAGCGCGGAGCCTGACAAGGGCGAGATCACGCTGGATCCGGATAAGCATGGTCGGTAATGGTTCTTCATCATGAGAGGAACTTCTAATTCCCTGATACCGCCATGGGGATTGCCGCGAACCCATATTTGCACTAAGACTTTCTGTTCGCCTTAGTTTTTATATGCACTCGAATGTCTACAGGTTTTGTAGACTATTGTAGTATTTTGCTAACCTGATTTTTCTCGGTAATTATCAATAGATGATCACAAGGTCGCTGAAGGCGACTTCGTGGTTTGGCGCCCGCCTGTATGGATTCGCAGCCAACAAACTGCAGCGTAACCTTTTATGGTCGCATCATTCCTTCCTGAATTTTGGTGAACGACATCCGGTGCCTTCGAATTAGAAATGCGGTACTCAGCGTTATCAGCGCCTTATTGTTGACTGAATTGACAGTTGCCCCTGACAGCAATGCAACCTGCACAGTGAAGTTCAACGGATCGGCTTCCTCAATCATGCGCTTGTCCGTGATTGACTACGGTGCTCCGAACAACGGAGTTCAATCAAGCGAAAATATTGGTGAAACAGCTGCTTCAGTGACCTTTGGCGATCAAGTCGGAAAGAATGGAACTGACGCTAAAGGTCATATCGGTCTTCAGATTAAGAGTAATTGTCCTTATGCCTTGCGCGTGAGCCGCACTGCCTGGCTAGCTCAGAACCTACAATATAAAGGACAATCTGTCGGAGCCGAAGATGGTGGCAGTTTTATCAGAGTGTCTTCCCGTGGCGTCGCGGGATCGGCTGGATCAAACCTAACTGGCACAGTCATCGAACCATCTTTGACCGGTTCCGGAAAGCTGCTTTCGCAGTTGAGTTCAGGACCTGTGACGGCAGCTTCGACTCTGCTGGTACATGGCTCACGTGCATCCTTGTCGGGCGGACTTGATAGCCCCGATAATGGCGTCATCGTTCATCTTGATCTGTCTTGCGTGGACGGCAATCACCTGACGACTATAGATCACCGTCTTCAAGGCTTCTTCCAAACAACGCTCCAATTCCGAGTCTTCCCGCAAGGGCTCTGAGTAAGACAGCGGCTATTGCGCGCGCATTTTCATATCTCTATGGTTCTTGAATCATGCGAGGAACTTCCAGTTTGCTGATCCTTCTAGTACAAGGATGAGTTTGCAAGGAGTATTCGGCGTGGGCAGTTTCCCCCGGCGCAGGCATCGCGCCTGCACCTTTGTGAATGTAGAGGCAGCGCCATGCGCCACCCCTACGCGTGAAGCGTGCAAGTGTTTGCGCTACCGGGAAGTGACAGCTTGAAGATCACGCTTATGGGGGAGGAACGTCAAATCCCTCCTCGTTCGTGTTACTCGTGTCACCACTGCTCAAGCAATTGCGGGATGGATCTTTGTGCGGCAAATATCAACAGCCAGATCACCTAGACGTAGGACGTCGATGAAATGGTCTAACGGCTATATCTATTGATACCGGCTGATTCGCAGCAAGCAAGCAACAAGCAAGTAACAAATGAGCTGGATGGTAACCCGTCGCAGCCGCGCTTTCTAGTGTCTCAAGATGGTGAACCATATGTGGTGCAACAGAACAAGGATCGGAAGAGTTAGCGCAATCAGCGCCTTGTTGCTCACTTATTTCGCCGCTGCTCCGAACGGTAATGCAATCAGCACCATACAGCTTAACGGATCGGCTTCCTCAATCATGCGCTTGTCTGTCATTGACTATCGTGCTCCGGACAACGGAGTTCAACGTACAGAAAACATTGGTGAAACAGCTGCTTCAGTTACCTTTGGCGATCGGGTGGGAGCCAATGGGAGCCACACCAAAGGCCATGTTGGCCTCCAGGTCAAAAGCAATTGTCCTTACGCTTTACGCATGAGCCGCACGTCCTGGGTGGCTCAGAATTTGCGATACAAAGGACAGTTCGTTGGCGCCGAGGATGGTGGCAGTTTTGTCCGAGTATCTTCATCTGGAGTCACTGGATCGGGTTGTCAGTCGAACCCGACCGGGACAGTCGTAGAACCTGATTTGACCGGGTCGGGAAAGCTGCTGTCTCAGTTAAGTTCAGGACCTGTGACGCGGCATTCCACATTGCTCGCACAGGGCTCGCCGGCCTCATTGTCCGGCGGAATTGATAGCCCTGCCAACGGCATAGTTGTTCATCTTGAACTGTCTTGTGTGGACGGCGATCAACTGACGACGGTAAATCGTGATGCCCAGGGCTTCTTTCAAACAACTCTTCAATTCCAAGTGTTCGCGCAACGTCTCTAAGTGAGACTGAGGTATTTCATGGTTCGCAATTCCAAAACTCCTATATTTTCAGCGATCTTAGTTTCACTTGCCTTTTCGCTTGGTGGCACAGCGCAGGCATTTGCAAGTGCCCCTCAATTAGTGGCTATAGAGCGGTCAGCCCTGATTGCCGAGATCGAGAGGAATTGCGTCGAACGCAAGCTAGTCGACCGGATTCCTTCGCTGGTAGCGACATTCGAGAGACGCATGACAGACAACGCTCAAATCGAAAAAACGTACCAAGAGATCCGCGAGATGCTTGCAGCTGCATCTTCAGTCACTTCCGTTCAAGAACGCGCGCAGTTAGCTGCGGAAGTTATCGAGCAGGCAGCCTGCCCACTCAACATTGACCAAGGTCGTCACAACACCTGCGCATTTGCAGCACTCGAAGCACGCACCTACACGCTTTATCCTTGTGCAGCAGCCGCCCTTGTAAAGCAAGTGGCTTTGACGGGCCGCTACATAACGGGTGGCAATGACGAGATTGAAGTGGACGCCAAAAATGTGCATCCGGATGGTGAAGCCATGTTGCATGGTTATGGCAGCCGTAGCTTCGCCAGCCAGTTGTTTCAAATAACTGCAGCGAATGTTTACTGGCAGCGTCAAGATAAAGATCCGAATGGAATCAAATGTGGGCGGGGAGACATCCGTTACATACAAAAGGCCGGCATTTCTTGTTTTCGTGGTGACACCGGTGAGCGCTTAGAGATTCATCGGGCAAGCGACGTTGTTGAAACTGTTGTCGATCAAGTTGGTACGCCAATGTTCGAGCCTTGTGTTGCGCTGACTGAAGTTCAGGACGTCGGCACAGTGCTTGCGCAAGTACCTCAGAAAATGTTTGTCATTGCCAGTAAGAAATTCAATAAACAACAAAAGTATCTTCCGGTCAAATCAATGGAAGATCTGCGAAGGAAGCTATCGGACTGTCAGAGCGGCTCTGCAATGCCGCTGGTGGTCGCTGTCGATTTACGACGCGGTTGGCTTGCCAACGAACCAATGATGAGACGAGTGACCGCAAACATGGGCAGCAACCAACAAACAAGCCGTTTCCCTCAAGGTCGACTTTCCAACGATGTGTCAAACAGTCGCTGGCATGCTGTTTGCATCACTGCTTACAACCTCGAGAACGACACTGTCTCGATAGACAATTTCTGGGGTCCTCATGCGGACCACGTAGGAGATAACGCCATTCCAGTTTCTGAATTGTACGCCGCAATAGCGCTCACGGATTAAGTAGTCAACTACAACTCACTATGGAAGTACCACCCATGTATCGTAATGATCAACTCGCCCAGAGCCGAATTGACTTAGCCAAACAAGCCGTTAGGCGGACTGAAACAGCGTGGGGACCCACTCACAAAAAACTGCTTGCGCCGTTGCAGAACCTGGGCGATCTGTATTTTGCGCTGGGCCAGTACCAAGAAGCAGAACAGGTCTGCGACAGATTGCTTTCGATTGCCACTAGGAATTTTACTCAAGATCACCCAGTTGTAGCTGGAGCTTTGAAGGTGCTTGGCGAAGCCTGCGAAGCCCAGGGACTTCATATCGAAGCTGAAAATTTCTACCTCTGGTCGCTGGCAGCCTGCCAGAACAACCTGGATCATGAGTCCGAAACTAGCTTAATCCTCGTCAGACTTCTAAGGCTCTATAGATCTTCGCAGGAGACTTTTAAGGCCCGCATCATTGAAAAGCGATTAGTCCGATCGATGACAGCAGCCGCGCTTTGTCACAGAGCAGGATAAATTTGGCGCTGCCGAGCCGACAAAAACGCCGGATACCTAGGTATTCGGCGTTTTGAATTATTGCAAGAGTTGAGTTTAAGTCTTCGGGCCGCTGTTGAAGTTCAATTGTTGGTAGAACTCTGGCATTTCTTTCTGCAAGACGGCGATGGGCATCTTGATCAGTAACCGGGCAGCCATAACGTAGACGTCTTCAACCTTAGATCCTGCACTTTCAGCCAGGTAGACCACTTCATCGTCCACATCGGCCGGAACTGAGAGGAAGCGTTTGACATTAGCGTTAGCCATTTTTTGCCGGACTCCTTTTTGCAGGCGATCCATATTATCAAACCGAGGAGCACCTTGGATGCATTGCAAACGGTTATCACGGACTCGCATGGGATGCAGATTAGCACAGGACGCGTCTGCTGTGCACGGACCTCAGACCAAAGAGAATTACAATCGTCCAGAATCATTATTTTGTTTCTGTCCAGTCTTTAGTTTCTTCTGGCCCAGCCGTCCTGTTGCGGAATTTGCTGGCTTGCAGTGTAATGACATCCGAATTCGCCCGGTTTAGGGTCCCGGAGGCTGTGTCCAGAGATTGTGCTGGCCCTGGGCGCTGGTTTCCGATAAAGTTGGCACTTGACTAGTCGCTGCAAGTTTAGGGCTGGGCGCGCAATAGCTCCAGTGTTTGGGTAAATTGCAACTGAGGACTGGAAACTTTGCATGGCGCTTAATTTCAAGATTAGACTTTGGCACAAGGGAGTATTTCTTATTGCATTGCTCCTGGTTGTTGAACTGAGCTTGATGGCCGGGCTCTGGCGGATGCTTGTGGAAGCGGAGCGAGAGGCCCAAGTTGCTATACATGCCGAAGAAATAGCAACTACCGCATCTGTGTTGACGGAGTGCTACTTTAAAGTCGGTAGTAATTTAGCCATTTATCTGGCTGTTAAGTCCGAGAAGTACAGCAGAGCTGTTGATAAGGCGCGAGCAGAGATTCCCGGGAAATTCGCCAGGCTAAAAGCTCTTTTGCAAGACGACCCCTCGGCAATTCACGTATTAGAGCCCCTCGAGAAATCGTTAGCTGCTTGCGAAGTCGAGCTTGCCTTACTTAAGGAAAAGGTCACCAGCGGCGAGGATTATGATGAGCGTCAGGTGCGCCGGAAAATCTTGCCTCACGTTAAAAATATCGCCGACACATTGCGCGATATTTCCGACAAGAATCAACAAATCAGTAAAGACCAAGTACCTGCTCAACAGAGCAGAACCCGCGAGCAGATGAAGCAGTACATCATCCTGGGCATCATCACAAATGTGTTGTTTGCGTTCGCCATCATTATGTTTTTTATACGCGACATTATGCGAGGACTGAATCGCCTCGCCGATAACAGCTCACGGCTGGCTCGCGGTGCCGCCTTGCATCCGGTGATGCAAGGCACTGACGAAATCACAAATCTCGATCAGGTATTTCACGATATGGCCGCGGCGTTGGATGAAGCTACCCGTAATACCCGTTCTATCATCGAGCACATGCCGGTAGGGCTAGTGACCTTCGATCTGCACGGCACGGTGCATACCGTCAATCCGAGGACAGAAGAGTTATTCAAAATACAGGGCGAGGACATTGTCGGAAAGAACGTGATGAGTTTGTTTTCTCAGGCGCAGCGCTCGGAACCTGAACGATTTATGCAAGAGCTTCAAAATCGCTGTCTCAACCGAGTGAGCGAGATGAGAGCGCAAAGTAATGACGGAAACCTCTTCCCCGTCGAGGTTTCAATCAATGAATACTCTACGGATTTGGGCACTCAATTCCTGGCGAGTATTTTGGACATAACTGAACGTCATGAAATAGAGCGGTTGAAGCGTGAATTTGTAGCCATGGTGAGCCACGACTTGCGGACGCCATTGACTTCCGTAGAAGCATCGCTGACTTTGCTCTCGGCCGGTGCGCTGGGCGACATTTCTGACGAGGCCCGGAAGACTGTAATAGTGGCAGAAAGGGAAGTTGTGCGGCTTCGCGGGCTGGTCAACGATCTGCTGGATATTGCCAAAATCGAATCAGGAACAATGGACATCAACTTCGAAGATATTCAACTCAAGGATGTCATCAGTCAGTCGGCTGATTCGGTCAGACCAACTGCGGCGGACCGGCAAATTATCATTGAGTGCGCCGATACTGACACCATTGCATATGCCGACGGGAATCGATTGGTGCAGGTTCTAGTGAATTTTCTATCGAACGCCGTTAAGTATTCGCCGGATGGTGGCACCGTCCGAGTTCATTCCCAGTCGACACCCGAATGGGATGAAGTGCGGGTGGACGACAATGGCCCCGGGATTGCACCGGAGTATTTGGAGCTAATCTTCCATCGCTTCGGTCAAGCCAAAGGCGAAAACCAGAAAGAGGGGACTGGTCTTGGCCTGGCAATTGCAAAGACGATCATCGAACAGCATGGTGGCACACTGGGAGTTGACAGCAAGGTCGGTGAAGGAAGCTCATTTTGGTTCCGTTTGCCCGCTAGGAAAGAGGTAATCTCGATTGATCAAAGCTCAGCGGTTTCTGTGGCGGCTCATCGTATATGATATTGCTTGGTCGGTGCGTTTAGTGGTAGGACAATGGCGAAGATTCTAGTTGTCGAAGATGACATAACGCTTTGTTCAATGATCGAGAAGTGGTTGCTTTTCGAGCATTACACTGTCGAAACAGCTCACGATGGCAAGCAAGGCCTGGAAAATCTGAAGTTCTACAAGTATGACGCGATCATTCTTGACTGGGACCTGCCACATGTAGCTGGAATTGAGGTTTGTCGCCAATTTCGTGCATTCGGCGGCACGGCACCTGTGCTGATACTTACCGGCAAGAATGCCCTTGATGACAAAGTAACCGGCCTGGAATCTGGTGCCGACGATTACTTGACGAAACCCTTCAACATGAAAGAGTTATCGGCGAGGCTTCGGGCTCTGATGCGACGTCCCACTGAGTACAAGGGAGATGTCCTAAGCTCAGGCGAGCTGACCGTTGATGCGAACCAAATGCGCGTTACGCGGGCCGGGCGCGACTTAGGCCTGTCCCAAGCAGAGTTGGCGCTACTGCAATTCTTGATGCGTAATCACACACAAGTGTTCAGCCCGGAAGCTCTGCTCGACCGCATCTGGCATTCAAGCTCGGATGTGTCTCCAGCTGCGATTCGCACGCATATCAAGAATGTTCGCAAGAAGATCGACATAGATGGTGCTGAATCGATGATTCGCAATGTCCATGGCGTTGGCTATTGTTTCAACGGACCGGTGGAAGGCTAACTTCCGAGAATCTCAGTGCGTATTGCTCGACAGTCGGTATTCATCTGGCAGGAGCAGATTTTGTACTGCCAGGCGTTCACGGAAAATGTGACCTGCTGGAGCCATTCCCAGTTTGTCTAGTTCGTCCGCCAGCGTAAACATGCTTCGACCAATCCTGGGTAGGTTGGGATCTGTGTAATCAAGACGTATCGCGGCGGTCTGAGCGACCCAGTTGGCCGTATCTTGATCATCTCCTCTGAGCGTTTGAAAAACTTTGACTGCGGAAGCCGCGTCGGCATTCTGCAAATGTCCTTCGACCAGGCTTACTGCAATTGGTCCGGCAAGGCCGCCTACTTTGTCGTTAAGTGCCTCCGGCAGAGCCAATTCATAAAACTTGCGAGCCTCTTCCGGCTCAGATCTCTGGCTCTTCACATCGCCTCTAGCTTTATAAATGCGGCTCTTGAGGTTGGGCGGAGTATCGAGGTTGTGGCGTTTTCTTTCCTCCATTAACTTGAACGCTTTTTCCGAGAGGATGTCCGCCATCTCGTAATCCGCCGTGAAAGCATGTTGCATTAGGCGATCGGTGTGAGCCATGTATGTTCGAATCCCGCGCAGATCGCTATATCCGGCCTGGTCGGCAAGATGGTCTGCTTTGGACACGTGCTCTCTCCAAAGTGTTCGTTTTGAGTTTTCTAGGTCCGCCAAATAGTTATCCCAATCTGCTGACCGCTGGGTTGCCGCTGCTTGTTCATGGTGCAAATAGAGCTGCTGAAATGAATAGGCAATGACAGCGATTGAAACTATAAGGGCAACTACCCCGACCGTTTTATAGGGGCTGGAGGGAGCGATCTCTGGCTTCTCCAATCTATTAAGCGCTTCGAGCACCTCTTCACAGGACTGATATCGGCTGTTTCTATCGCGCACCATAGACCGCAGAATTATTGCTTCCAGACCCGGACTTACAGTTGTAATCTTTGGAATGTCTTGGGTGAGGATGTTTTGAGCAATCTCGAGTGGAGTTTCTCCTCTAAATGGTAATTGTCCGGTGACCACCTGATACATCGTGCAGCCCAGCGAATAAACATCTGTGCGGGAATCAACATCTGCGGAGAGCTGTTCCGGGCTCATGTATGACAGTGTTCCAAAGAGCTTTCCTGATTGGCTGATTGCCTGCAGTTCTTCAGACCAATCAACACCGAATTTGGCTACGCCGAAATCTAAAATTTTGATGCCACCGTTGGCGGTGGCTATTATATTGCTCGGCTTGATGTCTCGATGCACCACTTCAAGCCCATGAGCATAGCTGAGTCCGGCGCAAGTTTGCTTGTAGATCCTCACGGCATCTGCTTCTGGCAGTGGTCCGTTATGTTGAAGTATCTTGGACAAACTAATGCCTTTCGCTACATCCATCACCATCAACGGAACGCCGTCTTCTTGGATTTCAAACGCGAAGATCTGAACAATGTTCGGATGCTGTAAGGTGCACAGAGTCTTCGCTTCCCGTCGAAGGCGTTGTACAGCTAGCTTATCGCTTGCCAGTGACTCGTTTAGTACCTTAAGAGCAACAACCCGGTTGAGCATAAGGTCGGTCGCTTTGTAGACGACACTGGTGCCGCCCTTTCCAAGCTCACAGTCGATTTTGTATCGCGGATTCACGTTGCGTCAAATGTCGATGGATAAGTCCTCGAACGCCTGTTCGACTGGCGCACGAGCACGTTGGCAGTAATTCAAAGCGATAATGGCCTGGTCAGGACGAATTTTTCCTTCACCCACTAGGGAAACGCACTTCTTTGCACCGTCGAGCATGAGTTGATCGCATTTACCGCTGGCGATAAGCACTTCACCGATATCCTTCGACTCCAACATGGCTCTCGATTCCGCTGCCGCGGCATCGGATGCCAATATCAATCCTGAGTCTTTGAGTAGCGTCACAGCCGCCTGCGATGATTCTGAGCCGCCGGTGGAGCGGGATCGAATCTCGCTCAAGACGTTCTCGTCAACCACTCCAGTGCCCTTGATGGCAGCTAGCTTTAAGGCCTCAATGCCGGCCTTGTCGGAAATTTCGCTCTTGCAAATCATTTCCTGCAACCGCATCGCCGAGTCGACGCAGGCAGCCGGAATATCTGGGACGAACAGGACTTCGCCTATGGTCATGTTTGGATTGCTCTCTAACAGGGCGACGAATTTCAGCAGTGATGACGAATTGTTTGCTGGCTGTTGCGCCGGTTTAGGCGCCAGCCATGGCGAATCGGCTGATTGCGCCGGGGCTCCAGGGTTTGGCCAGCCGGGCTGCATCGCCTGTTGGGGCGGCATTTGATTCTGTGGTGGCATTTGCTGGGGGGCACTCTGAACCGGCCATTGGCTCTGCTGCTGCTGTTGCTGTTGTTGTTGTTGTGGGTGTTGTTGTTGCGCCATGTCAGGTGGCGCTCCATAGTTAGGCCACTGGCCGCTCTGGTTTGGGTTTGACGGTTGATTTCCGGGTGCCGCATTTGGCCATTGATTGGCTGCTGCATTGTTGTTCCACTGCTGTGGACTGGGTGCAGCTTGGTTGCCAGGCGCGCCCCACTGATTCAGAGCTGGGTTGCTTTCCGTGATTGGACCTTGCGCTCCGGCGCCCCATTGTTGTTGTTGTTGTTGTTGTTGTTGTGGCTGTTGCTGTTGCGCCCCGGTTTGGGGTGAATCGGCTGGAGTCCATGATTTGGCGGCCTGCTGGGCTGAGGCTGCGGAAACGGCGTCCGATAAAGTGGCGTTGACATCTGCAAACGCAGTGCTACTGTTGCTTGCGGTTCCTGTTTTGTCTGCAAGTGACATGTTGACGATGTCACAGATCATCTGCAAATCGTTGTTCATGTAGCTCCAGACCTGCGCAGTCCCGTCCAGTCCCTCGTAGAGAGTCCAGCATGGCTCAGGCGAAAGGTAGTCGCTCTGGCAGCTGAGAAGAAAAATCCCGTCGACTGATTTTATCGGCAGTTCGCAAAGCGATCCGCGGTTCCGTTCCGCTTCAACCATGAGCATTCGCACGTCATGAAGTTTAGGCAGCGCGTTCAGCGCGTCCAGGCGGATTCGTCCGGTTCGCTTCGTTTCATTATTATTGCGCTTGAGCATATACCCACCGAGAAAGCCTTCAAT
>Ga0163151_10008164_pt1 | contig 11931 bp, 9 predicted proteins | sample OliLakLV19MP5IB2_FD_145596 | JGI IMG/M metagenome (GOLD analysis project Ga0163151, IMG submission 145596) | Freshwater microbial mat bacterial communities from Lake Vanda, McMurdo Dry Valleys, Antarctica - Oligotrophic Lake LV.19.MP5.IB-2 | ecosystem: Environmental > Aquatic > Freshwater > Lake...
GTGCTGGCGGACCTTGTCGTGGTACGGCTCGAAGCGGCGGTTCAGCGTGGCGAGCAGGTTGACGCCGATCGGCCGCAGATCGAGTTCGTACAGATGTCCGCCGTCATTGGGACTGAGCAGTGCGACGAGGCGGTCCGACGACAGCCGCAGTTCCTTGCGGGCGTCGCAGTTGAAGTCATCGGCTTCGATATGCACCCAGCGACCGCGGCGGCCGCTGAGTTGTTCCAGCCGCGTGTCGGCCTGAATCAGATGCTGATAGACGGCGTTCCTGAGATGCGGCAGATACAGTCCGCCGAACGCCCCGTGCCAGTACGGGCAGTTGCATTGCGCGCGGTACAGGTCCATCCGCGCGGCGTCGAGGTCCGACGAATCCTGCGTGCGCGGATCGTTCGCCAGCAGCTCAACGCGGCGGCTGACGTCGAGCATCCGCGTGTACATCTCGTTCGCTTCGGGGTACTTCACCAGGAAGTTCCGCCAGAAGCCCGCCCGCACGAACTGCTTGAGGCGCGGCCATTGGTAATGGTGTTCGAGGTTCTCGCGCAGCTCGCGGTAGTGCAGTTGTTTCTCCGCGGGGAGCGCCCATTCGGTCATTTCGCGGTAGCTGCCATCAGGCAGATAGATGCGGTCCACCGGCGAGACGCGGTCCACGGTTTCCGCGAACGTCGTCACGTGCAGCCAGTTCTGGTTGTCGCGCAACTGTTGGAAGAACCGCCGCATCCATTGCCGGGTCCAGACGAGATCCTTGCTGCCCGGCCAGACGCCGAACTTCTCGCCGTCGTCGCCGAACACCAGCACGGCGTTCGGGAACCGCTCGGCGATGCTGCGGCAATGGTTGATGACCTCGTGCGGATCGGCGAACGGAATCAGATACCGCAGCCGCTCGCTCCCCGCGAAGACTTTGACGATCCGGCCGTCGTTCTCGGTGAGGTAGTAGCTGTGCAATTCGTCGTCGGTCAGCCCGGCGTTGCGGAAGTGCGTGTCGTCGAGCAGCGTGTATTCGAGTCCGGCTTCGGCGATGTCACCCGCGAACGCCTGCTCCCACACGCGCTCCGGCACCCACATGCCGCGGATCGCCGTCTGAAATGTGTCTTCCAACTTTTGTTTGTAGGCCCGCATCTGACCGATGCGGTCGCGTCGCGGAATGCACGACAGGATCGGCTCGAAATACGGTCCGCCCAGCACTTCCACCTGCCCGCGCGCGACGAGCGTCTTCAACCGCGCGACGTAGTCCGGCCGATGGGCGAGCAGCCATTCCAGCAAACTGCCTGAGTTGTGCAGCACGACGGGGAGTTCGGAGAACTCGTCGAGCAGATCGAGGAAGGGGAGATAGCTGTCGACGCAGGCGTTGGCGAAGACGCCGTCGAAGTTTCCGATCGGCTGATGATTGTGCAGCGCCAAAACCAGGCGGACACGGCCCGTCATCTGAAATCCTTTTCCGCGGCATCCCCGATCGCGATCCGTCGCCGCCACCGGCTGTCCGAGGGCGCCACCCGGACCGACCATTGCGGCCGACGAAGTCCGCACCGCTCCCGTGCGGGCCACCCCATCGGATCAAACCGCAACATCGGCCAGTTTAGCAGAGAACTTCAGTGATTGATTCCCGAAGGCGCGAGATTTGTTCAAGTTCGTTTCTTTCCGGTCCCCTCGCCCCCGTCTTCGGGGGAGAGGGTTAGGGTGAGGGGGCGAGCGCTCCCTGCCGTGTCCAACACCAACCCGCAGCGTCAGCGAGGGCGAGCGCTTCGATGAGTGACCCGGACGCTCGAAGCGTCCGGGTCACTGGCCGGAATGCCCCTCACCCTCGCTGACGCTTCGTGTTCGTGTTGCTGGCGGTCATCGTCGTGTGGAGTCTTTGCCTTCGGTAGGGTGCAGTCGAGGCTTTGCGAGGCTCACCGCTTTGTGGCCCAACGGGGTGAGCCTCGCAAAGCCTCGACTGCACCCTACAAAAACAAACTCGGTCCGATGTCGAATTGTCCTCGTTCGATTTGACCCGTGCGGAATCATCGACGATAGTGAATGCGTTGCTCGCCCGTGACCAATCATTCGGATGACGTCGATGGAGACCGTGTTCCGTTCGTGCTGCTGCCTGGCGGCCGTGATTCTGACGGCGTCGTCGGTGCATGCCGAGGATCAGCCGAGCGGTCTCTACGCCCAGTCCGTCAAGCCGCTGCTGACGGCGAAATGCGTCCGCTGTCATGGGCCGGACAAGCAGCAATCGGGGCTAAGGCTCGACACCGCCCGTGGGGCGATTGCCGGCGGCGACAGCGGCCCGGCGGTCATCCCGAAGAAGAGCGCCGACAGTTTATTGCTGCACGCGGTGACGGCCACCAACGGGGCTTCGAAGATGCCGCCGGAGGGGCCGCCGCTGTCGGAGGCAGAGATCCGATTGCTTCGCGACTGGATTGATGCCGGGGCGTTGGCTCCGGTCGATGAGGTGATCGCGGAATCCCAACCGACGCGCAGCGACCACTGGTCGTTCCAGCCCGTCCGACCGATTCCGCCGCCGACTGTGAAGAACGGGACTTGGCCGCAAACCGGCATTGATGCGTTCATCCTGTCGCGCTTGGAAGCGGAAGGGGTGACGCCATCGCGTGACGCCGAACGGACGACGTTGTTGCGGCGGGTGCATCTCGATCTGCTCGGGCTGCCGCCGTCGCCGGAGTTGGTGGACGAGTTTCTCGCCGACACCGCTCCCGATGCGTATGACCGGTTGATCGACCGGTTGCTCGCCTCACCGCATTTCGGCGAGCGGTGGGGTCGTGACTGGCTGGATGCCGCGCGGTATGCGGACTCGAACGGTTACACCCGCGACATGCCCCGCACGATCTGGAAGTATCGCGACTGGGTGATCGACGCGATCAATGCGAACCAGCCGTTCGACGAATTCACCGTCGAGCAGATCGCCGGCGACCTGCTGCCGGAGCCGACGCTGGCCCAGCGAGTCGCGACCGGGTTCCACCGCAATACGCTCATCAACGAGGAAGGGGGGACCGACCCCGAGCAGTTCCGCGTCGAGGCCGTCGTCGACCGCGTCAACACGACCGGGGCGGTGTACCTCGGGCTGACCGTCGGCTGCGCGCAATGCCACAATCACAAGTACGACCCGATCTCGCAGCGCGATTACTACCAACTCTTCGCGTTCTACAACACCACGGCGTTCAACGCCGGCAACCCGGCGTTGAACGCCGTGGACGTCCCCACCGCCGAACAGATCCGCGGCGGCGAACCGCAACGCAAACAGCAGATTCGGGACGAGATCGCGAAGTTGGAGTCGGAACTCAAAGCTCAGACGGACGCCATCCAAGCGGCGCAGGACGCCTGGGAGCTGACGCTGACGATGGACGACAAAAAAGCCTTGCCGTTCAACGTCAAGAACGCCGTCGATCTGCCGCTGCGCGACCGGTCGGACATCCACAAGCGCGATCTCGCAGCATTTTTCCGGGGGACGAAGACCGCGAGAGAGCAGTTTCCGCTGCTCGATCAGATCGCGGGGCTGAAACAGTCCGAGCCGCAGTTCCCAACGACGATGGTCGTCGAAGAGAACGCCGAGCCGCGGGAGTCGTACCTCATGCTCCGCGGCGATTTCCTGCGGCGCGGGGCGACGGTGACGGCGAACGTGCCCGCCGTGTTGCCGCCGTTGCCGGCGAATGAAGCGAATCGGACGCGGCTCGATCTGGCGAAGTGGCTGGTGTCGCCCGATCAACCGCTCACGCCGCGGGTGTACGTGAACCGCGTCTGGCAGCGCTACTTCGGCCGCGGTCTGGTGGAGACGGAGAACGACTTCGGCACGCAGGGGGACCGCCCCACGCATCCGGAGTTGCTGGACGGGCTCGCCGCGGAGTTCGTCCGCACTGGCTGGGACGTGAAGCGGCTGCATCGGCTGATCGTGACGTCGGCGGTCTATCGGCAATCGTCGGACCAACGCCCGGATGTCGTCGAGTTGGACCCGGTCAACAAGCTGCTCGCCCGACAGAATCGGCTGCGGCTCGATGCGGAATTCATCCGCGACGCGGCGTTGTCGGCGAGCGGCCTGCTCACCACGGAGTTCGGCGGCCCGCCGGTCACGCCGCCGCAACCCGACGGCGTGTTCGAGTTCACGCAGGATAAAAAGCCGTGGACGACGGCCACCGACCGGCAACGCTACCGCCGGGGTCTATACACCCTGTTGTTGCGGAGCAGTTTATATCCGTCGATGTCCGTGTTCGACTTCCCCGACCCGAACGTGGCCTGCACTCGCCGCACCCGCAGCAACACGCCGCTGCAATCGCTGACGCTGGCCAACGACCAGACGTTCGTTGAATTCGCCCGCGGCCTCGCCGACCGCATCCTGCAGATCGAGGGGGATGACAGCACCCGGCTGCGGGCCGCCGTCAAGTTCTGCCTGTCGCGCGAACCGGCGTCGTTGGAACTGTCACGGCTGTCGGCGTTCCTGCACGAGCAACGCACGGCGTTCACCCGCAATGCCGATGCGGCGAAGGAACTGGCGACGGAAACTGCTGTGAATCCCGCTGAAACCGCAGCGTGGGTGGCGGTGTCGCGGGTATTATTGAATCTGGATGAGTTCATCACGCGGGAGTGATAGAAGCCATGAGTACATCGTCGCCATTGATGGCCGAACCAGTCCTCAAGCACGCGAACTATGACCGAGAACTCACCGACCGCGAGTTACGGTTGGTGGCAGTTTGGCGCGATCCCAAGCATCGGCGGGCCGAACTTGCCAGCCTCATCTGGCGTCGCGACATGTCCCTTTATGTCGCAATGTTGTCCAGTTTGTTGTTGGTCGGGGCTACGATTGTCGGTCTTGTGAGCGTGGTTCAGTGGCTGACGGGCCATCCGGCTTGGTTACCATTTTGGGAGTCTTCCGTCTTTTTTGCAGGGATGTTCATTTACTATTATGCAAGCTCTGCTTGGGCGACCTTGGCCATGCTTCAACGGCAGGTCACAGCGATCAAGTACATTGGTCAACTCGAGGGGCAGATCCTGGGCTAGGAATCATCGCATGCAGACTGATCGGACAGATCTCGAACATGCCTTGACCCGCCGCCACTTCCTCCGCGATTGTCGCGTGGGGTTGGGGGCGATGGCGTTGTCGTCGATGATCGCTCAGGATGGAAGCGCGACACCTCAAGCGTTGCAGCCGACGGGGTTCGTCGAGGGGAGCCGCGGGGTGCATCATGCGCCCAAGGCGAAGTCGGTCATCTTCCTGTTCATGGCGGGGGGACCGAGTCAGTTGGATCTGTTCGATCCGAAGCCGCAGTTGCAGGAACTCGACGGGCAGGTGATTCCCGAATCGTTCGTGGCGGGGAAGCGGTTCGCGTTCATCAAGCAGGATGCGAAGCTGCTGGGCACGAAGCGGCAGTTCGCGAAGCACGGGGAATCGGGGGCCGACGTCAGCGAGTTGCTGCCGTACTTCAGCCAGGTCGTCGATGACGTGTGCGTCGTCAAGTCGATGGTCACCGACGTGTTCAACCACGGGCCGGCGAAGCTGTTCGTGAACACCGGGTCGCCGCAGTTCATGGGGCGGCCGAGCATGGGGGCGTGGGTGACGTACGGCCTGGGGAGCGAGTCGCAGAACCTGCCGGGGTTCGTGGTGCTGCAATCGGGGCCGCGCGGGCCGCGGGGCGGTTCGCCGCTGTGGGCGAGCGGGTTCCTGCCGACGAGTTACCAGGGGGTGCCGTTGCGGTCGGGGAAGGAGCCGATTCTGAACCTGTCGAATCCGGCGGGAGTCGACGCCGACCGGCAACGCGACTTCACGGCGGCCGTCAACGACCTCAACCGTTACCGCCTCGAAGAGACCGGCGACCCGGAGATCGCGACCCGCATCGCGCAGTACGAGATGGCGTACCGGATGCAGTCCAGCGCTCCCGAACTGATGGACCTGTCCGGCGAGACCGAGGCCACGCTCAACCTCTACGGTGCCACGCCGGGGCAACCGTCGTTCGCGAACAACTGTCTGCTCGCCCGCCGGCTCGTCGAACGCGGCGTGCGGTTCGTGCAGCTCTATCACACCGATTGGGACCACCACGGCAACCCAGGCACGGAGCTCGGCAAGTCCCTCGAAGACCGCTGCAAGGAGGTCGATCAGGCGTCGGCCGCTTTGGTTCGCGATCTCAAGCAGCGCGGACTGTTGGACGAAACCATCGTCGTGTGGGGAGGCGAGTTCGGCCGCACGCCGCAAGGCGAGCCGCGCGACCTGATGGGCCGCGATCATCACATCGAGGCCTACACGATGTGGCTCGCCGGCGGCGGCTTCAAAGCCGGCGCGACCATCGGCGAGACGGACGACATCGGCTACACGGTTGTCAAAGATCGCGTCCACGTCCACGACTTGCAGGCGACATTATTGCATCAGCTCGGCATCGACCATCTGCGGCTGGTCTACAAGTTCCAGGGTCGGAAGTACCGGCTGACCGACGTGCATGGGGAGGTCGCGGGGAAGTTGCTGTCGTGAGGGTCATCTTTTGTAGGGTGTAGTCGAGGCTTTGCGAGGCTCACCCCGACGTGACACAACGGGGTGAGCCTCGCAAAGCCTCGACTGCACCCTACGAGAATCACCCAAAGAACTTCGCGTACTCCTCCTTCACCGCCTTCACGCCGGCGACCACGAGCTTCACGTCGTTCGTGGGCGACAGCAGCCGGCAGCCGTTGTCGACCATCATTTGGGTGTGCTGCGGGTTCCAGACGACCGCGGCGAGGTGCTTGCCCTGGTTGCGGCACGCCTTGCCGATCCGTTCGACGGCCTTCACGCACTTCTCGTGCATGAACTGCCCGGTGACGCCGAGGCTCTGGCTGAGGTCAGCCGGGCCGATGAACAGCGCGTCGACGCCGTCGATGGCGGCGATCGCCTCGCACTCTTCGACGGCTTGCAGCGTCTCGATCTGGATCAGCACGAACGTCTCGGCGTTGGCCTTGGCGGTGAACTCGGCGGCGGGCATCATCGTGAATCGCGCATCGATGCCGCCGGTATTGAGGCCGCGGTAGCCGCGCGGGGCGAACTTGGACCACTTGACGAATTCTTCGGCCTGTTTCGCCGAGAAGATCTGGGCCGCCATCACGCCGCCGGAACCCGCTTCGAGGCACCGCGTGACGGTCGCGTAATCGGTGGGGGCGACGCGGCAGAACGTATCCATGCCGTGCGCGCGGCAGGCCAGCGTGGCGCATTCGAGCTCCTGCGTCGTGAGGCCGACGTGCTCCATGTCGAGCCACACGCCGTGAAACCCGCCGGCCATGCCGACGATCTGCAGGAGGTTGTGGTGATAGACGCGCCCGGCGGCGAACGTCATCGCCGTTTCCCCGTCGTTCAACCGTTGTTTCAAGGTCCGCATGATCGTTCGATCCTGAAGAAAATGAAGCGGGAAAGATTCTCTCAGCACCCGCGGGGATGGCATCCGCCGGGCATCGCGCGACGAGGGCGTTGAGCATAGCAACCTCGTCTCGATTCGGCACGCGGAGCCGGTCGCGCGGGATTGTGAAGCCGCGTTCGCAGACTTCGCCATCGTCCTTGATTTCAAGCGCGGGTGACGGGATAGTGACGGTCGGTTCCCTGCCGGGCCTGCCCGTTTTTTTGTCCCACTTGTGATCGACCAGAGAGACCGATGGCGAAGAAGAAGGCGAGCGGCGGACTGGAGGGGGCCCGCGTCCGCGTGAGAGAGGGTGTGACTTCGCCGGAATTCCCGGAAGTGTCGCTGGCCGGTTGGTCCGGCACGGTCGTGGAAACGACGGGGAAGCCGCCCGCGGTGAAGGTCGTTCTCGAATGGGACGGCGACACGCTGGCGAACATGCCGGCGGATTACGTGACGCGCTGCGAAGTCCAGCAGCTCTATTATCAGATGGCGTGTCTGACCGAAGCGGATGTCGAACCAGTCCCGTGACCCGGTGGAGGCGGCCATGCGTCTCGCAGCGACTCGCACGTTCTCCCGCGCCCATCTCGCGACGTGGCTCGTCCTGTGGGGCCTGTTCACGATGTTGACGCTGTTGGCGACATCGAACGGCCTCACCGACAAACGTTACGTGTTGCCGGCGACTTTGGCGACTGTGCTGGGGCCGATGACGGGTGCGATCAGCCGCGGCGGTCAGGGGTGCTGTCTGCAAGCCTCGTTGGGACTGCTGCCCTACGCCGCCGCATGTGCAATCGTCGGCACGGCAGTGCAGTTCGTTCCCGCGCCGAAACACGTCGGGGCCGAAGTGGCGCGACTGACGCTGTGGTCGCTCGGCTGGTTCGTGTGGTTCGCCAGCGGCATCGTGTCGCTGGGACACGCGCTGGGTTAGCGGCGACGGGTCTCGGTGGCTGCGACGTGAAAGACCGCGAAACCGCAAGCGTGCGCCCAACCCACGCTTGCGGTTTCGCGGTCTTGTTTCTTGCTCGCTGTGTCGACTCAACCGTTCTTGCGTTTCGGCAGCGCCACGGCGTACAGCATCGTCACCGAGCCGATCGACATCAGCGTGAACGCCGCCCAGTCGGCGGGGTCGATGACCGGCCGGGCTTCGTCGGCGATCTGCTCTTTGGCGAGCATCGCCCGGATGCCCTGTTCCTCGCGGTCGGCCGGCGCGTTGAACAGTACGACCTTGTCGATGACGAGGAGGCTGGCCCCCCACATCGCGATGAACAGACCGGTGGCGAAAGCGGACGCCCGCAGCATCAACCCGTCCTCGGAAATGGAGCGCGACCGGCCGAAACCGCCGATCTGGTCTCTCGTGGTATCGGTAACGAGCGCCGGCAACTTGACCGCAATCGGGCGAGCCGGGAACGTCAGTGACCGGAGTCTTCGAGCTGCTGAAAAGTTCCGGTCGCTGACGCTCCCGGCTCGCCTGGGAAAATGCATCGATTGCTTTCCGTGCCGTCCGCAGAACCTTACAGTACGTCGTAGTCCGCAAAGTCAGCGCTCTGAAAGGTTCATCGACGTGGATGCGAAGATCGTCTTGTTGCCGGGGGACGGCATCGGTCCCGAAGTGACGGCGGAAGCCGTGCGGGTGCTCCACGCCGTCGCCCAGCGGTTCGGGCACCAGTTCACGACGTCTAGCCATCTCATCGGCGGCTGCGCGATCGACGCCCACGGCACCGCCTTGCCGGACGACACGCTCGCCGCGGCGAAGGCTTCGCACGCGATTCTGCTCGGCGCGGTCGGCGGACCGAAGTGGGACAGCCCGACGGCGAAGGTTCGGCCGGAGCAGGGGCTGCTCAAGATCCGCAAGGAACTGGGGCTGTTCGCCAATCTGCGGCCGATCTCCGTCGTGCCGGGACTCGTCGAATTGTCGCCGCTCAAGCCGGAGATCGTGTCCGGCGTGGACATCCTCTTCTTCCGCGAGCTGACCGGCGGGCTGTACTTCGGCGAATCGGGCACGCGGCCGGCGAAGGACGGCTCCGGCGAAGAGTCGTTCAGCACCATGATCTACAGCACCGGCGAAATCGAGCGGATCGTCCGCCTCGCCGCTCAGGCCGCCCGCGGTCGCCGCAAGAAAGTCACCTCGGTCGACAAGGCGAACGTCCTCGAAGTCTCCCGGCTGTGGCGCAGGGTCTTTGAGCGGGTGATGAAGGAGGAATTCCCGGATGTCCAGTCCGAAAACATCCTGGTCGACGCCGCGGCGATGTATCTGATTTCGCGGCCGACGAGTTTCGACGTCGTCGTCACCGAGAACATGTTCGGCGACATCCTGACCGACGAAGGTTCGATGCTCCCCGGCTCGATGGGGCTGTTGCCGTCCGCGTCGCTGGGGTCGTCCGGGCCGGGCCTCTACGAACCGATCCACGGCTCTGCCCCGGACATCGCGGGGCAGGGGATCGCCAACCCGCTGGCGACGATCCTCGCCAGCGCGATGCTGCTGCGGCACTCGCTGAAGCTGGAGCAGGAGGCGGCCGCCGTCGAAGCCGCCGTGCATCGCGTCTTGAAGCAGGGTCACCGCACCAAAGACCTCGCCGCCAAAGACGCCCCGTGGGTGAAGACGACCGCGATGGGGGACTTGGTCATCGCCGCGTTGGGGAAATAACGCGAATCGCTGGTCGAATCGAGCCCCGACCGTCAGGGAGGGGTTTCCCCCCGCATCGAGAGCCCGCTTCCTAACGGGCGCGGCTCCTCCAGACCGTGCATCGTGGACGGCGACGGGTTCCGCCTCGAACATCCACGCGCGAACCGGCGCGGTCGCCATCCAGACAACGACGCCCCACAGCAGCAGCGAGCACGTCGCCCGCAACTGTCGCCGCCGAAGCCGACTGCGCAATCGCCGCACGTCCGCTACGACCCGCCGCGACCACGCCCGGGCCGGCAACCCGGCCGCGAGCCGCAGCTTCGTCCAGCTTCCGCAGAACCGGGCCACCGTCCCCGGCGCGACGCCGGTCTCGCGACAAAATTGGACCAGCGTGACCTGCTGTCCCACCCGGAAGGCCAGTTCGCGCAGCTCAGCGACCAGATACTCCGCGACCGTCATGATTGGATTCCCGCACCAGGCGTCCCCGACCCGAAGCCGCGACGTTCGACCGCGGAGACCTTCGAGTCTCTCACCCTACAGGGAAACGTTGCGCGGATTTTTCGGGCGAGCCGGGAGCGTGAGTTTTTGGGAGCACCCGATGACACGCCCGACACGGCCGTGGCACACCAGCCAGCGCGGCGGTATTCTGTCTTCGTGCAACAGGGCTGTATCAGCCGTGCGGGCGCTTCGCAGGACGATCAGTTCACCCGACCGGGACACCCGGCCTGTTACAATTCCGGCACAGGAGTCGATGACATGAATCGAATGGTCGTGAAATCAACCGTCGGGAGCGATGGGGTGTTGCACTTGGATTTGCCGATGGGGCCGGATGAGGCCAATGCCGAGGTTCAGGTGACCGTCGAACCGGTCGCCAATCAACCGATGACGCCGAAGGAATGGCGGGCTTGGGTGCAATCGTTGGCGGGCAGCGTCACCGATCCGACGTTTGAACGTCCGCCCCAAGGAGAATACGAAGCGCGGGAACCGCTGCCGTGACGTATCTCCTCGATACCAATGCCTGCATCGGCTGGTTGCGAGGAAGTCAGCCGAATCTCATCGCGCGGATTCAGCAGGAAACTTCGACGGAGATCGTCATCTGCTCGATTGTCGTCGGCGAATTGTGCTTTGGAGTCGAGCGATCGTCACCGGCTCATCAAACCAACACCCGCCTGCGGGTCGGACAACTGCGACGGCAATTTGTGTCACTCCCCTTCGATGATGCGGCTGCCGAAGCGTATGGAAGAATTCGAGCGGCTCTTGCCAGTCAAGGCACTCCCATTGGCCCCAATGATCTGCTGATTGCAGCCATTGCCTTGGTGAAACGTTTAGTCCTTGTCACGCACAACACAGCCGAATTCAGCCGAATTCCAGGTTTGATGACGGAAGACTGGCAGTAGCCATTCTCACGAAACAACGCGGGTGGCCCCGGTTGTTGATCGACCGGGGCACCCGGCACACACTTCAGGATGGCGGTATTGACTGTTCACTCCATTTATGGGTGAGGTGAGGCATAAACGTCTACTTCACTTGATCTTGCGGATTTCAAAATTGCCATCGATAATCTTGGTGATTGTGATCTCAATTCCACGATCAGTCATCGTGAAATCACTTCCTTGATAAACGCTCTTGGGATCGTAGGAGAACTGAAAATAGACACTGTATTTTCCGGCGGGCACATGTGTTGTCTTCGCATTGTTACCGTGGATGATAAAATCTTCCGCGCAACTGGACCCCCTTAAGCCGACTCGAACGGCAAAATCGTTAGGATTATTGATGTGGACTGGCAGCACTCGCGTCTTGCCTGAGATATCGAGAATGGCTGTAATCCCCTGAGGCCAGCCATCTGGCAGCGTCATTAGCTTAACAGCCCGTTGAAGTATTCCACAGGGCGGCTGGGGTTGGCGGTCGAGCGGGCTTGACTCGTCGGCTATGATCGGTCGGTGTTCGGGAGCGTGTCGGTCAGGGAGGGTC
>Ga0163151_10008166_pt1 | contig 11927 bp, 13 predicted proteins | sample OliLakLV19MP5IB2_FD_145596 | JGI IMG/M metagenome (GOLD analysis project Ga0163151, IMG submission 145596) | Freshwater microbial mat bacterial communities from Lake Vanda, McMurdo Dry Valleys, Antarctica - Oligotrophic Lake LV.19.MP5.IB-2 | ecosystem: Environmental > Aquatic > Freshwater >...
CGGGTTTTGTTGTGCCCATTGATGACTGAAAACGTGCAAGTATGTCAGTAACATCGAGACCTAAATATTTTGCATATGACTGAATGAATCCGCGAATAAATGGTTTTGCGGGAAGTTTACTAAGATCTCCATCTTCAATAGCTTGTAATATCTTGAAACCAATTTTTGTTGCTACTGAAACTTCTTCAAGAGAAATTTTAAGTGACTCGCGTTTGTCTTTAAGAAGTTGTCCTATGTCTTTCATGTAATCTTCCTATTGAATAATTTTAAGCATTGATTTTGCCTTACCTGAATATTCACTATCTGGGTAAAGCTTAACCACTTCTTCTAAACGAGCCTTAGCTTTTTCTCTTTGCCCTAATTTATAATAACAAAGTCCTGTGTAGTAATGGGCTTCGTCGTAATTATTGTTGCAGAGTTTAAGTGCATTTTCAAACGCGTCGGCAGCAGCTTCATATTTTTGAAGCTGAAAGAGCGCTTGTCCATAATAATTATGCCCTGGGCAAAATCGATTGTTAGCTTCCATGGCTTTTTTGAAGCTTTGTAGTGCATGGTTTGTGTCGTTTTTTTTCAGATGCGCTAGCCCCAAATTAACATAGGCTTTTTCTGGCGTTGGGTAAGTGAGATCTTTTGTAACTGTGTTTAACTCAAGAATTGCGGCATCATAGCGTGTGAGTTCAATATAAACACGTCCAAGATTATTTCTCGCATCACTGTACTTGGGGTTAAGTTGTAAGGCTTTGTTCATGTGTGTGAGCGCTAACTCGTATTCTTTGCGTACAAAATAAGCCAAGCCCAAATTGTTTTGAATAACCGGATCTTCAGGGTCAAGTTTCTCTGCTTCGAGTAGTACTTTAAGTGCTTGGGGGTAGTGGCCCTTCATCAAATGGCTGGTTCCAATTTTTAAATGCAACTGAGCTTGTTCTTTACGAAGTGAACTAGAGGAACAGCTGATCAATCCCATGAAGAGAAGTGCGAGAAGAAGCTTTTTAATCATCATTAATTGCTAGCAAACGGACTCAATAAAAACAAGTGAATTTCAATACTTGAATTATTTTTGAAGCACCGCTGTAGCGACTAATTCCACATGAAAAGTCTGAGGGAACATATCAAAGGGTTGAATGCTGATGAGTTTGTAGGGGGCAGTTTGCTTAAGGCGAGCCCAATCACGAGCAAAAGTGGTGGGGTTACAACTCACATACACAATTTTTGGTGCCGCTAATTTTGCCAAAGATGTCCATATGCGTTCATCGGCTCCGACGCGGGGCGGGTCTATGAGAATCACTTCGAATTTTCGATTTTGAGAGGCTAATTTCGTCACTCCTAAAGTGCAATCTTCTGGAGAAAAAAATGCGCTTTGGCTTGCTGTTTCGCGAGCTGCTTGAATGGCTGACCGATTGTTATCGATTCCGTGAATGCGCCATCCTTTTTTGTTTAAGGGTAGGGAGAAATTGCCATTTCCACAGTAAAGATCCAAGAGATTGCCCGCGAAGCTATTATCGGTGGCGATTTGACCAGGTGTTCCTAAAAGATCGGCAACATATTTGAGCATTTGTTCATTTTGCTGAGTGTTTACTTGAGAAAACCCCGATTCTTCGCCATGTGCATGATTGAGTGAGCGAATGACTGCATTTTTCTGAGATAAAAATACTTCAATCTTGTCTGTTTTTTCTGATGGAGTATTGATGCGTTCATTTTTAATTTTTGCCAATTCTTCGTTAAGTTTTTCATCGATGATAAGGCATTTTTCAAATTCGATTATATTGTGAGATTTTTTTTGATAAAACCCCACGGTTTTTCCCTCGGCACGAAATTGTGCGCGGTTTCGGTAATGAAATTCTTGAGGTGAGGGGATAATCGGTAAAATTTCAATATCGCTTTCGTGAGCAATGCGATTGAGCGCATGTTCAACGATGAGTTGTTTTTGTTTTAATTGTTCTTGATAGGTCACATGCTGCCATTGACAGCCCCCGCATTTCATAAAAACGGGGCATGGGGGATTTACTCGAGAACTCGATGGCGCCTCGATAGATATTAGTTCTGCTTCAGCGTAGCTTTTTTTGTGATTGAGTATACGCACGCGCGCGACATCGCCGGGTGCCGTGTAGGGTGTGAAAATAACAAAATTATTATAGCGGCCCACACCGCTTCCTCCGTATGAGAGAGAAGCGATGGGCACTGTGATTTCTGAATTTTTATCGAGCGTTGACAAGTTCGTTTGGTTCAAAGAAAAAAGCAATTTCGCGCTTAGCGCTTGCGAGACTATCAGAGCCATGAACGGTATTCTCACCCATGCTATCACCTAGATCACGTCGAATGGTGCCGGGATCAGCTTTTTTAGGATCAGTTGCGCCCATGATTTTGCGATTTTTTTCAACGGCGTTTTCACCTTGAAGAACCATTAATAGAACCGGGCCAGAAGTCATAAATTGTACAAGTTCACCAAAGAAGGGGCGTTCTTTATGTTCTGCGTAGAAACCCTCTGCTTTTGCGCGATCAAGGTGTGCTAGTTTTGCCGCAGCAATTGTTAGACCGCTTGATTCGAAACGATCAATGACTTTGCCAATAACGTTTTTTTTCACACCATTGGGCTTAATAATACTGAAAGTTTGTTCCATTTTATAACTCCTTAAAAGCTGACCACTGGGGCCAGACACTTGCGATAATGATTTTGAATCACTTTCTCCCATAGAAGGTGGCTTTTGGGCAAGAATTTCTGTCATAGACACCCCAAATCCACTCTATTAATAATAAGAAATGCTCTTTAATTCATATGTCTTCATTTTTGTATTTTTGCCCATCACTTTGCTTGGGTATTACCTGATTAAAAACCCAAGGGCGCAGCTATTTTTTCTATTCCTATCGAGTGTTGTCTTTTATGCCTATTGGAGTACTAAGTACGTTTTTTTGCTTTTATTCACAGTAATTCTTGATTTTTATTTAGCGAAGAAAATTTTTAATACAAAAGAATTAAAAATCAAAAAAAGACTTTTAATAGTTTCACTTGTAACTAATTTTTCAGTACTTGGGTTTTTTAAATATTATAATTTTTTTGCTGGAACACTTAATGAAGTACTAGATGTGTTAACGGGCGCAAGCACGGTACTTCCAACGTTGGCGCTTGTATTGCCCATTGGAATTTCTTTTTATACATTTCAGTCACTTTCATATGTTATCGATGTTTATCGAGGAACCTCCACAGCACATGCAAGGTTACTTTCATTTGCAAGTTATGTGACTTTATTCCCTCATCAAATTTCTGGGCCCCTTGTAAGGCACAATCAAATTGTTCCGCAGCTTGAAGATAGTAAAACTTATAATTTCACTGCTGATAATTTTTGGAGAGGTTGCGCATTTTTTATTCTCGGCTTGTCTAAAAAAATTCTTATCGCAGATCTTTTGGCTCTCATTGTTTCACCACTTGTAACTAATATGTCATCGGCTTCAAACACGGAGGCCGTTTTGGCTATGCTTGGTTACACAATGCAACTTTACTTTGATTTCAGTGGTTATTCAGACATGGCCGTGGGTTTGGGTTTGATGATGAATATTCAGTTTCCTCAAAATTTTAATTCACCATATAAAGCACGTTCGATAACTGAATTCTGGCAAAGATGGCATATTACTTTGTCTTCATGGTTAAAAGATTATCTCTACGTCTCGTTGGGTGGTAATCGCTTTGGGAAATTACTGACGTATAGAAATCTTTTAATCACCATGGCAATTGGTGGAATGTGGCATGGTGCAAATTGGACATTTTTTGCCTGGGGTCTTTTTCACGGAATTATATTGTGCACAGAAAGATTTTTTAAAGATCGAAACTGGAATCTTTTAAATAACAACACAGTAAAATGGATGTTTACTTTTTTGCTCGTGAATTTAGGTTGGATATTCTTTCGTGCCCCTGATTTTTCAACGGCATTTTTATGGTTACAAAAAGTATTTTTGCTTAATGGCGATCTCACTTGGGATGTTTTATCTCTCCCCGAAAGACATAAAGATCGATTTTTTATCGCCTTAGCATTGTCTGTGTTGTTGGCATTTTTTAGTAAAAATACGTGGGAGATAAATCTTAAACCCTCGCGAGTTACTGCTTTGGTATTGGGATTATTATTTGCTGTTTGTTTGATGTATATGGGCGATGAATCGCCGTTTCTTTACTTTCAGTTTTGAGGATTAAAATGAATCCAAAAACAGCACTTTTTATATCAGCGTCTGTGACATTAGTAATTTTATTGGTCATTGCTGTGTTTAACTACCGTGTTGATCCGATGTGCTATTACAATTGTGAAAAACTCGATTTAACAAAACGTACGCGTAATCATTTTTATCAGATTGGCCAAAAAGTATTAGCACACCCTGATGCTGAAATTGCAATTTTAGGATCATCTAGAGGGCAAACCACTCCACTTAAATGGATTGAGAAGCGTGAAAAATTAAAAGTTATTAACCTCTCAATGGGCGCTTCAGAATTGTCTGCTAAAATTGCTTTTCTCAATATTGCTTTAGAAAAACTAAAACTTAAAAAAGTGATTTGGTATGCTGATTATTTTGAACTCATAACAGATGTCGCTGATGCAAAAATTAAAAACACGCCCGCACTACGTGCGTATCTTGAAGAAGGTTTTGGCGAATCAAATTTGTCTGCTAAATTTAGTCAATATTTGGGGCTCATTGATCATAATACGCTTGAGGCATCTTTTTACGCACTTAATAATTCTGATCAGTACGAACTAGATCGAGGAAGTGGCTGGCACCTTGATGATGAACTTTGTGATAGTGATGAATACATAGGTGAAAAAACACCCCATGAACTTCAAAAAGAAACAGGAATCACATACGATACATATTCTCGGAATGTTTTAAAAAAACAACAATCACCTCAAGCGTGGTCAGCTTTTGTTAAAAAATTAAATGCCTTAAGTGAAATGGGTATTGAGGTGTTAGTCTTAATTCCGCCTTATTATCCACAATTCACAATCAGACTGACAAAAGATTTCCCAGAAGTTATAGAACGCCATGGCCAATGGATTGAAAAACTTAAAGCTCTTAAAATTTCAAATGTAAAAGTTTTAGATTTTTTCTCTGGTATTCCAAATGATGATAAATCAGTTAGGTATTGGAACGACGGAGTTCACTTCACCTGCAAAGGTGCCATTGAAATGCTTAAATCAGGAATTTAATGTGAGTATTTCAGAATCCATTGATGCTTTAGAAATAGCAAAGCGTCTAGGGTGACCTTCTTCATCATCTAAGAAGCGTACTTCTTTAACCGCTTTAAAAATATTTTTTACTGAACCTTTAACCTTAATAAATAAAACGCCCGAAGGTATTTTTGAAGTGTCGTTTTCATCAGGAACAAAATTGTATGATAAAACTTCAAGATTAAAAACTTGAGTTTTCCAGAGATCATTATTGGTTTTAATTTCAAAAAAATGTTCACGAAAATCTTTGGCATCATGAAGGCCATGAAGACATGGAACTTCAAGAATAACTGTGAGCTCAACATTTTTCTTGGGATTTTTATCAATGGTGCGACGCAAGTTTTCGCTAATGCTTGCGGTCCAATCAAATATGTTTAAGTTCGTCATATCCACGCCCACCTTAGAGTTTACGCCTGCTTTATAGCACGCCCGCAGCGACCTTGAACCACTTTAATTGCATAATTAGTACCAGCTGAAAAGCCGTCCTGAGAGCAATGTGACAAGAAAATACATGAGAATTATTAAGGGGTTGTAAGTACGCTTGGGGGCAGGTCTAGGTTAAGCCTGGCCACGATTTAGACAACTATGACCTACTTGAGGTCACTCTTTATAAAGTCAGAATAAAGTCAGAAATCATCGCCCTATGGAGTTAGGCATCTAATAGAAGCCTAACTCCATAGGTGTAATCTTGTGGTACTCGTTTTCACTTTGTATTTCGATTCAAATAGAAGTCAGAAACTATTACTTTCGGTAGCAACATATTACCCAGCCCAATCTAACTTGAGCTTCTTCTTTTTTTGCACACAATCCAAAAGATACATATCGATAAGTTTTTGATAAGGAATTGCTGTTTCTTCGCTCATCTTTTTGAAATAATCAATAACCGTAGGACTCAAATTAATGCCAACACCAATCTTCTTGCCTTTAAGAGGATTAGCTGCTTCTTTCATTTTTGAAAAATTATATTCCTTCTTCATAATATAGCCTCTCTTTTTTTGTTGCTCTACGAGCGGACACAATTCTCACGATCTCAGTGGCGTTACAATAAACATGGATTACAACAAGTAATCTGTTCTCAGCCCCATAACCAATAACGATATATCTATCTTCATGGTCTGAGTGGTCTTTATCTAAAAAGAAGCGGTGATAAGGATCACCGAATACATGGGTCGCCTCTTCAAACCAAACTCCACGTTTCCGGCGATTTGATTTATTCTTCTTTTCATCCCATTCAAATCTTACTAACGTAACCACTCCTTGATATCTATACAATATATAGATTTGTTCTATATGTAAGGGTGATTTTCGTCACCTCGACGAGAAGTTACACATTCGTAGATCCATTTGGTTTCGAATCAAATATCGATCAGAAATTATTTAGATAACTGATTTTAAAGTAGAGCCGAGTTCAGCGGGGCTGCGGGCGATTTTACAGCCGGCACTTTGAAGAGCTGCGAATTTTTCTTCAGCTGTTCCTTTGCCGCCACTAATAATTGCTCCTGCGTGACCCATGCGTTTGCCGGCGGGTGCGGTTGAACCTGCAATGAAGCAAACAACGGGTTTTTTCATGTTTGATTTAATCCATTGAGCGGCTTCTTCTTCAGCTGAACCGCCGATTTCACCAATCATGATTACGGCATCTGTTCCTGGGTCAGCGGCAAATTGTTCAAGGACATCAATAAAATTTGTGCCGTTCACGGGGTCTCCACCGATGCCAACGCATGTGCTTTGGCCAATACCAAGTTTAGTAAGTTGACCCACGGCTTCGTAGGTCAAAGTACCTGAGCGTGAAAGGACGCCAATGCGACCTGCCAAATGAATGTGCCCGGGCATAATTCCGATTTTGCATTCTCCTGGAGTAATAACTCCGGGGCAGTTGGGGCCAACAAGGCGCGTTTTTCTGCCTTGCATGAAGCGCTTTACTTTAATCATGTCATTAACGGGTATGCCTTCAGTAATGCACACGACGAGTTCTAATTTTGCGTCAACAGCTTCCATAATCGCGTCAGCTGCAAATGGTGGTGGAACATAAATCACACTAGCGTTTGCGCCTGTTTTTAAAACAGCGTCACCAACAGTATCAAACACTGGCAAGCCTTCATGTGTGGTGCCACCCTTACCTGGAGTTACGCCCCCAACCATTTTTGTTCCGTATTCAATTGCTTGTTTTGTGTGAAACGTTCCTTGGCTACCTGTGAGGCCTTGGCATATTACTTTTGTATTTTTATTTATAAAGATACTCATGACTTGCCTCCACTGGCTTTTGCGGCAGCAACAACTTTTTTTGCTGCATCACCCATTCCATCTGCAGATTCGATTTTGAGGCCTGAGTTTTTTAAAATTTCTTTGCCCTTTTCGGCATTGGTACCCTCAAGTCGAACTACCAGCGGAACTTTAAGACCAACTTCTTTTGCTGCGGCGATAACCCCATCAGCAATGATGTCGCATTTCATGATTCCACCAAAGATATTAACTAAAATCGCTTTTACGTTTGGATCAGACAGAATAATTTTAAAAGCAGCTGTAACTTTTGTTTTATCTGCACCGCCACCGACGTCGAGAAAATTTGCAGGTTCGCCACCAGCAAGTTTAATAATATCCATGGTAGCCATCGCAAGGCCTGCGCCATTTACTAAGCAACCAATGTTGCCGTCGAGACTGATATAGCTTAATCCAAACTTGCTTGCTTCAATCTCATTTGGGTTTTCTTCGGTGAGATCACGAAGCTCTAAAATGTCGGGGTGTCGAAATAATGCGTTGTCATCGAAATTAAGTTTGGCATCGAGAGCCATAATGTCTTTGTCTTCAGTTTCAATTAACGGATTTATTTCAGCGATTGAACAGTCAAACTTCACAAATGCTTCGTAAAGAGCTGAGAAAAATTTCACAGCCTTATTGATGGCCTCAGGGTGTATTCCAATTTGAAATGCTAATTTTCGAGCTTGATACGCCCCTAAACCAACTGTGGGATCAATAATTTCTTTAAAAATCTTATCGGGATGCTCTTCAGCAACTTTTTCGATTTCAACGCCACCTTCAGAAGAGGCCATCATAACTATTCTTGAAGACACACGATCAACAACGCAGCCAACGTAATATTCTTTTTTAATTTTACAGCCTTCTTCTACAAGAACTTTTAAAACTTTTTTACCTTCAGGGCCAGTTTGATGAGTAATGAGTTGCATTCCTAAGAGTTGAGCCGCAGCAGCTTCAACTTCAGCAATTGATTTCACAACTTTTACGCCGCCGCCTTTGCCTCGACCCCCAGCATGAATTTGAGCTTTGACGACCCAAACATTTCCACCGATTGCTTTTGCATTTGCGATGGCTTCGTCTACTGTAAAAGCCACTTTGCCTTGAGGGGTTTTAACACCCATGCGCGAAAGAAGTACTTTTGCTTGATACTCATGAATATTCATTGGGTTCCTTTGTTGCTGCTTTAAAGTCTCAACATGAATGTTTGAATTATAATTTCAAAGCCGTAACGAGTTCTTGAACTGCAGCGATACTCTTGTTGAGTCCTGCACGTTCTTCATCGTTAAGTTTTACTTCAATTACTTTTTCCATACCCTCAGCGCCTAGTTTTGCTAATACGCCAATAAATAAACCATTTACACCGTACTCACCTTCAAGATGAACAGCGCATGGTAATATTCTTTTTTGATCCTTGATAATACTTTCAGCCATTTGAACTGCACTTGCAGAGGGTGCGTAGTAAGCACTTCCTGTTTTCAGTAAATTTACGATTTCTGCTCCGCCGTTACGTGTGCGAGTGAGAAGTGCATCGAGTTTTTCTTTAGAAAGCATTTCAGTAAGAGGAACTCCACCGACAGAACAGTGACGTGGCATCGGGACCATCGTATCGCCGTGTCCGCCAAGTACAAACGCTTGAACGTCTTTAACACTTACATTTAGTTCTTCAGCGATGAATGAACGAAACCGTGCTCCATCGAGAACCCCTGCCATACCGATAATGCGACTACGAGGAAAGCCTGAAACTTTTTTTGCTACAAAGGCCATCGCATCTAGTGGGTTTGATACAACGATGATTGTACAATTGGGAGAGTACTTTACGATTCCCTCAGTGCATTCTTTTACGATTTTTGAATTTGTGGCGAGAAGATCGTCGCGGCTCATTCCGGGCTTGCGAGGAATTCCGGCTGTTAAAATAACAACATCTGAATTTGCAGTGTCTTTATAATCACTAGTGCCAATCACTCGTGAGTCAAACTGCTCAACAGGTGAAGCTTCAAAAAGATCAAGTGCTTTGCCTTTTGCAACACCTTCGTTGATATCAATGAGTACAACGTCGCCTAATTCTTTTGCTGCTGCCCAATGTGCCGCGGTTGATCCGACGAATCCAGCTCCTACAACAGTGATTTTTGCTCTTTTATTTGCCATGTTTTGGCTCCCTTACATTTGTTTGATAATTTCAGATGCGAATTCAGAACACTTCAATAGTTTTGCTCCGGGCATAAGACGTTCGAGATCATACGTAACTGTCTTATTAGCTATGGCTCGGGTCAAACCTTTTTCAATTAAAACTGCAGCCTCACTCCAACCTAGGTATTGAAGCATCATCACAGCACTTAAAATAACTGAACCTGGGTTTACTTTATCAAGCCCTGCATATTTTGGTGCTGTTCCGTGAGTTGCTTCAAAAACTGCGTAACCATCTCCAATATTGCCGCCAGGAGCTATTCCTAAACCACCAACTTGTGCAGCCAGTGCGTCACTTAAGTAATCACCGTTTAGGTTTGACGTTACAATAATACTGTATTCATCGGGTCTCAACAAAGCTTGTTGAAACATATTATCTGCAATGCGGTCTTTAATAACAATTGCACCTGCGGGTGCTCGGCCTTGAAATTTTTCTGTGACTTCATTTTCAGTTACCGTGACGGCTCCGAATTCATCGTGGGCCACTTGATAACACCAGTCTTTAAAAGCTCCTTCGGTGTATTTCATTATATTGCCTTTATGAACCAAAGTAACGCTGGGGAGTTTATGTTCCATTGCGTACTTAAGGGCTTTACGCATTAACCGCTTAGAACCAAACTCACTCATGGGTTTGATTCCCACAGCTGAGAAATCTCGAATATCTTTTTTCATTTCGCGTATGAGTGCAATTAAACGATTTGCCTCTGGCGAACCTGCGGGCCATTCAATGCCTGCGTAAACGTCTTCAGTGTTTTCTCTAAAAATAGTCATATGAACTTTTTCAGGAGCAACTACTGGTGATGGAACACCTGGGTACCATTTAATGGGTCTTACACAAGCGTAGAGATCAAGATCTTTTCTCATAGCAACATTGAGTGAGCGCATTCCACCGCCAACGGGTGTTGAGAGCGGGCCTTTGATTGCTACAACGAATTCTTTAATGGCTTCTAATGTTTCAGCTGGAAAATAATTTCCGTTATAAATTTCTTTGGCCTTATCGCCGGCATAAACTTCACACCATTCGATTTTCTTTTTTCCGCTATAAGCTTTCTCGATAGCGGCATCGACGACTTTCACGGATGCCTTCCAGATATCGGGGCCCGTGCCATCACCTTCAATGAAGCAAATAATGGGATTGTTTGGGACTTCAATCTTTCCATCTGCTAAATTTTTGATTTTTTGGCCTGTGGTTGGAATTTTGATTTTTTCATATGTTGACATGGAAATCCTCGCGGTAAAAAGCTCACTGAACTCTCGTAAATGTATCGGCGTTTAGTCCGGAAAGGTTAGTTACAATTACGTGACGTTATGTGGCAACAAAATACTGTTATGCGCCTCGCGTTATTTTTGTAAACACATTGCATACCAAGCCTTATCGAATAACTATAAGTGAAATGATTAAAATGCAAAATGTCAGTGTATCCTTTTCTCAAAATGATGAACTCTTGTGCAACGTAAATCTTGCGGTGCGCCGCGGTGAAACTTTTGTCGTCATTGGCCCGAGTGGTGAGGGAAAGTCAGTTTTAATTAAAACGGTCGCGGGGCTTATTACGCCTCAAACTGGTCAAGTTTTACTTGATGGAAATGATCTGCAAAAAGTTTCACGAACACAACGTGCACAAATCACTCAGCGTATGGGCATGCTTTTTCAAAAAAATGCACTCTTTGATTCATTCACAGTGGGTGACAATCTAGCGTTTCCTTTAAGAGAAACTACAAAGTTAAATGAATCAGAAATTCAAGAGAAGGTAAAAAAGTTTTTAGAGGCAGTTGGTTTAAGTTCATCAATTGATCTTTACCCTGATGAAATATCGGGCGGAATGCAAAAGCGAGTAGGCATTGCACGTGCGCTTATTTTAAACCCAGAAATTATTTTGTATGACGACCCAACAGCGGGCCTTGATCCGATAACGAGTAAACTTATTATTGAGCTTATAATTAAATTAAATAAAGAATTTGGAACCACAGTTATAGCCATAACAAATGATATGAACCGCGCTTTTCAAATGGCTGATCGAATAGGAATTTTACTCGATAAAACTTTATTTATCACAGGTACAGTTGAAGAAACAAAACATCATAAAAATCCGCGTGTGCAAAAATTTATTCGAGGCGAGCTTGATGAGCCCTCTGGTTTAGGTGTTGTTCATGGCGCTTGAAATTAAAAAACTACTAAAACAATTTGGTTCAAGGCGAGTACTCGATGAAATTGATTTAAAGGTTTCACAAGGCGAAATACTTTTTGTATTGGGAAAATCAGGTACGGGTAAATCAGTTTTACTT
>Ga0163151_10008167_pt1 | contig 11926 bp, 10 predicted proteins | sample OliLakLV19MP5IB2_FD_145596 | JGI IMG/M metagenome (GOLD analysis project Ga0163151, IMG submission 145596) | Freshwater microbial mat bacterial communities from Lake Vanda, McMurdo Dry Valleys, Antarctica - Oligotrophic Lake LV.19.MP5.IB-2 | ecosystem: Environmental > Aquatic > Freshwater >...
ATATCCTCAGCAACTTCAAAACGAATATGCTTTTTTAAAACAAAAATTCAAGCTGCAACCCATTGAAAAGCATCTATGGAAATATTTACGATTACGGCCTATTAATTTTCCAAGCATTCGTATCGCTCAATTTGCAAACTTAATCTTTAATTCAAGTCACTTGTTTTCCAAAGTCTTGGAATTGGAAAATGCGTCTGAGCTCAAAAAGATGATGGATGTTTCTGTTTCAGAATATTGGCATTCACATTTTATGTTGGATAGAAAGTCAAATAATAAACCAAAGCACTTGGGTGATGAATCCATCAACAATATTATCATCAATACAATTGTCCCTTTCTTGTTTGTATATGGAAAACAAAAAGATGATGAAAGATATGTAAACAGGGCCTTGTTGTTTCTAGAAGAAACGCTAGGAGAAAACAACTCCATTATTCGTAAGTGGGAAGAATTGGGCGTTCCTGTGAAAACGGCACATTCCACCCAAGCTCTGTTACAGTTGAAAAACGAGTACTGTAACAACAAAAAATGTCTAAGTTGTTCTATCGGTAATTATGTCCTGAAAAATTCGTAATTTTATAGTTGTTAATTTACTCTACTATGATAAAACGTATTCAATCCTGGTTCGAAACACAAGCTTTTGGAGTTTGTGAATGGTGGGGCAAAAAGCTCGGCATTAACTCTACCAAAATTCGTATGTATTTTATCTATCTATCCTTTTTCACAGTAGGGTCACCTATTATTCTATATTTTGTAATGGCATTTGTTTTAGAAAACAAAGCGTTTTTTAAGCCCTTCAAAAGCAAACGCAGAAGCGTTTGGGATTTATAGACATTGTTATGACAAAAATTCTCATCACAGGAAGCAACGGCTTACTAGGACAAAAATTAGTCTACGCTTTATTGAAAAGAAAAGATGTGGAAATAATTGCCACTTCCTCTGGTGCTAATCGTATGCTTCATACAAATGGCTATGTTTATGAAACACTAGACATCACGCAAAAATCAGAAATAGAAAATATTATTTCAAAGCATCAACCAGATGTAATTATAAACACTGCAGCCATGACCAATGTGGATGCATGTGAAACAAAACGGGAAGAGTGTTGGGCAATTAATGTTACAGCTGTGCAACATTTTGTTGATGTGTTAGCAAATCATCCTGCACACTTCATTCATCTCTCCACCGATTTTATTTTTGATGGAATGAAAGGAAGCGAATACGTAGAAACAGATGTTCCCAATCCTTTAAGCTACTACGCAAAATCAAAATCCGAGTCCGAAAAGATTCTTGAAAATAGCAAAATCAACTGGGCGATTGCCCGCACAATTATTGTTTACGGAATGGTTGACAATATGAGTCGTTCCAACATTGTGCTTTGGGCGAAAGAGGCTTTATCAAAAGGACAAAAAATAAATGTAGTGGATGATCAATTTCGTTCACCAACACTTGCTGAAGATTTAGCAGATGGCTGTATTTTAATTGCTGATAAAAAAGCAAAAGGCATTTATCATTTATCTGGACCAAAAACATTGAGCATTTTAGAATTAGTTTATAAAGTTGCAGCTTTTTGGAAATTGGATAGATCGTTGATTACCCCATCCAAATCAGATAATTTAAATCAAGCAGCAAAACGCCCACCACGTACAGGTTTCGATATTAGTAAAGCAAGAAAAGAGTTGGGGTACAATCCACATTCGTTTGAAGATGGCTTGAAAATTTTGGATTCCCAATTGAAAAATTAAATCCGCACTCCCATTACAAGAATATCATCAACCTGACTGATTTCTTTTTTCCACTCTGTAAGTGCCTTTTCAAGTAAAGCTTCCTGCTCCGGAGGGGGCAAATGATGTATGCTTAATAATAAGTCTTTGAAACGCTTAGTCATAAATTTTTTACCACTTTCTCCACCAAACTGATCAGCATAACCATCAGTAAAAACGTAAATCATATCCCCTTTTTTGATTTGAATGATGTGATTTTTAAAAGCCTGGTTGTTGGGTGTTAGTCCGCCAATAGCAGCTTTGGTTGGAGTAATTTCATTTAGTTGATTATCTCTGATATAATATAACGGGCGATTCGCTCCAGCATATTCCAGTTTGTTATTTTTTAAATCGAAGATGCAGAGTGCAAGATCCATCCCGTCTCTCGACATAGAATTTTGTTCGTTTTGACGCAATGCTTTTTTTACTCCAACATTTACAGATGCTAAAATAGTGGAAGCATCATCAAAACGTTTTTCAAGTGTTGCATGGTTCAATTCATCAATGCCTATCAAACTCATGAAGGCTCCAGGAATTCCATGGCCCGTACAATCTGCAGCAGCTAATAATAATTTCCCGTTTTCATGTTCTGCAAACCAATAAAAATCGCCACTCACTACATCTTTAGGTTTGTATAAACCAAAAGCTTCAGGTAAATGATTTAAAATGATGGATGGGTTTGGCAGTCGTGCACGCTGAATTTGTTTTGCGTAATTAATACTATCTGTAATGTCTTTATTTTTAACCTCAATTTCTTTATAAGCGAGCGACAAAGAATTGTTTGCTTTTTTCTTTTGTAAAAAACTTCGGAATAAAAAAATCGTGAAAATGGCAACTAAACTACAAAAGATGAGAAGGTAGATTTTAAATTTTTTATCCTGTGCTGATTTTTCTTCCGACAAGCTTTTGTCTTTTTCCAAGGAGTTAATCATCAACTCTTTCTTCTCCGACTCATATTTTGCAGACATTTCGTTTATCTGCTGGCTGTTATTTGCATTGTAAGTGGAGTCTTTTAATTTGGTATATATGTCAAGGTATTTGAAGGCATTTGTATATTCTTTTTTTGTAGCATAAATGTCTGCCAAATTTTTGTAGGAATGCAGGACAGTAACCTTGTAATTAAATTTTTCTGCCAATTGCAATGCTTTTTCCGAATATTCAATTGCTTTATATGTATTGTTTAGTTTTAAGTAGCAGCTGGACAGACCTAAATAGCCTTCTGCCGAATTGAAATGGTCTTGTATTTGTTCGTGATACTTGTTTGATTTTAAGAAGTTTTCAATTGCTAAATTATATTGATTCATTTCCACATAAATCATCGCAACGTTACCATGCCCAATAGCAAGTCCTTTTATGCTATTTATTTCTTCGGATAATTTTATTGTGATGTTGCAGTTTCTTAATGCCTCCTCATAATTCCCCATCTGTTTATACGCAATTCCAATATCATCGTAATTTGCTAGTACTTTCGCTTTTAAATTTAGTTGTGTATTAATCGTAAGCGATTTATTATAATTTTCGAGCGCTTTTTTGAAAGAGTTTTGTCCGAGATAAATCCATCCTATGTTTCTATAGCATTCGGCAATACCAGCTTTGTCATTTATGTCTTCAAAAAGTTTCAGTGCTTTGAAATAGTAATTTGAAGCACTAGTGTAATCTCCGGAAAACCAGTTTAAGTCTCCCAAATAATTTAAGCATTCTCCAATTTTATGTTTGTTCCCACTTTTTTGTGCCAATGCATAAGCAATATTTGCATTGTCAAAAGCTTTTAATCTGTCAGTTGTTTCTTGCACTCTAGCAATCTGAATTAATAAAGAAACTTTGCCTGTATCGGTTTTCTCAGTATCTATTATAGATTGAAGAGAGTCCACTTTTTTCTGGAAAAGAAGTGAGTCTTTTTTTTGTGCAGAAGAATGAGTAAAAAAAAGCAGTAGCATCAAGCAAGTAAAAACTTGTTTAATGTATTTTGAAAATGGTATGTAAAAAATGGTTTTCAATTTATTTTTATTCCAATAATCAAGATATCGTCAATCTGTTCTCTTGTGCCTTTCCAGCTTTCAATGGAGTCGCTTAAAATTTGTTTTTGATCTTTCATCGAATCGTTTTGAATCTTCAATAACAATTCTTTGAAATTTTTAGTCATTAATTTTTTTCCGTTTTCTCCACCAAACTGATCTGCGTATCCATCGGAAGATAAATACAGCAACTCATTTTTTTGTAAAGTTAAGATATGATTTGTAAATGTCCGCTTTTCTTCCTGAATTCCTCCTATCGAAAATTTATTGGCCTTGATTTCTGTTAATTTACCATTGCTAATAATGTAAAGTGGGCGGTGAGCTCCTGAAAATTGCAATTCATTGTTGATGATTGTAATGATGGCGATATCCATTCCATCTCTTGTTTCAGATGCATTTTCTCTTTGTTTTAATGCTGTTCTTACTTCTTCATTCAAACGATCCAATATTAAATCAGGTTGTGTTATGCCTTCGTCTAGAATAATTTTATTTAAAATGTTGCAACCAATCATACTCATTAATGCACCCGGCACTCCATGTCCAGTGCAGTCAGCGGCTACGATTATTTTTTTTCCTTCGTATTCGGTAAACCAATAAAAATCACCGCTTACAATGTCTTTAGGTTTAAATAAAACAAACGATTCGCTGAAAAGGTTTGCTAATGAAGATTGTTCAGGCAATAATGCTTCTTGAATTCTTTTTGCATAATTTATGCTGTCGGTGATGTCTTTGTTTTTTTCTTCAATTAATTTTTTCTGTTCTTCTATTTCAGATGTGCGTTCTTTTACTTGTGTTTCTAGTACTTCGTTTTGTGTTTCTAAAATTTTTTGTTTTTCTTTTTCTTGCTCTATGCTTTTTGCAGAAAGTTCTTCTACTTCAATTAATTTTTTAGTTAGATTTTTACTAGTTCTGGAAAAGTCACGCGCTAAATAAATAGTCATTGATAACGGAATGCTAAGCGTTACATAAATAACTAAAATTCCAAACAGAAACCCTCCCCACCCAGTTGTTGCTGAAAAATTGGCTTGTATGCCCATTGCTGCTATGATGAAAAAAAGAGCAAAAAAACCAACGGTTGTAATAATGCCAGAACCTAGTATCCATGCTCCTTCCCGTTTTTTATAAATAGCAGCTATGATAATCCTCAACGATTCAATAATAAATATCGGATACAATATATAGCCTAGAAATTTAGATTCTTTATACAGGATATTCAGAACCAAATCAATGGAGAACAAAGCAATCCATACCCAAAATATTTTTGGCATCTTTTTATAAAAAATACTGTAAAGCATCGCTAACAATGCAGGAATATAAAAATCCGAAAGCATCGATGCATAATGGATGACAGATTTTACAAAGTCGGGCTGCGTAAAATTTCTGCTGATAATAATTGATATAAAAAAGGTACCGAATGCACCTGCAAAAATGCTGTAATATAAATTGGATTTATTTTCTCTGTAAAAAAGATAAAATGTAAAATGTAGAAAACTCAATGCAATAAAAAATGAAAAATAAAAAATGAAAATAGCTGTGATGGTATTCGATGTCATGAATTTGTAATAAGTAGCTTCACGCATTTCAGCAAATTTAAAATCAAAGCCCATTGCACTCACCAGTTTGTTTTCATAATCTGTTTTTGCAGTTGCATAAGCATATCTTACAGCTATTACATGCGTTCTGCTTTTTCCGAAATGAATAGGTAGTGGAACTTCCTGCGGATCGTAACGCTCTTCATTTGCTAAATTCTTTTGATCGATTTTTCCGAATGCCTGAAGTAATTTTCCATCTAGATAAACTTCTGACGCTCCTGATTGTGTCATCAAAAATGCAATAGATTGATCCAATAAGGTAGTATCAACCAATAGATGTATCCTGAACCAACCAATTGTTTCGAAGGTACCCGGAGCAAGAGAGTCGAAATTTAATTTTGGTGAAATAAATGCCCAAGATTGGTCATCAAAAGCCGAATCGGCCCAACGCATGTCATCGCCTTTGTGATATTTCCAATTTGTTAAAACTGCAATGCTAGGCTCATTGATATTGTATTCTTGCTTTCCCGGGAGTGAGTCGAAATGAAAATAGGAATCCGTTTGTGCGAAATCAACAATCGGAATGCATATTAAAAGAAATAAAAGCAATGCTTTTTTCATGATTCAAATATAAGCTATACATACTTACACATGAAAGAAATGTTCAATGACCATGTAAGTGAATGCTCCTGCAAAATAGCCAATCAATGCTAACCAAGCAATTTTCTTCAAGTACCAAATAAAATCAATTTTCTCCATTCCCATAGCAGCAACACCGGCAGCAGAACCAATAATTAAAATACTTCCGCCTGTTCCAGCACAATATGCTAAAAATTCCCAAATGTAAGAATCTGCTGGGTAAGTTGTTATGTCATACATGCCCATACTTGCAGCAACTAATGGTACATTGTCAACTATGGCAGATAATAATCCAATTGCAGGCACTATAATGTTTAAGTTGCCTATTGTATCGTTCATGTATTGAGCTAAACTTGATAATACGCCTGTTGATTGCAATGATGAAATAGCAATTAAAATTCCTAAGAAAAATAAAATACTCGACATGTCAATCTTACGCAAAGCATGCAATACAGATAACGAATCTTTGTCTTCATCATCTTTTTTACTGTGAATCAATTCGGTTACAACCCACAATACTCCTAAGCCAAATAAAACGCCCATAAAAGGAGGTAGATGAGTAATCGTTTTAAAAACGGGAACAAAAACCAGTGCACCAATACCTAAAAAGAAAACCGCATTGCGTTCAAATGGTGTTGTTGGATTTGGTGAAACATTTTCTTTTATTTCTGGTCTAGTTATATTTCCTTTTAATTTGAAAGATAATATAAGTAGTGGAACAATTAAACAAACAATACTAGGGATAAGTAATTTTAACATGATGTTTTGTGCAGTCACTTGTCCGCCTATCCACAACATAGTTGTAGTAACATCACCAATCGGACTCCAAGCACCGCCAGCGTTGGCTGATATCACAACCATTCCAATAAATAACAAGCGGTCCTCCTTGTTATCAATTAATTTACGCAATAATGAAACCATCACAATAGCTGTTGTTAAATTATCCAATGCAGCGGATAGAAAAAAGGTAATTGTGCAAATAATCCAAAGAAGTTTTTTCTTGCTTGTAGTTGTTATTCTAGATGTAATAACATCAAACCCATCATGTGCATCAATTAATTCTACAAGTGTCATCGCGCCCATCAGGAAAAATAAAATACCCGACAATTCTCCGATATGTTCAGTAAGTTGTTCGTTTATTAAATGGCTGTCATCTCCCATTAAAATATAAACGGTCCAACACAATACTCCTGTGAGTAATGCTGTAGCAGATTTGTTGATGTTTATCGGATGTTCAAACGCAATCGCAATATATCCCAAAACAAAAATTATAACCATTATAGTAATCATAGTCTTTCATATTTAGTAAAGTGTAAAAATACACAAAACAAAATTTATATTTTTAGTGATTATTATTAAAACTTCTATATATTTGAAAGCACTAAATAGATAATTAACTATGACTGGTAATAAAGAAGCCTGGGGCTCACGTGTAGGACTCATTTTAGCAATGGCAGGTAATGCTGTTGGTTTAGGAAATTTTTTAAGATTTCCAGTACAAGCCATTCAAAATGGAGGTGGAGCTTTTATTATTCCATACTTAGTTTGTTTCTTGTTAATGGGAATCCCATTGTTATATGTTGAATGGAGTATGGGGCGTTTTGGGGGAAATAAAGGACATCATAGCACTCCATTTATTCTTGGTTCTATGGATAAACGTAAGTTTTGGAAATACATTGGTGTTTTTGGAATTTTCACAAATTTAGCTGTTGCTGCTTATTATTGTTATTTGGAATCATGGACGTTATCGTGGATGTGGCATTCGATCACTGGTAGTTTCTCTGGTCAAACTCAAGCTGAAGTAGCTTCCTTTTTTGGCAGTTATGTTTCTTTGGAAACAATTGAACCAATTATATTTTGGGTTATTTGTTTGTTATTAAATACTTGGATTCTTTCACGCGGATTGAGTGGTGGAGTGGAAAAAGTAGCGAAGATTGGAATGCCCTTATTGATTATTTTTGGTGCTATATTGGCATTTATTGCTGTAACACTTAAAGCAGGTGACCATGGTGCCGTGAACGATGGGACAGTAGGATTAAACTTTTTATGGACTCCCGATTTTTCTAGTATTTGGTCAGCCAAAGTTTGGTTGGCTGCTGCCGGACAAATATTCTTTACACTTTCAATTGGAATGGGATCCATTCAATGTTACGCTTCGTATGTTCGTTCAAAAGATGATATAGCTTTAAATGCAATGAGTGCTGGATGGATGAATGGTTTTGTAGAAATCGTTTTAGGTTCTGCAATCATTATTCCTATTGCTGTTGGTTATTTGGGAATAGATGCCGTTGTGGAAATGACAAAAAATGGAGGACTTGGGTTAGGATTTAAAACACTTCCATATTTATTCGATCAGTTTGGTGGCGCGCTGGGTGTGATGTGCGGTGTTTTTTGGTTTGGATTATTATTCTTTGCAGGAATCACTTCCTCATTGGCAATGGGAACTCCATGCATGGGATTCTTGCAAGATGAATTTGGTTGGAAACGGGAAAAAGCTGCTTGGACTTTTGGTTTGACAGTATTGATTTTGGGTTTACCAACTGTTCTGTTTTTTAATTATGGTGTGTTTGATGAATATGATTATTGGGCAGGAACGGTTTCGCTAGTCGTTTTTGCACTCCTAGAAATTATTTTGTTTGCATGGGTATTTGGTATGGATAAAGGTTGGAGAGAAATCACTAGTGGTGCCGATATTAAAGTGCCAACAATATTTAAATACATTATTAAGTTCGTTACTCCAATAATGTTAGGATTGGTTTTTATTGCAAGCTTACCCGGAATTTGGAGCCAAATAAAAAATGAAGGAATTGACAAACAGATATTGGCAGCAACAGATCCTGCAATTATTGAACAATTAAAAACACAATTGCTATATGTGAATATTTCACGTGTTGGTTTATTGTTAGTTTGGTTTGCAGTTGCTTACTTAGTTTATATCGCATACAAGAAACGCGTTAAAGAAGGGAGATTTATAATATGAACTCATCCGCATTAATAATGATGCTCGTAACAGAAATTGTGGTTACAGCAGTTACAATTTATTATTTTGTAAAAGTATTAAGAACTCCTCCAAAAGCGGAACAGGATTCTTTTGAAGACAATGATGAAGCAAAAAAATAATTTCATTTTTTTGATTGAAAATAATTTATTTATAGAAAACTAGTATTCTTGTTTTCTATCTGATTTTACTGCCCCAAAACGTACTACTCCAACACGTAAGTATAATCGCCCTTGATGGCTTTTGTAAAAATGTAGTACAAATTAATTTTTAAAAAATTTATGAAAAACATTTTTCGCGATTTTTTCACGTTCAATAAACGTGAACGTAACGGAGTATTTATTTTATTGAGCATCATTTGCGCCCTGGTTTTGTATCTCAATATTTCTTCCAATTTTGTTAGTCAGGACCCAGTCGATTTTACTCAGTTTGATAAAGAAGTAAAAGCATTTCAGGCAACTATTGAAGATAAAGTAGAAGCAAAAGAATATGGTCACAAACCTGAAATAGAGCTGGAAGAACATAATAATGTTGAACGATTTTCATTTAACCCCAATAATTTATCAGAACAAAATTGGAAGCGCTTAGGCTTAAACGACAAACAAATTAAATCGATTAAAAAGTATGAATCAAAAGGTGGTAAATTCAGAACAAAAGAAGATGTAAAAAAAATGTATTGCTTAAGTAAAGAACAATACGAAACCTTGGAACCTTTTATCCAAATTAGTTCTCCTGCAGAAATTGCTCATGCCGATGAAAAATCGAAATCTATATTTAAAGATGGAAAAGTAGAAACAGCAAAACCCCTAGATGCTTCTAAAGTTGAACGATTAAATGTAATTGAACTCAACTCTGCTGATTCAGCTACACTCACAACTATAAAAGGAATCGGTGCATTTTATGCGAAAAATATAATTAAGTATCGTAATTCAATTGGCGGTTTTGTAAATAAAGAACAACTTCTGGAAATATGGAAATTTGATCAGGAAAAATTAAGCAGCATAGAAAAGTATATCGACATAGATGAATCCAAAATCAAAAAAATAAATATCAATACCTGTGAAGTAGCAGATTTAAAAAGTCCCTATCTGAAATGGACCGTTGCAAATGCCATTGTGAATTATCGCAAAAATCACGGCAAATACAAAACTGTTGATGAAATCAAGAAAACAGATTTGGTAGATGAGGAAACATACCGTAAAATTGTACCTTATTTAATTGTAGATTGAAATCTTATTGCGCGGTCATTTCGAGCGGAGTCGAGAAACGCGCCAAATCAAATCAAGAAAATGCTAGAAACAAAAATAAAATCAACCATCCGAGACGTAGCCGATTTCCCTAAACCAGGAATCCTATTCAAAGACATAACCCCTATTTTTCATAACCAACAATTGTGTAACGAAATCGTTTCCGAATTTGCTAATCGTGTAGCTGATAAAAAGATTGATGCTATTGTAGGTGTTGAAAGCAGAGGTTTTTTATTCGGGTTTGCGTTGGCAAACAAAATGAACATTCCTTTTATATTGGTTCGTAAAGCAGGAAAATTGCCCTACAAAAAAATCTCCTACGAATACGATTTAGAATACGGAAGTGCAAAAGTAGAAATGCAGGTGGATGAAATTCAACCGGGCTGGAATGTGTTGATTCACGATGATTTGCTCGCTACAGGCGGGACAGCTGAAGCAGCCGTAAAATTAATTGAAATGCAAAAAGGCAAAGTAGCAGGATTTGCTTTTGTTGTGGAATTAGACTTTTTAAAAGGAAGAGAAAAACTAAGTCCTTATTCTGATAATATTATTAGTTTGGTGAATTATTAGTAAGTGAAAATGAAGAAAGGGAATGCGATACTGTTTTTATTTTTGGTAGGACTCTTCTTTACGTGTTGCAAGGGGCGGGACTTTCCTGAGGTTAAACTTTTGTCGGATTATAAAAAGACAAATTTTTTATCGACAATTGAAGACTCTTTAAGCCTTTCGAAGAATAATATTTATGCTTCTTCTTTTTTATATGCTTGGGCTGAGATTAGAAAAGAAGTAGGTTCACTTAAAGTTGAAGAAAAATATACTGAACTAACATTGGTTAATAATGCGGTGAGCTATCAAAATTCATTGAAGGGAAATGAACTGGAAACAAAAGTAGCAATAGAAGGAACCAAGATAACAGCCTCTGCTTATTTTAAAAAATCTTTACCCTTTGAAATAAAATTGGTACGGTTTCCCCAACCAATGGTGTTTCAGAATGAAAAGGTTGAATCCTTTGGCGTGTATGGGGCCTCAGAAGAGAAATTTATTTCTGAAATTTTATATTATAAAAATGATAGCGATTTTGTGATTCGCTTGAATCCTAAGGACAAAGACCATGAGATTCTTCTTTACAACCCATCCGAATCGTCCTTGTTTACTTTCAAAGAACTTTTGAGCTCTCTCAACTCAAAAATAGTTCGTGGAAAAAAAGAAATGTACTCGGATTCATTGGGCTGGAAATATTGTATTAGTGGTCCGGATTTTTTACAGATTCCAGTACTCGGTTTTAATATTGAAACCCAATACGATTCTATAGTTGGGAGCATATTTACATCACTAGAAAATGAGTATGTTGTTGTGAAAGCAGAGCAAAGAACAGCCTTTATTTTAGATGAGTTGGGTGCCGAAGTGGAGAGTGAAGCAACTATTGTGGCGGATCTTACCTCTGCACTGCCTGAACCTGTTGAACATCCCAAGAGAATGGTTTTTAATAAACCTTTTTTGATTGTCCTTAAACGCAGAGATGCTGTTAACCCTTATTTTATGGCCTGGATCAATAATTCTGAATTGATGACTAAGAAGTAAATTCATTATGCTCAGCATAAGTTCCACACGATTTATTTGATAACAAAAGAACCAAAACTCATTTAAATTTATATTTTTGTGAACTCAATAAAACAGCAACAATGGATTTTAGCATAAACGAAAATCAGCGAATGATAGCTGACATGATAAAAAA
>Ga0163151_10008168_pt1 | contig 11926 bp, 15 predicted proteins | sample OliLakLV19MP5IB2_FD_145596 | JGI IMG/M metagenome (GOLD analysis project Ga0163151, IMG submission 145596) | Freshwater microbial mat bacterial communities from Lake Vanda, McMurdo Dry Valleys, Antarctica - Oligotrophic Lake LV.19.MP5.IB-2 | ecosystem: Environmental > Aquatic > Freshwater >...
GGCCGTCGAAGCCGTTGGGGTCGGGCACTTTGAGCGTTCCACGGTCGCCGAAAATGGTGATGGGGTTCTTTTCATCGTACGTCGCGGCGCGGGTGGCGAAGCTGGTGACGATCGTGCCGACACAGCCGTTTTCAAACTGGAGATTACCCGTGATGTGGTCGGGTGTTTCGACGTGAATTTTTTTGCCGAACTTCGGCTTGCTGGTGATGGTGCGATCGGCCACCGCGATCGATGCCATGCCGCACACGCGCTTCACCGGCCCGAGGAGGTTAAGCAACGCGGTGAGGTAGTACGGGCCCATATCAAACATCGGCCCCCCGCCGCGCTCGTAGTAAAACTCGGGCGATGGATGCCAGTGTTCGTGCCCGCGGCCCATCATGAACGCGGTGAACGCAACGGGTTTGCCGATGGCGCCATCGTCAATGAGCTTGCGCGCGGTCTGGATGCCGGCACCCATGAACGTATCGGGCGCGCAGCCGACCATCAAGCCGGACGCTTTAGCTCCGGAAATGAGCCGAAGCCCTTCATCGCGATCAATGCCCAGCGGCTTTTCTAGGTACACATGCTTGCCGGCATCGATGGCACGCAGCGCGATCGTCACATGGGCCTTGGGCACGGTGAGGTTTAGAACGACTTCAATTGCAGGATCGGCCAGCAGTTCATCCACCGAGCAGGCGCGCGGCACTTTGAACTCATTGGCGCGCGATTGCGCCGCCTCGATGTTCATGTCGGCACAGGCGACCACCTGGAGGATGGGAAACGTCCTGGCCGCGTTGAAGTACGCGGGAGAAATTGCGCCACAACCGATCACGCCGACACGTACGGGATTCATCGTTGCTCCACCAAGCCTCAATCGTCACGCAACCGCGTTAACAGCACACGGAAGCGGCGCACGGGAGGGTCTTCGTCGTCTAAATAGTCTTCAATTGCCAGCCGCTTTAAGCCCGCGGCATCAAACTGGCTGACTTCGGCCGAAGTGAGCGGCCAAGGCAATTCGGGCGCCTCTTCATGTTCATCGCGCCCGCGACAAATCAGCAATAACTCGCCGCCCGGTTTCACCAGCGATGCCACCGCCGCGATGGCTTTGCTGCGTAGCGAAAGCGGCAGCGGCTGAATGGTGTAGGCTTCGAACACGAAATCGAATGCGCCAAGCCAATCGCTGGGCAAATTCAACAGATCGCCGGTAACGAAGTTAGCGCGCGACTTTGCAAACCGCCGCTTGGCCCATTCGATGGCCGACGGGCTGATATCAAACGCGGTGACGTCGAAGCCGTATTTGGCGAGCAGATCGGCATCATCGCCCAGCCCGCAGCCGACGACAACGGCCCGGCGGCCGTTGCCGCGGATCTGCTCGCGTTGAATCCACGAGATAAGATTCTTATTGGGTCGCTTGTCGGCCCAGGGAACTTTGGTTGTATCGTCGCCGGCCCAGGCATAGAGCGCTTCGAACCAGCCGACGGGGTCGCCGCGGTCGTAGTGTTCCTGAATGATCCTGCGGACGGCTTCTTTGCTGCCGCCGGGAGAACCGGAGGGACCAGAATCGGAGGGACCATCAGTCGTCATCGGTCACCTCGGCGCGCTTGTCGATGGCTTTGTTGTAGAGCTTATCGGCGTGGGCGTTTTGCTCACGACGCACATGCGTAAACGTCACCGCGTCAAACTTCGCGGTCAGCGCCTGAGCCTGCTCCCACAGCGGGCGAAGGCCGGCGTTTTTTACTTTGTAGAGTCCCTTCATCTGCTCGATCACCAGTTTGCTGTCGCCGAAGGCCGCGACGTTGCGCAGCTTCAATTCGATAGCGCGCTTCAAACCTTCGATAAGGCCCGAGTATTCGGCCACGTTGTTTGTGGCGTGGCCGATGAACTTGCCGACCGTGACAATGGGGGTGCCGTCGGCGGCGCGAATCACCACGCCGAAGCCCGCCGCCCCGGGATTGCCTCGTGCCCCGCCGTCGAACTCGATTCGAAAAAATTCATCCATAAAGTGCGGGAGTTTTAACAGAAAGCAGTGAATTTCGGCATGGATACGACAGCAAAAACAGGCGAGCGAAGGGCGATTTCCACGAATTCAGATTTTTCTAATTTTTCCACTTGCAACGGCGGCGAGGTCCGATATACTTCTTCGCGTCATGTCAGTTGAGGCACACGCATATCAGGTGCCGCTCACCACTAGGTGAGTCGAGATCGAAAGACAAAAACCAAGCAGTGCAGTTCGCAAGTTCTGTATTGCGTTTTAGTGCTGGTGAGACGTTTTCACCGGCACTTCAAGTAAGCCAATAACGCGTTGCCGCGCCCTCTGGGTTTGGCGCTCAACGTTGGACCGTACAACCTCATTCCCAGAGCAGCGAAGCCCCGGCATCCCACCGCCGGGGCTTCGTCTTTTTTATCGCATAGTGTGTATATCGCGGGGCGGATCGCGCCGGCAGGCCAATCGCATGCATTCGCCCTTCCGCCGGGCCGTTAGCAATCACACCTATAAGTTCGGCGTTGCGGGTGACGTGATCACGTCTCGCAGATTTACGACCAGTCGCCGCTTCACAACATCCATCGCCGGGCAGCGGTCGCCGAGCAATTGCTCCATTGAGGTGACCGGCTTATCGGCAATGCCGCACGGCACGATGAGATCGTAGTACGATAAGTCGGTCGTCACGTTAAGCGCCAGGCCGTGCAGGGTCACGCCGCGTTTCACCCGCACGCCGATGGCACAAATTTTCGCAACCAAGCCGGTAGCTTCAGCCCCGGATTCTTCATCACCCAATGGGTGCAGTGCAGTCCAAACCCCAATCCCCGCATCATCGGTGAACGCGTCAACACCAAATTCTTTGACGGTCGCGATCGCCGCGCGCTGCAGCGCCTTCACATACGCGCCAACGGAGAGCTTGTGATCGATCAGCCGAACAATCGGATACGCCACCAACTGCCCCGGCCCGTGAAAGGTGATGTCGCCGCCGCGATCGGTCTGAACGAACTCCACGCCGCGGGCTTCCAACGCTTGGCGATTCGCTCGGAAATTGGTCACGCCCAGCGTCTCGCCGCGTCGGCCCATCGTAATCACCGGCGGATGCTCGACGAGCAAAATCGCCTCCTCCCCGCCGCCGAGCACTTCGGCGTGGACGCGCTCCTGCTCCTGCCAGGCGTCACGGTAAGCGAGATGGGCGAGATCGAGGATCCGCATTATCGGTTGTAGGGCTGAATCGTCTGCAAGCCACGAATTTTTGCGAAGTGCTTAATGTTGAACGTGTGGAGCGAGACGCCGTGCCCGATTGCTGTCTGCGCGATCAGCGAGTCGGTTATCAGCAGGCCGTCGGAAAGGCGGAGCGCCAAGAGCGACTGAAGCGCGTTCTGACAATCAACTTCACTTGGCCAAAGTTGTCGGAACGGCTTGATCGCCTTGAGCAGCACTTGAAGTTGACCACCGGAACGGCAGCCCTGCACCAACTCCATGACGACAATGCCGGGAAGAACGACTTCCTGATCTCGGACCGAACCAGCCCACTCAACGGCCGGCGGGTGCTTGCGGAGCACATCGATCATGACATCAGAATCAAGAAGGATCACAGCTCGCCTTCCGTGCCATCCTCGTCACTCCGTGCAACGCCGACACTATCCCAGTACTCGTGCAAATCAATAAATGCACGTTGTTTGTCGTAATTGGGCCAGTTGCAGCGGCGCCGAAGTTCCTCCGCGAATTCGGGTGTGTCCAGGTCGCGAAGCTCTTCAATCCAGCCCGAAGCGTCGGCAACTAGCAGATCGGCCATCGTGCCGCCTTTGCCGTTCATCGGCGACGTTTCGTCTAATGTGTAAATTACTTCTCCCGCTGTGCCAGCGGGAGCGTCAACAGATTCTTCGGGCACGAAGACTTTGCCGTCGAAATGGCAGCGGACACGGGACATCATCTGATTATACCATGAATCGCGCAGCTGAGAGGAAACCGCTTCGCGCTCTCAATTCAAGGCAACTTCGACGCAACGAACTGCTCAGCTACAACAAATGAATCGCTGACCGTAATGCATTGCAGACCGGGGCTGCTGGCTTGGTCTGGTTTCCACCGCACGCATTTAACTCTTGATGGCAGCATGTCGTGCCGGGTCAGAACTGATTCAAGATCGCGCACCAACGACACCGGGCCCTCGGCGATCATTCCGAATCCCGCTTCAACCGACTCGCGGAGGTTTGGTCGAAGGAACCGATGTGCTGGAAGCCAGCGCCCGAATTGCCTGACGTGACAGTCGCAGAGTTCACCAACAACTTCGTAGAAGGAACTGGGCCGCCGAGCGAAGTAAAGAGACTCGATCTCATCAGTCCACGGTGCCAATACAACGTGCTCGGCAGTGAGGATCAGATCGCCCCAGCGATCGGGAACCAGATTCCAATCGACGGCTCGAATGCATTTTACCTCCCAAGACTCCTGCGCCTCGATCTCGCCCTGAAAGTGCAGGTCGATGCGTAGCTTCAAATCAGCATCGCCAAAATCGCTGGACGTGATTCCTGTTCTCACATCGTTGGTGTTCGACAAACGATCAATGGCTCTGAACAGATTCTCCATCTCGTCTTACTCCACCGGTCCCAGCACCAGCGCACACCGCGCCGGCAAATAAATCTGCACCGACTGCTTCCGCCCGTACATTTCCTGTTCCTGCCACACATACTTCGTCGCCGGATCGATGCGGCTCTGCCCCGCGAACGCCTTGGCATCGGTGTCGAGCACTAATTTGTAATCCGTGCGATCCGGCACCGGAATCCGCAAATCGGTGTACGACTCGGTCGCATGAAAGTTGAACGCAAACACCAGCGGCCCTCTGCGGAAGGCTAGCTGGCGCGTGTCGTTGTGGCAGGCCAACTGTTCTATGAAAACGTCGTTGAGCAGGTCCCAGTCTTCGTCCAGCTTTTGCATCGCCGCGTCGAAGGCATTCAAGCCTTTGTAGCGCAGCAATTCGTTGTCGGGCAGGCTCCATTGACGGCGGGCGTACTGGTAAGAATTGCCGTTTCCCTCCCGAGGGAAATCAACCCACTCGGGGTGGCCGAATTCGTTGCCCATAAAGTTCAAATAACCTTCGCCCGACAGACTGAACGTGAGCAGGCGGATCATTTTATGCAGCGCAATCCCGCGGTCGATGATGTGGCTCGGTTGATCGACCGCCATGTGGGTATACATTTCCTTGTCCATCAACCGGAACGCGATCGTCTTATCGCCTACCAAACTTTGATCGTGACTCTCCACATAACCCACATGCTTTTCCCCGCGGCGGCGATTGAGCAGGGTGTGCCAGATTTTGCTTAAATCCCACTGTTCGTCCTTCTTTTCTTTAAGCGTTTTGATCCAGTAATCGGGCACGCCCATCGCCAGGCGGTAATCGAAGCCGAGGCCGCCCTCTTTCACCGGGCGCGCCATGCCGACCATGCCGCTTACGTCTTCGGCGATCGTGATCGCATCGGGCTTCACCGCGTGCGCGAGCTCATTGGCGAGCATGAGATACGTCACCGCGTCGCGATCGACGTTGTCGGAAAAGTAATCGTCATAGCCGCTGAAGTCGGTGCCCAGGCCGTGGTTGAGATACGTCATGCTCGTGACGCCGTCGAAGCGGAAGCCGTCGAATTTGTATTCTTCCAGCCAGAATCGCACGTTGCTAAGCAGGAACCGCTGTACTTCATACTTGCTGTAATCGAAGCAGAGCGAGTCCCACGCCACATGCTGCCCGCGGGGGCCGCCGTGGAAATATTGGTACTCGGTCCCGTCAAAGAGGTTCAGGCCCTCGCGCGTGTTCTTCACCGCGTGGCTGTGGATGATGTCCATGATGACCGCGATGCCCATGCCGTGCGCGGCGTCGATCAGCTTCTTCAATTCTTCGGGCGTGCCGAAGCGTGAACTGACGGCGTAGAGATTGCTCACGTGATACCCAAAGCTGCCGTAATACGGGTGCTCCATCACGGCCATCAATTGAATGGCGTTGTAGCCCAGCTTCTTCACCCGAGGCAGCACGTTCTGCGTGAACTCATCAAATGAACCGACTTTTCCCTCTTCCTGCGACATGCCCACGTGCGCCTCGTAAATGCGCAGACCGCGCTTCAACTTCGGCGATGAACTCTTCCAGACAAAATCAGCCGCGGGATTCCAATACACGCCTACAAATTCCTTCGACTCCTGCTGCTGCTCGACTCGGCGAATATACGCGGGGATGCGGTCCATCTGAGTCGTCTCAGTGATGACGTGAACCTTCACCTTGCCGCCATGCGTCAGTTTTTCTTTGAATGCATCATCCGGCAGAAAGATGGACCACACGCCGAACGTATCGCGCACGAGCGGCGTGGCCATTCGGTCCCACCCGTTAAAATCGCCGATGAGCCGCAACTGCAACGCATTGGGCGCCCACTCGCGATACCAGGTTCCCGGCTTGTCCCAAAGCTCGCCGCGCGTAAAACCGTAGTATTGGTGCCCCTGGCTGATCTGCCCCATCAGCCCGCCGTGGGGTTCGAACGCTTGTTTGGCTTTGAGGTAATGCGCGTACCGCGCCCGCAGTTTGTCGGCGTACGGTTCGAGCCACGGGTCGCCGGCGATGAGGGCGGTGCCGTCGCTCTGTTTCGACCAGTCGATCGGTTTGGCAGACAGCTTTGTTGCGGTCGTCATAATCGGCGTAGTCTAACAGAAAAAACGAGGACGCTGACAACGCCGACGAACACACGTGGAATTGGAGGCAGGGCAATCGCATGTGCCCCGATTTACGAGCCGCAAACGTCAGCGACCGGATGTATTTCTGCGGGAGTCGGTCGCGGTGCTGATGGAATCGGGTCGCTGACGCTCGCCGCTCGTTAGAGTGCGTTTGCCCTGGAATTGGAGGTTCATCTCCAACCAGCAGTGTTCGACAATCGCAATCTACGTTTTTCTGAACCGACAGCGGGTGCGACGGATCAGGTGCCGTCGGCGCTCTCGCGCTTGATATCCTGCCCGTGGGCGCGCTTGAAGGTCTGTATGTCCTTAAACTGCCCGCCGGCGTCGCGAACGACGTAGAGCTTCGCGCCCTTGCTGCTGTGCATCGTGGCGCGCTTGCCGGCCTTCTTGGCCTTCTTGGCCTTCTTGGCCTTCTTTGCCACCTTCTTCACTACCTTTTTCGCCGGCTTTTTTGCCTTCTTTGCCATGGTGTCTGCTCCCTGACCAATGTTTACCCGCGACGGCACGCGCGCGTCGTTCAAGGGCAGACTACGCATTCGGCGGTGTGGGATCAAAACAACGACTCCCGTACACCAGCGCGACCGTTGAAAAATCCGGATAAGTCGACGATTGATTGATGTTTAGATTCACCGAATTAAGCACAATTTGAGGAGCGCCTCATGTCAGACCCGCAAGTAACCAGCGTCCCGGCGATCGGATCAGCGTCAGTATTTCAGGTCGAGATACAAGTGACGATTAACGCGCCGCAACAACGCGTGTGGCAGGCGCTGCTCTACGAAACCCCGCAATGGTGGCGGAAGGATTTCTTTACGTCGCCCAAAACCAAAGCGTTCGTGATCGAACCCCGCGTCGGCGGGCGGGCGTACGAGGATTACGGCGACGGCAACGGCGCCATCTGGTTTATCGTAAATCTACTGGACGCCCCCAACCGCCTGCAGTGGGTCAGCCATATGGGCGGCAGCTTTTCGGGGCCGGCGATTTCCATCGTCGAGATCAATCTGGAAGAAAGCGGCAATTTGACGGTGCTCAAGCTGCGCGATCAGCTTGTGGGCAAGGCAAATGATCAGTCGATCGAACAGATGACCAGCGGCTGGAAAATGTTGATGGAGGAGGCGCTGAAACAACACGTTGAAACCCCCTGAATCCGCGATTTGCGGATATTCAGGCGAGGTTCGAAAGTTGCGTGTTCGATGCGGCCGGCACAAAGATTACGCCTGTAAAGATCTCGCCGAGGGAAAGCGTGACGCCCAGTGAGTGCAGCTCGACGGTCGCGTCTAGTCCCGTGTGAAAAGCCAGCAGCCAGGTGCCGTCGGGTTGACGGCGAAACGTTTCCACGCGCGCGTCACGTTGTGAGACAAGAACATATTCTTCAAACGAATCGATTTCGCGATAGTCGGCAAACTTCTCGCCGCGATCAATTCCTTCCGAGGATTCGGAAAGTACCTCCACCACAAGCTTTGGATTGATGACGGCTTTTGATCGCGACTTGTCCAAAGGATCGTAAATCGCCGGCCCGCAAATCACCGTTGCATCGCCGAAGCGGTATTTTGATTTTTTCCCAATGCGGAGAAGGACATCACTGCTGTAGACGCGACAGGGATTGCCTCTTAACGCGTTGCCGAGCTCGCGAATAATATTTGCCGTAATTAGCGCGTGCTGGTCACTCGCCCCCGCCATCGCGCGCCAATCCACCAGTTTGCCGTTGTGGTATTCGTATTTAGTTTCGAGTGTATCAACCAGATCGAAGTATTCTTCGACCGTGTACCGACGATCAGAAACTGGTTTGGCGGTTACACTCATGAACACACTATATCAATTCGTTACCGTTCCAGCCGCTTCTTTTTTTCTTCCCACTCCGCGGTCTTGCGTTTGTTCTCGGTTGCGAGCGGTTCGCCGGTGCGCAACGCGTCGATTTCCAAGCGCGTCAGGTGCATGGCACCATAGTTGTAATCAAGAAACGCCTCGGCGGCGATGGGGACGATCGACTAGCTGATCTCACACACGTCAATGCTCATCCTCAGTACCCATCGCGCGGTGGACGGCGGCGTCGACAACCGAGCGCTGCTGTGCGATCGCCGCAACAGTCTGCTCATACAATTCCTTGGTAACCAGTGTCGTCCGGTGCTCGCCTTTGACGAACGCGGTAACTGAATAGAGGGCACGAGTTTTGCGGTCTACGAGTGCCTTATACACACGTTCATCAACCTCGCTTCCCACGACCACCACCTTCTGCGTCTGCCCAGCGGGTCCAAAATCGAAAAGCACTACTTGCGGATACCGAATCTCGTTCAAGGCGCCGCGACCCGCCTGAACCTGCATCCATTTCTTGCTAACCCGAATCCGTCGTACACCTCGACCTGAATCGGGTATTTCGACAACGACTTGCTCGCCAAAGAGCCAGTCGAGAATGCCGGTTTCGAACTTCACAAAATAAGAGTATCCCAACGTGCGAAAAACCTCAAAGCCCGCGATACACTTGGTGGCGATGCGCAATCGTGACCACGAGAATGATCAGTCGATCGTCGTCGATTTGGTAAAGCACTCTGTAGTCGCCAACGCGAATGCGGTACGAATCCGCCACCCCGGACAGTTTCGCGGAATTATGGGGCCGGGGATTCTCACGCAGTTGTTGGATCGCGCGATCGATGCGGCCTCGGTCAGGCTTCGGAAGGCGGTCCAGTTCTCTCTGCGCCGAATTCTTGATCAACAATTGATACACTATTTTGATCCCGACCGCCGGCGCGCGCCTGCGTACGGCAATACCCGATCAGTAGGATCTGCCAGCCGGCGCTTCATCTCCGCGACGTCGCCCCAATCCTGCGCGGTCATTTCCGATGGCGAGAGTTCCCGGGGCTTCTTGCGCGCGGACCCTGCCGTACCGTTCTTCTTGAGCTTGAGATATTCCGCGCGCGGGATTACGACGAATTCACGTCCAGCGAGTTTGAGCGTTGCAACAGCCATATTCTTGCCTCTGATTGCATCATACCAACCGGCGGATCACTTCCCCAAACGCTTCTTCTTCTCCTCCCACTCCGCATTCTCCCGCTTGTTTTCCGTCGCCAGCGATTCGCCCGTGCGCAGGGCATCAATCTCCAGGCGCGTCAGATGCATCGCGCCGAAGTTGTAGTCGAGGAACGCCTCGGCGGCGATGGGGACGATGGGCTGGATGAGCGCAAAGCACGCGGTGGCGTAGTCGCGGATTTCGGATTGGGCGTGGGCGTCCATGCGCAACGACAGAAAATGCAGCAGGTTGTGAAGATCGATCTTCCAATACCACTCGGTGTAAACGCTCACGGGCAGACCGATACGAGCCAGCTCACGGCTGACGCCTTTTTCCATCAGGTTCTGATAATCGCCGTAGAGCGATTCGGCCTTGTCGAGGTACGCCAGAAAATCCTTGGCGGTCAGCTCGTCCATCGGCTCTTCGCCGCCCTGCTTGTTCGTCTTGCTTTGCTTGCGGACGTTCTCGATCGGCGGGTGATAGAACTTATCGGGAACGACGCTGTAACGGGCCGAGTATTCATTGACGTTGGCGGTGCGGTGACGAATCCACTGCCGCGCGACGAAGATCGGCATGCGGTGGTGGAACTTGAACTCCACCATTTCGAACGGCGTGGTATGACGGTGGCGGGCGAGGTAGCGAATAAGCCCGCGGTCTTCGTTCACCTGCCTGGTGCCGGCGCCGTAACTCACGCGCGCCGCCTGCACAATCGCGAAATCGCCGGTTTTGCCGACCGGCGCAAACCGCGGCATGGTGTCGACCAGCGCGACCAGCCCGTGATCGTGCACGTTGATCTCCCAGCGGGCCGCGCCGCCCATGACGTCGGCCACTTCGGCCTCGTGGGGTTTCTTTTCGATCGTGAATTTACTGACGTCGGGGAGCATCCGATTCATCATACAAGCTTGAGGCACCCGATGAAATCCCGCGAAGGCGCTAGCGTCGTCTTACGCGATATGGCTCGGCGGCCGCTTGCGGTTTCGCGGAACAAATTGTGTAAATTTTCGCCACGTTCCACTCATCCGACGGGCAATACAGCGCGCAGGCGCGCAATGATCGCCGGCAAAACCACTAACGCTGCGTCGATCTCGCTTTCGGTCGTAAACCGCGACAAGCTGAACCGTATCGCGCCATGCGCGATCCGATCCGGGATGTTCATCGCCCGAAGCACATGGCTGGGTTCAAGGCTGCCACTGCTGCACGCAGCGCCGGCACTAGCGCAGATGTTCTGCTCACTCAAAAGTAGCAGGATTGCCTCGGCCTCCAGTGCGGCGAAGTTGATGTTGGTGGTATTGGGCAGGCGCACCGACACGTCGCCGTTGATCGAAGTTTCGGGGATCGAATGGAGGATGGCAGTTTCAAAACGGTCGCGCATTTCGCCGACGCGCGACATTTGGTCAAGACAACCCCGACCCCGCTCCGCGGCGAAACCCATGCCAACGATGCCTGCGACATTTTCCGTTCCGCCTCGGCGATTGCGTTCCTGCGGCCCGCCAATAATGTGCGGCGCGATGCGCAACCCGCGTCGCAGGAACAGTCCACCGACGCCCTTTGGCCCGTGGAATTTGTGCGATGCAAAGCTGGCGGCGTCGAGGCCGACGGCTTTGAAGTCGACTGCAATCTTGCCGACCGCCTGCGTGGCATCGACGTGCAGCGGCACTTTCGCGGCTTTGCAAATGCCGGCAATCTCGGCAATCGGGAAGATCACGCCGGTTTCGTTGTTGGCCCACATGATGGTTGCCAGCGCGACATCGTCTGTCATCGCGGCGCGCAGACGATCGAGATCAAGCCGGCCTTCGCGATCGACGGGGAGTTCGATAATCGTCCAGCCCTCGCGGCGCATCTGCTCGCAGAGTTCGCGCGTGGCGGAGTGCTCTACGGTCGTGGTGACAATCTTTCGCCTGGGCGATCGCGAGGCGGCAAGCCCACGGACGGCAGTGTTGATCGATTCGGTTCCCCCGCCGGTGAAAATCAGCTCGCTGTCGCTGCAGCCGACCAATCGCGCGATCTGTATGCGGGCCTCGTCAATGGCGGCCCTTGCCCGCTGGCCAAAGCGGTGGACGCTCGACGGATTTCCGTAAAGCTCCGTGAGAAACGGCATCATGGCCGCCACAACCGCGGGGTCGGGCATCGTCGTGGCGTTGTTGTCGAGGTAAACGAGGGGCATCGTCGCTGTGGATTGTAGTCGAGGACGGGGTGGTTGTTGTGGGTTGTGCGTTGTGCGTTGTGCGTTGTGGCTTGGTGGGTGTGGGTTGTGGATTGAT
>Ga0163151_10008170_pt1 | contig 11924 bp, 23 predicted proteins | sample OliLakLV19MP5IB2_FD_145596 | JGI IMG/M metagenome (GOLD analysis project Ga0163151, IMG submission 145596) | Freshwater microbial mat bacterial communities from Lake Vanda, McMurdo Dry Valleys, Antarctica - Oligotrophic Lake LV.19.MP5.IB-2 | ecosystem: Environmental > Aquatic > Freshwater >...
CTTTTCGCGATATCAAAACCCCATCCACGCCTGCAACTCCTGCTGCTTAAATGATTAGCCAAATTTTAAGAACGATTTTTATTGGTGGAATTATTCCGGCGCTGCTCGCTGCGGTGTCGATCCAGTTTCCATTGGTTGGGATCGTTCTTAAAATTCCACTCCTCGGCGATGGCATTAAAAAAGTCATCGATTGGGGAGTGGGCTGGCTTATCGATCATGGAGTTATCGAAATCAAAGTTGCGCTGATCGATCAGCTCTCACAAGCCGCCAAAGATCATTACGCTCCCGAAATTACAATGCTGCGCGAAGCTCAATCGCGTCCTGCGCTCACGCCTGAAGAGGAAAAAGAATATGCAAAACGTTTACAAGATTTGGTTAAAAATCGCCCTGGTGTTGTCAACGCTTAGCATCCTCTCCGCCTGCGGCGCCCACTCCATAAAAGTAAAAGATACCACCGCCTGGGGAGATAAAGGACGCTTCGGCGCCACTGGGGTTCGCACCCTGTGCGACCTTATTAAGTGTCCTCCCGTTCTTCTCGACAAGACTGCCTGGGATGAAAAACGCATCGGCATGATTTGCGTTGACGGTGCCTGGTTCGCTGACATGCAAGCCAACATCGACAAACTCTGTGCTCGCTCCCCGAAAACTTGCGACTATGAAGAAGTCAAGGCTGGTCGCGCTGCGCTCCTTCGCGTAAACAAAATGCGTAAAGCTGCAATGGCTCACCCAGAATTGCGTGACAGCGTGGACCTTATGAAGGTCATGGATGTTGAATGAAAAGGCATTTAGTTTACAATTACCCTATCAATCTTTTCTTTTTGCTCGACGTTCTTAACTCCCTCGCGCTGAAGCGTTCGTCGCAGATATATAACATAGCCAGCGCTATGGGGATTAGATACACGAACATGACGAAGCTGCGTAAGTATCTTCAATTTTTGGAAGAGTATGAATTTCTACAACTCTATATAAGCCCTGGCTCCAAGGCGTTGTATTACGCTCTCACCGCTGACGGAAAAAGGTTCAGAAAAGAAATTAAAGCTGAAGCTCGCTTAGCTAAACGGCGTTAATCTTCGTAAAGATGGAATTCAAATGAAAGCCCCAATCAAGGCCAGACAGAACGCAAAACTAGGACTACGGCTTCGCCGTGAATGGCGTCGTGGCGGCACGAGTGTCGGCGTTGCTCGTGCGAGAGATATCGCGGGCGGGCGAAACCTTTCTCTGTCAACGATTCGGCGTATGTCATCCTTCAATCGACATCGCCAACACTCAAGCCCTTACCGCAAGGCGCGTGACGGCGGCCCTACGGCTGGATATATCGCCTGGTTGCTTTGGGGTGGTACGGCTGGCGTCGATTGGGCTAGGCGCGAATCGAAAGCTCAGTCAGCTAAAAATCCGTCTAGCAAACGAACCCTGTTCTGGGGAGTGGCTGTTATTGGTCTGCTTACAGCTATAAGCGCTGCTGCGAAAGGTAAAGATGAGAAAAAATCCATCAGTCCTTAGAAATGTTCTCAAGAACAAAACCATAAGAAAAATTTACGACGTTGGATTTAATTTTTACTACGATCTATTTGCTCACAGCGTTCCAGCGAAAGTGCGAAAATTAGCGCAATTCGAAAAGCCTGGACCAAGAAAAAGAATGGAAGAGCTTTGGTTGACATTTCCACGAGAGATTGGACTCGTTTTCGACTACGAGGATTTGCCTCCTGGTTTCGATGGTCAAGTCCTCCACCACAAAGAAACAAACCTACATAAAGAATTTATTTCTCTCACGATAAGACCGCTCCCCACGCCGACGAATGCCCCAGACGCTCGAAGATATTTTAACGCGCTTCGCGGTATGTACGATCATGAGTTTGTTCACGTCATTCAACTTCTACAAAAATATGCTAGAGGTCGGAGCCGTTGGGATAAGAAATATCCAAACACGATGATCGAACACAAACCACACCTTGAGCAGCTCTTGGCAGAACTTCGGTATCGAGTAGCTGGGATAAATCACACACCAATCGAAGATATTTCTGGAGATGTTTTTGCCGACTATGTGGCGCAGGTAAGAACAAATTTGAAAATCTGGAAGTCTGACACAAAAATGCGTCGAATGATTCTAAAAGACATCTGGAAAGCTGTTGAAAAAATTAAGGCGCCTGAAGATTTAAGAAAGAAACTCAGGAAAGCTGGATTTCCTATTTAGCCTCTTTACATTCCTTTTTACCTTTCTCGCGCTCTTTCCTCTTTCCTGTTCCATCCAAAGAATTTCGAACCAAGTTCCCGTCGCAGCCGTTACACCAACTGCGCCCCTTAATGTTCTTCGCCCCGTATCCACCCGAGCGGAGAGCTTTCGAACAATACTTGCAGCGGATCTTCATCATCTTTCTTTTCCAGCTTTTGCTCCCGCGCATCTTCCCCCTCAAGCTTGTTCGCGATGTACTTGAACGTGAAACCGCCACCATCCCTCACATCAGGGATTAAATCTGGGCCTTTCAATCGGATGGGCTTCCCCGAACGCTTCATATACGCGCTGATTTCGTGTTGGCTGGATTTTGTCGACGGGGGTGAATATATCTCCGCCGATATCGTCCGCTGGGTGTGGGCGCGAATTCTCGCGCCCGTCTGTCTGATAGTAGAATAGCCCATTTTCGCTGTGCCAACGAGCGACGACTGCGAACTTGCAATATCCGATATAATATTCTCCATGAATCAAATTTTCCTTCTTTAGTAAACCTTTTAGATAGAGGCTGGAGAGGTCTGGACGAGGGAGATTGCGCTCAGGGCGAAAGATCGGGACTCCAGCGTGAATGAGCTGGGCCTTTTCCACGACTTCTTTGAAGTCCTGACGGTAATTTGGGTTCGTCGGCGTGCCTATATGCCAGTAGGTGCAGAAAACGCAACGATACGGCCTGTGGGCCTCTTCGCCTTTGCGCTTGTGGCCTTTGAACCGTTGCTTGTCGTAAGCGGCGCGAGACTGTGCTGAGCTTTCATCAAGATACTTTCTTTTTCCTTCGCAGCCGTTTTTCTTGTGATAATGCTCTTTTAAAGTTTTACGGATTTCTTTTGGTGTTTTCCTCATTGTGTCTCACAGGTTTTTCAATCTGTTCGTTTTGTCGGCGAGCAACGCAATCAACACTTCAGTGCTTACCCTTACGTCGTCATCGCGCTCTCTCGCTTTCAGCATTCCAAAAATGACGGCTGCATCGAGCGCTATGGCGATCGTGCTTACCGTTTTTGCTGGGAGACCAAAAAAGCCTCGAAGGTTGTCGTAGGCGGTTCGCTGAATATCAAAAATTTCCGTACCTTGGAATTTCATTCTCATTCTCCTTGATTTATTCTGCACTATTGGCGGCAGAAGTCAAAAGGGTGCTCGCGCCCTTGTAGCGTTTTTGTGAAACTTTTTAAGAGCTGCCATTTGACCTGGGGTGAGCGATCCGAAATTTGCCAGCCCACGTTCAAGGCTGGCGATAAAATCGATTGCTGGTGAGCCTGTGCGTTCGAGGTGGTTGCGCACCTGGGCGAGCATCTCGGCGGTTCGGTCATAGCGACTCATTCTTGTCGGCTTCTCATAGTTGTCAGGATTTTCTGATTCCGGATCGGGCTGATCGCGAGTCTCCTGCTCATCGACATCCATGCGTTTGGCTACACCCAAATATTGCTCCCAATTCAAGTTGCAAACGGCTAATAATTGATTAGCCTTTCGAACGGCGACGAGCGCTTCGTGGTCGTTGTTTGATTGGGTCATCATAAGACAGCGGAGAATTTTTTGGGTTGTGTTGCTCATCAAATAAAATCCTTTCAGTCCAAGACTTTCCGTACAACTTTTCCTCGACCATAATTTGCTCTATCAAGCAATCGCCATTGTGGATCGGTAAACCGCCATTGATCCATCGCCTAGAAGCGAGATTATTTCTTAAACGTGCCATATTTCAAACTCATCCCCATCTTTCTCACATCCCACTCAAGCTTTGCCTTCTCCCACGCCTCTATTTCTCGCGGGAAGCAACTCTCCATGTCTGGGCGAAATTTATGTGGGTTCATTCCTTTTGGTGGATAGCCATAACAAGCCTCCTCAGTCACGCCATCCTCAAGGAAAAAAGTGTAGGCACCAATACCCCAACTCGATCCACACGCAAACGCAACGCCTTCATTTGTTTTCTTGATTTCCATTTGAACCTTTCCAATATCGGGTCTGGTGCGGCGTTCGACGTGGAACCTTCATTTTTTCTAAAATTTGTAAAACCCTGCACGCTGAGATGCCGAAAATTTTCCCAACGGCCTTGGCAGACTTGCCAGACAAGTAGGAATCAACGAGGTGTTTGCGTCGCAACTGATGGTTCAATATTACTGGCCTGCCGAAACAATCTTTTTCCTGATTCATCGTCTACGCTCCTCACTTCAAGTGTCGTATTCATGTTCAAATCCGAAAACGTGGATCGGCAACCCTTGGGGCATGGGCCAGCCGCGAGGCCGCTGGAAACGGCGACTCTGCCTTCTTCCTTATCTGGAAATGGCTCCGTCTCATTCAAAACCTCTCCGCAATCACGGCATTTTAGAATTGCGATTTTCATTCCGCCTCCCGACCCAACGCTGTAGCTAAAGCATTCGCCGCCGAGATTGGATTGAGGAAAAAATTGTCGCACATCCCATTGTCTCGAACAAACTCCAAAGTCTTTGGATTGAGTTCCTTGTCGAAGATCATCGTTCCATTGTTGAGGACAGAGTGCCTGCTTACAATATATTTCCCGCTGAGAGGTAGCGGGCCGTCAATGTGATATGAATAAGTCACTATTTTCCTCCAATTACGCTGTTGAAAAGAGACGGGAACACATTTTTCATATTTTCAATCCTCTTCGCTACAAAATCCCAATCATGTGGGTTGCCTGGATGAGCTGGACTGCTCCTGATAGTCGTCACGATCATATCGAAAACCTTCATAGCTGTCTCAAGCTCCTGACCGTTCAAAGCCTCAAGCGCTTCCTTAGCCATGTAAGAAATGTCGACAAGCTCGCCATCCTCGCTAGCTCTCGTGTGGATTCCACTCTCCACAAAATAATTCAAATTCGCTCTTACTGTTTTCATTTGCAGGTCGCCTTTGCTTTTGCAATCATCGCTTCACGTTTTGCCTTGTTTCTGAAAGGTGCCCAATACGCGCTAAGCCCTTTCCATGGGGCCGATTCAGAGTAAAGCACGCCATCGCGATTGACGAGCTTGTTCGCTGCTTTTACCGCGCAAACAATCGCCAATTTCGGATCATGAATTTCGCTATCGCTCTTAAAGGCGCAAGCGTAATTGCCATTGCAGCTTTCAAGCGACATCTGAAAAAGGCCACGGCTAACAATATATTTCCCTTTGTTGTCTTTGAAGTTTTCAGTGTACTTAGCGTTCGTGTCGAAGCTGCTCTCAAAGCCTGCTAGAGCGGACATAAGTGCAACGTAATATTTTTTACGATCGCCGCAAACTTCGGGTGGGTAGGACTGCATAAGCGCTTGCCCGTGATTGTCGAGAGACTTCACAAGGATTTCAGTGTACTCCTTTTGGGGCCAGCTCGCCTGATAGTCCGTGCTCGTTGATGTACTTGTTGATGTTGCCGTCACGATCGCGGAAACTTCTTTGGGTGCGGCTGTGCAGCCAGAAAACATTGCGATAAAAACAAAGCCCACGACAAGACTGATAAAACCTAAAACGATCCATGTGCCAATAGCCAATAAAGTTTGTCTCATACTTCTATCCAAGAGCGTTCGCCTTGGCCTTTCTCATGATTGATTTAAAAGATCGTAGCGTGCAAGGGGAGACTTTACTTCCCTTTGAGATTGCCACATCGTCTGTTCCATTTGTCCATATAGTGTGTTTAGCGCCGATCTTCCTAATAAAAAATCCGCTCTCTCGTAATAGTTTTTCCTGTTCACGCTTGTTCATTTGTCGCAAGTGCAAGTTGTGGTGGTTCCAACGAAAATTGAGGGCAATTCTTTTTTGCAATGTTTACAGATCATAGACAGACTCCTTCTTCAGTTGTTAGTGGCTTGCAAGAATGTCCAAGCATCGGCTTGGCTTCTTTAAGTAACGCGTAAGATTTCAAAACAAGTGGGTGCAAGCGCGAGAAATCTTCTATACAGGTTTCATCAATTTCTAAAATCAATTCATCGAGAACCTTCGTCAAACGCTCGCGAATACAGCAACATTTAGTTTTCATTTCGAGCAATTCCTCATTGTCTTCTTATCCAGGCTTCTTGCTTCAATCTCGATATCGCTCCCAAACTTTCGCGCCCTTGCGCCGCAATTCTTGCAGATTAATTTTTTGAACATTCTGCCTTTGGAATGGTAATACATAAAATCAAAATCTCGCCACTCATGCTTCGGTTCCATAGTCCTCCCGAGTAAAATACTCACATTGAACCCATCCATCTTGCGAAAGAAATTCTACGCAAGAAGAATCAATGAACCCATTTCCGCTAATGCAAGACCCCGACCAAAATCTCATGCGGTACTGCGGGCTTTCCATCTTCAGCTCCCAGCCTTCAAGCGTGTCCGCATGGGGGATAGTCTTGAGGGTCTTTAGATACTCGATCGATGGTCTCATTTTCCCGCGAATTTTCACCCATCGTTGCATATCTCGCCTCCACCATCGCGTGAATTCTTTCGTAGTAAAGGTACATGTCTGCCTCGCCCATGTCTCTCACCCCAACGCGCACCCAAAGAAAACCAAAACTTTTTCGCCAATCCTCAACCACTCGAAGGCTGGGGACCATCAATCCAATATGATCCCTCTCCCTGAAACTTGGATGTTCCATCGCGGCAAACATTCCGAACGAAAGAAAGAAAATCGGAGAACCCAAATCCCACGACGTGAGCATTCTCTTGACTGACTCCTCACGCAATTGCCAACCAAAAAAGAACACGAGCCAAATACCTATCGATGTAAGAGCAATATTCATTTTATCTCCCTAGCAAAAGATTTCTGGTTTCGTATCGAGCGAGTTTAAAAGCCTATCTTGACCATTCTCCACGACTTGCTCAACAATGCCTGTCATGATCAAACTGTGAATGACGAGCAAGGCGCTACCCGCTTCTTGGTTATAAGATGTGACTTTATCGCCTTCCCAAATTTTATTCTCTTGAGCAATCTTATACGTTTTCTCGATCAGCTCTGTTGGGTAGCCGGAATATTCCTGCAACTTGTCTACGAAGGGGCCGACAAAATTTGATGCCAGCAAAAGGGCAACCATTTTTTCGTCGTCCTCAAGCTCGCGCCAATCCTTGATGGTGATCTTTACACCTTCAAGCGCTTCTATCACGGTCAACTCGATTGCTTTGAACAAAGGTCTGCTCACAAATGCCTCCTTAAAATTAGTGTGGAGTGCCTCTACCCGACCAAAGGTTTAGGCTTATCGAGTTTCAAGGTGGTCGCCCCTACATTCGAATTTTCTTAATACATGGTCGAGCCTCACTTATCAGGCGAGGGGTTAGCCGCTCCACGCGACCTACGAAGAAGTAGGTCATATCATAATGGTGATTAAATGCTAGAAGAAAATGAACTTAGCGTTGGAGGGGAGTCGAACCCCAAAGTATCCAAGGACAATTTGCAGTTGCCTTACTGCCCAAAGCGCCTTTGCCCTCGCTGGAAGCTACCCACCTAGAGGCATCGGCACTACGCGTTATTTGAGAAAGTTGCAACACTCGCCGGGGATCGACTCCCAGAATACCAAACCGAGTATCTCTATCCACGCGTCGCTAAGTTCGCAATTGTTTTATCGTGATGTGCAAGAAGAAAATGACCCGATAGGCTCCGACATGACCGGAACGGAGAATCGAACTCCATTCCAACTCCCAACCAGGGAAATCACTTGTGCTCGGATGCACGACCTATCAGGTCAAGACGAAAATATAGCAGGTAGAAATCTGGTGTCAATCCTTACAGAACATTTCTGGGGGACTGTACCAATCAGGCTGCTTCATTGAAATCCAAAGCGGCAGCGTCCAGCCGTTCTTGAGCACCGTCCTCTTTGTAAGGTGCCCGCGCAACTCTTTCTTTACAGAAATCCATGCGTTGATCGCGTCGATTCCAGGATTGATGTTGGGGTCTTTGAATTTCTTGCGACGTATCGCTTCCCGAACCTTCAACGGCTTCCTAAAGTCCGCTTCCCCTGTAGCGAAAAACTTCTCCCGTAAATTCCCCTTCTTTGGAACCCCGTTCGCATCGAGAATGGCTTCACCTTTCTCATTCACAATATCGTAAAATTCTGGAATACCTTTAGCTTTGTAAACTGTTTCTGTTTTTCCAGTTTTTGGATTTACGCGTCCAAAGCCTGTAGCCTCATCCAAATATTGATACTCATACTGCTTCGGCAAGTACGCTCTGAAATAGTAAAGAGTGCCTTCATGCTTCAAGGCGCCAAGCTTGACGGGATCATTCTTTGGCAATTTCCCGCCAGTGATAAAGATTCCGTCAGTGTCGACGTAAAGAATCACGTTGCCTTCATTCCACGCGCTAACCATGTGCTGATAAAGAAGGTCACGACAAATTGCTGTGATGTAGGCACCCCAAATCCCGTTCGTGTGAGAGGCGTAACCCTCGTCCTCTTCCATCACAACGCCTGTTCCAATTCTGGCGCATGAGATTAAATCGTCGGCATTATACTTTCCTGGGTCGACCAGAGTGGAGAAAATCTGTCGCTCTCCCCACTTACCATACAAATTATTTCCCAAAGACTTGCCCACGTCTTTAAGGAGTTTGTTTTTCGTTGCGTCCCCCTCCATCCTGATCGCGTAGCAAAAATCAACGTACTTCTGGAATGGATGCTTCTTGCATCTTTCATAGACGATCGCTTTTCTGAACTTGAACTTGTATCCGAGCTTCTCCGCATTTCTGATTTCAAAGAAAGTGTATTTAGATTTCCATTTTCCGAGAGGGAAAAAGAATCTTTGCGTATCGTTGTCCTTGTATCCGAGATACGGGTAAATCATCGTGAACGGGTGAAGGTTTATCGCCTCAACGTCACATTCAACCATCCCCTCGTAATCGGCGTCGATGCACTCCCTGATTTCTTTATCTCCTTCTATCCAGAAGTGCTGCATGAGGTTTGGGAACACTCCATGCTTCATCGAAAATGGATAGGCGCTGTTGATGTCCAGATACTCAACGTTCCCGTAATGCTTTCGCGTGGAGAAAACTTCCGTCCTGCCGCCTCGTAACCCCTCCATGATCCATTCAATGTCTTCAGGTGTGTGGGTTTGCCTGATCCGCTCCGAGCGGAACTTCGTCTTGCCGACCCCTTGATCGTATACGCAGAGAGCTGTCGATCCTGGCGTCGCCTTTAGCTTGATACCCTTCTTCTCGTAATATGCTCGCTGGATGCAGGCGTAAGACCTAGAAATGATCGCGTCCATCGCGGCGTACTTGAAACCATAGAAATCTCGATCTAGTTTTGTAAGATCGGTGCCAAGATGCTCTTTTAGCGATTCACCCATCTTGGTGACGCTCATAGGCCAATGGTTCATCGTATCCCAAAAAACCATCTTACCCTTGCGGTCGTCGTCACGGCCCCAATAAGCCAATTCTGGATCGTAAGATAAAGCAAACTTGGTTAGCCTGCCCCTGCGCCATTTGATGTCCATTGTCTCCGGGCTTGCATCAAAGTCTTTAAGAATATTTCCAAGCTCGTACTCAATGTTAGTGCCAAAGACAACGTGATTGCGATAATTGAGTTTGTACTCTTGAATGACGTATCTGAAGAGAGCGCGAAAGCTTGAACAGATATAAACGCAATCTCTCGTTGCAATCTGGTAAAAGTGTGGAATCCCGTTAGAGTTGTCCTCTGTGTCTAAGCCTAAATACAATTTATCTGATGGCTCATATTGGCAGGGAATCTTGGGGATATTCGTTATCTTGAGAATTCCTCTTCCAAGAAAATCGTAAAGGCTAGCTTGAAGTTCTGGGTCTTTGTCGAGCTTTTCCCAATCGACTTCGCGGACTCTGGTATCACCTGAAAGAATGCGCCTGAACTCGTTAGCGACAGTTCTGGATAAGCCTCGCCCTTGTAGAGAGAGCGCATAATGCCTGCCACCAACTGGCTCGTCATTCTTTCGAGCATTAGCTTTTTGTTTGTTACCGCTCGATCGTAAATTATGCTGTGAACTCCCGCTGGAGCCATCAGAACTTCCTCGTGCTTTGGAAGGTTTGTCGTTAGAAACACCCGGAAAGATAAAGTTCTTTTGGAAGTACGACGCGCCACCGTCTCGAAGTATTTTGTTCCTAGCTTTTGTAAAAAGGTCTTCGCTGCCCACCATATAAGATTCCTCTTCTTCGCCCCGCCACTCAGAAGTCGCTTAAAAACATTTCCCCTGTCGACAACCCACTTGTTCGTCTTCTTATCCAGCCGCTTCATGGGATGGGCTGCGACACCCCTGCTCGACGCTTCCATTGGAAAAATGAGTTTAGATGCTTGTCCAGGGATTCGCTCAATGTCTTCAAGTCGGTCGCGGAGAGCTTCAACTCTGGACCAGAAGAAGTCGTCGTCTTCCGTTTGGATGACATTCTCCGGGCGTTCTCGAGGTAGCTCCGCAACTGTTTCTCGTGCTTCTTCCTCAACGCTGGGCTTACGAACAGCGGGCTTTCTTCCAGCTTTTCTTCCCTTACGACGATCTTTAGCTTCTTTTTCTTTTTTAAAATAACGCTTAGTGTGTCGAGAAGTTGTAAGTTCGACAGAAGCTCGTTTTTGTTTGACGAGCCAACCATCGGGGAAGCGTAGGAGCTTTGATATAGCTTTATTTTGGAAATACGCCCTGAAAAATCGTGCCTTCGAATAAAGTCGGGTAAAACGTCCCTTGTTATCTCTAAGCTCGATTCGATAAGGGCCAAGGTTAGGATTTTGCTGCTCTCGTGCCTTACCCATCCAACGACCTCTGGAATCGTTGTGGACGACATGAATTGACCGTTGTTTTTAGAAACGTATAAGTCTGCACCACAGCAATCACACCTCATGCGTTCGGGGGTCGACAACCCGCGAGCGATTTCTCGATGATAAATCCACTGAATCTGATCTCGGTCGCAATATGCTGAAGTGAGGTAGAAGTCGTCCCCGCCACCACCATGATACCCCATACTCTTCACTATCGGAATATTGATGGGCTGTACAGGCATCTCAGTCTTCGGCTCACCGAGTATTTTGATCCTTCTTCTCTTTCTTCTCACACGGCACCATTAGCTTCATGACGGCCCAAGAGTCCCTCGCCTTCCTACGCTCCAGTTTCGCCGCTATGGCTCGCCTCTGGCTGGCACTTAACGGCTGCTTAGCCTTCGAGGTCATCTTCGCCTGAATCGTCTGCCACAAGGCCACACTCGACCTCCAGGGTCTTTACGCGAGCCTTGAGCCTGGAGTTCTCAGACAGCAAATTATTGATGTTGTTGATCAGGTTTTGAGTCGTTTGCTCTACGCGAGCTAGCCTTACCAGGGGATCGTTGGGTTGATTCATGCTCATCTCCTTCAAAAGTTGGTTTATAAGGTGTAGCAAAGGAAAAAGGTGATGTCAACATTCACCATTAGTTAACGCGGTGATACAATTAGGAATGAAGACCTTACTCATTCTGATCACTCTCGGTCAACTATGCCAAGCCTCCTTCAAAGCCGGTCAATGCGACCAGTGGTGCAAGGACTACCCTGAAAACCTATACTCGGGAGGCGTCTGGATGGAAAAGGAAAAGAAGTGTCGTTGCTTCGAAGACTTCAGCGCAGAAGAGATGTGGATCATGAGAATGCCATACACCATTAAAAAATCTGAGAGCAGTGACTCTACCTCACTTTGATGAGAGAATTCCTGCAATGGATCTATTCACTCCGATCAAAACCAAACGACTTAAAACTGGCTTTCATTCCGACCTGGATGGAAAACACATCACAGAAGACGATTCAGAGCACTGGCCCGAGACTCTGAAGTAT
>Ga0163151_10008174_pt1 | contig 11923 bp, 9 predicted proteins | sample OliLakLV19MP5IB2_FD_145596 | JGI IMG/M metagenome (GOLD analysis project Ga0163151, IMG submission 145596) | Freshwater microbial mat bacterial communities from Lake Vanda, McMurdo Dry Valleys, Antarctica - Oligotrophic Lake LV.19.MP5.IB-2 | ecosystem: Environmental > Aquatic > Freshwater > Lake...
GAAACTTTTATAGGAGGAACAGCGGTTCTTTTGAAGCAAGAGCTTGATCATATTAATGGAAGGCTGATTTCAGATTAAATATTATGGCAGAAGTTAAACAAACTTATCCAATTAAAGGAATGCACTGTGCCAGTTGCGTTAGGGTGATTGAGCGGTCACTTTCTAAAACGCCGGGTGTAAAAGAAGCTAATGTTAATTTAGCTACTGAAAAAGCGACTGTTACTTATGATGATAGTGAGTGTGGACCTTCACAAATTGCATCAGCTGTCTCTGACGTGGGCTATACTGCTTTAGTCGAACAAAGTAAAGAAGATGAAGATCTAGAAAAGAAACGAAAAATAAAAGAGTTAAGTTATTTAAAGTTAAAAGTATTTTTTAGTTTGGGAATTGGAGCGATAATCCTTTGGGGTTCTTTTCCCGGACTGATGGAAACTTCCCCTTCATTTTTAAGAAATCCGTGGCTTCAATTAATTCTGGCGACCCCTGTTCAATTTTGGGCTGGATTAGATTTTTACAAGGCAACTATTCCTGCTTTGAAACATAGACTGGCAAACATGGATACCCTGGTTGCACTAGGTACAACTGTGGCCTATTTCTATTCGGTCTTTGTAACAATTTTTCCTCAGGTAGTGATGAATTTAGGAATGGATCCTATGCCTTACTTTGACGTTGCAGTAATCGTCATTGGTTTGATTCTTTTGGGTAGATATTTTGAAGCTAAGGCAAAAGCCGGAACATCAGATGCAATTAAAAAATTAATAGGTATGCAGGCAAAAACTGCCAGGATCTTAAAAGATGGAAAGGAAATTGATATTCCGGTAGAGGAAGTCGCAATGGGAGACATTATCCGTGTCAGACCAGGAGAAAAAATTCCGGTCGACGGGTTAATTCTAGAAGGCGAATCCTCTGTCGATGAATCAATGGTAACCGGTGAATCGATTCCCTCAGATAAAACTAAAGGAGATACAATTATCGGTTCAACAATTAATAAAACCGGAACATTTACTTTTAAAGCTACAAAAGTAGGCAGCGAAACAATGCTTGCTCAAATCATTAAATTAGTACAAGAGGCTCAGGGATCCAAAGCCCCAATTCAAAGGATTGCCGATACCATCTCCTCTTATTTTGTACCAATTGTAATAATGCTGGCCTTTGCGACTTTTGGTATCTGGTATGTCTTCGGCCCTAACCCTGCTTTGCTTTATGCGCTTTTAAATACAGTAGCTGTCTTAATTATTGCCTGCCCTTGTGCAATGGGGCTGGCTACTCCGACCGCAATTATGGTCGCGACAGGCAAAGGCGCTGAACTGGGTATTCTTATTAAAGATGCACAAAGTTTAGAAATTGCCCATAAAATTAATACTGTTATTTTCGACAAAACCGGGACTTTAACAAAAGGTAAACCAGAAGTAACAGACGTCATTCCCGCACAGGCTGGAGTTCGTAAGGACGAATTACTATCTCTTGCCGCTTCTATTGAGAAAGGCTCGGAGCATTCTCTTGCTGAATCAATAGTTAAAGAAGCGGAAGAGCAAAAAATTAATTTTCAGAATGTGACTAAATTTAAAGCTATTGCAGGTCATGGCGTTGAAGGCCTGGTAGGGAAAAAACAGGTCTTTTTTGGCAACAGAAAATTAATGGCAAGAGAAAAAGTTGTTTTGGATAAGCATTTAAAGGAAATTGAGAAACTGGAAGGTGACGGAAAAACTGTCATGATGCTTTCTGTCAACAATAAATTAATTGGTCTTATTGCTGTTGCAGATACGCTAAAAGAGAGTGCTAAGGAAGGCGTCAAAGCATTACAAGAGAAAGGAATTGAAGTAGTGATGATCACCGGAGATAATCAAAGAACAGCTCAAGCTATAGCAGAAAAAGTTGGAATTAAAAGAGTATTAGCCGAAGTTTTGCCTGATCAAAAAGAAGCTGAAGTCAGAAAAATACAGACCGAAGGGAAGGTTGTGGCAATGGTGGGGGATGGAATTAATGATGCTCCTGCTCTCGCTGCAGCCGATGTCGGAATCGCTATGGGGTCTGGAACAGATGTCGCGATTGAATCAGCAGACTTAGTTTTAATCAACAAAGATATTAGATCAGTTGGATCCTCTATAGAATTATCAAAAAAAACTATGCGAACTATAAAAATGAACCTGTTTTGGGCATTTGGATATAATATTGTATTGATTCCTGTTGCAATGGGAGCACTATATCCATTCTTTGGTATACTGATGAATCCAATCTTTGCTTCAGCTGCAATGGCAATGTCTTCAATATCTGTTGTATCAAATTCCCTACTTTTGAAAAGGTTTAAAATTTAATCAAATGAACAAAAAATATCTCATTGGGGGAGTTATATTAATAGCGATTGTTGGTATATTCTTGCTCTATCAACAAGGGAAAGGTGAATCATCCGGTCAAGTCAGCAACCAGACAACATCTCAGGAGTTAAAACCTGTTAATTCAATTACCCACGGTCATGGTTTAGCAGTCGATGTCACAGATCAAAACTCTGTTTATATAGCAACTCACCATGGTTTGTTAGTTCTAAAAAATGATAAAGATCTTTTTCAGGTTGGTTCGGCCCAAGACGACTATATGGGTTTTTCTCCTCATCCGACAGATCCAAAAGTATTCTTTAGTAGCGGACATCCAAGTAGCGGCGGTAATATTGGTTTTCAAAAATCCGAAGATGGAGGGTTTAATTGGAAGAAAGTATCAGATGGCATAAATGGACCGGTTGATTTTCATGCTATGGCCGTTAGCCCGGTAAATCCAAAGTTGATATATGGGTGGTTCCAGGGAGGATTACAAAGAACTTTAGATGAAGGTAAAACATGGCAAATAGCCAGTCAAACAAGTTTTCCAGTTGTCAATTTAACGGCGGATCTGAAAGATGAAAACATCGTATATGCAGCATCTTCACGGGGTCTGATGGTAAGTAAAAATAAAGGTGAAACCTGGGAGAATCTAATAGAAGGATTTGTTTCAAGTGTAGCTATTGACCCAAACGACTCTCAGAAATTGCTAGCATTCTCAGAGAAATATGGAATGGCGAGAAGTAGTGATGGTGGTTTAAACTGGGAAGCTATTAATGAACGTTTCAACGAGGATACACCTCTTTTTATATCATTTAGCAAACAGAATCCGGAGATTGTTTATATACTGACCGAGAAAAACAGTATTTTCAAAAGTATAAGTAGCGGCACAACATGGAGTAAAATTCGGTAACTAAAAAGAAATTCGTTATTTTGTTTCATTTATAACAATTGCTTCAAGCACCCGTCTGTATGCATCTAAATCCTCTTTTGTAATTCCGGTAAGGAGTAAAAACAATGCTTCTCTGAGCGTTTTTTCGACTTGAGGAATAAGAACCCTTGCCTTTTGGGTGAGGTAAAGTACTTTGACTCTTTAAGAAATTTGTCAATGATTAGCCCCTCTTACGTTCTTGTTGTCACGATCTTGCCTTTATAGTTTTATTAAATGTTTTAATTAAACAACTTATGAACATCCTCACAGCACCTATTTTTATTCTATTTCAAAAAATAATTAATCGAATTACTTTTGGAGAGGAGGTGAAAATAATACAATAAATATAACAAGAAAAATAACAACAGTTTTTAGCATCGTTGCATTATTTGCAATGACTGCTATGCCAACGTTTGCAAGTCATAATGACTCTACAGACTATCGCGCGAATCTGCAAACTTTAAATAGTTCAGGTGTACGTGGTCAGGCCAAAATGACTCTCGATGGAGATCAACTCAAGGTTACGATCAATGCTCGCGGTTATGAAGCAAATAAGCTTCATGTACAGCACATTCACGGGTTTGCTAATAAGCAAAACTCGGTCTGTCCTAACATAAGCGCTGATACCAATAACGACGGCGTGGTTGATTTAGTTGAAGGGTTACCATCATATGGTCCCGTCATGTTGAACTTCGAACCATTCCCTAACTCAGATAGTAATGGAAGGGTCAATTTCCAAAATACCTATACTATAAACGTTAGTGACCTAGGACCGCTTGAAAATCGAGCGATTGTTCTTCACGGCGCAACAGTAAATGGTACCTATGATCCGACCTTACCAGTCGCTTGTGGCCAAATAGTCATGAAACATCAGGGAAATGATAACGGCAATGGAAATGGAAACGGAAACGGTGGTAATAGTAATGGAGGAGCAAATGGTGAAGGTTCTGACATCAGTGTCCGGGGTAACGGCTCGAATTCAAACAATTCGATAGACGTTCGCTCAAATAGTGATACTCGTGTTTCCCAGAATAATGATACTCGCATTGACAACAATCTAACTGCAGATTCATCAACTGGAAATAACAGAGCCAATGGCAATACCGGAGGAGATTCGTCTATTATGAGTGGAGACTCTCTCCAATCAATACGCATCCAAAATATGGCAGGGCATAATATGCTCAGTCACTAATAAGACGCTATTGAAAGCACAGCTACAGGTGGAACGCAGATAGCCGACCACCTGTAGTTTTTTGTAAAATCCCAGCTCTATACTTTGTGAAGCAAAGTTCGTTGATCATCATTATTACTAAACTTTCTACTGTTCAATTTCTTACAATTTCATTACTACCCACTGTAGTACAAACACTAAGATTATATTCAAACGAAAAGGAGGTGATAAATATGAATAGAACAATTCAGGAAGTTTTGGATTGCTATAAAATGTGTATAGAAACAAAGATGTATTGTTTAGAAAAAGGTGGCAAACATGCTGATCCTAAACATATTCAGGCATTAGCTGATTGTGCAGAAAGTTGTAAGATGGCTGCTGATTTTATGATCAAAAAATCGCCTCTTCATGGAAAAGTCTGTGGAGTTTGTGCAGAAGCTTGTAAGCGATGTGCCCAGAGCTGTGAAGCAATGACGGATGATGAAATGATGCAAAAGTGTGCCCAAATGTGTCGAAAATGTGAGGAATCTTGTATGAAGATGTCATCTATGTAATCTATAGAAGAAACCACGCGACAAAAGCCCGTGGTTTCTTCATTTTCTTAATTTAAACCTTGAAGTACCTCCCTTTATTTTAGTTTGAAATTTCAGCATCATCAAATCAAAACGTCTTTTTACTTTTTTCAGGTACAGCACAGTTAGTGAAGATTCGTCTTCAAATATTCTTCTCCCAAATCTATAGAATAACGCGGGTGTGAGAAAAAGTGAGATTATGGTTGAAGACAATAAACCTCCAAAAATAACATTAGCCAGTGGATTAAGTAATTCTTTTCCCGGTTCATCACCTGCCAGCATCAATGGAATAAGTGCTAAAGCAGCTACTAATGCGGTCATTAGAACAGGTACAACGCGGTCTAAAGTGGCCTGTAAGATAGTCTGTGGAGTAAATGGTTTTCCTTCTTCTTTAATAAGTTGGATACACCTGCCGACCAGAATAATTCCGTTTCGGGAAACAATTCCGGCCAGAGATATAAATCCAACAGTATGGGCCAAGTTGATTACACCTCCGGTTAAATAAACTGCTGCAACACCACCGATCGCGACTGTTGGAATATTTAACATAATAAGTAGTGCCATTCGGATGGAACTAAAAGCTTTGATTAACACTGCAAATATTAAGATGAGTCCAATACCGAATAATATAGCCAAACGGGTTGAGTTTTCTTTTGAACTTTTATATGTTCCCTCATAAGACAATGTTAAGCCAATTGGTAGCTGTTTTGAGTCCATTGTAGTCTTGACTTTTTCGACCGCACCTACGATATCTGAACCCTGATAATTTGCAGTTACTGTTAGAATTCTTTTCCCACCTTCGTGACTAAACTTATTTCTACCGCCTTCTAAACGAATATCTGTCGCTCCTCCTGATAATGAGTCGATTCCTTCAAACGGTAATGACAGATCTCTTAGAGCGTATGCATTTCCTTTGGATGCAGCATCATAACGCACCACTACATTTGTCCTGACAGGCCCGATCTGTACCTGACCTACTTCTGTTCCCAGTAAACCTTGTTCAAGCTCTTCAGCAAGCTGACTTGCCGATACTTTATAATTTGCAAGCTGGGCTTTATCAATATATATTCTAAATTCAGGAACCAAGACCTCTTTTTGAACTTGGGGATTTTTAACATTTGCGTTCTTTGCAAATTCAGCTCTCACTACCTCTGCAGTATCTCTTAGTTGCTGAAGATCATCACCAAAGATCTTTACTACAATTGGCGCTCTTACACCTGACAACAGCTCTTCGACGCGGTGGGTAATGGGTTGGCCAATTGAGTAGTCAGCACCCGGGTATTTATCTAAGATCTCCTGAATTTGTTTAAAGAATTCTTTAGATTCATGTTCAAGTCCTGGTCTAAATGTGACCTGAATTTCACTTGAATTAGCGCCTGAATCATGTGGATCAGCACCTGCTCTTCCGGTTAAGTGACTCACCCGTGCCACCCCTTCTAAATTTTTGATGTCATTTTCAATTCTAGTTGCAAATCTATTTGAGGTGTCCAAATCAGTACCAACTGGTAATACTACAGAAATAGTTGCTGAGCCTTCATTAAACGGTGGAATACCTTCTCTTCCGGCAAAAGCGAAAGCAATTATGGATATAGTAACAGCGATAATTGTTACACCAATTAATACATTTGATTTTTTGATCGAATGAAGAATCAGTGGCGACATATTACGTTTAATAAATCTGACAAATTTTGTGTCTTCTTCATGGGTAAGTGTGGCATTGTGTTCTTCGCGACTTACTTTTTCTGCTCTATTTCCTAAAAGTACCAAAGACATGGCAGGTGTTACGGTGAGGGACACAAAAAGTGAAGCAATTAGCGATATCAGATACGCTGCTCCAAGTGAGGCGAGTAATCGGCCCTCGACTCCGGGAAGAAAGAATAATGGAAGAAATACAATGGCTACTAGAATCGTGGCATAAACAATTGAATTTCTAACCTCTCTGGACGCTTGATAAACAACCTGTAATGCTGAACCTTTCATTCCTGTTGCACGCCACTCTTTAAGTCTTCTGTGTACATTTTCTACATCAACAATCGCATCATCAACTAGTTCTCCAATCGCAACTGCAATTCCTCCAAGTGTCATAACGTTGACAGAGAATCCTAAATATTTGAATATAATTACTGTGACTAAAATACTTAAAGGGATGGCAGTGAGAGTAATCAGTGTCACCCTAATATTCATCAGAAAAAGAATTAATACGATGACTACAAAAAATATTCCGTCCCGAAGTGCGTCTGTTACATTCTTCAGACCCTGATTAATAAACGTTTCCTGCCTGAATAGATCTGTTTCCAGTTTTACGCCAGTTGGCAAATTTCGTTCAAGTTCAAGGAGGGATTCATCAACTGCGCGAGTAACATCCAAAGTTTCTGATTCAGGCTGCTTTGCTACCCGCATGACAACCCCAGGTCTTCCATCCAAAGATGCAGCTCCTCTTATGGGACTTGGTCCTTCCACGAGTCTGGCTATATCTGCCAGCCTTATTGCTTTGCCGGCATCTGAAAGGATCATAATATCTTCTAACTCACTTACTTTTTTGGGGCTGATCATTATCCGAATCGGATATTCTTTACCACTTTGAACTAAAATTCCACCGCTCTTATTATTTAATGCAGATTCTAATGCTTTAACAACATCCTCTGTTTTTAGATCAGATTTTTTCATTAAAGAGGTATCTAAATTTACTTGCCATTCTTTAACATCTCCACCCATTACAATTACATCGGATACTCCAGAGACTCTTAGTAGTGCAGGGCGAATGGTCCAATCGGCTATACCCCGCAAATCCATAGGACTAGTTTTTAAAGTTTCGTCTGTTAGTCCGACCCACATAACCTCACCCATAATAGAAGACACTGGTCCAAGTACCGGTCTGGCGTCTCCCGGAAGTTGCAAATTGGCGAGCCTTTCTTGAATAATTTGTCTGTTCCTGTAAATATCAGTACCCCATTCAAATTCAGCGTTTACGATTGCGAGTCCGAAGGAAGCGGTGCTTCTTACCCTTGTCACACCAGGTGCACCTGCAACTGCCGATTCAACTTGTCCTAATATAAGTTGCTCAATTTCTTCAGCAGCCATACCTTCACCTTCTGTGAATACAGAAACAGTTGGTTTATTTATATCTGGCAAAACATCGACTTTCATCGTTGTCAAACTCCAGATACCAAATACGGTAAGTAAACCGGCGAGTATAAATACTAAAACTCGATATTTTAGTGATGATCTAATAATTGCATCAAACATAATTTTTTTCCAAAAAAACACCTCCCAATTTTGGGCAAATTCTATTGGTTTTTACTCCAGTTATTAGGAGGTATTAACTAATTATGCGGCTGGTCTTCCGCATGAGGTTCGGTATCTGCATGATCGTCTACTACTGCAGGTCTACGTCCGGAACTTGTACTCTCACTTGTTGCACTGGCATGAGGAGTTGCATCATAATGCGGCTGCGACTCATCAATAGGGTGAGGTGTTGCATCAGTATGAGGTTTTGATTCATCTTGATGTGTGTCTCCTTCAGTATGTACAGTTCCATCTTCATGATTATCTGTGGCTTGAGTTGCAGCAGGTTCTGCACTAGAGCTTTGATAAAAATAGAAACCACTTCCAGCGAGTACGAGTAATACCACAATGCCAATTACTATAGTTGTCATTTGTTGATTCATAAATAATCACTAAAAAAATGACCAATAAATCATGAATTAATGTTCATGACCATGGCCATCTCCGGCAGGTGTCACCTCCTCTCCACTTTGGTTTGTTCCGGTTCCACCGGTTTCTTGAATAGTATCGCCGTTTTTAAAATCTGGTTTTGGTTGGAGAATTACTTTGTCACCTTTTTGCAATCCATCTTTAATTTCTATCCGGTCACCAACAGCTCTTCCGGTTGTTACGTTATACGCCGTGATCTTATTCTGATTGTCAGCAATCCAAACACTTGTTATACCTTCTTTATCGAACCAAATAGTTGATAACGGCACGAAAATTTGATTTGAGGTGACTGACTCCATTTGAACTCTAACGGGCGCATGGACAGGCCATGCAACAATCTCTTCAAAAAAAGCTTCGGCAACGAACTGACCATTATCATCAAGGGCCGTTCCAACTCCGGTTATAGTGGCAGTTTGTTTATTAAAAGGTTCTCCGGGGCGGGTCATTGTAACGACATCTCCTTTTTTAGGTAAAGTTTGATTTCCTGGAATTTTAAATCTGACACAGCGGTCATTTGCTGAAGGATTCGTAATTCCAACTGCCGCTATTTGATCTTCACCGGTTACATAATCACCAACATTTTTGAAAATTCCTGAGATCACACCGGCACGGGCTGCATAAATGTTGCGGTCTATACCACCGCTGACTGTTTTAGATAATGCTTCACTCGCTTGAAATTCTTTTTCGGTTTCTTTTTGTTCTCTGGTCAAATTTGTAATTTCATTGTCGGCTTCTGTTACGACTTCAGAATAATCTGATTCGGCCTCTTTGATCCGCTCTTCTTTTTCCTGAGATGTAATTTCACCAATAGATAATGCATTATTGGCATTATTAACTTTGGCACTTTTAGCCCCGTCAGCAGAAGACTTACGAGAATTTAAGCGGTTTCGTATCTCATTTAATTGAGCGTTAACTGCATCGAGTTTATTTCGTGATATATCAACCTCAGTTTTTTTCTCAGCGGTAGTTGCAATCTGGTCGAATTCAGCGGTAATTGATAAGTAGCCGATAGATTGACCCTGCCAAACGTTATCACCAATGTTGACAGTTAAAGTCTGGATTATTCCTTCTCTTGGTGAGTAGATATTCACATCCACCTTAGAAACAACCTCGCCTGCGTATGACCCTTCTTCAATTCCAAGGTCATTTGTTACTAACTGTTGCCCAATGACTTCTGTTGGTGAAATTTTAGCATTGGGTTGTGGCTTGGGAATGGTAGTTTGATGATTCTCAGCAAGTGCAATTTGATAATACGCAATAGCACTAACTTCAGAAATGATGAGAAATAATGCCAGAGAATAAATAAAAATTTGTTTCCGTGTGGGACGAAATTTTTGAAAACGGGACGGAATGAACTTGATTTTCATAGATTTTGGTTTAACATTCTTTTTGCTTTTTTGTCGTAAAATTACTGCCCCTGGTATGTCTTGTTTGTTTTTCATACTTAAACTTGGGCAGTTAGTATTTGTCTACTACGCTTTGTAGTATTGTTTAGAACACTTCAATTTGTCAATACTAAAATTGACTAATGTTTAATTTCCTACTACAATCAGTCGTATGAACAGACAAAAATCCTTCTTAGGGGAGCTGGAAAAAGATGTAATGGATCTTATATGGCAGGAAAGCAAGCCATTAACTGTACGTGCAATTCACGATGATTTAAGTAAGAAAAGGAAGTTAGCCTATACTACAGTAATGACTATTGTTAGTAGGTTAACTGAAAAAGGATTACTCAAAAGAAAAGTCTCAGGAAAAGCCTATTTATATCAGGCGGCCTATTCTAAAGACAAATTTTTAACAAGAGTCTCCCGCCAAATTATTCAGAATTTTGTTTCCAATTTCGGAGAAGCAGCTGTTGCTCATTTTACAGAGGAGATTGAGAAGCTCCCGGTTGATAAAAGAAACAAAATAGTTAAAATGTTAAAAGATGACAAATGATTCATGTAAGCGCTAATAAATCTTTTTACCTCCTGATCACAGTTTCATTGCTGATATTTTTATTAATTGTAAGTTTGCTTTCTAAAATTACTCCACTCACTATTAGTCATGCTTTATACAGATGTAGTGAAGCAATACAAGGCATATCAATCTCTTTACCTCATGCGTTTCCTCAGCTATTTGTTTTACTTTTGTTTCTAATTATAGGGATCGGGTTGTTGTTACTTGCCCTTCAAATCTATAAAACAAGAATGTTTGTAAATAAAATAATTAAAAACAGAATTGGAACCCCTAATGCTGTTGAAAAAATTGCTTCAGGAATTGGTATCTCGGGTAAGATCATTGTAGTAAAGGGAAATAATATGTCATCCTTTTGTTTCGGATTGATTAATCCAGAAATTGTCTTAAGTAAAAAACTGATAGATGCTTTGACAAATACAGAAATTAAGGCTGTCTTATTGCATGAAAGTTATCACTTAAAAAATAGGGATCCACTTAAAATATTGTTAAGTCAGGTAACTATCTCAATTTTTTTCTTTGTACCGATTTTAAAAGATTTTCATAAGTATTATTCTTTATCAAAAGAGATTAGTGCAGATCGAATGGTTATTCAGCATCAAGCATTGGCAGAGCTTAAATCAGCCTTACTAAAAACTATTAGTAATGGAGCACCAAAAATCAGTGGTGTTGCATCTTTTGCAGGTGAAGGGATGTTAGAAGAGAGAATTAGAGCGTTAACAAATAACAAATCCAGAGTAGGTCTTGAGTTATCTGTACTTAATGTCACAGTATCTCTTTTTGTTTTAGTATTCGCTTTTAGCATTCTTCATCTTCCAGTTCATGCTATGGAGAATGATGATGGGTCTCATTCATATTTTATAATTTCATCGCTTGAAGCACATCTGTTGACCTGTGACAAAGAAGTGGACACTGCTGATATTCCCTTCATTAAAAATGAATTATTCACTCCGATAGTTGGTCCATAGATGCTAAATCTTGACAGCGAACACTGATTACTACTACACTTTGTAGTATAGAAAGTTTTAAAGCGCAGTTCCCCCTTTGGGGTTGGTTTTAAAAAAATTTATGGATCTTTTAGTTATATTTATCACGGGTTTAACAGTAGGAGGGCTAACTTGCCTGGCAGTTCAGGGCGGACTTTTGGCGTCAGTTATCGCAGCAAAAGAAGAAGAGGAACTTAGGAAAGATGTAAATACTAAAAATACTTTCTTCCCAACACTGGCTTTTATAGTGGCTAAACTCGCCTCGTACACGCTGTTAGGTC
>Ga0163151_10008176_pt1 | contig 11921 bp, 10 predicted proteins | sample OliLakLV19MP5IB2_FD_145596 | JGI IMG/M metagenome (GOLD analysis project Ga0163151, IMG submission 145596) | Freshwater microbial mat bacterial communities from Lake Vanda, McMurdo Dry Valleys, Antarctica - Oligotrophic Lake LV.19.MP5.IB-2 | ecosystem: Environmental > Aquatic > Freshwater >...
GTGTTGCCATCACTGTTCAAGAACACCTGCGAATTCATCGCAGACCATTGGAAAAACTCAGAGAACAAATTGAGAGAATACGACCGCTTGCAATTAAGTGGCACAAATCAAAAGAGGGTCGCATTTGGCACAGTCAGCACGGCATTGAAACATATAAGAACAGGATATATCAGTCTTATCTTTGTCAGGAGTGTGGCAAAGAGTATTTATCTAAGCACATCGGTAATACTCGCTTCTGTAATAATGCGTGTAAGTCGAGATATAGAAGAAATTCTGGTGTTGATAATATACTTAACACTTGTGTCTACTGTGGGTCTCTTTTTAAGACTAACAAATACCGTAAAGCAACGCACTGCTCAAGAAGCTGTCGCAATCTGCATCGCTACCACCCTTAAAACAAAAGTTTTCAATATTGAAGTAGACACAAATGAGTACTACGCCAATGGCGTATTGGTACATAACTGTCGCTATGCACTAAGATCATGGACTTTACCCAAGACTTTACAAAAAAATATTAAACCAGGCACCGGAGAGATGTTGCTCAAAAAACGTCTTGAACTTGCCAATAAAAATAAGGGGTGGCGATGAAAGCAGGAATATCACAAGAAAAACAAATTAAGGATTTAGTTATTCTCAACATTCGTAAGGACATGGCTGATTTTGGTATTGCTGAGCCGGAGCTAAGAGAACGCATCACGGTCAAACTAGACATAGTTCAGTTCAATGTTAAGGAGGATGAAAGTGTCTGGTTGCAGGACAAAGGCAAAGCGCCGTTTGTGTGTGAGGTATATTTTGATGCGGTATGGTGTTGTGATCTACACGAGTCAGACAGTCACGAAAAACTTATCAAGAAATATTTTAGGGGTTTTTTGAAAGGGTATGAAAGTGGAAAAATACGACTTAACCGCTTCTTGGCTCAACTAGCAGACGAGCAAGAGGCAAAATCTATAAAAGAAGCTAAAAAGGATGTTGTTGATGCGTTGCCGTCAAGCACTCCAGAGGAAAAGATAGCTAAAGAAATAGTAAAAGAAATAGTAAAGGAAAACAATGAATAACATTCTGCAACTGCCCCCAAACGCCTCTGGTGTAGAAAAAAAGATTATTGAGTATGCCTACGCACACGTTTATCGAGCTATTGAAGATCCACTCGATAAGTTTATTATCGCTTTTCACTTTGATCTTGGAAATAACGTAACTGCTACGGCTATCGCTTGTGGTCTACACAGGAAAACTATTTGGGAGAAAATAAGAAAGATTCAAAAAATGCTGAAAAACTTTAAAGTACCAGTTGAAACTTTCGCACAGTAACACTTTTCTATAAAAATGATACAAGCCACACTATGAATGAAACTTCACTATTACAAGTTCTTAACGCAAGACTAGACGTTGCAAAACGTTTTACCAAAGAATTCCAAGGCCTCACAAAAGACTGGATTGATCTATACAACGCCGAAACTCCTAAGGCTAAGAGCGTAGAGGATCTCATTGACCGAGATCAGAGATATCAGTACACCGCAAAAGTTGTCTTTGATAACGTAGAAAAATACCGTTCATCATTCTTTGAGAAGCCACCAGAAGTTCTGTATGCCAAAAAAGGCAAGATGGATGAGGAAAAGGCTGAAAAGATCACATCAGCATGGGAGTATCTCAAGGACAAGACAAACTTCAAGCAGTTCATGGATGACACGTTTACCTACTTTGCACTGTGCGGATTCACGACTGGACACGTAGGCTACAAAAAAGAGATTGAGACAGTTACTGGTGAGGATGGTATTGAGTATACTAATTTCCTGCAAGATGACCCGATTCTAGAGGCGTACGATCATGAAAACGAGTGGTTCATGCCTGACTCTGTGTTTACACCTGATGCTAAAAGCATTTCCTATTTCAGAAAGAAAAAGTTAAGCCAGGCTCAGGTACTTGAGACATTTGGTAAAAAGATTAAAGCTGATGAGTCAATTCTAACTGATGATGTAGATCAAGAAAAGAGTGCTGTAAAGAGTGAACTATCTAAGTGTGGCGTGTTTTTTTATACAGGTACACTACCTAAGGGTTCGCTTGTTGAGTTTATAAAATCTCAAGAAGAAGCTGGTGAATCAGAAGAGAACTCAGAAGAAGAAGAACTCGATGAAGTGGCTAAAATGTCAGAGACAAAAGAAATCTTTTATGTGGCTTTTTGTAAAAGTTCCGTTCTTAGCGTTGAAAAGTCTGCAATTAAAGAGCAATACTGTGCTGTTGGTAGGTGGTACTCACTGCCAAAAAAGTTCTTCGGGTTTGGTTTGGGTAAGTTACTAGAGGAACAGCAACGCCAGGAGTCTATAAATACAGGACAATTAGTAAGATATGCTGACCTGTACGCCTTCCCAAAGCTAGCAATTAACTTAAAAGATGCTGGCACTGATCTTAAGCAGATCATGGATAGAAATAATCCGGTAATTACATTCTTAGATTCTAGGCCCGACTTCTTATCACCTCCCTCAGCAAACGGAGCTATTAACGCAATCATAGGCCAAAACCAAAGTGACATACAAACTAACTCAGGACTTTCCGACCTCTCAAAGGTTCAGGAGTCTCAAACACTACAAACCGCTACAGGCCAGAACCAAGTAGCTGATACTAACGAAAAACGTATTAAAGTGGCTAAAGAGAAGTATTATGAGTTTTTGAAGCAGATCATTATTAAAACATTCAAGTACGCACAGGCTGAATGGCAAGAGTCCAAGCTTAGATATATTACAGATGATAACGGTGAAACTCGAACAGTTGAGATCACACCAGAGGACTTCGCAGATATTGACTTTGACACCGACATCTCAATTGACTTCGAGTCCATGAGTGTGAATAAAGACGTGATTCGTCAGCAATCAATTGTTCTGTATGACAAAGTCAAAGATGATCCAATTGTTGATCGTAAAAAAGTGTTCAAGAAAATGCTCAAGGACGGATTTGGCGAGAAAAACCCTGATTCATACATCAAGGATAGCTCAATCACTCCGGGTATGAAGTTCATCGGTGAGGACGATCAGGAGTATGTAGCTGATGAATCCGGCTCAATCGTTCCAGTAAAAGACATGGAACAAACTGTACCAGATTCAGACTCTGGAGACATGGAGCCAGCATCTGATCAAGCAGCAATAATGGGTAACGCACAACAAGTATGACACTAGAATACATAGGAAATGTAGCCGAACCAAATGCAAGTGAAGAGGTTAAAGGATTGTGGGAAGTCTATGAAAAGGACGGTAAGTCCTCATACACCGAACACGAACTCAAGACCGTCTGGACATCTTGTAAAAAAGTAGACCACTATTTCGAGATTACCAACTCACCAAAACGTGAGGCTACCTGCAATAAGTGTGGCTGTATCACCAATTTTATTGTTGGTATTGATGATCTTATTGACGGCAAGTTTATCTTGAAAACCCCAAAAAAGTAACACTTTTATTTTATTCATATATTCTATTCATATTGACCACCTCTGACTACTCAGAACGTCTTAAAAAAAGATAGGAGTACCTCATGCCACAAGCAGAGCCTCAAACATTAGATGAAGTTATGGATCAGACAATGAATCCGGAACAAGAAGCGGTTGAGACTCCAGCAGAAGCTGTCAGCACCGAAGAACCGCAAGAAGAGTCGTATACACGGATTGATCCAAAGTCCTTGTCACCTGAGTTGCAAGCAATGCACAAGTCTCTACTTCGTGACTACACGAAAAAGACACAAGCACTAGCAAAACAGCGCAAAGAGTATGAGGAAGGTTTTTCACAGCCTCAACAGCAAGAACAACCTCAACCAATCCAATCTACACAAGTGCCACACGATGGCATGTCAGTAGATGAGTACACAGCCTTTATGCTCTCAAAAGTTGAAGAAAGACTGACTGAACAGGAACAAAGGATGCTTGATGATCAAAATCAAAAGTATCTTGACAAAGCAGTTCAAGAGTTTGAATCAATAGACGAAAGACTAAATCCTGAGTCTCCAGCAGGCGTATATGACGAGTACATGCGTAATGCAGTCGGGGGGAAGCTCGATGAAGCATTAAATGCATTTACTCAAGAGAATGGAAGCCCAATAGGCTTTGATTACCAGGCTCAAACAGAAGAGCTGGTAGAACAGTACGAAAAACATATGGAAGAGCGTGCAAATGCCATCGCTACTCAAAGAACACAACGAGCCTTCAAAAGTGCCAAAAGAACAGCGTCAACAAGTGTGACAAGTTCACAAGCACCAAGTAAGCCAGTTGAGCGGATGAGTTTAGACGAAGCAATTGATAACGCCTTTTCCGACTAATAATATAAAGGAACAATATGCCAGTCATTAACATTGGACAACTCGCAGCGACAACACTGCAAAACTATCAAAAAACATTCGCAGACAACATTGGTCGTGATGTGGTTTTAATGAACCATATGAAAGCTAATGGAATGGTGCAAATCGAGAATGGTGGACGTGAAATCGTTATGCCTCTTGAATATGGAAATAGTACCGCAGTAGGTACATATAGTGGGACTTCAACCATTACCAACCCATACCAAGAAGGTATTGATGCAGCCACGTACGACTGGGTTAACTACTACGCAGGCATTTCTATCTCTAAAGATGACGAACTCAAAAACAACGGTGAATTTGCGGTCAAGAAATTGATCAAATCAAAAATCCGTCAAGCAGAACGAACTCTCAAAGAGAAGATCGAACTTGATTTGCACACTGGCGGCGGTGGTACTGGTGCAGTAGTTGGTACTCAATTACTCGTAGCAGCTTCAGGTACTGTCGGTGACATTTCAGGTACTTCAGAAACTTTCTGGAGATCATACGTGGAATCCACAGGCGTAGCTTTATCAGTTGCCCACATTCGAGACATGGTCAATGATATTGACTCATTACCAGGAGACGGTGTTTCTTTAATCGAGACAACTGTTACCTTGCATGCTAGGTACGAAACTCTATTGACTGCAACCGTGCAATACAACACCACAACGACTAAAGAAATGAAGCGTTTAGGTGATGCAGGATTTGCTACTCTCGGCTTCCGAGGCATTCCAATGGTGTACAACCGTTTCGTGTCAACAGGTGAGGTGTACGCAATCACTCCAGCCCTCAAAATGATCCAACACAAAGATGCAAACTTCGATGTGTTGCCAATGGAGAAGATCAGTGGACAGATGGTTTACGAACAATTCATCCTTCAAACGATGGCTCTGGTAACAGACAACCGCCGAAAATTGGGTAAATTGACAGGTAAAACCGCTTAATAATAACAATAATCCCCTCCCCTAAAAAGGAGGGGTAAAGAAAGGAAAAAAAATTATGCCAGAAAGAATTATCTCATTTCCAGTAAACACCGTGTTCACATCTACAGATCTCGACGTACCTGCTTTAATGGAAACATACCGAGAAGGTGGAAAAGAATACATTTGTCTACAAGGTGTAGTAAGTACAGTAGTCGGTAGTGTCGTTACCTTCGATGAAGTTGGAGTCTCAACACTTCTAGCTGCTAATGCTATCGGATTGGTAGCAGTCGCTCAAGGAGCAGTTGATGCAACCAGTAAAAGAGGTTGGTATCTAGTCAATGGCTCATGCCAGGCTAAAGTAAGTGCAGGATTTGCTGACAATGCAAACTGTTACGCTACTGCAACAGCAGGTGAAATTGATGATGCTATCGTAGCTGGTGATCGTGTTAAAAACATGATTGGTCGATCTGCAATCGCATCAGGTACAGCATTAGTACAGGTTAGTTATCCATTTATGGATGACGCCCTAGCTGCTTAATCTTTTAAAGATTCATATACTCCCCTTATCGCTTAGTCGTGAGGGGAGTTTTTGCGCTTAAAGTAACACTTTTTTTTAATTCCTATATGCTGGCGGTATATGAAAAACACACCTAAGAAAACCGATGTACTAAATCTAGCTAGAGCAATTGATGCTGAGTTTTCAGCACGTGAAGTTGATCAAAATAGACGTGATGAAGAGTTGCAAGTAATTCAGGACAGAACCGCAAGAGAGAGAACTGAGTTAGAAGCTACTCAAGTTGAACTAGCAAAAGAAAAAGCAGGTTTTGATGTTCTAAGCGAAGAGATAAACGCAAAACTAGCCAAGATTAGAAGTGATGAGAAACTTTCAGAAGATTTACGTACTCAAGCATTAACCGATAAAGATATTGATCTTAAACTCAAAGAAGCAAAAGAAGAGCGAGGACTTGCTGAGATTCTACTGGCAGAAGTCGCCAAGCGTGAAGCAAAAGTTAGTGAACGTGAGAAAAATTACAAAGAAGAACTTAAAAAAGAGTTCGCGGCTAGTATCTTCAAAGGCTAATAATGTCATTTACCGTCAATGATGCGCTGCTTTCTGTGGCGTATCGAATGGGCTATAACAGCGTCCCTAGCGATACGAATGAAAAAGCTCGTTGGATATCTCAGTGTGATGATGCTCAGCGTTCAATTATCCGCAAGAATTACTACTGGTTTACCCAAGACACGAAATCACTTACCTCTGTCAATAGCCAGGAGCGCTATGATCTAGACACCACATTCAGATCAATGATTAGCCTACGAGTTAACGGCTTGATGATTCATCCAATTACCCAGCATGAAAACGCAGTAACGTACAACGCTAAATATTCTGGAGTAGTGCTTACACCATCAAGCTCATCATTTTCTAACGCGTATTTTATCTATGGAGAGCAAGAACTACACATTGTTCCAACAAACTCCACAGGTCAGCCAAGTGCTGTATCTGTATCAACAATTACTCGGGTCGGGAGTGTGGTGACTGTTACAGTTAGTGCCGGTCATGGCTATATAGTCGATGACTTTGTAACCATCGCTGGAGCTGATCAGAGTGGCTATAACGGTGCGCAACGTATTTTCTCAGTGCCAAGTAGCACTACATTCACTTTTATCAATACAACGTCTCCTACTACCCCCGCAACTGGCACAATTACCGCAACCAAAAGAGACATCATCTACAACTTCTACAAGTTACCTACTCGAATTACTGCCACCACCGAAACACTACTAATCCCTGATCTGTTCTTCGAGGCTTTCGTTTCGTATACAAAGGCACGAATTGATCTACGTGACAGTGAGCGTGGTAGTGCAAGTGACGGGTTTGATGAGTTTAATGAGTTGATTCAAGATCTGAATGTTGAAAACAACAAACGCATGCTTGCAAATGTGAACATTTTGAGTTACTAAAATGAAAATATCAAACACAAAAAACTCTTCCAAAACACCAGAGTATGTCACCGGTTTTCTTGGCGGGTTAAATACTTTTCAGGATGAAGGGTCGATTAAAGACTCTGAACTTACAGAAGCTAAGAATATTCTACTCTCTGTTGATGGTATTGAACCACGACCAGGCACAGAAGATTACGGAACTGGTTCTGGAACAAAGGTACTCGGACTTTTCCCGTACTACAAAGATTCTTCACGTCAATTTCTACGATACGCAACAGGAATTAATAATAAACTGCAAAAGTATGTAGGTACTACACCAACAGATATTGGATCAACTACCTTCGATGCTTCCGCAAGAATGAACTTTGTACAGGCTCGTAATGAGGTGTACGGATTTAATGGGGTAGATCCTCTCTGGAAGTATGACGGCACGACAATTACTACCTATTCAGCTCTAACGACTCCCACAGGACTTGGAATCACGGTAGTTGGAACATCTCAATCAACAGCGTACTCTTACCGCGTATCAGCATTCAACTCAATAGGAGAAACACTAGCTTGCACCTCAGTCGCAATCACTAACGGTAACGCTACTCTTTCAGCGACCAACTACAACGCTCTTGCCTGGACTGCCGTAACTGGAGCGACCGGCTACAACATCTGGGGAAATAAAGCTATTGGTTTAGGTGAGACGTACATGGGTACGGTGTATGGGGTTATTGTCTACAACGACCAGGGTGGAGATAGCCCTTCAACTTCACTCTTACCACCAGAAGGAAACACCACTACTGGCATTAAAGGTACGATGGCGGAGTTTGCTATCTCTCGTATTTTCACAGCTGGCAACCCTGACTTTACCTCACGTCTTACATTCGGTGGAGTTGGAACAAATATCGGTAACTTCTCGGGTTCGTCTGTTGGGGGTGGGTCTGTGGACGTATTCCGCAACGATGGTGCAGTCATTCGTGGAATCAAGCCATTTCAGGGCGGAGTGATAATCTGGAAAGATAACGCAATCTATAAGTTCTCGTTTACTGAGGAAGGATCACAAAAACTAGAGGAAATTACCCGCTCTTTTGGTGGTATCTCGTACAAAGGCATCAAACACGTCGAGAACGACATCATTTTCCCTGCAAAAAAAGACGGCAGACTAGCAATTTATTCTCTAGGAAACCAAGAAAACTACTCATCCAGTGCGGTGCGTACAAATGAACTAACGATAAAAGTCGCATCAAGATTGTCGAACGTTAATACGGCGTATCTACAGCACAGTGCTGCTTTCTATTTCAACAATGTATATGGTATTTCAGTACCAACCTCCGCCTCAACAGTCAATGATAGAACTTGGTGTTTAGATACTAGGTTTGGTGCATGGGTATACTGGGAGGGTTTCACCCCTAACTGCTACAGCACCTATGTTGATAGTGACGGCTCCGAAAACTTGTATTTTGGCGATGAATCATCGGGCAAAGTTAAGAAAATGTTTGTAGAAACTCGATCAGACTCAGGAGCAGCAATATCTGTTGAATGGGCGACAAAAGCATTTAATCAGAGGCAGTTTTTGAAATTCAAGAAATACTTTGATCCAACCTTCCAATTCAAGAACGTGACTACATCAGGGGCATTAAGTGGGGATATTATCTTAGATGGAAGTACTGTAACAGCATATTTTACGGTCAATCAACAATCATCCGGTGGGGCTGGTGTTGGTGTGTCGCTGGTTGGTGTTATCTTGCCTGGAGATGCACCAGGAGCAGTCAATATCGCGCTTGTTAATTCCTCAGATATTCCAGTCTTGGTTAAGTTTGTTGGAGTCGCTCGATCAATTAAGTACCGTTTTAGGTCTAACTCTGCAACTGCTAAGTACAAGTTTTTAGCTTTAGCCAATATATACAACATACTAGAAACTAAAAGACTACCTGACACAACAATTTCATATGTTGCGTAACACTTTTGTATAAAAATGCAATAATTAAAGAATCCTATGTTAAGACCACAAAACCAACCACAAATCCAAACTCAACCAGGTGGCAAAAACATGCAGCAATATCTGCAGGAGTTGGATAATCTACTTAAAAGGAATACTGGACAGGGTTTATTCACAGGTGAGGACACCTCGAGTAATACGCCTATGTACTTGCCTGGAAAAGTGGCAAATCCTAGCGGAGTTGAGTCTAGTGCGTCTGCCATTACAGCAATGAAGCCTACTCAGCAATCTGTCATACCTGACTTTCGAATGCCTGAATATGGACAAGAAGAGCAACAGGGAGAAAATCAAGGAGAAGGTCAACAACCTCTCAACATCGAACAATTCCTGCAACGATTCGAGCAAAGTTACAACAACAACAAAAATCAGACTAGCTTAGGAAATACTAATCAAAGGTTTATTGCCTCTACAAAAGATGGCGGTTCACTGATGGAAGATGGCACGATTGTCTATAAAGATGGCACTATCAGAAATGGTGATCCTGGGGCTACTCCTATCGCTTCGGATAGGAGTGGTGGCATTCGGTACTCTGATGGAAGTGTGACGAGAAAAGCTCCTCAAGCGAATAGATCAGTAGGAGGAGAACGAGAACGAATTGGGTATGACGATGGGACTAACCGCTGGGGTAATTATCTGTATGAAGATGGCGCGCAATCCTCACCTCAAGAGGCTGGACTACAAGGATTAGTCAAAGGTATCTTTGGTCAAAACAGACCAGTTACGCAGGCGTATGCAAATTACAACCCAGGACTTGAGCCAGGTGACGGCATAAACTATGGAACTGATTTAAGAACCAGAGATTTAGTCGGTAAAGACAGGTCGTACAAGCTACCTGTTGGAGCTGAGGTAGTAGAGGTGTTGCGAGATGACGGTACGCGGTGGGGCAATCAATCAGGCCACCAGGGCTGGGGAAACTCAGTCAAACTACGCTTAGCCAGTGGTGAAATGGTGCGTTTCTCTCACATGAATAATTTTGGTGAGTTCAACAACTTACAGCCAGGACAAAGAATTGAAGCTGGTCAAGTGTTTGGTACTCCAGGTACAACAGGCAACGTCTCAGGGGAACATTTAGATCTAGAATATTACGATCAATCAGGCAACAGAGCAAATCCCGAGGGATTCAGTGGATTTACTGATCCACAGGGACTAAGAACCCCATTGCCAGGGCAAGCAGCTCCCGGAACACTTGCGCCTAGTGATCAGCCTCAACAATCTCAATCGCCGGCTCAGTTTAACCAACCTCAACCTTCTCAGCCATCACAAACTCAGCCAACTCAGCAACAATCAGCTTCCTACCCTGGTCAGACAATGAATGAGGGGATGGTACAGCCTGCAATCCAAGCAGTTCAGCAATTACCTCAAAGAGCGGCAAATGCTATTGATACTGCTAATCCTACTGGTCAGTTTGATCTTGGTCTTACCGAGGGTGCGTTCACTCCAGAAGCAGCTCAAACACGTATGGATACCGCCAATAAGTTTGCAAGACCTCAAGAAAATAGAAACAGACCGCAGGAAAATAGAAACTTTCTGGGTAAAGCGAGACAGTCATTTGGTAACTTTGCAGAACAAGTCGGAAATACGGCTGGTATTCCTGAGACTGGTATTTCAGAGATTCTAGCAGGTGGTAAAACACGTCAGACAAATCAAGCATTCGCCTCTGATCTTGATCAATCAGCGATGAAGAATGAGCAACCAGGACAATCTTTGAATCTTAAACAAGGAACTCAAGACGCATTTAGTCAAGCTGGTGAAGGTGTTAAGTCGCTCGGTCAATCAGGAGTAGAAGCACTTCAAAGTGTTTTCAGACCTAAACAAGATAATACTAAACGTGCAGTCGGAGATGTTTCAGGATCAGCATCTTCAACAGATCGCAATCAATTCTCATCTCTTATGGACGGTGCGCCGTCTATGTCGAGTGTGGGTAAAAGTGACGTTTCAGACCCATTCTTCAAAATGGGCGGTTCTGAGATGTACAAAAACTTCCTCAAGCCAAACGCTAAGGATATGTTCGGTGGTGCGCTAAGTTTAGACAGTTTTACACCTGACTTTTACAAGGATCTAAACAATGTTTCTAATGTGTTCGGTGGATCAAAAGACCTAGGTGCTGCCACAGAGAGATACATTACTAACGAGAAAAGCAAATACCCTACCATGTCTCGTATGAACTTCGAGGATGGGTATGATCGTGGTGAGGTGGACAGTTACAACAATCAAATTGACCAATACAACAACTCAATCAACAGTTATTTTAATCAAATTAGATCTTTAACATCTGGCGCGCAAAGTGCGTTCGCTCCAACTCAATCAAGTAGACAAAACATATTCGCTAAGCCACAGACGAGTTCTAATACGAATACTTTTGGATCTCCTAGAATGAGCTTATCTTCTTCATCAAGACCGTCTATGTCTGGGTTTTCAGCTCCAAATAGAAGCGTGGCTCCAAATAGAAGCGTGGCTCCAAATAGGGGTTCTGTTCTTGGTGTGAGTTCTGCTCCAAATAGAAGCGTTGCGCCTCCAAAGATCCAAGGCAGTGGAATGACGAGCAACTATGCGAGCAATCCAACGAATTACAGGAGTGTAGCACCACCAAGCAGGAGTGTAGCGCCTAACAGGAGTGTAGCTCCAAGCAGACCAGCGGCTAATTACACCCCTGGGAATGCTAACACGAGTACTAATAGAGGCCCTGTCAGATCAAATCAACCTGCTCCACAAAGTAAGCCCAATAATAATGTTTTTAGCAGAGTATCAAATTC
>Ga0163151_10008177_pt1 | contig 11921 bp, 10 predicted proteins | sample OliLakLV19MP5IB2_FD_145596 | JGI IMG/M metagenome (GOLD analysis project Ga0163151, IMG submission 145596) | Freshwater microbial mat bacterial communities from Lake Vanda, McMurdo Dry Valleys, Antarctica - Oligotrophic Lake LV.19.MP5.IB-2 | ecosystem: Environmental > Aquatic > Freshwater >...
TCGCGCCGACTCTATCCATATAACCAGGCCGCTAGCGCTCTTTTAGGTAAGGTCGGAGTTGATGGAATTGGACTTTCTGGGCTTGAGGAGCAGTTCGAGAAGCAACTTCATGGCGAACATCTACAAACTCGCATAACACGCGATGCGCTCGGAAAGACGATATTAATCTCGGCCAAGGGTGACCAGTTAGAACAGCAGCGAGGAGATTCGTTACAGCTTACAATCGATGCATCTCTGCAATTAATTGTGGATGAGGAGTTGGAGGCAGGACGTTTAGCAGCTAAGGCCCGTTCAGCATTAGCCGTAATGATCGACTCAGATACCGGCGAGATCTTAGCTATGAGTCAGGCACCCGCACTAAACTTCAATTCCGATAATGCAGCTGGAAAGGGCGCTTTGAGGAATGCCGTCGCAGAAGCAGTATTTGAACCCGGTTCGATAATGAAGCCGATGGTTGCTGCTGCGGCGATTGAGCGAGGGGTAGTTCGCGATACCGATATGATTGATTGTGAGCATGGCCGTTTCCCATTTGGACGACACACCATCAAAGATGTTCATCCAGTCGATACGGTCAGCTTTCACGATGTGGTAGTGCGATCCTCAAACATTGGAATGACTAAGGTTGGAATGAAGCTCGGTCGTAAGGCGTTATATGCCTCTTTGCGTGATTTTGGTTTTGGATCGCGTTCTGGGCTTGGATTGGCAGGAGAATCCGGCGGACTTTTGCGTGCTGAAGAGGGTTGGGCTGCCGTCGATGTAGCAACGCATTCATTTGGCCAGGGAGTTGCCGTCACGCCGCTACAGATGGTTCGAGCGATGGCAGCAATTGCTAACGGTGGTAAACTACCTGAATTGTACCTTGTGAGCGATGGACGTGACTTTCAGTCAAAACGTATCTTCTCCGAAGCTACCGCTGAGCGGGTACAGCGGATGATGTACGGTGTAACCGAGGATCTTCATGGAACGGGAAAGAACGCATTAATCAGTGGAGTGCGAGTTGGTGGTAAAACCGGTACAGCCCAAATTGCAAGGAATAACGGCAGGGGCTACGAACCTGGCGCATACAACGCGTCATTCATCGGATACGTTAACGCCGAGGGGGTCGGAATACGTAAGCTACTTACGTTGATGGTTGTAATCCAGGAGCCCCGTGGGGGATCGATTTATGGCGGTGCACTTGCCGCCCCGGTTTTTCGCAAGATTATGACTAGATCGCTTAGCTATCTATCAACCAGAGGTGAGATTGGGGAAGAGGATCTGGAATCGCAAGTTTCGCCCCCAGCAAAACGCGGCCGGGATATTTTAATTTCAGAGCCGGTGGCATCAGATATCGTGCGCAATGTGGCGTATCGCCAGTAGGCGTGCTTTGTAACTGGTCACCAAGAGCTTTTGCTAATTTTACTATTTCACACATTTTATAATGGCAATTCATACTTAGCTTGACTGGGATCCTTTCTTGTCAGCCCCTGATCGGGGCAGGCCTTTTTTGTGACCAGTTACTTGTTGTCACCCCCGATTTGATACGCAAATCGACCCCTGAGGGGTGGTTGTTGCTTGCTGATTCTGCTTTGCCTACTGACTAGTTACCGTGCTTTCATTGGCACATGTCGCTTCTAAAGTGTTCTCAACCTAGATCGCTATTACAGATCGGTAATCATTTTCCTGGCGAACTTCAGGTTATTGGCGATTCGGCAGCTGTAATTAACGCGATCGCCACCCGTGATAGCGAATGTCAACCTGGCACACTCTTCGTTGCTCAACGCGGATCTAAAGTTGATAGTCACGATCTAATTCCTGCAGCAATCATAAACGGTGCTAGCGCTGCACTTGTGTGCGATGCAGATCGCTTGGGAACTCTTCCTGGATTGGTAGCCCGCTCTGGATCGCATATCGTTGGCAGGGTAGCTGCATTTCTTGCTGGGAATCCAACTGAGCATCTAAAAGTTGTGGGCATTACCGGGACCAACGGTAAGACGACGACACACTGGCTTGTGCACCATATGTTGGTAGCTCTGGGTCTTGGGGGCGTGCGAATTGGGACTCTGGGTGTCGTAGCAGACAGCTCAACTGGCCTTCGAGTTTTTGAATCCGACACCGGCTTAACGACACCGGACAGTGTTGCGCTGCAGGGTGTTCTAGTGGCGGCACGGGAACACCATCTCGCCACTGCAGTAATGGAGGTCTCATCACATGCTCTTGATCAGGGCCGCGTGTCCGGAGTGCGATTTGATGTTGGAGTCTTTACTAACTTGACCCGTGATCACCTTGATTATCACGGCAGTATGGAGCGCTATGCTCAGGCCAAATCGCAGCTATTTGATCTGCTTGTTCAGTCGCCAGGTGATATTCGCGCCGCTGTTATTCACCGTGGGTCGGAGTATGGTGAGCAGATCTATAGGCATGCGATTGCACTTGGTCTGCGTGACTTTTCTTTCGCCTGGGGTACGGAAGGAAAGGGATCCGCCGAGACTTTAATTACAAAATTTGAGCAGCGGGTTGGTGCAGGTCTGCTTGAGTTACAAGATGCCAGCTCCGGCGCAATATCGATCCACTCTGCCTTTATAGGAGCGCACAACGCCGAGAATCTGGCTGCTGCCTACAGCGTTGGTCGTGCCCTTGGATTCGAACCGCGAGAGATCGCGAATGCATTGGCGATTGCACCGCAGGTTCCTGGAAGACTTGAGTCTGTTGGCACTCCCGACCTGGGCATCTATGTTGACTATGCGCACACCCCCGATGCTCTAGAGCGTGTTCTTGCAACCTTACGCCCGCTAGTTAGAGAGACTAACAGATTGTGGGTAATCTTTGGATGCGGCGGCGATCGTGATCGCGGCAAACGTCCGCAGATGGCCAAGGTTGCGCGTGAAGGTGCTGATATGGTGGTAGTGACTTCCGACAATCCGCGAACTGAAGATCCAGGCAAGATTATCGAGGATATATTAAGCACCGGCGTGCGGGCTGATCTGATAGAAGCCGATCGCAGTACCGCGATCGCGAGCACTCTTGCACAAACTCAGCCGGGCGATATCGTGCTGATTGCTGGCAAGGGCCATGAGCAGTATCAGATTATCGGCACCGAGTCGCGTTATTTCTCGGATCAGGAGGAGGTGCGGAGGTGGATACGCCAGACAGGCTAGGTCGGGTTTGGATTTGAACCTTAGAAATAGGGGGTCTATAGCGATTATCAAAAGTCGGTGCCAATAAAATTGGCAAGCCTTTTGAATTTAATCGCTATAGGGTGTTGATTTGATTCGCTTCCAGCGAATCTATAGCGGTTTGCAAAAGCTATTATATCGCTCGAGACTTTTGCAAACCGCTATAGCGATTATCAAAAGTCGGTGCCAATAAAATTGGCAAGCCTTTTGAAATTAATCGCTATAGGGTGTTGATTTGATTCGCTTCCAGCGAATCTATAGCGGTTTGCAAAAGCTATTATATCGCTCGAGACTTTTGCAAACCGCTATAGCGATTCTCAAAAAGGATTCATTTTTCTCGGGAGTTTTGCAAATCGCGAGAGGATTTCATACCACATTCATACTTTGCAATGAATATGGCTACCCGCTTGCAAACCCTAACGCCTTAGCAATCTTTGCTTGATTTCGATCCAGCGTTAAAAACGAGATCTGCTTTATGTTATCCTTTGCTAGCCAGAGCGCTGTTGCAAGATGGAGTGCGTCTGCGCCGCGTGAATAGCCGACTGAGAACACTTCACCCAACGCTGGCACGAGTGAATTATCGGGAAAGATTAGCTGCACACTAGCAAGCAGGGATGAAAACCTCTCGCTAGCAATACCCTCGCGTCGTGCGGCAGAAAGTACCTCGGCTTCAATCAGATGGTGGGAGAAAAGATCTGTTTTACGTGCCAGCCGTCTTTGCAAGAGCTTAGATCCCGGCTCGTCAAAAGCGATTGCAACAAGGCAGCTAGTATCGATGTAAGTTGCTTTCAATCACGACCCTTCAGAAACCTCTGCAGGGCTCCGGAGCGTTTGGCTACTACCGATAGTTTGACATGCTTTTTTTGTGCCGAATTGGCCGATGGCGAGACAATCCGCCCATCTGCAGTAAGTGCAGCAATCCGTTCCGCAAGTGACTCTGTTTCTTGTTCTAGGGGAAGTATCTGAGCAATTGGATTGCCGTGATGTGTAATCACTACCTGTGTGCGTTTAGCAACCAAACGGATCACCTCGCTGAATTTTGCCTTAGCTTCGTGAATTGAAAAGTGTTTGGCCATATGTCAGTAATTATAGTCATAATAGTCATAATTGGGAAGGGCTGGAATGGAGTATCTTCGTGGCGCCGGAGCGCTGGCCTAATTCCACTTATTAAGTGGAGTAATGAATTGTAAGTCTTAGGTAAATTTCGGGTAACTATAGCGATTATCAAAAGTCGGTGCCAATTTTATTGGCACCGACTTTTGATAATCGCTATAGCTCGCGTCAGCTATTGGGGCTTACAGTGCTTCGCACGAAAGCCCACCTTCGGCGAAGGAAAATGCACCAAATTTGTCAGTTTGAGATCATTTCTGCACCCCCGTGAACGCTTACGATGAAGTAAACAGAACGCACTCCCAATTAAATCTCCTTGCGACTCGCCTTCCTGATTGGCGGTGGAGGTGCAGCTTCGATATCTGAAGCGGCAGGATTTAAGGCCTCAAATCGGATAATCTTCGATCCATCCTCTGTCTGAAATCCGACTATTCCGATCGCCGAATTCAGAACTATCAAACGTTGTCCGCAATTCAGACACGGATCTCCTTCCCTCCATTCATTAGTCAGAGTAAGCCTTTCCCACGTTGAATTATGATCCTGAGCGCAAACGATCGCCCCAGCTGGTATGCGGCTGATCGAACCTAAATTTCGGCCCGATGCTAGCTGAAATTGGTTCTCGGGATCCTCAATATCGAAAACTGGTTGCGGCAGCAATTTTGCCGCAGCATGGGCTAACTCCACGGATGGCGTGGATCCCTCGCCGCCAAGTGCCATGCGTTCTAGAGCAAGCTCCAAAAGCTGGTTCTTGATACTCTGCTGGGCCTGTTGATTCAACAGCGGTGCCCAGTTCCGAATCGTCCGGCGGATCGATTCACACAGGTCACGTACCGGGGGTGGCAGTGGCCAGCCATTAAATAGAAACTCAACTACTGATCCTAGAGCTCCGATCTGGGAGGTTAATCCAATATCATTGCTCTGTTCGGTACGGTTCCCGATCTGCATACCGTTAGTTGCAACTCCCTCCGCTACACGACAGCATGCATCAGCGAAAAGATCCAACTTTGAAAGGTCATCCGCGCTTAGGGTGCATCCTGCCCTTGCAGCCGCGACCTCAAGCATCGCCATCTTTAAGCCCTGACGATCGCTCAAGATGGCACAACTCAATGAGCGCAGCATCCAGTTAGTCCAGTACGGCGAAAGATCTGTTTCTGTGGTACCGAAATCAAAGATCGCTGGAAGGCCAGCGCGGCCGCATGTATTTACACCAACATTGCCCGGTTGCAGGTCCCCAAGCCGGGTGTTTTGACGGAGTAGTGCCGCGAAGAAGGTCACAATAACCGCTTCAGCAAGCATCGGGGCATCTACGCCGTAGCGTGAAAGCACATCCGCGACAGAGATCTTCTCCTGGTCTGCAATTCGCTTGGCCCGCGATACGGTGATCATCTCGTGGCCTATAGCGGTTTGCAAAAGTCGCGAGCGATATAATAGCTTTTGCAAACCGCTATAGATTCGCTGAAAGTGAATCAAAACAACAACCTATAGCGATTAATATCAAAAGGCTTGCCAATTTTATTGGCACCGACTTTTGATAATCGCGATAGCTTTCGCGCCCTAGCAAAGATACCCCCCAAAGAGACTATCTTGCAGCAGTTCTCTAACCCGGCTACTTTGCTCAGGTGCTACCTAATTAAATCGTTTTACGTAGTTTCAGGCGACTACCTACTCGGTATCGCCAGTCCTTTTGATGTAGAAGTAGGACCTATATGAAGTTATCCGATCCGATCGGCCCCCCAGTTTGGGCGGCATTTTTTATTAGAATCTCGCTTGGCTATTACCTGTTTATTCAGGGCTACGCCCATTTACATAAGATTCCTGAGATCGTTGAGATGGTGAAGGGATTTAACATGATTCCGGTGCATTTAGCTCAATTATACGGATCGCTCTTGCCGTTTCTGGCGGTGGCAAGTGGGATTCTATTAATTGTCGGTTACTGGACAACCCTGGCGTCGCTCATAAGCACAATTATGATAGCCTCAGTCATCTATGCATTTAAGGATTATCCCAAAACCCTATTTTCAGTTCCAACCCCTAGTATGGTACTTCTGTGCTCCTCGATTTCGCTCCTATTCTCGGGATCCGGGGCGATGAGCTTTGATAATTTCAAGAAATCTGGTGGTGGTGGTGGGGCGAAGAGCTGAGCTCATGCTCAACTGTTCCGCTGTGAAATGAGAAGGCTCTAAAAGAGAACAGTGTCGTTTTAATCAAGAATGTGGAACGCGCGTGCCTGCAGTATTAAATAGTAGAATTAGATTTTAATTTTGAATATATTGATATATGAACAAGTTTATTTTTTCAGCGATAGTTTTAGCGCTATCTATTCCAACTATAGCATTCGCAGATTCCGCTATCTCAGCATCAGGGGCTGCTACCACCGGTTCAGCGATCTCGACAACACAGAAGGCCGCTGATGCGATTAAACAGGCGGGAACGGCTCTTGATCAGGCTGCCGCTGGTGCCGATACCGGAAGGAAGGCGCTCGACAGTATTACTGCGCCAATTGGGCTGGCAAAGGATACGGCAGCTAATGCTGCGGATTCCAATGCGCAGCTTGCTAAAAAAGCTGAGGCCTTGGATGGTGAGGATTCGGAGTCGGCCGCTCGCTAGATTAAAGAATCTGTTCGACTGTGTCGTGATTTAGGCGCATAATCGCAAGGGCTGGGTAGCAGAAGCTGCCCAGCCCTTTTTGAATGTAGTAAGTAGTTATATGCGTAATCATAACTTGCTCGCTTTTTTATTGAGCGTAGTACTAAGTCTCCCTGCAGCGCATGCCATTGCGCCAGACTCCGATCTAAGGCTCTGCGCTGGAGTATGGACTGACCGTCCATGTGATCAGGTTGAGGGTGATCAGGTTGAGGGTGATCAGGTTGAGGGTGATCAGGTTGAGGAGAGCTTTGGCGGGACGGTTTCACGCTCGGCAACAAATTCTCTCGTTACAGCCTCAACGCAGCGGGCACGATTCCTATTTAATGAGTTTGATCTCGCTCGTCTAGAGGCCAACCATCGTTACAAGATCAATATGGATGTGGGATCGGCTCGTGATCTTTGCCTAGGTGATAACGTCGAGATTGAGGTTTGTCGTCAAGAGCTAGATCGGCAGCGCCTGCGACTTGACGGTTTCGTAATGCATGCGCAGAAGCTTGAAGCCGAGCGCCAAAATAGTCAGGCCCAGCAGAATTCAGAAGCTAGTAGTCAACCGCAGGTAATCGTGATCGAGAATGGATATGATGATTATTGGGATGATCGTCGAGTCCATGGAGGGTCGAGGGGCAATAACCACGGCAGAGGTGAGATTGGTGTTTCAATCGGTAGCGGTCGCAGGATTTCGCCACCGGTGATGCCACCCCCCAGCCCCCCCGAAGCCGTTAAGCCGCCCGCTGGTGGGCGAGGCAAGATTATAAGCATGCCGTAGAGCCAAGCTGCACATGTTTGCAACTTAGCTGGGAACCACTTCCCGACTGTAACCGCTCATGGGGGGTGCAAGAATCATCGCAAACTAATAAATTGGGTGCATTTTTATCCGCTGGAAGCGGCCCCCGGAGGGATAGCAAGTAACCGTTCACAATAAATGCCCCGTTTAGGGGCGACAAGAAAGGCTAAAAGGTATTGAAATGTCATAAATGAGACAATCCACCAAAAGTTTATAAATATACCCACCCCCGTGAACGGTTACTCCTGACTTGATTTTGGCCAAATCGGCCTTATCTATTAGAGTTAGTAAGTCACAGAAGCAGTACGCCAAACGGTAGTCTTTAGCCTGAAATTTCATCATGGATATCAACAAGTTCACCCAGAAGAGCCAAGAGAGCATCGCCGCCGCACAAAGTATGGCGGTGCGATTTGGCAATGTTGAAGTTGACGTTGAGCACCTTATGCTTGCTCTTATTGAGCAGGAGGATGGACTCATTGGGCGAATGCTCACAAAGCTTGATGTTCCGGTCGATAGTTTTCGCGATGCTATTCAGGCTGAGATATCAAAACGCCCCAAGGTTGCAGGGCCGGGTGTCGAACCAGGCAAGGTATACCTAACTCAGCGACTAAATCGGCTGATGCTAAGTGCCGAGGGCGAAGCGACTCGCTTAAAGGACGAGTATGTTTCAGTCGAACATCTTATGTTGGCGATGATTGACGAGGGCGGATCGAGCCCATCGGCACGAATCTGTAAAACATTTCAGATCTCTCGCGATCGTTTCTTGAGTGCTCTCACAGCAATTCGTGGCAACCAGCGTGTAACCTCAGCAAATCCAGAAAGTACCTACGAGGCATTGGAGCGCTACGGTCGAGATCTGGTGAAGGAAGCAACGAAGGGTAAGCTCGACCCTGTAATCGGACGGGACACAGAGATTCGAAGGGTGATTAGAATTCTGTCGCGTAAAACAAAGAATAACCCGGTGCTAATCGGAGAACCCGGAGTGGGTAAGACCGCAATTGTAGAGGGATTGGCTCAACGAATTGTGCGCGGTGATGTTCCGGAGGGCCTCAAGGACAAAACGGTATTCTCACTTGATATGGGATCGCTGATCGCCGGGGCAAAATATCGCGGTGAGTTTGAGGAACGGCTCAAAGCTGTCCTACAGGAAGTTAAGAAAAGTGACGGAAGAATTCTGCTCTTCATCGATGAGCTACATACGATCGTTGGAGCAGGCAAGGCCGATGGCGCGATGGACGCTGGCAATATGCTGAAACCAATGTTGGCGCGTGGCGAGCTGCACTGCATCGGCGCGACAACTCTGGACGAGTATCGCCAACATATCGAGAAAGACGCCGCCTTAGAACGACGCTTTCAGCCGGTAATCGTAGATCAGCCCTCGGTCGAGGACACGATCTCTATCCTTCGTGGAATTAAGGAGCGTTTTGAAGTGCACCATGGTGTACGGATTCAGGATAACGCGCTGGTATCTGCGGCGGTGCTTTCGAATCGATACATCTCCGATCGTTTCTTGCCGGATAAGGCGATTGATCTGATGGACGAGGCTTGTGCAACTGTACGCACCGAGATTGATTCGATGCCCTCGGAGCTTGACGAGGTGACACGGCGAATAATGCAGCTTGAGATCGAGGATGCTGCGCTAAGGAAGGAGACCGACCGAGTTAGTACAGAGCGTCGGAATACGCTCGGCAAGGAGTTGGCCGATCTTCGTGAGCGGTCTACTTCAATGCGGGCTCAGTGGGAAGCCGAGAAGAGTGCGATCCACAAGCTTCAGGCGCTAAGGAGTGAGATCGAGAGTGTGCGTCGTGATGTTGAAAAAGCTGAACGCGGCTATGATCTAAACCGTGCTGCTGAATTAAGACATGGGCGCCTGCCAGAGTTGCAGCGCGAACTTAAGACCGAAGAGGAAGCGATATCCAAGCAATCGGTAGGTAAGCCGTTGTTGCGTGAAGAGGTAACCGATACAGAGATCGCTGAGATCGTTTCCCGTTGGACCGGAGTTCCAGTTTCGCGTTTGGTCGAGGGGGAACGAGAGAAGTTGTTAAAGCTTGATGCGCTGTTGCACGAGCGCGTCATTGGTCAGGATGTCGCGGTTCAGGCTGTTGCCGATGCGGTGATCCGCGCACGAGCTGGAATCAAAGATCCGCGGCGCCCAATTGGGTCATTTATATTCCTAGGACCAACCGGAGTGGGTAAGACTGAGTTAGCCAAGGCCCTTGCGCAAACACTCTTCGATTCTGAGAATAATATAGTGCGAATTGACATGAGTGAGTACATGGAGAAGTTCTCAGTTTCGCGCTTGATCGGCGCACCACCAGGGTATGTAGGATACGATCAGGGTGGTCAGTTGACTGAGGCGGTACGGCGCAAGCCATATTCTGTAATACTATTCGATGAGATCGAGAAGGCTCACGCAGATGTTTTTAATGTCCTGTTACAGATCCTCGACGATGGTCGAGTCACCGATTCGCAGGGACGAACGGTGGATTTCAAGAATACAGTGATCATTATGACCTCGAACATCGGATCTATGCACCTATTAGAGGGCATCTCTGGCAAAGGTGAGATTAACGATACGGCACGCGAAGCAGTAATGCGAGAGTTACGCGGACATTTCCGTCCGGAGTTTCTGAATCGCGTTGATGATATAGTTCTTTTCAAGCCGTTGTCTGAGCGTGAGATCGTCAAGATAGTAGATCTATTACTGAACGATGTGCGATCAAGACTGGCAGAGCGCCGGATTGCAATTGAAGTTACTGCTGAGGCAAAGATCTTTATCGCCGCCCAGGGCTACGATCCGGTGTATGGTGCTAGGCCGCTAAAACGGTTTTTGCAACGCGAGCTGGAAACAAAAGTCGGCCGAGCCCTAATCGCAGATCAGGTTGCTGACGGTAGTAAGATTATTGTCGAGCTCGGACACGCAGCAGGAGCGTCGCGGAGTAATGCTACTGAGGAGTTGCAGATTAAATTTGAAGCCCCGCCGGAAGAGGCTGGGGTTAATGCCCAGGCGGCGTAATTAATCACTCTGCGAACAATACAAACCCAGCTCGACGAAAATGCTCATCGAATGAAAAAGCATGCCGACATCTTTCGCGTTTCATTAATACAAAAGATATGCAATCGGTAAAAGATACTCGCTGATCGGAGTAACGTTTCATAATCTTTGTGGCTTCCAGAAGATCTTCATCATTGGCTCGGAGCCATGTAATGGATTTTGACGTTAGATGGCGCTGTAGCCACTCAGCAGCGGTTTCATAGCTAGCTCGCCTAGCGATCAGCGTTGCGCATTCATCCAGCACGTGTTCGCTCGAATAGAGCGGACGAGCGTTGTCTTGAAGGATCTGCCAAAGAGCCCGTGCCTGGGGATGGAACTGGTCGTTGCGCAAAATACGCGCAATAAAGGCGCCAGTATCAATAAATAGTGGGGCAATCACGACTTCTTCTCCGCTACCGTATCGACCGCAAAATCTTCATACAGGTAACGATCATGTTCGAGTGCGACATCAGTCTTATCGGCCTTAAGCACCAGGGCATCAAAATCATCAAAGATCGGGTCGCTCGACCGTGGACTAGCTTCGCCGACCTGAACTTCTTTGGTCAGATTTCTGCGTATAAGTTCACCAAGCGAGATCCCCAGTGTGGCAGCTCGTTTCGCAGCTTTTTTGCGTAGTTGGGTCGGTAGCAGTATCGTGGTTTTATCCATATCCATATGATATAAGTGGTGGATATGGTATGTCAAACCGAATCTGGGGATCTTTTCTTGAGTCGGTTCTAACCTTATTCATATGGAGACCTCCGGGAAACCCTTCCCAGAGGTTGAAGGAACGTCACGGACGGCGTTCGCGCGGACTGAAGCGAAGCGTAAGTCCGCGGAGCGACCGGAACCCGCCATGGAGGTGGTTTCCCGGCAGTCTTACCTAGCAATTTGGGATTGACTCAGTAGAGTAGAGAGTCAGCGTGTTCTCGGTATCTTACTGGAATAATTAAAGATTGGCTTTGCCGCGGAGTTGACCGAGAGAATGTGTATAACTCCCTGATTTTAATGTATTTCTCAGTGTTCTCCGTGAACTCCGTAAGCGTTCACGGGGGGTGCAAGAATCATCGAAAACTAACAATTTGGGTGCATTTTTATCCGCTGGAAGCGGCCCCGGAGAGGCGGGCTTTCGTGCGAAGCACTGTAAGACCCAATAGCTGATGCGAACCAGTGAGCATCTGTCCTATTCAGG
>Ga0163151_10008179_pt1 | contig 11918 bp, 7 predicted proteins | sample OliLakLV19MP5IB2_FD_145596 | JGI IMG/M metagenome (GOLD analysis project Ga0163151, IMG submission 145596) | Freshwater microbial mat bacterial communities from Lake Vanda, McMurdo Dry Valleys, Antarctica - Oligotrophic Lake LV.19.MP5.IB-2 | ecosystem: Environmental > Aquatic > Freshwater > Lake...
GGCACGCTCGACTACACGCTGCTCCAGCCGGTGAACAGCCTGTTCCTGATCACCTTCTCGCGCATCGTCCTGTGGCGCGCCTGGGACCTGGCGCTGGCGACGGCGCTAATCGTCATCGGCGTCAGCCAGAGCGGCGGCACCACCTGGCTGCACGTGGCGGCCTTTCTGCTGCTGGTGGCCTCCGGCAGCCTGATCCTCTACAGCCTGTGGGTCGTGCTGATTGCCATCACCTTCTGGCTGGTGAAGTTCGACAACAACGTCACTATCCTGCAAGCGCTGCTCGACACCGGGCGCTACCCGGCCACGGTCTACCCGGTCTGGCTGCGGATGCTGGTGACCTTTGTGGTGCCCATTGCGGTGGCGACCACTGTGCCGCTGCAAGCCCTGCGCGGCGACCTGGCCCCCTGGCAGATTGGCATGTTCCTCGTCATCAGCGCCGCCAGCGCCTTCGTCGCCTCGCGCGTCTGGAAGGCCGGCATTCGGCGGTACAGCGGGGCCAGCAGTTAGCGGGTTTGGAGGTCGGAAGTCGGAAGTCAGAGGTCGGAAGTCAGAGGTATATGCAGATAGACGAGTAGGGGCGAGTCGGCGATGGCTCGCCCCTGCTTCTTTGTTTGACTCACCACGTCCGCGCCCCGACTCTGGCGCAACTCATTTGCTTCCGCGACCCCCATTTGTGAAATTCGTGAAATTCGGTAGTGTCCCTGTAACGGGTACAAGGTCTTTAACTCGACTGTTGTGTTTTGACATTAGGGCAGGCGAATCATCTCGCGGGGATGAGCACCTGCTGTTTGGCAAATAACTGAGCGAAAATGTCCGCCGCCGTTTGTCCTTGCTGGAGTCGCGCATGCGTCTGGAGGATTAACGCCTCAATCAACGCCTGCGCTTGTTGCCGACAGGCTTCCCCAATGGTTTTTAGGGGCAAGCGGCTCTTGGTCAGTGATGGGGGCAAGCACTCCAGGTGCAACAACGAGTAGGCGACGAACACCAGACACCAATGTTTTTGAATGGCTTTGGCGGTCCGCATCTGATACTCATCAAGGCCCAGGAGCTCTTTTCCATCCTGATAAAAAGTTTCGATCGGCCAGCGCTCCAAATAGGTGGCGATAATCCGTTGGGCCGTCCAGTCCGCCCGATTGGTAATCAACACGGCATAGGTACCGGTCAAGTCGGCCTGCTCAAAGCTAATGACCAGGCGGACTTTGCCCAATTCCGGGAGACGCACGGCCAAGGTGAACGTCCAATAGGTCTTATCGCCCACGATCAAGGGGCGATAGGCCGTGGCCGGAATGAGGGGGACCAGCGCTGCGACCTGGAGGTGGGGACCTTCCAAGGGGAGGCGCTTGCCGTCGGCCTCCTTGAGCACAAAACTGTTGGTTTCCAGGTTCCGGTTCTTTTTCAAGATGCTAATCCAGTCTTTCTTCCGGCGGCGGAGCACCTTGACCACGTCGCTCGCCAGATACCAACTATCAAAGAGGACGACCCCAAAGGGCAATTTGTGGGCGATAGCGGCTTCCACCAACTCAATGGCCAAATCCAGTTTGGTGCGGAACTGCTGGTGGAGCGCCAGGAACTCAGGATCCTGCAACAAGGTCGGATCCACTTCTTTATGCAGTTGGGTTCGCTCTTTCTTGGTCGTGGGGAGCGCGCGCGCTGGGAAATGCTTCTGGACAAAGCGGTCCCACTGGGTGAACTCGTCATAGCGTCGATACAGCCGGAGATCGACGGGAAAGCGGACGGGGCCACTGACATAATAACTGGTGACCGGGTTGTGGGCCAAGGGATAAGTAGCTTCACCGTGGTTGTAATGCCGGTCAATGTACTCGAACAGGCTGCCGACATGTTCACACAGCGTATCGTCGATCGCCAGCACCGATTGGTCTTTGGGCCGCCGCACCGAGTGGGTCTCGTGGAGCAGGTAATGGAGACGGCGGTCATTGACCTGCGTCTGCTCCCAGGGGGCCATCGAGAAAAAGCGCGAAAGATTGGTTTTGTCCGCGCTATCCACCAGGCAGCGCGCCACATTGGCCAGGCTCTTGTTGGGCAGCACCATGAGCGCCGTCAGGTAGTTCTGAAAATGGCGAAACTGACAGCGGTTTTCAAACAAATCGCGGAAAACCCCGGCGCGGGCGGTCACAAGTGGTGCAGGCGCGACAAGTGGAAGTTGCATCAGCGTTTTACCCCGGCGTATAAGCAGGTCCCAAAAGGCAGTACCGCAAAAGTCACTTTCGTGCCGTCTTTTCAGGTACAAATCGCATGCCTCGCCGTGGCTAGCCCCGGGCAAAAGCGGCCAATCCAGCGGGCCGAGGAGAACGTTGACATACCGTTAGCTTCGTACCAGCGTGAGTTTTGCGGTATTGCCCCAAAAGTATCACGCCAGGGCCGAAAATGTCAAAACACAACAGTCGAGTGACTACTATATATCTGGCTACCCTACCTACTCCTTGCTCAGCCTGTCACCCAGTCCGAAGCATCTAGCAAGCTACCCCGTCTTGTCGGCCTGACTCAACCGCTTCAACGACTCCGGCAACTCCCCGACATAGGTCAATACCAGTCTTTGTCCCGCCCGGGTAATGGCCATGTACAGCTTCCGCGTGTTATCGCGGATCAATTCCAGTCGTTCTTCTTCTGAAAGACGCAGACTCTGCTCCTCCTCATACAGCTCGTGGACCCCCATGACGAACACAATCGGGCTCTCCAGCCCAGTCACCGCATTGAGCGTGCACACCCGAATGAAGTCGCCGCGCGGAGTGTCCTTGGCGTCCACGACGGCCGCATCGCCAAACTCGGCCCGCAACCGTGCCAATAGCCGATCCACACCGCGCCAGTCGGCGTGGATAACCAGGATGTTGCCCGGCTGCGCGCCCTTCACCAACATGTCTTTGATTTCGTTCACCACCCGGGTCAGCTCATCCTGCTCGCTGGTCAGCTGCAGGATGAACGGCGGCGCGCCCCTGACCATATCCCCGAGCAAGGCGTCGGCGGACAGCAGCTTCTCGTCGTCATCCGGCAGGCGCGTGCGGTAGAGCAGCGTGGCCGCGCTCAGGATCTCCCGCGTGGTCCGATAGCTCTTTTCCAGCCGCTGGGCTTTGCCGCGCACATCCAGTCCGCAGGCCAGCCACGATTGCCGGCGCTTGAGAAAGCCCTGGGTGGGGTCAGCCGCCATGAACAGGTGGCCGGTCGCCGGCTTCACGCTGCGTTTGATGAGCTCAAACCAGATCGGCGCGAAGAATTGGGCCTCGTCGACCAGAATAATGTCGTACTGCGGCAGACGATGCCGCCCCTGCTCCACCGCGAACCACAACCGCCGCGGCACATCGCCCCAGTCCACCTGGTCGCGCCCCTTGAGCTCGCGCTGGTAGGTCTCAAAGGCGTCGAAGACCTTCTGGCGCTGCGCTTCGTTCAGCGCGAAGCCCCGGCCGGTCCGGTCGGCAGCCAGATAAGCGGCGCGGCCCACTAGCAGCCGGTCCTTCCACCAGTCCAGTTCATCGCCCAGCATGCGCTCCGAAACCGCCGTGTCGGCCAGGTGCGCGAGCCAGGCGCGATTGAGCGCTGTCTGGCGGCGCTGGCGGCCGATGGGATTGCTCCACCCCGGCTGCTTCGGCCAGTGCTTGCGGCACCAGCCCTGGAAGGTGTTGAACTCGACGCGCGCGCCCGGCACGGCCAGTTGGACGTAGCGCGCTTCCAGGTCGCGGATCAGCGGCCGGTTGTGGGTCAGCACCAGGATCGACTTGTCGGGGTACAGCCGCCGCAGCAGGTGGGCGCGGTACACGACGATCAGAGACTTGCCGCTGCCGGCCACGCCGCTCACCAACCGCAGCCCGAACTCGCCGGCGGTCTGGCGGGCCTCGGCCGAGAGGTCCAGGTCGGTCTTGAGCACCCATTCCTGGTCATAGTCCAACAGGTAGTCGGCCAACTGCGCGTCGGTGTGGCGCTCCAGCGGCTGGCGCACCGTGAACTGGGGCGGGATCACGATCTCAGGCGTCAGGGCCTTGCGGATCACGGTGATGGCGGGCTCGGGCAGCGGCGCCCCGGCGCGCTCGGTGAGCCAGGGCATGAAAGAGTCGGGCGCCAGCCGGTCCTTGCCGCCGAAATCCACCCGCCCGGCGAAGGCCGCCCGCAGCTCGCGTTCGGGGATGTTCGGGAGGACGACCGCGCCCGGCAGGTCGGCGCGCCACGCCGGCGCATTGTCCAGTGCGGCAAGCTCCTGATGGAACTGCTCCAGCGCCCGCCACTCCGCCTGCCCCGGCTGTTCCGTCGTGTCTGTGGCGAACAAGCCAAACTGCCCGGCGGCCTGGAGCTCGGCCGGGGTGGTCCGCGCCACCTTGAGCAACAGGCCGCGGCGGTCAGGTCGCAGTACCCAGAAGTCCGGGCCGGGAGCGACCCAGATGTTCAGGCGGTGCCAAACCGTCCAGTCGTCGGGCAGTTGTTTCAGCAGCCGATAGACGCGGGCGACTTCGGGTGAGACCGTACCCAGGGGCGCTTCGGGGAACAGGCGGGCCATTAAGGTGCTTCGCCGTCAGACGCCATAGAGCGGAAAGTAGGCGCACGAGTCGAGCAGGTCTTTGAGCAAGGCGACGGCCTGCTGCCACTCTTCGAGCGCAGGCTCCGCCTTCAGCACATGCCGGCTGCCGACGATGATCAGCTTCATGCGCGGGCGCGTCACGGCCACATTCAACCGCTCGGGCTGGAAGAAGAACTCGGCCAGGTTGGCGGCAAAGGTTGGGTTGGAGGTGGTGAGCGAGACGATGACGACATCGCGCTCCTGGCCCTGCATGCGCTCGACGGTGTCCACCACAATCTGCTTGCGCGTGGCGGCGTCCGGCAGCACCTGGCGCAGCAAGTTGCGGATCTCGCGCCCCTGCGCCCGGTACGGCGCCACCACGCCGATCTCGGCTGGTTCCACGCCGCAGGCTAGCAGCGTCTCGATCAAATCCACCACCACGCCGGCTTCCTTCGGGCTGCGCGTGGTGACGTTGTGGTGGCCGAGGTCCACAAAGACCTTGGGCGCCTCCGGGTCCAGGATATCAGCCAGCCGGGCCGGCGGCCGGAGATAGGTGATGCGGCGCTCGGCCGCGTCTTCCGTTGGCACCAGCCGCCCGCCGTAGAAGTGACGGCTGGGCCACTCAACCAGTTCGGCACTCAGCCGATAGGTGTCCGTCAGCATGGTGTCGAAGCCACGCTCGGCCAACACCCCAAACACCGAGTCGCGAAACGCGCCGCCGGAGTAGCGCGTGGTCAGCACCGGCGGCAGCTGCTGCTGGTCGCCGATGAAGATGAACTTCTTGCCCGCCAGCATGCCCATCACCGCCAGCGGCAGCGTGATCTGGCTGGCCTCATCGAAGATCACGGTCTCGAACTCCACCCCGCCCAGCCGGCGGGTGCGCGGCGCGAAGGGCGTGGCCCCGATCACGTAGCCGCCCTTCATCGCCGCCATGGGCGAGGGGTCAAAGTACTCGTAGTTCTCCACTGCCAGGGTGTCGGCGCGCGTGGCCCGCCCAATCTTAATGGCCGGCGTGTCCGGCGCGACCTCGGCCAGCTTGTTGAGGGCGTTGTTGATGGCGCGGTGGGTGAAGGCCGTGATCAGCACCCGCTCGCCTTCGTCGGCCAGCGCCTGCGCCAGGTGGGCCAGCACGCGCGTCTTGCCCGTGCCCGGCGGCCCCTGGATGAGATAGGCCAGATCGGCGGCGTAGGCATTGGCGAAAGCCTCCGCCTGGCTCCAGTTCAGGCCGTAGGCGTCGGCCAGGCCCATCCCCCGCTCCCAGCGCTCGACGTCAATTTTGGGCGTGGCCTTGCCCATCAGCAGCGGCAGCACGCGCTCACGGCCGACGACACTGTCGGCCACCTCGTCCAGAGCCTCCAGGAAGTAGTGGCTCAGGTCTACATAGCCTTCGTCCAGCACCCAGCCATCCGGCGCGCTCAACAGCTCGGCCCACGCCACGCCCAGATCGGCGGCCGAGACAGTTAGCCGCGTTTCTTCGTCGCTCTCCAGCGTCACCATCGCCTGCGGCTGGCCGTGCGGATTGCCCCGGTTCAGGCACAGCGTGTCGCCTTCGCGGAAGCGCGAGTGGTTCAGCCCGCACACCAGCTCCAAGCTGCCGTCCAGCCGGACCTTCTCAACGCGCACGCCTTCGATCGCCAGCCCATCGGCCACGCGCGTGAGCACCGGCCGCGCCCAGCCCTGCTGGATGCGCCGGCGCGTGGCGTCCGCCTCGCTCAGCACCAGCCGCCGCATGCCGGCCAGGAAGGGCACGCGGGGGTCGTTGCCGTGGACTTCAAAATTGAGCTGTTGGTCCATGTCGCTAGAACGCAAAACCGCCTGCGGAGGACAGGCGGCGATTAGTCCCGCTCGGTTGGTCGTCTGCCCCCGGCCCGTTTCACTTGCCCCTACTAAATGCCTGCCAACGATTATAGGCTTCCGGCCAGCTATCGCAACCGGCCGGGGCCCCCGAGCGGGGTACTTACGGCGCCGAGCGCACCCGCCAGGTGACCGGCCCACATTATGTCTTGTCCACATGTGGACAAATTCAACTCTGGTTCGCGGCGGCGAAACCTGGTTTCCGGCTGAAATTGCCAATTTCCCCGCCGGGGAGAGCCTGAAGAATTAGGCTATCCCGGCCCAAGCAGATGATGAGATGCTGAGGACTCGTGCGCCCAGATCGCCGCTACCCTGTCAGCGACGGTGGTTGCGCGCTCAGGTGCCCCTGGCCCGCTCACCCGGTTCGGGTCTGGACGCGCCCGCCAATATTATGTCTTGTCCTCGCTAGGACAAATTCGGCACCGATTCGCGGTGGTGGGTCAAGATTCCGGCGGAAAACGCGAAAAATGGTGTGGCCGGGAGCCCGCCAATTCAAAAAATGGTCCCGGCGAACTTCGAGGACTCTTTGAGGACTCGCGCCGCGGCAGAACCGCTATTGTGAAGGCATGAGTCGGCCAGCGCAGGAGCACTGTGACGGATGACCCCCAGAACCATCGCCTTCGTCTCGACCAGCCCGAGCTCGGGCAAGACCATCGCCTGCGCCAATCTGGCCGTCCTGCTAGCGCAGATGGGCCATCGGGTGCTCGTGGTAGACCTGGACCCGCAGGCGCACGCCACCCAAGTGTTGGGCGCCGTCCCGGAGACGAAGCTGAGCATCGGCGCGGTGCTCGCCGGCCGCCAGACCCTCGCCGGGATCGTCCGCCACACAACCGTGCCCAACGTATACCTCGGGGCGGCCGCCCCAGAACCGCCCGACCAGTCCCTCAGCCCGGCCCGCGCGCTCGATCGGCTCGACTTCCAGCGCCTGACGGGCCATGCCCCCCCGTTCGGCTTCATCCTGGTGGACACCCCCACGTGCGACGACCTCCGGCAGCGCCTGAGCCTGACCGTGTGCGACGAGGCCATCATCCCGGTCAAGCCAGCGCTTAAAGGACTGTACGCCGCCACCCCCACGCTGCAGATGATCCTGGAAGCGCGCGCGTGGCGTGACAGCGACGCGCCGGACTTGCTCGGCTTCTTGCCGCTGGCGCTCTCGGCCGAACGTGAGTTGCGAAACGTGCGCGCCAAGCTCCACCAGTTCAACCTGCCTTGCTTCACGCCCGTCCGGCGCTGTCAGCGGCTGAAGCCGCCCATGGGCGTGGACCGGTTCGAGCGCCGCCTGATCGCCCTGACCGGTCCCGACCTCGCGGCCACCGCCGACTTCCGCCAGGTCGCGCGCGAGATCGTCATGGGCCTCGAGCCCGCCCGGATGGTCGCGCGCTGGTGCGCCAGGGCGCCGACCGCCATGACGCCCCGCGCGCGCCGGCCCCGCCCGAGACCGTATTTCTAGCCGACCGCCGTCACGCGCGCCCGAAAGGAGACACCCATGACACCCAGTCTGACCGAAGCCCGTTCCGCAGCCGCCAGCCTACGCCGCGCTGCCGGGGCCCCGCTGAATGACCCGCGCGCCGCCCCAGATTACCGCCTGGTCCGGCTGAGCGAGATCGGCGGCGCCAGCCCGTTGCAACTGCGCGCGCCCTTCGACCCGGATGCCGACGAGCAGGACCGTTCGCTGCTGGAGAGCCTGGCCAGCGACGGCCAACGCCTGCCCGTCCTGCTCCTGGAAAGCCCGAATAGCCGCCCACCGGCCTACACCCCGCTCGACGGCCACCGGCGGATCGAAGCCCTGCGCCGGCTCAAGCAGGAGTGGGTGCAGGCCGTGGTCCATGCCTCCGGCAGCCTGGAGTGCGACCTGATCACGCTCACCGCCAACGTCCGCAAGCACCTGACCCCGCTGGAACAGGCGCGCGCCATCGCCCGGCTGCGCGAGCGCCAAACGCTGACGCTGGAGGCGATTGCCCAGCGGGTTGGGCTGTCGACGCGTTACCTGACCGAGCTGCGGGCGCTGCTGGAGACCGACCCCGCCCTGCAACAGGCGCTGGAACGGGGGCAGCTGCCTGCCAAGACGGCGCTGGCGCTCGGCCAGGCCCCCCGCGCTCTGCAGCCGCGCCTGGCCGAGCTCGCCGCGGGCCAGCGCGTCACCGAAGCCGATGCGAAGCGCTGGGTGAGCCGGATCGTAGCGAATGGCGAGACCCCGGAGCAGGCCGCGCAGGCCTTGGGCCTATTGGCGCCGCCCACACCGGCCGCAGCGCCCGGCCTGGATGAAACGCCCGCCCGGTCGGCGGCCGCCGGCCCAGCCGCCACCCCGCCGCGCAACCGCCCCAAGCGCGCCACCACGCTCTCGACCGACATGGCCGGCGCCTTACTGGATCGCACTTTCCTGGGGCTCGCGCCGGACTTGCGGGCCGGCCTGGCCGCCGCTGCCGCGCAGCGCCAGATCGCGGCCCCCCAGCTCAAGCTGGCGGCGCTCCTGGCGCTCGCCGGCCGTGACCCAGCCCAGGCGGTCGAGGACGCAGGCTACGCCGCGCGACACCCCAGCGTGCGCGCGCTCCTGCCGGTCGTGGACACGCTCGGCGAACTGCACGCCCTGGCGCAGGCGCAGCGCTGCGCCGCTGAGTGCGCCGACCTATGCGCGGCGCTGGCTCGCCAGTTTACCGACCTGCGGCAGGCCATGCGCCGGCCAAGCCGCCCGACCGACCGAGCGCGGAAGGAGAGCCAGGATGGGACGCCGTAAGACGTTCACGGATGAGCAGCGGCTGAACACGCTGCTGCGAGCGGTACACGCGCATCCCTGGGCGCGGCTGCGAGATCTCATCGTCTTCTGCCGCGACAGCCGGCACGGCCTGTCCGACATCGCCTTGCCCTTGGCAGCGCGGGCCCGGGCCCTCGAATTTTCCCCCCTGTCCGGCCCGGCGCGGCGCGAGCAGCGCTTCGCCCTGACCATACCCGGCGCGGCCCGCCTGGGGGTGCCCTACGACCGGGCGCGGCTACAAGATGCCCTGCTACGCGCCCATCACCTGGACGCGGCCCGCTCGCTGCTGGCTCAATGGGCGCCGCAACTGGTGTGGTCGGTCTCGCCCTTCACGGTGCGCGCGGGCGATGTGCGCCCGCCAAGCGCGCGCAAGCCGGCCCGGGCGCGGTCCCCAGCGCCGCGTGAGCCCGGTCCCGGGCCGTATCGCTCACTGCGGCTGGATGCCCTGGCCTGCGTTCAGATTAACCCTGGAAATTACGCCCACCTCGCCCTCCAGGTCGATCCCGGTGGACTGGACCTCGATTGGTACTATCAGCAGTTCCGCAGCGCCCACGCCTGGGGCTGGCGGCCGCAGTTCCGCGAAACGGGCCGGCTGCGGTTCCCCGTGTTCGTGCTGGTGGCGGCGACCCCCAGCCGGCTGGCCGCGCTACGCGACGCCTGGCGCGACGCCGCCGCGGTTGCCAATCGCGGCGAAATGGCGCGCGCGGTGCGGCTGATCACCTGGGCTGAGTTAGGCTTGCCGGACGGCGAGCGCCAATGGGTCGGCGACAGCTATGGTCCCGTCTCCGCGCCGTGGGCGCATAGCGTGCCCTTCTCGCCGGCCTCGCGGCCACCAGGACGGGAGGGTTGGCCGTGGTGCGAAGGGGCCGGCGCCGGGTCACTCACCGCGCCCCGCCAGCCGCGCGGCAGCTTCCTCTCAGGTTTTAGCCCTCCGACGGGGAAGCGTGACAAGCGCGCGATGCTGCTCTATCGGCACTACCAGCTGAGCTGGCGCGGCCGCCTGCTGCTGGGCCATATCGGCCAGTACCCCTTGATCACCGGGCGCGAGCTGGCCATCGTGCTGGACCGCACGCCCAAGGCTGTGCGCGGCGGGCTGCAGGACCTGCTGGCCTTGGAGCTGATCGCCCACCCCGCGGCGGCCGAGCCCGGTTACGCCCTCACCGCGCACGGGCTGGCCCTGCTCGCGGCCCAGGCCGGGATGCGGCCGGCGGAGTTCGCCCGCCAGCGCCACTGGCCCACGCACAAGGAGGGGCCGGCGGTGGTGTACTCGGTCCAGGGGCTGCTGACCTGCCGATCGCACAGCCGCCTGGTGCTCGACTTCCTGGTCGGCCTGCGCCGCCATGGCCCGCGCGCCCAACACGCCCTGACCGCTTGGGAGCACGTGGACTGCCTGCACGAGTACCCCTTCGCCTCTGAGACCGGCGCGCCGCCGCGCGATCCGGCCGCGCCGAAGCCAGGCGCCCCGCTGCCGCCGGCGATCGTTCGCATTGTGCCCGACGCGACCGGCGTGGTGCGCGTCTTCGGCACCGGCCCCGCCCACTACGCGGACACTACTTTCTGGCTGGAAGTAGACCGGGGCACCGAGCGCGGCCGGGCGCTCCAGGACAAATTGGCGCGCTACTATCGCCACGCCCACCGCCAGTGGCCGTGGGATCGCCACCTGCCGCGCCTGCTGATCGTGGTGGAGCACCAGGCCGAGGCGCGCCTGGGCTACCTGCGCGAGCGGCTGCGCCGGCTGAACCAGCAGTACCAGATGGAATTGGACGTCCGCCTCACCCGGGCCGATCTGCTGGCGGCCCGCGGCGGCGGCCTGGACCCCACGCGCCCCAAGTGGCGCACCTTGGACGACGACCGGTTTGGGCCGGCCTTTGATCAGCCACCCGCGCCCGGGAGCGAACCGCCATGTTGAAACCTTTACCCACCCTCACCTATCACGACCTGCTCGACCGCCAGCGCCAGTCACACGGCCTCAGTTACCAGCAGCTCGCCGAGCGGGCCTGGACCACGGCCAGCTACGTCCACCGCCTGTGCCGCGGCGACGCGCGACCGGGCTATACCATTGTGCTCCGGCTAGCGATCGCGATGGCGTTGACGCTCGAGGAGGTGGATGAGCTGCTGCGCGTGGCGGGCTACCCGCCCCTGCTGGAGTTCAAGGCGCCCAGCGGCAGCGCAGCGGCGGCAGACGGGCGAGCTGCCCCGCCGTCGTAATTGGTGGTGGAGCGAACAGTGAGCTGGACTTCCAGCAACAGAAGCACGCGTAAGGATTACGAGTGGAGAGTTCAAGCCAGTGAAACACTGATCCAATTGGCCATGATGCGGTTGTGCCTCGCTCGTCTGGCGTGCAGGCACGAACCAGTTCGCACACCTCCATTAGTGCGGAAACAGTTTCCAATGGCCTCCGGAGACAACTTCGACGGTGTCGTCGACCACTTTGATGGCGGTCTCGTCATCAAAGGCGTAGGTCGGCACTGGAACCTCGGCCGCCATTCTTTCCACTTTGGCCGTGGAACTTTCCGGGTGGTGCTCGTGATCCAGGTGCGGCAACAACGCAAAGTCCACCAGTCCCAGCCCCTTCTCAATGACGAAGGGCCTATTCGGGTCGTCGTACGTCTCTCCAAAAATAGGGGCCGTCACCATGCTGCCGGCGCTTACCCCCACATAGACGGTCTCGCGCAGCGACGGCAAGCGGTCAGCCAGTCCGGACTCCCGCATCCAGCGGCACAGATACAGGACATCGCCGCCTTGCACCAGCAGGGCGTCAGCCGCCTGGACAGCAGCGATCCAATACTCTTGTTTGATGCTGGGTAGAGC
>Ga0163151_10008180_pt1 | contig 11916 bp, 7 predicted proteins | sample OliLakLV19MP5IB2_FD_145596 | JGI IMG/M metagenome (GOLD analysis project Ga0163151, IMG submission 145596) | Freshwater microbial mat bacterial communities from Lake Vanda, McMurdo Dry Valleys, Antarctica - Oligotrophic Lake LV.19.MP5.IB-2 | ecosystem: Environmental > Aquatic > Freshwater > Lake...
GTCCACCCTGGGAGCGCCGGCGCTCTCCCAGGGTGCCTCCCGCGGTCACGGCACCATTCCTTGCCAGCGAATTGGTTCATGCCACAAGTTGCTAACAATCCAGCGATAAGCTCGATGTCAAATCTTACTTGACACGAGGTTTTGGCAACCTGTGTCTTGAGCTTCTCAAAGGGGGAATCGATATGGCAGTGCCGAATGAGCAATACTTTGACGCCACCCAGGTAGGTGGGAAAACAACTTCCGAGACAGCTGCTGAAACCGCGGCTAACGCACTGGGCGCAGAATGTTGGAGAGATCCGCAATCGTCGACAAGTAATTCCCTAACTGGTAGAGGGGCAAATGGCGACAACGCTTTTGTTGGCACCGTTACTGAAACCGTGCCCGAAGATTTCGAACCAGGCCCAACAGTTGTCAAAAAGCTGGCGAACGCCATTACCGATGCTGCTGGTAGTGCTAGTCCGGACGTCCTGAATAACAAACCAGGCCTAGACGCAGAATCAGTTAAAGCGTTTGAGAAAATGTTCCGCAATTCTGGTGGCAACCTAAGTCCAGAAGGAATGCTTAGCCAAATGGGGCTAAGCGGAGAAGAATTGGCAAAAGCGTTTTCACGATTAACACGCAATGCTAAAGATGTCCCTTCCATCGGTAGCGGAATAATAGATGCTGTGAAACGTGAACTAGTCATCACGCCACTTAATGACCTTCTAGGCAAAAGCCACGACGGCGTAATCACCAATGACGACAAGTCGAAAGTTCTTCTTCTTGAAGACGATTTCAAAAAACTTGGACCGCGGATGGACGAGTTCCTCCGCAAGGAAAAATTCACGAGCGTGACCATTACGCCCCTCGAAGACGGATTCGGTGTGGCCCTCACGAGGAACGATACAGCGCAGTTCAAGGGAACGAAGGAAGTAGAGGGATATGAGTTGTTGAAAGTTGGCGAGAAATTGTCATTCGACATCGCTTACGAAAAATCAGCGAATGGAAAACCTTCTGGTGCCATTGAAATTAAGAACATTAAAGGGCTCACTGAGCACATAGACATCTTCCTAGGCAAGCACAAAGATGAGAACGGAGAAATTGTGAAGCATATTTTGCCACGAGATGCTCGCGTTGGCGAGTTGTACTTCGCTCCAAGTGCAGATGAGTTTTTGTCAAATGTTGGGGCCGGGAAAATTTTAGGCGGCCTCCTTTTCTTTTTCTAGTCCATCAACGAAATTTATTCCTGCGATCACTTCAGCGAGATGCTCTTGGCCATTTAGTTTCCGCCAGCGTTGTTGAGCACTCAGGCAGAGTTTGAAAACCATGGTGAGCATAGTTTCTCTGGATAGCGAGCCACGGGTTTTCGCTGTTCTAAGCCGTACCGTGGCAAATGTTGATTCGATTGGGTTTGTCGTACGAATGTGGACCCAGTGCTCGGCCGGGAAGTCGTAGAAGGTCAGCAGTACGTCTCGATCCTTCTCTAAACAGCTGGTCGCTTTTGGGTACTTGGCACCATAGGCCTTGAGAAAGTAGTCAAAAGATTTCTCGGACTCTGCCTTGGTTTCGGCCATCCAGATTTGATGTATGTCCTGCTTAGCTTTCTTCTGAAGTCCCTTGGGCAGCTTGTCCAAGACGTTGGCTGTCTTATGAACCCAGCATCTTTGCCGGCGAGTTTCGCCATAAGCCTGTGGCAGCGCCTTCCAGAAGCCCAGAGCACCATCTCCGATTGCAAGCTTTGGTCCATGCGCGAGCCCACGACGTTTTAAGTCGAGCAGCAATGCAAGCCAGGACTGCTCGCTTTCTCGATATCCATCGGTGATAGCAATAAGCTCTTTGGTGCCATCCTCAGTGGCTCCTATCACTACCAGGATGCACTGGTTGTCTTTCTCCAGGCGTGCTCCGAAATGAACGCCGTCAACCCAGAAATAGACGTACCTCTTGCCTTTCAGAGATCTTTGCTCCCATTTATTCAATTCTTCTTGCCAGACTTCCTTCAGTCGACTGATCGTTGAAGAGGACAAACCAGCAGCATCCTTGCCGACCAAAGCTGCCAAAGCTTCAGAAAAATCACCTGTCGAAATGCCTTTGAGATACAGCCAAGGTATAAGCTCAGTTATAGTCTTCGTCTTGCGCAAATACGGCGGCAAGATCGCTGATGTGAAATGAATTTTGTTGCCAGCTTTCTTTGACCCACGATCTTTCGTTCTCGGCACTTGAACCGGCACTGAACCAAGCGATGTCAAAATCTCTCGTTCTGGCATTGATCCATTGCGCACTATCCGGTGCCGACCTTCCTCATCAACCAAATTCGCATGCTGAGCCATGAAATAATCAAATTCTGATTCCACGGCTTCCGCTATTAATTTCCGCGCCCCCTTCCGCAGAATCTCAGTCAGAGAATCTTGAAACATCTCCTCTGGCTTCTTTAGCTCAATTACTGTATCTTTCTTCATCAGGCGTATCTCCTTTTTTGTTGCAAATTAAGGATACGCCGCCTCTTTAAAAAATTCGCTGGCCCCAACTTTCAATTATAACTCAGTGCAGATGGCAAACATGCCCAAATAGTAGGGCATGCTCTGGGCGGCAAAAGAGAGTCAACGAGACCACTAGCATTCCTTGAAAATGCGCGAGTACTTCTAGATCGCCTATCAGGAGTGAAGGCAGATCCGGATCGACGAGGAACGGTGAAATGAAATCTTGTATCATCGATTTTCATAAGTGTCTAAAGGGCTGTTGAAGTCGAGTGAGAGTGTGTGTTGTAGGGGAGGGGATTGTTCCCCTCCCTTCGTTATTGAACGATGGCTTCCAGGCGAATTTACATGTCACAAGCTGCTAACAATCCCGCGATATGCTCGATGCAAATCTAACTAGACGCGTGATTTTGGTAATTCAGTGTTTAGTGTTTCTACAAGAGGAAATTGATATGACAATGGCGAAAGAGGTTTATTCTACCGAATCGATCGGCGAAACTGTTTCCGAAGCAGCTGCTGATATCGCGGCTAATGCACTCAGCGCGGAATGTTGGGGCTGCCCGAAATCGCCGACAGTCAACGCCGCCCTAACGGCTATGGGTGCAGCAGCGAAAGAGATCGTAGGCAGCCACGCAGGTGGTGCACTAGTAGCCGGTGCAGCGATAGCAGCTGGTTTTGGCCCTATGAGTATTAAAACAGGAGATCTCGTCGTGAAGAGCGGCCTTAGCCCTGATGAGATCAATAACGTTGTGGGGCAAATCGCCGGCGGTGCGGTAAAAGGTGCCGTCAGACCGCAGTCGTTCCTTGATGGCGCCGGGACAATATTAAATCGCCTTCGTGAGCTGGTTCCAGACCAAAAGCGAAAAGGAGTGACGCGATGAAATTTTGCATTATTGAATTTCACAAATTGCTAACACCGCTCTGCAAATATAGTTATGCCGATCCCAAAGGCGATTTTTCCACCCCAAGCGACCATTCCACCCCACTACAAACGAGACAGCGAACATTTGTTCGTGTTGCACAGTCGGGAGGAATTTTATGCCGGATGTAGAAAAGAGCAACGACCGAGTCAAACAGAACTCAACCGCTGCAGAACTGGCGCCAGAGTCAGTCTTCGACCTGCAAGATATTTGGAAGCTCCCCGGAGCATTTTTGGAAGGTCTCACCGGCTTGGGAGATTCTGAAACAGCGAAAGTTACGCCGGATCTAAATCAGAGCAACGACAAAGGCCCGCAGAACTCAAGTATCCAAGAAGTGGTACCAGAGACCGAAGCACGGAATGCGTACGCTGCATTCTTAGATGAAGTCCTGGAGTATCCCAAAGCAATTGCCGTAGGTGTCATTGAAGGTGTCGATGGTTTCTTCGATTGGCTAGACTCTGAAGGATCCGAAGTAGAGGAAACTGATTCTTCTGGAGGTTCACCAGAAGAATCAGAAATCGAAGAGAAAGAGGTAGAAAAAGCTCGAAATAGTGCTGAGCCAAAAACCGAGGCAGAAAAATCTGGAAGCGGTGCTGAGTCAAAAACAGGCTCAGCTCCTGAAGCTTCGGAGACCGGAAGACGTCCGGTTGAAATAACTGTAAAGGTCATTGAGGGATCAGTGATTGAAGAAGGCAAACGTCACTCTGTTACCCCCGGAGAATTTATAGAATTCTTCAAAGAGGTAGAAATAAAAGGCTTCGGGACGAAGGTCCTTGTCGACACACGCACTGGGACGGTGTCTACCGTTGAGTCTTCCAGCAATGGCTCCATGAGTTTAACAGAGCACCCTAATTTGGTTGCAGTCATCACAGAAGCCCACGCAAATGGTGAATCAGCAACCGGCCTGAGTGCCGCGCGTGCAGAAGGATTGCCGGTTGCGTCTATTGACTTTGGGAGCAGTCCAGCAGAACGGGGACTCGAAGGTATACCTGAAGTCACAGAAGGGATACCACGCTCGGTAGGACTGGTTGAGTCTAAGGTCAATCGGGTGGAATCGAATCCCGAGTTGGAAAAAATCCCTGAGTCTTCGCGTATCGGCAAGCAAGGTCCCAAATCACTTGGCCAAGGCCTAGCGCCGCGTGAGGGAGCGGAGGTACGGCCGGTAGAGGTTCTTGCTGACGTCGAAAAACCTCACGATGCCTTTTTGGAGATTGGCGGCGGGATGGTTGCGTTGGGTCTTGTCGCCTGGTGGGGTTCAGAGTGGTATTACTCTTCGCAGGCAGCGCAATCCGAAGCATCCAAACCGAGCACCGCCGTCATTCCTGTTACTGGCGCGGAGCCTTAATGGCTCTGTATTGCCTGTTACACAGGCGGGGGGAATTATGCCGGATCTAAATCAGAGCAACGACAGAGTCCCAGCGAACTCACAGGTTGTAGAGGCAAAGGCAGCAGAATCGAGTGCGACCAGCGCACTCTTTGAAGAACTCGCAAGAATTCCAAATTCGCTTGGGGACGTGGTTGGGTTTGCCTGGGAAATTGCGCACCACGTTCGCTACTTCCATTTCTCTAACCTCTTCAGTGAACCAACTGCTGAAAATTCGCCAGCTAAATCAGATGTTGCTGGGTTAGGCGAGAGCGAAAGAAGGATAACTGTCGCCTCCAAAAATCAGTCAGTGATAGAAGAAGGCAATAGGCACTCTGTTGGCCTCCAAGAATTCGGAGAATTCTTTGAAGAAGTTGAACTAGCGGGAACGAAGGTCCATGTCCACAAAGAGACTCTCCGTGTGTTTTCCATTGAGTCTTCCGGCAGTGGCTCAGTTAATTTGAGAGAGCACCCTAATCTAGTTGGAGTCAGGACAGAAGATCTCGCAAAAGGCCAGCCAGCAACGCCAGGCGCGTCGATTGACTTTGGGAACAGTCCAGAAACACCGGCATTCGAAGGCAGTTATGCTGAAGTGAAAGAAGGGATATCACGCTCGCCAAGACTAATTGAGTTGAAGGTCAAACCGACGGAATCGAACATCGAGTCGAAAGTCGGTGAGCCTTCTCGAATTGGCCTTCAGCGACTCCAACGACTTAGCGAAGGCACAGCGCCGCGCGAGGGAGCCGAGTCACGGACGGCAGGGAAGTTTCAAGAACCTCACGATCCGTTTATTGAGATCGGAGGGACTGTTGCCCTGGTTCTTGGTGCTTCTGTAGTAGCAGGTTGGTACTTCTCTTCGCAGGAAGATCAAGCGAAAGCAGGCAAGCCGAGCCCGGATTCTGTTCCTGCTACGGGAGTGAAAACCTTTACGCCATAGTTAACGCTATCGATTTCAATTGCAACAAATTTATAGGAAGGTAATATCATGCCAGAGAGTAACATTGGTCAACCAGAGACCCCAAAGGCGCCAACCGGTGGCTTTATGGAACAAATTGTAGACGGTGCAAAATCCGCTGTCGTAGAAGGAACCTACAGAACCATCGAAGGGGCTGCCAACGTATTCGGCAACATAGAAGATGGAATTGCAGGTGTCAAAGAAATTTTCTTCGGCCCGGATAATAATGCAGGAGCGGAGTCATTGCCAGTGGTAGACATTGCTGACGCCAAAGCTGCAAAGGGTGCCAATGCGGGAACAGCTCTGGCCGAACCATTGAATACTGAAACGAAATCGCCGACTTCTCTTCCGCGTCTCGAAGTGGGCAATGAAAAGGCGGAAGGTCGGCCAGCCATAACTCCGCTGGATACTGCCGAAAAAGGCGGCAAGAGTGCCTCATTAGGAACTAAGATGCCGCTCAATGAAGCCTCTATTCTTGAGACTTACAGACAAGCAATAATTAACCCCGAACCTGCCGTGTTTGACTTTGTAACGCCTGAAGTGAAAGGTGTAACCGTTTCTGGGCTAAGTGGTGCAACAAAGGCCAGTATTCCTGGTCTACGTCAGATAACCAGAGCAGAGGAAGCCAAACGGATCCAGTCCCCGGAAGAACGACTCAAAAGCCAAATCGAAATGCATGAAGTGCATAGAGTCAAGAGCGTACATACATCTGGATGGGCAGAAGGGTTCGGTACAGGGGTCGTTGTAGCTATCCCCCTCACATGGGCGGCTATGAACTATTTGAATTCCAAAGAACAGCACGCGATCAAGTCCAACCGAACTCCTAATAGAGCAACATATGGTGGAACAGACAAATAAATCCATGACCCCGTATTCATCCCAAGCACTCGATTGAGTGCACACTTTCACATTTCGCTAACACTAGTTTTATACATTGAACCTCACGGTCAAAGGCGAGGCAGTTTCTTATGGACGCAAATAACGATCCCGGTCGACAGAAGTCAGACCCTGCGGACTCACCGCTCAAAGCACCAACCATGGCGGACGGCGATTCCGAGAGGAAACTCGAAACATCTGAGACCTCTGAAAAACAGGCTGAAAGAAAATCGGAAATTTGCATTGAACCTGTAGATGACGCACAGCGGAAACAGCTTTCCAATATCCAGGAAGTGCTAAAACACAACCTCGCTATTTTGCCGGAAAGAAGTTTTCTATGCCTTCTCACTAAGGATGAATTGAAACTGTCCAAGCCAGAAGTGACAGCAAGGATTGCTGGCTTGCGCAAAGAACTGATCGCTGATCTGGATCAGGAAACGGCAAATCACAAAATGAGTGATGGCACAATCAAATGCCTGGTATTTCTGAAAACGTTTCTTGAGAAAGAAGAGATTCCTGCTGTGTACCGCCTTCTTGTGGCTGCGGATGCATCCATCCCATTGAATGGACCGATCAAACTTCAGGTCGGCAACTCCAACACTCCTGAACGGCTAGCGGCCGATCTTAGAGCAGGAAGAGCGAATATCGAAGTAAATTTTGATCCGAAGAGTTTTCGGTCTACGCTCGACGAAATTGGCAAAGTCGGTGCCTGGCTAATTGAATCGCGCACGATGCTAAAAGACATAGCATCAACAAGAGAAATTATTGCTGTTCGCAACCTTCGTGACAAGATGAAGTTTCCTGCTGAATGGCGTATTGAAACGAAAGAAGATTGCAAGGCAGCGGCGTTCGTGATGCAGAAGGCATCAGACGCAGCACGTCTTGTAACTGCGCTCGATAATATGAGCAAGCACGCAGAACAGCCGACAATATTTCAACAGTTGGTGAATCCGGCAGCTAGAGAAGAATTGAAAGCACGCGTCAAAAGCTGTCCTTCTTTCATAAAGATCAACCGCGATCGCAGCGATACCATCACCGGTATCGCCTTCGATCTACCGCGCGACTTGAACAGAAGCTCAAGTGATTGGCAGCGAAGTCTCAAAGAGTTGGATGAGTGGGTCGAGCAAAATCGCACGCCAGTTGATCAAGTAGTAGCTGAGTGGACCAGGCGCGGGACTAAAGTGGCATCCTACGAGAATGCGACTATCGAGCATGGGAATGTTTGTCGGGTTGATAAAAATGGTTTACCCCTCAAAGATGATAGAGGCAATCCGGATGCAATGATTGTGCAATCCAAAGACGACCTCGGGAAGAACTTCGCTCGGTTCAACTTCATGCAAAGCCGGGCGCACAACGAGGAGATCTTAGATCCGAAGACAGGCAATACATCGTTTCGTCTTACTACCACTACGAATTTCTACTTGAATCCTCCATGGAGTTATCTGAATCTAATTGGCTGGCAGGCTGCAGAGCCGGTCGTCATCAAGGATCAAGTGCAACGCGACGGAAATGATTTCATGCTTGCCAGGCATTCCTCCGGATCGATCGTGCCAGTACAGGTCAAGGGACTGAATAGTTTTACCGAGGAGCAGGAGCTATTTTATCGAGCAGGTCAGGCGACACAATTCACTATGGATCTGGCTATGGTCCTGAGTGCCACTTCCGAGCTAGCTCTGGCCAGGCAAGGTCTGGTTGCAAGTCAGAGCGCGAACGGCGCTATGCGAGCAGCCAGTGGGTCCTTAACTGCACTAAGAGAAGCAGAAGCGGCCGCTGTAGGAATAGAAAAGCTAGCACTAGAGGCACAGGTTGGTAAGCTAAGTAATCTTGTAGCTGCCCTGCAGACTCCGACCAATTTTTTGGGGCGTGCGCAAATGGGTCCCAGCGCCTTAATGAGGAGTTTTCAACGTGAATTGGCCGACAAAGCGGCCGGACATCTATTCTGGGGTGGAACAGAACTTGCGGCCGGCTTGACCGGATTTACTCACTCAGCGGGCGCTCACGAAGATCCATTCCTGACAGGACTATCACAGCTCAGAACTGGCTATTTTACATTGATGATCGGCAATGGGGCTCTGCAAGTGCCTCTCGGAGCAGCCAAGGGCCTGTTGAACCTTAGACCGGCTCCAGCAGGTCATTTTGATCAAGTTATAGCCTTGCATCAGTTGGCAACACCACGATATATCCAGGCCGCCGGTGACCTCGGGCACAAAGGATTCTTCTGGTCTCAATTCCCACTGGGCGGCTTAATTGCGTTGGACGTCTTTGGACAATGGAAGCGCGCTGACAGTGCCGGCAAAAACAATTATGGAGAGGAGGTTGATGAAGCACACAAGGCTTTGACCGGATGGAAAACGCACAAAACTGAGCTGTCGCCAAAGCTCGACGTGAAAGTGCAACTCGACACGATGAGGAAACAACTTGCGCAGACCGGCGAATCAGCGCAAGCGATCGACAGCATCTTCAAACGCACAGAACAGTTGCTCAGTCCTGTCTGGCTTAAGGAAGGCCGCAAGGCCACAGCTGACGAACAGCGGCTCTGGGATGAGGACTTAAAGACTTTCGCCAGCGAAACCCTGGCTCCCAATTTTCTATTAAACCCAGACCAAATTAAAGAGTATGAAATCCACCGCATCAACACCGTTGATTCCGATACTGCACGATTTCATCCGGCGCTCACAAAGGAAGAAATTGGCAAGCTGCAAAAATCTAACGAGTGGCATTGGTTCGATAAAGATCTTCAGAAAGCATCTGCCTTTGCCTTGATGATGCTATTGCGTAAACCAGATGGTACGTTTGGTACATTGGATATGGGTGCGGAGGCAACCAAAACCGGCGGTCTGAACTCGACGAAAAGTGGTCCGCTCAAACCTGGGCAGCAGGCCGAAGATGGACTTTCGACCGAGAGTACTGAGCCAACACCTTTGTTTCGACGAGCTATTCAGTTGAAACCTTGGGAAGCCGTTAGCATTCGTCCGACAACCATTACAGATCGAGTGAATGGATTCGCCACAGATCCTTTCGAGACGCTCAGAAAATTGACTGACGTTTTTAACCCGGTCGACGCGATGATCACGAAGGAACTCATAAAGCCTTCGGATGTTCGCACGCCTGCACAGCAAGAAATCACGATCGACGATCTGACCCGGCCTTTTGAAGACGATTTGTTATCACATAAACTCTCTGCCGGTGATGTCGAGAAAATCATGGTGTCGGGGGATGTTCTGCTGGGCCTTGGACGTTCGATCCACACGTATGCAGCAAATCTTGAAAAAGTAATAGAAGACGGCAGCATCTCAACTGAAATTCGGACTAAGGCAATCCGTCGGTTGGCTGATATCGCTTTCTCGCTGAGAGGTATCGAGCGGGAAATCACCAATCCGGAAGAACTGACAAGATTCAGAGCCCGAAGTATTGGCTGTAATTCAGATGATATATTCAAGCTTTTCACCAAGATAGGAAGCACCGCTGGTGACACTAGATTCAACCGGGAAATGAAATTAAATAGTCTCTATTTTGCGTATCTTTCAGAGGCTGTCCTTAGTGATGGCGATAAAGCACGAACGATGAAGCTAGTGCTTTCCGGAAGCGTCGATGAGTTAGAGAAAGAGGTCCTCAGCCTGTCAGCGGCAGCGTATGCCACGCCAGCCGATTGCAAATCAATCGAGAGTTGGACCAAGAAGTTCAACGCATTGATGTTCTTGGAACGACAATATTCTGGCATGAACGTTTTGTCCGAAGACGAAAATAGCAATCCAGCGGACTCAACAGATAAGATCAGCCTTGGGGAAAAGGTAGACAACCTGGAATCCATCACGCAAGAGCTACTATCCTGTGCCCAAGCAAGATGTACAGAGAGTGACTCTGACCAACCGAAGCAACCTCAAGCTGCCCGACAATACATGACTCTTCTAAACAAATTGTCTGTCAGTAAGTTGCTGGAGCAGACCACTTTCGGCGCAGTGCATTGCTCGCGTCTGGAACATTTGGATAGAAGTGATAATCAATCGAGAAGGCTGATGGCTCTTGGTTTTCGCCGACAACTTCTAGAACTTGTGAAATCTCCCGACCCAAAAGACGGCATCGAGTTCCAACGTCTTCTGATATCAAACATGCCGTCCATTCTGAATAGCGTGATTGCGCGCTCAAATCAATCTGAACTTAACGAAATCAAAGGAGAATATAATTCGACTCTTGTGGACGCGCTTGATTCAGTCATACAGAGAGCAGCCCAGAGAGCCACAAAACAGACTTCGCCATCCGCAGCACAGACATCGACTCTGGCTGTATTGATGCAGATCAGTCCTGAAATGCGACAAATTGCTATAAACAGTTTGATGCGTATCGGCAGCCTCGATGTCGCTACAACCGGCTGGTTTGCCGATCCGAAGAACGAGAGAGATCCTGCTGTGCGCTTATCTGCGTGCAAGCTGTTGAGAACAACTTTACCGCAATCTTCTTGGCACGATTTGCAACATTCGATTCTCTCTCGTCGCCTGGGTAAAGAACTTCCAGAGACAGATCCAACCGTCAATGCTTTTCTCCGGCTTGATTATGAGCCCGTCGGCAAGCAACAAATACAAGAAAGAGCAGACAAGATTATCGACAAAGCCAGTATGGGAACACCTCGGTCTTCCGGCGATATCGTGTTCACTGAACTACCAATGCTCAAAGGCGATACCCGTAGCGAAAACTTCGGGCGGGTGGCTCAGGGAGTCGTTGGGACTAACTGGAGAATCTGGACCAACTCGTTGTACGCACAATGTCGTGACTTACAAGTGGACGATCAAGGAGTCACTCACTTCCTCGTAGGACCGAAAATTCTGGAGTATCAAGAGAAACAAGTACAGCTAAATGAATGGAAGGCGCTCAAGAGTCAATTCAATCAAAAATGCCAAAGTGCGATGGGAGCTAAGGATTCAGGAGATGCGGAAGAAAAGCAGGAAGTAACGAAGGCTCGCCTTCTTCTTTTTGAGATTGCGAAAAGGCCTACTGCAGAGTTCCTGACCCTTTCGGCACAACAACTAAAGCGAGACAAAGAACAGTATTCGAATGTGAATGTTATTACTACGATGGCTGTTGAAATTGAGGAGCTTAGATTTAAGGCAGTGGATGCACTAGCGAATGCTTACAAAGCAGGCTCAGACGGTGAAAAGAAAATACTACGCACATATCTACAAAGCCTTTTGTTGATGGGAGTCAGCAGTGACAGGGACCAAGATTTTGCGATCAAAATGAAGACGCGAGCATTGGAGGTGTTAATTACACCAGGCGTTGGTCGGGGCTCACGCACCGATCTTCCCGCGGACGTTTCGTATAACTGCAGAGAGGATATCGCTGCAGTATTAGAAC
>Ga0163151_10008182_pt1 | contig 11912 bp, 8 predicted proteins | sample OliLakLV19MP5IB2_FD_145596 | JGI IMG/M metagenome (GOLD analysis project Ga0163151, IMG submission 145596) | Freshwater microbial mat bacterial communities from Lake Vanda, McMurdo Dry Valleys, Antarctica - Oligotrophic Lake LV.19.MP5.IB-2 | ecosystem: Environmental > Aquatic > Freshwater > Lake...
GTTCTCCGATTTTTAGTCAAATCTCTAAAAGTGAATTTTTAGAACCCACCTATATAAAATAGTCGGTTATCCCGCTATTGGTATAAAAAATACAAAGGATGTTTTTCATTATACTTTCTCAGATATAAAAAAGTAGATTGCCTTTTCTTTTTGTTACTTAATGCCATAAACTCCTTGTGCAAGTCCTCGTCCCGCAATAAAATGAGATCAATTGTATTCACATCAAATAACATGATCTGCCTGGTTTGATTATCAAATATAAATTGTGTTTGCTCCTTAACCGCACCCTGATATACCTGAGAATTTCCATAAATACTTGGACTACCAAACCCTCCCCCTGCGCTCACATATTGATAACCTAAAAAGTGAAAGATGCTTCCAACAATGGGCACTCTGAAAAAATCGTCGTTATAACGAATGTATATAGCCTGGTTCTGGCAATACCCCCATATATCGGATGTTTTAACTGTTGTTTTTTGATTGCTATCGTTTAAAAAAACTATTTCCTTTTTGCCGGTTACTGTCTTTAGAAAATCTAGTTTGGTTTTATCGTAATCAAAAATTATTTCTTTTATTTCTACTGGAGTGTTGTGTTTAAATTGATCATAGCTGATGTAAAGGCCTTCTTTAAAAACAAAATCTTTCGAGTACGCAATAGAATCCGGCGGAACAGCCCCACAAGCTACAGTTACGTAAAAGAATAATACAAGAAATAAAAATACCCTTCTGTCCAATTTCAGAATTGTTTATTTTTTGCTAAATTTATTAAAATTGATCTTTCCTTTACCCATAATTCATAAATAAAATATGAAACAATTTATACTCGCTATAGTATTTCTATCAATATTTTTTTGTGCCAACTCCCAAATAAAATACAATTCTGTTGTTGCAAGAAAAATTGCTGATCCCGGAGCACAAAACGAATTGCTACCACTTTTAATAAGAGGCAATATTGCTTCCATACGTATACTAACAGAGCAAGCTCATGGAATTTTAAAATTCTATGCAGGAGATATTGCTTCAGTTGAGATTCCTGTGAAAAACATTCCAACACTGATACAAAGTAATTCTATCCAGCGTATTGAAGGGAACAATGCTCACCTCAAATTAATGAATGATTCTGTAAGAGTAAATAATAATATAAACGAAGTGCATGCCGGCTTAACCCCACTCCCGCAAGGTTATGACGGCTCCGGAACAGTAATGGGAATCATCGACAGTGGAATTGATTTTTTACATCCTGATTTTCGGGACAGTATTGGAGGACAAAGCGTAACCAGGGTGAAATACTTATGGGATCAAAACCTAAATAGCGGCGGAACAACACCACTGCCATTTAATTACGGACAAGAGTGGAATAATTTACAGATCGACAGTGGCAAGGCAGGGGTACATGGAGATGAAACAGGACATGGGACACACGTTACCGGTGTTGCTGCTGGAAACGGGAAAGGCGCTAATGTAAATAAAGGTGTGGCTCCGGGAAGTGATCTTGTTATTGTTGGAATGAATTTTAATAATCCGACAGGTTTTATGCTATCCGATGCAGTAAACTATATTTATTCAAAAGCGCAAGCATTGGGGAAGCCATGCGTAATTAATATTAGCATTGGAGACTATTACGGATCGCATGACGGAAAAAACATGGAAGCACAGTTAATTAAGAATCTTATTACACAGCAAAACGGGCGATCATTGGTAGCAGCCGCGGGAAACCTTGGCGGACTTCCTTTCCATCTTGGATATACAGTTACAGCGGACACTAACTTCACCTGGTTTAAACCCGACCCTGCTCTTGGAGGCGGCATTAGAATTGAAGTATGGGGAGATACCAACGATCTGAAAAACATCAAGTTCGCCATAGGCGCTGACCGTGTAACCCCAAATTATTTTTTTAAAGGCAATACTCCTTTCAAAAAGATTACTTCGAATCTTGGGATGTGGCTTACCGACACTCTTAAAAGCGGAGGCAAAAGATTAGGCTTTGTTGATGCTTATGGAGATCTTAATGGAAGTACATATGAATTTATTTTTGAGATCCATCCTGACTCAGCTCTGTTTAACTGGAGATTGATGACTACAGGTATCGGGAAATTTGATGTCTGGAACATTAATTTCAGCAACTATTTATCAGGCATGGTTTATAATAATATTCCTCCACCATCTGTTCTTCCCGATAGTGCCTATTATAAATATCCCGATGCAATGCAGACTATTGTCAGCAGCTTTCAGTGCCTTGATGAAGTTATAACAGTTGGAAATTATTATAATAGGAACACTCATTTAAATTGTGTCGGCAATATTTATACGGACACAACAATCACCCCCGGATCACTTTCGGTCAGCTCGAGCGCAGGTCCAACACGCGACCTAAGAATCAAACCGGATATTACATCAACAGGAAATTACACAATGGCATCAGGACCTGCGTGGGTAATGGCCGCAGTGGTACCTACTGTTGTTTGTACAACACATGTCGCTTTTGGTAATCTTCATTTCCGTGATGGAGGTACTTCAAATGCTTCACCTGTTGTGGCAGGAATTGCAGCACTTTACTTACAGCGCTTTCCAACTGCCAGTTACCAGGATATTAAAAATGCCATTCTCTATTGCGCTAAACAAGATACTTTTACCGGAACCGCACTACCAAATAATACCTGGGGCTACGGAAAAGCAAATGCGTTTTTAGCATTACAAAATTGCTATTCTGGAGTTACGGATGTTTCACCTGAAAGAAAAACAGATGTAAAAGTTTACCCTAACCCATTCCAGAACTCTACTACAATAATGTATTCATTCAGTGAAAACAAAAACACAAATGTTCAATTGATCATTTACAATTCTATTGGAGCAAAAATAAAATTGGTGCCAATAAATAATTCCATCGGCTCCATAGCCATCAATAGGAATGACATGCCTAACGGAGTTTATTTTTATACCATGATTTCAAATAACGAAATACTGGCATCAGGAAAAATGGTTACGTGGTAGAGAAAATTATGAGTGAAAACAAAATTGGTTCTATTTCCAAGTATCTTTCTTTAATAAAGTTCAGTCATACTATTTTCGCAATGCCATTCGCGATAATAGGATTTGTGCAGGGTACCGGACATTCATCTTCACCATTTAACTGGCAATTATTTTTATTGGTCATTTTATGTATGGTATTTGCACGCAGTGCAGCCATGGCCTTTAATCGTTACATTGATAAAGACATTGATGCGGCGAATCCCCGTACCGTGATCAGGGAAATTCCATCGGGAATAATAAAACCCGGCAATGCATTAGCATTTGTGATCATTAACTGTTTGCTATTCATCAGTTGCACCTATTTTATTAATCCGCTTTGTTTTTATCTTTCACCGGTAGCGCTACTCGTTGTCCTCGGATACAGCCTAAGCAAACGTTTTACCTGGTTATGTCATTTGATTCTTGGTGTTGGTCTTTCGCTTGCACCAATCGGAGCATACATAGCAGTTACCGGAAAATTTAATTTAATTCCACTTTTATATTCATTCGCTGTTCTATCATGGGTTGCTGGCTTTGACATTATTTATGCATTGCAAGATGAAGACTTTGATAAAAAACAGCAACTAAAATCCATCCCTGTTTTATTGGGTAAAAAAAATGCACTATTGTTTTCTACTTTATTACACACGATAACTTTCAGCCTTGTGGTTTACGCCGGATTCGTTCAACCCTCTAACTTCTTTTACTGGACAGGAACCACACTTTTTTCCGGACTACTATTATATCAGCACCTTATTGTAAAACCTTCTGACCTGAGCCGCGTTAATCTCGCTTTTTTTACCACCAATGGAATTGCAAGTGTAATTTTTGCAACCTTCTTTGTAATAGACTTTTATTTTTAGTTTTCAGAAAAAACAACAATTTTGAGTACCTTTGTAAGATGCTTCGCACTTTTTTTACTGTAATTATTTTAAGCCTGATGTTCCATGTGTATGGCCAGGAGTTTTCGTATAAAAAAACCGAAATCGCGATAGGGAAACCAACGGTTATAGACGTAAGTAAGATTGAAACCAAGTGGCGCCCTGTGTTGAACCACTTAGAGATGCCTAATCCAAGCTTCGACCAAAAAAATTTAGCAAAAACCAAGGAAGAACTTCTTAAAAAGTATCCTGTAAAACATTACAACAACAGTTACAACAAAACAACTACCATTAATCAGCTGCCTGCATCGCTTCCATTACTTCAAAGAAATTTCGAAGGCAACTTACAGAATAGCGGAGTGCCTATGGATAACGACGTTGCAATCTCTAACAATGGGAAACTCGTTTCTGTCACAAACAATATAATATATATGTATGATGTAAATGGAAATGTGTTATTAAAATCCATTTCGCTTGATACATTTGGAATCTCTCAAACCCCTCGCTATCAAAAATTTGACCCCAAAGCACTTTACGATCCTTTTTCAGACCGATTTATCATTGTTTATTTGAATGGATTCTCTTCCGCTGCAACTTATATAACAGTTGCGTTCTCGCAAACAAATGACCCAACAGGCATTTGGAACTTATACTCTATTAATGGAAATCCTTTTGTAACCACGCAATGGAGCGATTACCCCATGGTATCAATTACAGAGAAAGATTTTTTCCTTACCATCAACCTTCTTAAAAATGGAATGCCATGGCAAACAGGTTTTGCTCAAACATTAATTTGGCAGGTAGGAAAAGATAAGGGTTACTCAGGGCAGGCCATCGCCTCAACAATGTATAGTAACATTGAATTTGATGGAAGGAAGATTCGCAACCTATGCCCGGCCAAAGGAGGCGATGAAATTAAAGCGCCAAACATGTATTTTGTAAGCAATAGAAACTTAGCAGCAAATAACGACTCCATTTTTTTAGTTGAGGTCACCAATAGCCAGGAAAGTGGGGCGGCGGCATTAACTGCAAAAGTTGTGATGAGCCCTATGCACTATTTTGTACCACCAAATGCAAGACAGGCGGCCGGAAAGACTCTTCAAACGAATGATTCAAGAATTCTTGGCGCCTATTACCACAATGATAAAATACAATTTGTACAAAACACCTTAGACACTTCCACCGGTACTGCTGGAATATATCATGGTATAATGTCAAATGTTTCGGGAACACCTACTATCAAAGCGCATATTATTTCTGATACATTATTAGATTACGGCTACCCCAATATTTCTTACTGCGGAACCAACATAACACATTCCGGCTTGAGCGAGCCTGAAAATGAATCTATCATTTCTTTTAGTCACACGGCCCCAACAGTATTCGCTGGCATATCCTCTGTTTACTATGATAACCATGGAAATTATTCTGATAGGCTCAATGTAAAATCAGGATCCAACTATATCTACATTAGTTTTGTTGGAAATAATAGCAGATGGGGAGATTACTCCGGATCACAAAGAAAATTTAACGAACCGGGAAAGGTTTGGATTACAAGTACATTTGGACAGGCAAATAATAAATATGGCACGTGGATCGCCGAACTTGGTAGTCCGCAGCAAAGGACTGTGACACCTGTTGAACCAAACGTCATCTTTTTTCCTAACCCTGTTGGAGAAACGGCATCGGTAAATTTTTTCCTCGACAAAAGCGAAATACTTGTCTTCACCATTTATGATGATATTGGCAGGTTGGTTGCCCAGCTTACAGAGACAAAATCTGACGAAGGTCAAAACATATTTTCCTTTTCCACAGCGCCCTTAACCAGCGGAACCTATTTTTTAGTTGTAAAATCGGCAACGGAGACTATTGCAAAGGAAAAATTTGTGAAGTACTAGTCTTTTATAATAATTAAAATACATGTTAGATAAGCTCGAAGCTATAAAAAAAAGATGGGAAGATGTGGAAACGCAGCTCTCCTCCCCTGCTAACCTCGCAGATATGAAAATCTTTGCTAAACTCAACAAGGAATATAAAGACCTCAAAGCAATTGTCGATGCTTATCATATCTACAGAAATGTGTTGGATAATATTACTTCATCCAAAGAAGTATTGATGAAAGAAAAAGACGAAGATTTTCGTGCGATGGCAAAAACAGAAGTGGACGAGCTATCCATACAAAAAGAAAATCTGGAATTAGAGATCAAAAACCTGCTTGTACCTAAGGACCCGGAAGACGAAAGAAATGCCATTGTGGAACTCAGAGCCGGTACCGGTGGTGATGAAGCAAGTATTTTTGTTGGCGACCTTTACCGCATGTACACCAGGTATTGCGAATCAAATAAGTTAAAAGTAGAATTAGTGGATTTCTCCGACGGCACAGCCGGTGGTTACAAAGAGGTTATTTTTAATGTGACTGGCGATACTGCATACGGAATATTAAAATTTGAATCGGGCGTACACCGTGTACAACGTGTGCCTGAAACAGAAACACAGGGAAGAGTACATACATCAGCGGCATCTGTTGTAGTGTTGCCTGAAGTAGAAGATTTTGAAATAGTTATTAACCCCGCCGATCTGGAAATAGTGACAGCGCGTTCAGGAGGTGCTGGAGGACAGAACGTAAATAAGGTAGAGACAAAAGTAATGCTTACACATAAGCCCAGCGGTATTCAAATCACATGCCAGGTGGAACGCTCTCAGCACGGCAATAGGGAACGAGCCATGAACATGTTACGCACCAAACTTTATGACCTCGAGTCTAAAAAAAGAGATGGTGATGTTGCTTCTAAGAGAAAAACAATGGTCTCTACAGGTGACCGATCAGCCAAAATACGCACCTACAATTATCCACAGAGCCGTGTAACTGATCACCGCATAGGATTAAGCATGCATAATTTGCCGGCCTTCATGAATGGTGACATACAAGAGTTTATTGATGCGTTACATGTTGCAGAAAACGCCGAAAAATTAAAAGAAGGAACGGCATTGTAACCCTTTGAGAACCCTCAGGATACCATTTCGTTTTTGAGCCTGCTGGCGTAAGTACTTATATTTGTGTTTGCCTCATTGCAATTATATCACTGGGAATAAGTAATTTTGTTTTCAGGTTATGACAAGGCAGGAACTTTTCAAAAATATCCAGGACAAAAAATCCTTTTTATGTATTGGTCTTGATCCCGACATAAAAAAAATTCCGAGGCATCTTCATAAATCAAGTGATCCCATTTTCGAATTCAACAAACAGATCATTGATGCTACTCATCATTTATGCGTTTCTTATAAACCCAATACTGCATTTTATGAAAGTATGGGCAGCGCTGGATGGGAATCGCTGGAAAAAACAATCCATTATTTAAAAGAGTTAAAAAGTATTTTTACCATAGCTGATGCTAAGAGAGGTGACATTGGAAACACTTCCGACATGTATGCGCAGGCATTTTTCGGATTAATGGACTTTGATGCACTTACTGTTGCACCTTACATGGGAGCGGATTCCGTAAAACCTTTTCTTAATTACGAAGACAAATGGGTGGTACTACTAGCATTAACCTCGAATAGCAGCGCCGCTGATTTTCAATTATTAGAACACAATAACAAAAAACTTTTCGAAGAAATTTTACATACCTCAAAAACCTGGGGCAACGCAGATAACATGATGTATGTAGTTGGTGCCACAAAAGCAAGCATGCTTAGTGAAATAAGAAAAATAATTCCAGATAATTTTTTATTGGTCCCCGGTGTTGGCGCACAAGGTGGAAGCCTGGCAGAAGTAGCTAAATACGGCATGAACAAACAATGCGGCCTACTCGTTAATTCCTCAAGGGCGATAATATATGCCAGCGAGGGAGAAGATTTTGCAATACAAGCAGCCGTGCAAGCGAAATTAGTGCAGCAAGAGATGGAAAAACTGTTGGATGGATTATCATGAAAAATAAAATTTTAGTTTTTCTATTCTCCCTTTTAAATTTTTCTATCGCATTCTCTCAAACATTCACTCAAACAATTCGCGGAAAAGTTATTGATGCCGACTCTAAGTCACCGCTTATTGGTGCAAATGTTATTTTACTTAATAATGACACGTTTAACGGATCTTCAACAGATAACGAAGGCAGATTCAGGCTCAACAATGTTAAAGTTGGTCGCCACGCAATAAAAGCAAGTTTTTTAGGATTCGATGATGTTACAATAAGTAACATTGTAGTATCATCAGGTAAAGAAGTAATACTTACCATTGAAATGCGTGAGAAAGTATATTCTTCTGAAGTGGTGGAAATTATTTTTGAAAAAGATAAAACAAAAGCGAACAATGAGTTAGTTACCAATAGCGCACGTAATTTCAAGAATGAAGAAACAGAACGTTTTGCCGGAAGCCGAGGAGATCCAAGTAAAATGGTCGCGAATTACGCAGGTGTTGCAACCGGTAATGATGTACGCAATGATATTGTTGTAAGAGGTAATTCTCCACTAGGAGTATTGTGGCGATTGGAAGGCCTACCAATACCTAATCCAAATCACTTTTCAAATCAGGGAGCAACCGGCGGGCCGGTAAGTATGCTTAACAATAACTTATTGGGTAATACAGATTTTTTGACAGGCGCATTTCCCGCAGAGTATGGAAACAGGATGGCGGCAGTGTTTGATCTAAGATTACGAAACGGTAACAATGAAAAAACAGAATTCACCGGGCAGCTTGGTTTTAACGGATTAGAATTTGGTGTAGAGGGACCACTGAATAAAAAGAACGGCGGATCATTCCTTGTGAATTACAGGTATTCAACACTGGAAATTTTTCAGGCATTGGGAATAAGCTTTGGTGTATCTGCCATCCCAAAATATCAGGACCTTTCTTTTAAAATAAATTTACCAACTGAAAAAAAAGGCATTTTCAGCATTTGGGGAGTTGGAGGTTACAGTAATATATCTTTATTGGATAGTGAAAAAGATTCTACGGATTGGTCGTTTACATCCAAAGGTGAAGACCTGATCTTTACAGCAGGAATGGGAACTATCGGAGCATCACACACTTACTTCTTTAACAATAAAATATCCGGAAAATTTTCAATTTCAGGATCAAGAAGTTATTACAAAATAAACATTGACACCCTATCTGTTACAAAAGAAAATTTTAATGTATTTAAGAATACATCTATCGATGATCAGCTAAACGTTGATTATATTTTTACAAATAAAATAAACAGCAAACATCTTTTAAAATCGGGTGTAACATATAGCAATATGATGATCGATTATAAATCATCTTATTTCTCTCGTACAAATGTACAATACTTCGACATTCTTAAAGAGAAAAACAATACCGGCTTAATACAAGGTTTTGCACACTGGCAATACAGAATATCGGACAAGCTAACACTCAACAATGGAATACATCTCCAGAATTTTTTATTAAACAATTCATGGGCAATAGAACCCAGGGGTGGTATAAGATGGCAGATAAGTAAAAAGCAATCTGTCAATTTCTCCTATGGAATGCATAGTCAGATACAACCGCTGATCTACTATTTTTACCGTACCACAAATGAAGCCAACGGAACTTTCGTTCATTCCAACAGAAATCTTGATCTTTCAAGAGCACATCACTTTATTACAGGATATGATGCAAATATTGGCAAGGACTTCCGTGTAAAAGTTGAACCATATTACCAACAATTGTATGATATCCCAATTGAAAAAAATTACAAAACTTCTTTTTCAATGATCAATGTGGGCAATGACATTGAAGGCATACCGCTTGTTGACAGTCTTACAAACAAAGGGAAGGGGAAAAATTATGGTGTTGAACTTACAGTAGAGAAATTTTTCAGTAAAAATTATTATACACTTTTCACTTTATCTGTGTTTGAATCTAAGTATACCTCAAGTGATGGAGTTGAACGTTTTACGGGATATAGCAATGGTTATGTATTAAATACCCTTGGAGGAATTGAGATCCCTCTTGGAAAAGGAAACAAGATCCTGGCTTTTGATGCAAAAGTTACAATGGCAGGCGGCGGACGCTTTACTCCAGCTGACATTGATGCTTCCATACAGGAAAAAAGAGCTGTATATATTGATTCGCTCGCCTACTCTCAAAAATTCAGGAATTATTCAAAAGTTGATTTTAAAATTTCTTACAAGATAAATCAGAAAAAAATTAACCAGTTATTCTTTATAAGTGTCGAAAATATTTTAAACAAGAAAAATATATTGCGCCAAATATACGATCCTTCAAAATCGGAAATGGTGTATGAATATCAATTGGGCCTATTCCCTTATGGAGGGTATAGGATAGAGTTTTAGTCCTAATAACAATTAAAATCAGGCATGAAACATCTGTGTATTTCTTTAACTTTTTTGACAGCTTGCTTTCTGTTCAGTTGTAGAAACGAAAAGCCAACACCGCAAAGTTCACAATATTTTGTCCATGGAACTAATCATGATACCAATCCTGACTTATCAACCATTCAACAAACATTGCAAAAGATACAATCAGCTCCCAATAAATTTATTATCAAAGACAGCACAATTATTGCTAGGGATAACGAGACAGTTTTCACATTTCAGCTCTTTAATCCTTTTAATAAAATTTCTAAAAACAAGGACACTCTAAAATGTTCATATGTATTAATTCCACAGCTAAACCATAACACTCCTTTAGAAACAAAGGAGATTGTATTAAAAAACATGGCCAAGCAGAAAGGTCTATATGAAATACAACTCTATTGTTCAATGCATTCATATTATGAGCAGATCAAAAATGATGCTCCCGCAAACGTATCAGAAAGGAATAAAAAACTTAAAATTGAATGGGAGGGTTTTATTGGTGGCTTATACCAAGGAAACTATTTTGAATACGAATTAGAAACGACGCATTAATTGCTATTTTACTTTCTTAGCTACCACCCAAAAAAAGTACAAACAAGTCAAGAAAATCCGAACCGTATACACACAGGCAGACCCGAGCACGGCGGATTTTCGGGCTATCACACCCTATCAATAACCTTATCGGAAAACAAAAACATGTTACGGTTATCCCATTCCGAATTGTCACATCGAGCTTGTCGAGATGCGAAAACTAATCCCGCTCACTCTGCATCAACTTCTTCTCATCAAACTTCAAAAAAATAAGACAACCCACTAAACACAATACCCCCCCCACAATTCCTGTTGATCTTAACCCCATGTCATCACCCACATCTTTACCATACGATAAAAAAATTGCGAATGACATGATGCCGAGTGTTTGTCCCAACTTCACAAATAGAAAACGGACAGCATAATATATTCCTTCTTTAGATTGTCCTGTTACTATTAAATCAGCATTTGCTAGTTCGGCAAGCAGTGCGGGTGGAATAATACTTAAAAATGTTAATGGTAAAGAACAAAGTGAGAACAAAATATATAAATGTACCGAACCCTCAATAGGAAGTTTTCCAACGAAATAAATCCCAAAAAATAAAACAGATAGCATCGCGAGTGATATCACTATCAGGTTCTTCTTCCCCACCCTTTTTGTAATTTTATTCATAAAAGGATAAAACAACAACGAAAGACCGACCATCACCATCATTAATTTTCCTCCCTCTGCTTCCTCCATGCCAGCCAAAGTTTTTACATAATACAGTAATCCGCTCGTGATAATAGCAATAGAAATGTAATAGGTAAAATCGGCCACCAGGAAAAAACGAAAAGAGACATTCGCAAAAGCCTGTCTCAAAGCTGGAAGTATGGGAATAGATACTGGACTATGTTTGCAATATTTTTTTTCATCAATAGCAAGTACAGGAATCAACATACACATCCCTGCGATTGCAGAAAGAATTCCTATAGCTAATTGTAATGCATGTTGCCTCGAGCTAATTTCCAACACTTTCTCCAGCAAATCTGCAAAAGCAGGCGTTTGTGAAGAAATGATCATGCCAATAACAAAAGCAAAAGACTGAATAGTTGAAAGGCTTACTTTTTCTTCTGAAGTATTTGCTAATTCCGGGAGAAGGGCATTATAAGGGATAATATATAACG
>Ga0163151_10008185_pt1 | contig 11911 bp, 12 predicted proteins | sample OliLakLV19MP5IB2_FD_145596 | JGI IMG/M metagenome (GOLD analysis project Ga0163151, IMG submission 145596) | Freshwater microbial mat bacterial communities from Lake Vanda, McMurdo Dry Valleys, Antarctica - Oligotrophic Lake LV.19.MP5.IB-2 | ecosystem: Environmental > Aquatic > Freshwater >...
CACGTGTTCCATCTTTCGACTTGTAGAAGACTTGCTCTTGCGTGAGGTCGGACAGGTCGAAGGCCGGTTTGGGGCTGAACCAAACTTTGCTTAGCCGATGTTCCTTATCGGCAGCAGTATCGAACTGGAAGACCGTCGGCGGCGTGATGTAGTTGCTATAGGCATAGAGCACTCCGCTGTCAGTTCCATCGGAACCGACTGACAAGAGTGTCCCCATACCAGGCAGCTCGACATCGTAGAGGAATTTGCCGTCGAGCGTGAACACTTTCACAACGGCATGACCGTCGTGGATGTAACTGGCCCAGAGCGTCCCAGCTACAAAGCGAACACTTTCCAGCGCATCGGCAGCTTCCGGAACGACTTGTTGATAGACGCTGGTATCACTCAAAGCGATTTTGATGATCGATCCCTTAGGTGATGCCAGAGTCGTTCTAAACCAGAAGGTTCCGTCCTTTTCGCAGATGAAGTCATAGGCAGCGTTGGCGACCGGAAACAGCCACTTCACGGTGCGTGTCGCTCCGGCGATTTCGCGGCATACGATGCGGACGTTTGGGTCTGTTCCGCTGCCTTCGGCAATGACGAGATACTTGCCGCTGGTGCTCACTTGCCCGCTGCAACTCCAGCCAGATTCGCTGAAAATCACAGCATCTTGAGTCTGATCCGTGCCCAACAAATGGAAGTAAATGCTGCCGCTCTTGCTGTAGTAAAAGCCGGTAAGATGCGGCGACCACGACAGGCGAGTTGTCTCGACCGTTACTGTCTCCGCATAATCCTTGCCGTCGTCCAGCTTGCGGATCTTCCATTCCGTTACGTCCGAACCGAACACGTGAGCACCATAGGCTAGATGCTTTCCATCTGAGCTGACGGCATAGTCGCTGATGGTGCGCGTGCCATCGGGAAACAACTTGTTGGCGTCGATCACGACTTCAGCAGCGCCGTTGAGTGTGTCGGAGCGGTAAAGGACGCTTTGCTCTTGGAGCCCGTCGTTCTTGAAGTAGAAGAACTTACCTGCCACTGCTCGCGGTGCCGAACGGCGTTCGATATCTATCGTTTCGCGGGTAGTTTTTACGACGGCAGAATGCCCCGTAATGGCATCCAGATGAGAGCGTGTCAGCGCGAGCTCATCGGTAAGCCACTTTGCAGTATCGGCACCATCATGCTTTTCCATCCAGCGGTAGGGATCAGCGGCCCAAGTGCCGTGGTAGGTGTCGCCGCTCTGGGAGCGAGTGGCTGATGGATAGGTAATCTTCGGAGTTACAGGCGGCGGTGTAGGCTCCCCACCGACTGCAGCCAGGCTGACAATCAGAGGGAAAGCGGCAGACAGCGGCCAGCGTAAAGACGCAGGCATGGTAGTCCCCTTTCTATTTACAAGATGGAAGAACAGTCAGGAAGCGAGTTGCAATAACTCGTGGTTTTTTTCGTTGAGCCTCAGGCTGCAGTTGGATGCGCGCAAACAGAGGACTTCAGCAAACCTTGCAGAAAGGCTGGTGACGGCTGCAAGATGCTTGTGGGTTGCTTAGTTCAGATAGAGAGTGTTATTGGGAAAAAGGAATTGGATCTTCACCTTGCCAGCTATAAGAGGGAAAGAGCAAGTGACTACGCCTGCAGATCGCTCTACGCAATTGGCAGTGGGCTTGGCAGTCTGGCAAGGCCGCCTGAGCGTGTTTCGTGTGTCGGCTTGTGTAGCTATGGGCAGTGGAGAAAATTAGTAGTTTTCCCACGTACCACCTGTATTGGTGGTACGCAAAGCTCGCGCCAAGTTAGATTGAATCGATCGAGCGCGAGCTGGTCGTTGCTCAGTCTGATCATGCTTTTGGAGTGTTATGCACCGATCTGTCGAACGCATATTTGAAAGTATTCGCGAGTTAGCATGCGCTCGCACGAGTCTATTTAATCTGCGTCTCGTATCCATACGATGCTTGCTCGCGAGATCTTCTCGGTTATAGACCTTAGTTCCTATAGGTTTTAGGTCTATTTCATTTCTTCTATCGAACCAAGGATCGCGCGCAATTACGTAACCCTTCGCTGACAACAAGCATTCTTTAGGCGGTTAAACCTGTTTGGTTGCTCACTTGTTTTCGGTGGACTCGTTATGAACTGCTTGCAGTCTGGTGCTTTGCTAATTCGGCCAGGTGGTTGTTAGCAGGCTCCGAACAGAATTCGTTTTCCTAGAAGACTCATCACGAGCCCGTTTCGCTCAATGCGGATGGACTTAAAACCCCGTACCTCGGCTTCAGCTGCCCTGGCACAACATGCTCTTTGAAAGGAGCCAAAAATGACAGATGCTCTTATTTCACATGTGCCAGCCACGGCTTCAAATCGACGACTTGCAGCGCTGTTCGCCGCCGATATGAAACTCGGAATCCAGCTTCAAGCCGAAGTCGGATCGTGGATTGCTCATCTGGGCTCTTCAGCATCCAAGCCCGGTACTCCCGCCTACACCACGGCATACCGAACTGGCAACTTGATCGCCAGCCGGTTGCGGCGTGCTGGAGGAACTGGTGGTTCGACCGGGACCATGGAAGCTTTCAATCGTGGTGTCATCGAAGCCGGAGGCACTTCTGTCGGGATTTACCTCGACGGCTTACCAACAGAGCAGTATCGCAATCCCTACTGCACGCACGGCATCACCTGCAAGACGCTTCTTGCCCGACAACACCTGCTCTTGTCCGGAGCCAGTGGTGTCGTGGTGGGCTCTGAAGGTGGTTGGGGAACCATTTTCGAAATCGGACACCAGCTCATCGAGATGCGCAGAAATTCGTTCGATCCATCATGCCCGATCGTGATCATCGATGAAAGCGATCTCTGGCAAGGATTCCAGAAGTGGATGGATGAACAGCTGGTCGGTCGAAAGCTCTGGAGCGGGACCGAGTACAAAAAATTGTTGTTCGTTCGTTCCGCTGAGGAAGCCGTCGACTGTCTGGCAGAGCGTCTGCCGGCGCTGATTTAATTGCCTTGCTGCTTCAAGGCAACGTGTAGCTATCTTTGCTTCTCGAGTTTGTCATGGACAAGCTTGGTGGCAAGTTCTGAGGTCTTTAAGCCAGTTAACCTGGCAAGGAGTCTACTATGAAATCCGGACGCCGATGGCTGTTTCCGAACCATCCGGATGGACTTTCTACGCTGTTCTTGGTCGAAATCTTCGAGCGGATGTCCTATTACGGGATGGCCAGCCTGCTCGTGCTGTACATGTCCGAAGTGATCACCGCGGGAGGGCTGGGCTTTTCCGAGGGTACGGCGAAGATGCTCTTCGCTGTGTACACCGGGTCTGTGTACCTCACTCCACTTCTGGGTGGACTGATTGCCGATCGCTGGTTGGGCGCTCGACGCACCATGTTGCTTGGTGGCATCATCATTGCCGTCGGGCATCTGCTGGTGGCTTTCCAGTGGCAGCCGTCATTCTTCTTCGGGCTGGCCGTTATCGCGCTTGGTACAGGGTTGCTCAAACCCAACGTCAACACGATGGTTGGTGCCTTGTATGCGCCGAACGATCCACGGCGCAACGCAGGCTTCAATCTGGTGTACATGGGCATCAACATCGGTGCCGCCGCAGCGCCGATCATTTGCGGCACCATGGCACAGTCGCCATGGTTCAAAGGCTGCCTCGCCAGCATGGGGTTCGATCCGCTGCATAGTTGGCACTGGGGCTTTGCTGCTGCCGGTGTAGGTATGTGCTTCGGGTTGCTGCAATACTGGCTGCACCGGGAACGTCTCTCCAAGTACGGAGAACGTCCCGCGCGTCAACCCCAAGGGAATTTGGCGCAGGCACCACATGCCGCGATCACTCGTCAGGAGTGGCACAAGCTGGCAGCACTGGCGTTCCTATTCATCGCGTTCACGCTCTACTGCGGCGTAAGCCAGCAGGCAGGCACGAGCTTGATGTTGTTCGCCAAAAATCTGACGCAGTTGTCTATCGGGGAGTGGCATTTCGAGGCGTCCCACACCAACGCGCTCAACCCGCTATTCATCATCGCGCTGACCCCAGTGTTCGCCTGGCTCTGGACGACACTGAACAAGCGAAAGGCGGAGCCTTCGGAGCCGCTGAAGTTCTCGTTTGGCATGGTTTTCCTGGCGCTGGGCACCATGTTGATGGTGCCGGCATCATGGGCGGCAGGCAAGGATGTCGGGTCCGACGGATTGGTGATACAAAACCTGGCGAGCCCGTGGTGGCTGGTCGGCGTTTACTTCTTCCAGACCGTCGCGGAGTTGTTCATGAGCCCGGTGGGCAACGCTGCCGCTACGCGGTTGGCTCCATCGCGTTTCGCCAGTTTGACGATGGGCGTCTGGTACACATCGGTCGGATTCGGCAGCTTCCTTGGAGGCTGGCTCTCCGGCATGTGTGACACTTCTCGCCCGGAAAGTTTCGCCGTGCTGTTCGGCATAATGACTGTCGGTTCGCTGGCATTGGCTGGCATTCTCTACGCACTGACACCTCGCGTCAAACGGCTGATGCTGGACGTTCCAGCCCAGCCCGCCGGCGCCCACGCGTAGAGTCCACGGCAGGAACACAGGTGAGATGGAGGCGCGGCCTTCATCTCACCTGCGTGAGTCCTTTGTCTTCTGACTCCTATCACCAACGTCACAAGGAGGACACTCCGATGTCCAAGCGCAACAAGAAGAATCGTACGCCGCAAGGATTCAAGTGGGTCGACAACGGCAACGAAGGCGAACGGCTGGAGGACCGGCGTTCCAAGCGTGAGAAGGCAACCGACAGCGCGCGACTTAATCGCGCTGCCAGTCGCCAGGCTGCCTTGGATGCCGGCACGCTACAACGCAGCTCGGGCTCCGGCGCACATGGTGGCACGGTCGAGCAGAATCGGCGCCGCGACCGCCGCTCGTGGAAGGACAAGCTGCGTCATGGTGGCAACGACGAGTAGCTGCAGGTGGGACAACCGGTGCCGATGAAAAGGTGGGACAGCCCGCCTCGCATCGGCATTAGGCGTGAACAACAACAGGCCTTAAACGAGGACCGCGTGTGGATTGACTTGTCGTTTTATATCCAGTGTCGTCACGGCTTTGTACGTGATGCACGCAACAAAGGAACGTATGGCAACGAGTAGTTTGAAGATTGCCAGTGCCTCTCACCAGGGCAAGAAGCGCAGCCGGCAGCAGGATCTGGTGGCACACCGGGACAACTTCGGTGTCGTCTGCGATGGCATGGGCGGAGCAGGGGCCGAAGACTCTGGTGAGATCGCCGCTGAAAAGTCCATGAACACCGTCACCGGACGCTTCGATAACGACCGCCCCACGACGTTGGCGGAAGCGCGTGTCTGGATTCCGGCGACCTTGCAGGCGGCAAATGCAGCGGTCGTCAGCGCGGCGAAAAGCGACCCGAACCTCAAGGGCATGGGTAGCACTGTGCTCATCGGTCTGTTCATCGAGGACGCGGCGTTGCTTGGCTGGCTCGGAGACAGCCGCGGTTACCGCTTGCGCGGCAAGGTCCTGCAACAGGTGACGCAGGATCACAGCCTCGCTCAGGCGTACGTGAACTCCGGGCAGTTGACTCCGGAAGAGGCAGAGGTGTCGCGCTTTCGGCACGTGCTTTATCGATTCGCCGGCAACGGCCAGGCGCCGAACGAGCGCGGGGAGATGGTGCAAGTGGATGTGCGGCCCGGGGACCGCTTTCTGCTCAGCTCGGATGGCATCGACAAGGAGCTGAAACCGGACGTCATCGCGCAACTGCTCGCCAGCAGTGATGATCCCGCTGTGGTCTGCCAGGCGTTGATCGACGCCGCCAACGCCAATCAGGGCCGCGACAACATCTCCACTGTGGTGATGTTCGCAGAAGGTCACTTGGGTACACTGTCCACCATCGCCGGTGCGCCTGCATCAGCGAAATCAGTGCAAGGTCCGGACAGCAAGGCTAAGGACGCCTGGTACACGCCCTTCCTTCGGGCAGTCATGAAGGTCTTCGGATGTTGATAATCGAGCTGCCCAAAGAACGGAAGTGGCTTCGTCCCTTCCGTTCTTTGGGCGGTGAGATTGGATATTGAGGTTGCGATGCCAGCGAAACAGTGCTCGTTGTGAGTGGTTCTGCTGGTATCAGATAGTTTTGCCAAGTACGAAAGGTGGCAGAACGTGGAGTCTTTGTGTGAAGTTATCAAACTTGTGCTGAGTGTGTTTGTTTGCTCTGGCTTCCTGTCCTTCTGTCAGGGGGGCGTCGCCTGGGTGATCGAAGAACCGTCGGCATGGAGCGGTTACTTGGCGGCCAGTGGGCTCGCCATCATCGTGGAGAAGTATTTGGGTCGCACGGTGCTTGCGATCTCGGTTACGCATAAGTGAGTTTAGTCCCGTAGCGAACTTCGGGATACGGCAATGTGGCTTGACGGTGCGTTTCCGCACCGTCCCTTTGGTTGGAGAATGAAAATGATTCGCCCAGTAATCTGTGTCGTTGTGATTGGTTTGGCGCTGTCAGTCATCGTCTGCGCGGTCTTGCAGCTGCAACCGCGGCCAGGTGACGATTGGCTGAATGAGCAGCAGCGAGCGATGTCCCATGATCTCGGTGCTCGCATCGCGCTGTGCGAGAAGTTTGTCGATGTTAATGGTATCGACCCGGCTACCGATGAAGACTTGATGTTGGCTCGTTATCTGCTGCATGACTATCGGACGCGCAAGCCCTACAAGTTTGTCATCGAGCGGATCGAGAAAACTCTTGACGCCGCTTACAAACGCGCGCGTATTGAACAAGAGTGAGCGATTGAAGTTGTGTGTGGCGGAGACGTTTCGCTTCCGACACGTGCTCTACCGTTTCGCCGGTAACGGCGATGCGCCGGACGGTTGCGGTCGCTGGTTGGGTTGGGAAACTAAACGTTAAAGCCGCCGTTAGAGCCATCTCTGACGGCGGCTCGTCGCGCGACCTCACGGTCAAGTGACCGCTGCGTGATCAAGACGGAGCTACAAACTGCGTCTTGATCACATTTTTTTTGAAGGCTGCCAACTTAAGGAGGCATCTATGAGAGTCCTGATTGTGATTGATGTACATGTCCCTTACGTTCTGGCGGCCGACGGTGAGGTCATTAGGAGCGTGGCAGATGCCGTAAGGCATTCTTGCAAACGCGGGGACTTCATCTGTATTGTTGAACACCGATCGTCGCGCCCAGTGGAACCCACACACGCTGCCGTGACTGATTGCGTTGCCAGCTATGAGCACTGGGAGCGCCTGATGAAGAGCATCTGGTCCGCCTCGGATGAGGTGCATGAGATGCTGGATCGTCGCAAAATAACTGCCACGGAATTCGTGGTCTGCGGAGCGGTGGCACACGAATGTGTTGTCGACACGCTGACGAATCTGCGACTGCGTCATCCGGAAGTGCCACTTACGCTGATAACTTCGGCCTGTTTGTCGGTCGGAGAAACACCTTACGACTGGGCTGGCGCAAAAGTGTCGCTCAATTTGAACTTGGTGGAGCAACTTTAACGTCTCCGCCGTCGACTCTAACGGTAACTAACTTTCGACCCGCGCTTAAATTGGCGGGTGGGAAGTTACGACAAGGACCTTTGATGGGCCCTTGCCCTTGTATGCAAGCTGCCCGTCATCGGCAGCTCTTTTCAGCAAGCTCTAGTCAACTTTGATGGCAGTTGACACCCGATAAGGAATCCCGATATGGGGAGGTTGAATATACGGCTGGTTTTGCTTTTGGCACTGTCCTTTCTTTGCTCAATGTGCGTAGCCATTGTCGCTCAATGGCTGCTCACTCCGATCTACATCGGCGACCAACGCCTCGACAGCGACCGGAAAATCTTGCCTTTGTGGAACGAGACACTGTCAGTCGATGATCTCCGCAAACTGAAGCGCATGGATGCACTGGAAGAGTTGTATCTGGATCACTCTTGCTTTGAGGATGAGGCGTTGCAACCGGTTGGGCAGATCAAAACGCTCAAGAGGCTAACGCTAGGTGATACCACGATCACAAATGCGGCGCTGGAGCATCTGAAAGGGCTGAGCGACCTTGAGGTGCTTGAACTCGACGAAACAGCCATTTCCGATCGCGGGCTCGTCCATTTGTCCGGGCTGCCGAAACTCAAGCATCTTAACCTTCGGATGACGAAGATATCTTCAGCTGGGCTCAGCTCTCTGAGGTCCCTACCGCTGGAGTGTCTGGACCTCGGTTTCACCGATATGAATGACGATGCTGTTGTCGCTTTGGCCAGCATGCAACAGTTGCGTCTGCTGCGCATCGCAAGCCTGAGAAACGTCAGCCCTGAAGCAATCATCAGACTCCGAGCTGCTTTGCCCCAGTGCCAGATTGCCGAGTGACGCGAAGCAGGTCGGCACTTCAGGTGGTGGCACCGTTAGCCCTGTAGGTGATTGATAAAAATGACAACGGGGAGAACTCTTCTCCCCGTTGTTCTTTTGTTTTTTGATATACTAAGACATATAGTGAAAGTTTGATTTAGAAAGCACTGTTCGATAAGCGTGGTCAGTGAAAAGTTGGCAGAGGTTTGGTACGGACAAACCTCTGCCAGAAGCCAGTTGCTACGGGCAGTCGTCTTCGTGTTGCTTTTCGACGCCGTCATACCACGCGTTGCTGATCACCGCGGACAGAACGACGAGCCAGCACACAAACTGAACGCCGTAGCGCACAGCGCTGGTGCTATTGTCGTTCTGGAGTGACGCTGCCAATAACAGCGCTTCGATGCTCAGCACCAAACCGACAAACACTCCTGCACAAAACCTAAACACGGCGCTCTCCTTCTAGAAGAGAAATCGAAAGGCGAGCTACTGCGCTTTCGACAGTTGAAACAGTACCGACCGGCGTCCTGCCGATAGCCGGTCACGAATCACAGCGTTTCTATCAGGCTCAGTTTGAGCCCGCGACAATCAGCGCGGCGTATCGAATTCATCTCCGGCTGACAGGAACGTCACGGCCACGTTGCTGACACTTGCTCTGGTGCCGTCTTTGGACACAGTCATGCGACCTTTGTGGCCAGTGGATGGCTTGAACAACCGGGCGTGTCCAATTCCATATACGACCACCTTATCGGCCCTGACATGGATGGCTGTATCTTCATCTAGCCCCATGGACACGATGTCTTCGAGAATGCAGATGGCCACCATGGAGCGAGCGTCACGGGATTCGGTGTTGACGTGTGTGTCGACCACCACTTTCTTGAACAGTCCCAGTCCCTGTACCAGGCGCAGCGAATTCGGGCGAATAACGCCATCGGCCATGCCACCGGCGATCATTGTTGTGGCAACCGCCGCCGCACCAGCACTGGATCCTCCGATCAACCCACCTTCGGACAAGAAGGACTCCAGTTGCTTGGCGAGCGAATGATCCATCAAGCGCATCAGCCGATTCTGGTCGCCGCCACACATGTAGACCGCATTTGCATCCTTTGGCAGTCCGGCTTTCCCCGGCAAGATGATCGTCGAGTCTTTGACACCGAGCGAGTTGAACAAATTGGCGATATCATCGCCAGACTTGTCCGGGTCTTCGCTGGCATGCGTGATGATGGCGATGTTTGCCTTGTCACCACCGGCGATCTTGACGAAGTCGGCCAGCGTCTTGTCCGCCGCACCACCAATCAGAAAGAGCGAGCCCTTGAATTGATTGTCTTGCGTTGTCTGCTTGGACTCTGGCTCCGGCGACTCACCGAAGCATCGGGGAGACATTTCCAGATTGCAGAACAACAGGCATGTGATAAGCAACTTGCTAGTGAATCGCGTGGACATTGACAGACTCCCTTTGCTAGAGACTTTTGAACACAGAAGCGCAGAATACCGCAGTGGTCGCCAGCTACAGAGGCCGAGGTTTTCTAACCCGGCGTGCAGGCCTGGGGGACTTTCGATTTGAATACGTGAAGGTTGGTACTAGTTTGGAGTATTACCCTTAGAGAATATGTAAGAAAGTTGATACTAAAGTCTTACCGCGAACTGGGCTCCTATAACAATGGTGATTGGTGGAATCGAAGGTGCCCAGTGTATTGCCTGCGGAATTCTGTGGTGATTCCACCAATCGTCTCGCCTGGGCAATCTTGCGCGAAGTGACCACAAGCAGAATCTGATCTCGGCTGGAAACTTTGCCAGGCTCTCGCGTCAGATAGCGAGTCGCGTTACAACGGCACCCTGCGGAGACTGCCTGGGACTCCGGAACTCCAGGAGCCGCTTACACCAATGCGTGCATCCAACTCACGCCGGCCGAGTTGAGCAACCGTTCAGAGCCGAAGATACCTGCATCTGCCCCGTCCATAGCCACTTCCACAAGAAGTTTGGACAAGGCAAAACTGTAACCCATTCCATGTCCGTTGCATCCAACTGCATAGAACACACCCGGTACAGACTCCGGTTGTTGTCCAACCACAACAGGTTGCTGAATGAGCTCGCCAATAATTGGCAGCTCGTCTTTCGTAAACGCCATGATACCGGACCATCTGTAGTCAACCGGCATAGCTGCTGCCTCTGGGAAGCGATCCTGCAAGTAATTGTGCAAAGCTGTTTGAACTGGCTGAGTGACCATGTCCGCGTATCCGACTTCCTCGGCGCGGAATAACTCACGACAACCCCCTAACAAGAAGCGCATATCAGGGAGTTGCCGGAAATACTCCCAGCCATAATTGGCGTAACAGAGCTTGTCTATGATGCGCTTTTTCAGCGGCTTCGTAACTACTATTTGCCCGCGCACGGCCTGGACTTTGTCGACGAACCAAGGCTCGAGCAGTGGCGAATATGCATTCGTTACCATCAAGACGCGACCACACGTTAGCTCGCGCTCCGTCGTATACAGCTTGACTTTACCGCCCTGGGCTCGGTCAATGCGCCAAACGGATTCACCTTCGTAAACGGGAACGCCACTGGCTTGGAACAATGAGTCCACTAATAATCCCGAGTGCACGCCTACATCAGTTTTATTGAAAAGTGCACCATGATAGTTGCGCTTGAGAGGATCGGTATTTAAATACTCAACTTCGAAGCCATCATCACGCATCAATTGCGCTGATTCTTCCAGTGCTTGCAATTCTTCAGGAGAACAGGCAAGTAGATAAGAACCGCAGGGTTCATAGAAAAAACTATTGCCGTGCGCGCTTACGAAGTCGGCAAGATAGCGATGAGTGTCGTCGTTGAAGTGCAGCAAGCGGCACGCGGTTTCGCGCCCATATGCAGCCACGGCTTGATGGTAGTACGCGAACAATCCCCGTAAAACGAAGCCGCCATTGCGAGCGCTGGCACCCGAACCTCGTTTTTGAGCTTCGATAACGACAACCTTCAGGCCAGTTCTTTTGCTCAGCCAATATGCGCATGCCGCGCCCATGATGCCACCACCAATAATGGCAACATCTGCCTCTTCCACTAACTTCCGTTTATGTGCGTCTTGCCAGTAAGAGACAGTCATAGAAATAAAAACCCAAAGTTGGAAGCGTGCCTTCGATCCACCGTTGATAATATTCCACATGCGCTACCGGGCGTCATTATGGTGCTTTCAGAATCAGGGACATGCAGGACTGCTCGCTGGAATCGCTTGGCGAACAACTAAAATTGATAGTAGAGTCTGTGCAAAAAGAACGAGAGTTGGACCTGGTCCATACTCTCGTTCAATCCGGCGGTTCAGCTTGTGTGCGCTGACGACGTCGTCGTCGCTTTGGTCGTCGAAGCGGTGAGGCTCGTGCCGGTGAGCCGCGTGCCTGTGGCTGTTGACTCGTGTTCACGCTGGCACCTGGCCGTTCGACGCTGGGGCTTCTTCGATCAAGTCTACGAGACCCAGTTCCAGCGCTTCTTTGGCACTGATCCACCACTCTCCACCGCCCGAAATTTTCCCAACGATGGTCTCCCGCGTCAGCTTCTTCGTTCGCGACATGAGCAGCTCGAAGCTCTGGTTCTGGAGCTGTTCCACGCGGTTGAGTTCGTTGCGAATGGCGGTGAGGGTACCTTCGACCTTGGACGACACTTCGTGGATGAGGATCCACGACTGAGCAC
>Ga0163151_10008190_pt1 | contig 11904 bp, 10 predicted proteins | sample OliLakLV19MP5IB2_FD_145596 | JGI IMG/M metagenome (GOLD analysis project Ga0163151, IMG submission 145596) | Freshwater microbial mat bacterial communities from Lake Vanda, McMurdo Dry Valleys, Antarctica - Oligotrophic Lake LV.19.MP5.IB-2 | ecosystem: Environmental > Aquatic > Freshwater >...
TGCTATAATAGCGTATGGAACATCTTTCTTGGGATTTATTGCTTCACCTGCTTGGGTGGAAACTGCATCAAACCCGATATATGCAAAGAACACAATGGTTGCAGCAGTAATTACACCTGACCATCCAAAATGGGAATCTCCTTTCTCATCTACAATTTCTGCAGGAATGAACGGATGCCAGTTTGCAGTATCAATGTAGAACATGCCGGCAATAATTACAAAAATAACAACAGCTACTTTAATGAAGACAATAATATTGTTAGTCCTGGCCGCTTCTTTTATTCCTTTCACGAGAATGGCAGTTACAACCCAGGTAATAATGAATGCAGGAAGGTTGAATGCAAATCCCATATCTGTGACCGGTTGCCCGGCAGCGACCAAAGCTGCTATTTTTTCCTTTGCTGTAACGGGATCATTCATGAGCCATATCGGCAGATCGATTCCAAATAAGTGAAGAAGCTTTTCAAAATATCCGCTCCATGCAACGGCAACTGTGGTTGCACCCATCATGTATTCAAGTATCAGGTTCCAGCCAATGAACCATGCGAATAGTTCTCCAATTGTACCGTATGCGTACGCATAAGCCGATCCTTCCACAGGAAGAACGGAAGAAAACTCAGCATAACACAAGGCAGCAAACACACATCCCACACCGGCTATCACAAAAGAGATTGCAAGGGCAGGGCCGGCAAAATTATGAGCGGCTATGCCTGTTAAAGTAAAAATACCTCCTCCAATGATCGCACCGATGCCAAGCGAGGTAAGCCCCCATTTGGTGAGAACCCGTTTTAATTCGCTTTTTTTCATGTCGGCCTCATAGGCACTGATAGATTTTTTTCGGAATAATGACATGTGGAGAAATTTGGTTGATTTAATTCCAAAAATAGAGAAGTTTTTGGATTGGATAGACAAATATATTATTCCACTCAGCGTTTAATCGGTAAATTTGCTCAAATCAGGCGAACTCATAATGATGCGAAAAACATTGAATTTTTATTTCCTATTTTTTCTTGCCATCTGCCTGCCTTCTGCCTTCCTGTTTGCCCAGCCCGTTTCTTCTCCTGATCTTAAATGCCTTGCTGTGGCTTCAAATGGAGATGTTACCCTTACCTGGACTGTCCCTGCTGTTCCTGGCGGAAATTTTGTAGACTATAAGATCTATTCTTCCTTGATCCAGGCCGGCCCATATTCTCTTGTTACAACAATAAGCACGTATTCGCAAACAAATTACACCCATGTGGGGGCCAATGCAAATTCAAACAGAGTGTATTATCTGATTCGAACAGATTATAATCCGGGGCCCATTTTATCTTCCCCTCTGGATACATTTTCAACTATTAACCTGTTGGTTACAAATCCCGGAACAGGAGTAGCTAATCTTTCCTGGAACAAAATTTCCCTCCAAAATATTTCCACTTCTAGCGGCAAGTACAAAATATACCGGGAATATCCTGCTGGCATTTGGACCTTGCGCGACAGCACACAAAGTTTATCATACGTAGATGAAATAGATATATGCAGCGCAGTACTAAATTACAGAGTGGAAATTTCCGACAACACAGGATGCACTTCGGTTTCAAATTTGGCAGGTGGCACTGTTTTTATGGATCTCACACCGCCTGCTTTAGCACCTATTGATACAGTAAGCGTAAATGGCTCCAGCCAGGCAACCATCAGCTGGACCCCCAGCCCATCTGCCGATGCAGACTCAATAGTAATCTACCAGCTGCAAGGAGGAACCTGGCAGCCCATAGCTACAATTCCTGTTCCGGCCACTTCGTACGTTTACTCTCTTTCCAATGCGGGCACCGTTTCTGAATTTTACAGGACTGCGGTAAAAGATTCCTGCGGAAATATTTCCCCCCTGGGAACTTTTCACAAAACAATTTACCTTTCGTCTTCTGTTGATATTTGCGCAGCTACTGCATCCCTTACATGGAATAAATACGTGAACTGGATCCCGCCCGTGAACCAGTACGAAATATGGAAAAGCACGAATGCCGGCCCGTTCTCACTAATAGGAACTAATATTAATTCAGATACAACTTATACCGATACCGGGCTGGTTCTTGGCACACAGTATTGCTATTTCGTACGTGCCACTAGCGGAGCAAAAAGTTCTTCTTCCAACAGAGTATGCTTCAATCCTTCTGTCACACAACCTCCCGCATTTATATATAACCGCTTTGCCACAGTTCTCAGTAACACTTCCATTCTTGTTAAAGCACACATAGATGTTTCTGCAACAAGTGTAAAATATTACCGCATACAACGTGCGATCGGACCCGGAGGTAGCTTTTCAGTTATTGTTCCTGCGATATTGCCTGCAGGAAGCACAATCACATATACAGATAATGCAGTAAACACAACAACGAACAGCTATCTCTATAAAATAGAAGCAATGGATTCGTGTGCGCATGTAATAATGACCTCCAATCGGGATACAACCATGCTTCTAACTGCAACACTTGCACCTAACCTGGATATAAATCTTGCATGGAATGATTACGGAAACTGGGATGGGAATGTAGATTACTATGAGATCTATCGGGCGGTGGATGGCGTGTGGGGAGGCGGTCCAATAGCGACAGTGGTTTATTCCGGGAGCGGAGGAACCTATACGGATGATATTGCTCCCTTTCTTAGCAGCAAAGGAAATTTTGCATATTACGTAGTAGCCGTGGAAGCAACGGGCAATTCATACGGATTTAAAGATTCCAGCGCATCCAATATTGTAAGTGTGGATCAATATCCAAAATTTTATGTACCGAATGCATTTACTCCCAATGGAGATAATACAAATGACACTTTTTTACCTGTCATCGGATTCATCGAACAAACTAATTATTCACTCATGATCTTTGACAAAACGGGAACTCCCATTTTTGAAAGCATAAGCCCCGCAATAGGATGGGACGGAAAAAAGAAAGGCCATCCTTGCCAGGCCGGAGTGTACATGTATCTCATCCGATGCAGGGCTGCCAATGGCGATGATTCTAAAATTTCAGGAACCATTTCTTTGTTCCGATAATACCATTGCTGATTATATATTAGTCCATAACATTTGGTATAATGCCGATCAAGTACAAATTATACTTGGACTAAAAGATATGAAGCATCGGTATAATTTAAACCTTTACACTGCTGAAAATAAAAAAGTCCCGCGAAATTCGCGAGACCTCTTATTGAAATATTGTATGCTAAATGCTTAACTCATTAAGCTTGGCTTCAGGTTAGGAACCTGCGCTTTCAGAAAGCGCACTTGTTCACGCAGAGAGGCGTTATCTTTACGAAGGTTTGCATTATCCTCTTTTGTATTCGCCAATTCTTCACGCAGGGTAGATACAGTTGCTTTCAGATCGATACAGCGGTCTTCCACCTGTTTCTTTTTTTCAGAAATGCTATCGAAACGCTTACGCAGATATTCTGCCTCTTTTTTCATTTCGGCATTTTCTTTACGAAGATCCTTCATAGTGGTAAGCTTTTGCCATCCTGGTCGCTGATACAAATCGAGGAGTTTTGTCCTTCCCATAAAACGTGTTTTAGAAATTTGTGTTTGATGCTTTTAGAATAGACAAATATAATGAAAGAAATAACCTTAGCAAAAATAAATGCGCTAATTTATTTCCTATCGGAGAACCAGTGATGAAGCTGAATAGGCCAGATACTGAACCTTACTTACCTAAGATCTTCAGCTCTACCCTACGATTCAGCTGTCTGCCTGCATCGGTATCGTTGGAAGCAACAGGCTGTTCTTTTCCGTATCCTTTAAAGGAGATGCGGCTTTTGGCTGTTCCCTTTTTTACCAGGTAATCCATCACAGCTTTGGAACGTGCTTCGGAAAGTTTTATATTAGACTTGTCGTCTCCTTTACTATCTGTATAACCGGCAACTTCAATATTAATATCGGGCCTGTCCTTCAGGAACTTAGCAACTTTTTCCAGCTCCACAGATGATTCTTTACGGATCTTTGACTTGTTGGAATCAAAGAACAGGTTGTTCAGCACGATCTTACTTCCTTCTTTAATAGGCTGAAGCACCACATTTTTCTCAACAGAAGCATAGGAATTATCTTTAGGCATATTTACGTTCTCCGAAAGCATTAAGTATCCTTCGGACTCATAGGATAGGTTATAATTCTGTCCGCGCTTAAGTACAAATTGATATTCCCCTGTATTATTGGTTTTATAGCTGCCGGCAGCTTTACCGCTATAATTATCTATTACATTGATAGTAACATTCTTAACTGCCTTTTTGGAAATATTGGTAACAACTCCATGTACACCAATGGTTCCAAGTGCTTTCTTCTCAAGCCGTACATCTTTGAGAATAAATACCAGTTCAGTTTCCACATATTCTTTGCCGGGTTCCACTTTATGTATATTGGTCACAGCATGAAATCCATCTGCTGTGTAAGTCATCTTGTATGTTTTGCTGTGCGGGAGGATCAACAGGTATCTTCCGGTCTTGGGATTAGGAAGGTAAGTACCCACCATCTCATCGGAATTCGCATCCAGAATGGTAATAGAAGCTCCAGGGGGTATGTTTCCAAAATCATCTACCACATTTCCGCGCAGAACCGTAAGTTTGGAGTCTTCCCGTTCAGGAAATGTAAGGAGGTAAATATCTTTGTCGCCATATCCTCCTGTGGAAGCAGATGAATAATAGGCTCTTTTCTTGTCGATCGTAGGAACATAAAATATGTCATCTCCGGTTGTATTCACAGGATATCCAATATTGACAGGCTCTACCCATCCGCCATACATACCGGTATCTACAAAGTTGCTTTGAAAAATATCAAAGCCTCCCATGCTTTTATGGCCCTGAGACGAAAAATAAAGCGTGTTGGATCCCGGCTGCAGGAACGGAGAATCTTCCTCGTATGGAGTATTGATACTGGGCCCCAGGTTCATGGCCTTGCTCCATTTGCCCGAAGGTAATTTTTTACAACGGTAAATATCCCGTCCTCCAAATCCTCCCGGCCGGTTACTCACAAAATATAACGTACTGCCATCGGCAGATAAGGTTGCATGTGTTTCCCAGTATTTGCTGTTCACGTCTCCTTGCACTTTTTCAGGGACGGTCCAACTTTCTCCCTGAAAGCTGGTAATAAAAATACTGCCGCTATCCTCATCATCTTTGTAAATGAAAAGTATCTGTCCATCTATCGAAGTACCTATTGTTGCTTCGTGCCCGGAAGTATTGATGGGCGCACTCACATTTTTAGCAGGCAACCATCCGGCTTCGTCTTCACTTCTGCTGGCCATATAAATATCTTCAAAGTATTTTCCATCCTCATCCTTCAGCCCTCCTATATTCTCTGGCCTGCGGGATGTAAAAAGAAGAACCGCTTCATCGGCAGAAAGAACAGGTGAATAATCCGCATAAGGACTATTGATATCAGCTCCCAGGTTTTTGATGAACATGTTTACCGGATTAGCAGTAAGCTCTTTCGCGTGCTTGCATGTCTGTATCTTATAATCAACGTATGAAATATAAAATTTATTTTTGGGAGATATAAAAGACAAAAATTTCCTGTATGATTCTATCGCATCATCGAAACGAAAATTGCGATGGTATGCATCTCCCAAGTAAAGGTGGGACATCACCGGAGCCTTTTCTTCTTTAAAAGAATTGTCCTTGGTGTTAGGCTCAAACGAAGCCACAGCATTTTCAAAATATACAACAGCCTTACTGTAATCAGAAGCAGAATACAGATAACAAAGGCCGAGTTTAAAATTCCAGTTGGCATTCTTATAGTTGAATGCAACCAGAGAATCGTATAATGGAAGCGCTTTTTCGTAATTCTCGTCTACAAGATACAGCTCTGCCCTATCGAACATTGCTTTATAACTGAGCTTTGATGCTGTATCCGACTTACTTGCTTTTCCTTTCATTTCAACAGGCGCTGGTTCCGGCTCCTGAGAGAAACCGTAGACCGGCAACAGGAATAAAAGTGATAAAAATAAAGTACGGTGCAGTGTTGTAAAAATAGGTTTCATCATTTTATACTTTAAATAATTCTGTTAGTATCGAATTTTTCTAAATAGTCTGCAATTCTTCTCAGAAAACTTCCACCCAGCATTCCATCAACCACGCGATGGTCGTAAGCAAGTGAGAGGAACATCATACTGCGAACTACAATAGAATCTCCAAACTCTGTTTCCATCACCACTGGCTTTTTCTTGATCGCCCCTACTGCTAGTATCGCAACCTGCGGCTGGTTAATGATAGGCGTTCCCATCAAATTGCCAAAACTACCAACATTTGTAAGGGTAAACGTTCCGCCTTGTATTTCATCGGGTACCAATTTATTTGCACGCGCCCTGCTTGCCAAGTCGTTCACCGATTTTGTAAGTCCCAGCAGATTAAGCCTGTCAGCATTTTTAATTACCGGCACTATTAGGTTTCCGGTGGGAAGTGCAGCCGCCATTCCTATATTAATATTCTTTCGCACAATGATCTTTGTCCCATCCACAGAAACATTCACCATGGGAAAATCTTTGAGCGCTTGTACCACCGCTTCAATAAATACCGGGGTAAATGTTATTTTTTCTCCTTCGCGTTTTTCAAAACTATTTTTGATCCTGTCCCTCCACTTCACAATATTGGTCACATCGGCTTCTACATACGAAGTAACGTGCGGAGATACACGCTTGCTCATCACCATATGATCGGCAATAAGTTTGCGCATACGGTCCATCTCAATTATCTCATCGTTGCCGGAAGCAAAAACCGGTGGTGCGGAAATTTCCTGCACGGGTGCAGAAGAAGGAGTTTTTTTCTCTTGTACCGGCTGGGACTGAGTTTTATGACGGTTAGGCAAAAAGGAAAGAATATCCTGCTTGGTTACCCGGCCGTCCTTTCCCGTTCCCGGGATTGAATCTAATTCTAAAACAGAAACGCCTTCAGCTTTTGCAATGTTGCGAACAAGCGGGGAATAAAATTTTCCGCTTGAAGAGGTCCTGTCAACAGAACTATTTTCCAGTACCGGCTTAGCCACACCCGCTCCTCCGTTAACCGGTGCTTTAGGTGCGGATGGCTTTTGGATGTCCGCTGCTTTTACAGGAGTATCTGCCGATGTGGAAATAAGTGCGATCGCTTTTCCAACCTGCACAACTTCCCCTTCTTTGAAAAGTTTTTTCAAAAGTGTGCCTTCGGAAACAGAAGGTATCTCGGAATCAACTTTATCGGTGGCGATTTCCAATACTGGCTCGTCCAAAGCAATTTTATCACCCTCGTTCTTCAGCCATTTGATAATGGTGGCTTCATGAACACTCTCTCCCATTTTGGGCATTATAAGCTCTACCTGTGCCATAAATTACGATGTGATCTTTTTAATGCGGGGTGAAGATAGAAAAAATATGAAAAAGCTAATATTTAATAAGGAAGCCTATACTTTCATCAAACCGTAGCAATTACTTTCAATTCTATGGCTATGGGTGTGGGCAAGCAATTTATCTCCAGCGTTGTCCTGCAGGGAGGGTTAATTGAAAAATATTCCGCCCACAATTTATTGTACTTCGGAAAATCGTCCTTCATGTTGGTAAGGTACACCGTAACATCCACTATCTTATCCCAACTGCTGCCTGAATCTTCCAGGATATACTTAACGTTCTTAAATACGCTGTGGCACTGCACTTCTATATCGTATGAAATAATTTCACCTTTAGCATTCATATCCACACCGGGAATTTTTTTGCTTCCTTTCTCCCTCGGCCCCACTCCTGATAAAAAAAGCAAATTACCCACCTTCTTTGCATGCGGGTATAATCCAACAGGCTCAGGGGCTTTATTGCTTTCTATATTGTCTTTACTCATCTCTTCTTATTTATGGTTACCAATAACTAATAGCTACGAATACTACCAATTGCTCGTTTGTATTTTATTCGTAATATTTGTTAAGATTCGCTATTAGTATCCTATCGCTTGTTAGCAGCCGACAACATTGTAACTGCCATCAGGATGAAACCAAGTCCCATGCCCGCAAATATTCCGATGGTCATCTTACCAAAATACCACCCCGCTGCCATGCCAAGAAACATACATCCCGCAAAAAGCAATCCTCCCGCTTTTTGGACAGCTTGCTTGGCTTCTTTGTTTGTGTTTTCCATTTTATTTGAGTAATTTTAGAACACAAAGTTATAATATTCGCTGATGTTGTATATAAAGAACAATGTGGATAAAATGATGTCATAATCAGAAATAAATAAATAAATTTGCCCACCTATGCAATCAGAATCTACGGGTTCTCCCAAAGGGATGGATGTCCAAAAATATTCCAATAAGAAAAATTTAAGGTTTTCTGATGAGGCCTTAGCTCTTTCTCAGAAAATAATGAAAAGATATCCGGAAGGAAAGCAGAAATCTGCGATCCTTCCTGTACTGCATATCGCACAAGCAGAGTTTAACGGTTGGTTAAGTGTGGAAGCGATGGATTACGTTGCTTCTCTGCTAAAAATACAATCTATTGAAGTATATGAAGTAGCATCCTTCTATTCCATGTTCAACCTGAAGCCTGTAGGTAAATGCGTCATCGAAGTATGCCGCACTGGTCCTTGCTGGCTAATGGGGGCAGAAGACCTTGTTAGGTTCATTGAAAAAAAATTAGGAATTAAAGAAGGACAAACAACTACTGATGGAATGTTTACTTTAAAAACAGTGGAGTGTCTTGCTTCCTGCGGAACAGCACCCATGATGCAGATAGGCGAAAAATACCACGAGAACCTGACCTTTGAAAAATGCGGAACTATATTGGATGATTATAAGAATAAGGGAGAACAAATTTCTCACTGGAGAAAAGAAAGAATTAAAAATCATACGGATATTCATCAATAGCACCCCTCTCCTGCTCTCCCCTCTAGGGAGAGAGGAAGGACGAAAAGTGATTTTAAGATCTAGGATTAAATGGGCAGACAACTTTTAATAAACGATCTCGATAAAGAAGGAATCCAATCCATCTCCGGCTATAAAGCCAATGGTGGATATTCTGCGCTTGAAAAGGCTTTGAAGATGAAGCCCGAAGAGATCGTGGAAGAAGTAAAAAAATCCGGATTACGCGGAAGAGGCGGAGCAGGATTTCCAACGGGAATGAAATGGAGTTTTATTGCCAAACCTCCAGATGTGCCGCGTCATCTTGTTTGTAATGCCGATGAATCTGAACCCGGCACATTCAAGGATCGTTTTTTAATGGAGAAAAAACCTCATCTTCTTATAGAAGGGATGATCATTTCCTCATTTGCATTAGGTGCCAATACTTCTTACATATATATAAGAGGAGAAATGATGTATGTATTCCATATCCTTGAAAAAGCGATCCAGGAAGCATACGATGCAGGATATTTGGGAAAAAACATTTTAGGAAGCGGCTTCGATCTCGATTTATATGTCCATTGCGGAGCCGGAGCGTATATCTGCGGAGAAGAAACCGGCCTTATCGAATCCCTTGAAGGAAAAAGAGGAAATCCAAGGATCAAACCTCCCTTCCCGGCAATACAGGGTGTATGGATGCGTCCTACTGTAGTGAATAACGTAGAAACACTTGCGGCTGTTGTGCCTATCATTAATATGACAGGTGATGAGTATGCAAAGATTGGTGTTGGAAAATCTACAGGCACAAAATTAATTTCCGCAAGCGGACATATCAACAAACCGGGTGTTTACGAAATTGAATTAGGCGTACCGGTGGAAGAATTTATTTATTCGGAAAAATATTGTGGCGGTATCCGCAATGGAAAGAAATTGAAGGCAGTTGTTGCTGGAGGCTCATCGGTACCAATTCTTCCTACAGAACTTATTTTGAAAACCGCCAAAGGAGAACCTCGCCTAATGTCTTACGAATCTCTTTCTGACGGTGGCTTCCAGACAGGAACTATGCTCGGATCAGGTGGATTTATTGCAATGGACGAAGATACTAGCATTGTAAAAAACCTTTGGAACTTCACCCGTTTCTATCACCATGAATCCTGTGGACAATGCTCCCCTTGCCGTGAAGGCACAGGATGGATGGAAAAAATATTACACAAGTTTTTAGACGGCCATGCAACTTCAAAAGATATTGACCTGCTTTGGGATATACAAGGAAAAATAGAAGGCAAAACAATTTGTCCGCTGGGTGAAGCTGCTGCATGGCCTGTTGCTGCCGCAATTCGTCATTTCAGGCCCGAGTTTGAAGAATATGTGAAGAATGGAAAGAACATGGTAGATGTGAAGCATTATTATAGAATCAATAAATTACAGGAGGCATAAGAGCTGCCACAGATTAAACTGATTAACACAGAAACAATAAGTGAAAATCAGTGCAATCAGTGGCTAAAAAATTAAGCTAGCGAAAGTCACTATAGATAGAAAAAGTACAACAATGAGTATTGATAAAAACATTCTGGATCAAATTCGCACTCGGCTGGTGAATGCTTATCATCCCTCTGTAATTTATCTTTTCGGCTCTCACGCGTGGGGCACCCCTAATAAAGACAGCGATGTAGATTTGCTGGTGATTGTGAATGACAATGCTTCGACAGAAGAAAAAAAAGGACTTAAAGGTCAATATGCCCTGGCTGATCTAATGATTGCAAAAGATCTTTTGGTAACGACAAAAAGTATTTTTCAAACAAGGGCAGAACATCCTTCTACGTTGTATCATAAAATTAAAAAAGAAGCAATCAAGCTATATGAGTCCGCATGACGAATGGATGGTAAAGGCGGAGCATAATTTGCTATCTGCGAAAAAACTTTTTGAAACAGGTTTGTATGATACTGCCATATTTCATACGCAACAATGTGCGGAAAAAGCGCTGAAAGGATATCTTGCTTTTAAAAATCTTTCAATACAAAAAACACACGATATTGTATTGCTGAAAAATTTATGCGCTGAAACAGATGCTTCCTTTAGTGAACTATTGGATGCTGTTGTGTTTTTAAATACACGCGATATTCAATTCCGTTATCCTTCGGAGGAAATGGATCCAACGCACGAAGAAATTACACAAGCAATTGTTTTTGCTGAGAACATTTTTTTGTTTATTAAAGCATTGATTCAAAAAAAATAGTGAACTTAGAACTGGAATGCCTAAAGTAACAATAGACGGTCAAACAATCGAAGTACCAGATGGCACAACCATCCTCAATGCTGCACGCATGATTGGGGGAAATATTGTTCCCCCTGCGATGTGCTATTATACCAAGCTGGCAACCAGCGGTGGGTATTGCAGAACTTGTATTGTTAAAGTATCCAAAGGCTCGGAAAAAGATCCGAGGCCAATGCCAAAACCTGTTCCTTCCTGCAGGCAAACCGTGATGGACGGAATGGTAGTTGAAAATATTACTTCTCCCGAAATTTTAGAAGCAAGGGCAGGTGTGGTTGAGTTTCTTTTGATCAACCATCCTTTGGACTGTCCGATTTGCGATCAGGCAGGAGAATGTTCTTTGCAGGATTTAGGATACGAGCATGGAAAAATGAAAACGCGCTATGAATTCAAGCGCAGAGAATTTGAAAAGATCGACATAGGGGATAAGATCAAATTGCACATGACCCGTTGCATCCTTTGCTACCGTTGCGTGAAAGTAGCAGAGCAACTTACGCCTGGCAGGGTGCATGGAGTGGTTAATCGTGGAGATGTGGCGGAAATTTCAACTTACATTCAGCAAGCTGTGGACAACGAAATGAGCGGCAACATGATCGATGTGTGCCCTGTAGGTGCGCTTACTGATAAAACTTTCCGATTTAAATCACGTGTCTGGTTCACCAAACCGGTAGAAGCTCACCGCAAATGCGAAAAATGCTCAGGAAAAGTACGCCTGTGGTACAAAGGCGAAGATGTACTTCGTGTTACCGGAAGAAAAGATCAATGGGGTGAGCTGATTGATTGGATCTGCAATGAGTGCCGATACGATCATAAAAAAACC
>Ga0163151_10008191_pt1 | contig 11903 bp, 13 predicted proteins | sample OliLakLV19MP5IB2_FD_145596 | JGI IMG/M metagenome (GOLD analysis project Ga0163151, IMG submission 145596) | Freshwater microbial mat bacterial communities from Lake Vanda, McMurdo Dry Valleys, Antarctica - Oligotrophic Lake LV.19.MP5.IB-2 | ecosystem: Environmental > Aquatic > Freshwater >...
CTTATAGAGTATACAGAGGAGATTATACCACAGATTAAATCTATAAATAAAAATGTTGGCGGGCATCGCGGGTTCAGTACCAGAGTGGTGAGGCAAGGTAAGGGTATTCTAGCAGAGTTTTGGAGGTTGGAACGAAGTGTGTGGGTCGGGATCAAAGATCCTGTCACCGCAGGCAATGATGAATTCTTTTTAATTAATCCTCAAAAACTAAAGGATCTTAACAAAAAGATTGTTGGTTAGATCTCCTACCTGAAAAAGCAGTGTGGTCATTTTATACCAATTTATTTTGTATTTCTGTGTTTAAACTTACAGAGGGATACGAGCTATAATTTTCCGATGCTTTTATGACAACATCTTTCACTTTTTGACTTTCAAACTTGAGTAGTGGACTAAATCCTTTCATGAATTCTACTGAATGACTGTCTTTAAAATTACCTAACCATTTTCCTGCAAGTTCAGCGCAAGAATCTGGAGCTGTTTGTGACCATTTAACAAGAGCCGATGCGCCTTCTTCGTATCCAATTGAGGAAAGTGCTTGTCCAGACCACACAAACTCTGTTGAATTTGGGTCATTTCTCTTTAGTGCGTCAGCAAGAATTAACACGGAGGATTGTCCCTGCACAGCTAAGGAAACCTCCATAGCTACCTTTGCTGGTACGTCGTTACTAGAATTTAATTCAGAGATTGTCGAGCCTCCCCGTACCGCTTCTGATCTAAGAAAACTAATCCCGTCGGGTTCACCTAATTTAGCAAGTATAGCTCCGTAAATATAATATAGACCTTCATTAGAACCATCAAGTTGTGCAATAGTTTCCCAGCCCTTTTTTGCTTCAATGGTCATTTGAGCTGCTTGTTCTGAAGAATTTGCGTATCCCATTCTACTCATCTGCTCCACAACTCCCCTATAAAGTTCTTGATTTTTTGTAGATTGAATAACTTTAATTAATGTTGCAAGAGCCCTCGGAGTATTTGATTCACCAAGTATACGAGCGAGTCCAATTCGCTCACCTTCATTCCCTGATTCATTCAGAATTCGCTTGGCTATTTCTTTTTGCATAAATTCCGCATCCATTCCGCCCTCACTAAGCAAGTTCGAAAAATTTTTTGGATTCGCAACCATCTCTTCATATCTTGCTTTGGAATAATTTGTATAGGCGTAAAATCCACCACCAGCAATAACAAGTGCGATAAGAATGATTAGAGGAATTCCTATAAAACCCTTCTGTTTATTTTTCATATAATTAGAATAATAGCTAACCTTTCAATGTTTGTATAGCGAAGGGTTGCAGGTCGCCCAATACACACCACCAAATAATGAGCTTGCGAATATATTTTGCAAGCTCATTATTTTGCGGAGAGAGTGGGTTAAGTACCAGAGTAGTGAAGCACCGTAAGGGTTTTTGAGAAGAGTTTTAGAATTTCGAATGAGGTATGCGGGTCGGATACTGAAAGTAAATTTAAATTACTTATTCTGCACCCTCGATCTCCGTTTGAGATAAAACAACTTCATAATCAACAGGTTCCCCTGTTTCAGTGTTAATCCAACCTTCTTGGACTCCACCCCAAGTACCATCTTTATTTACAAAAGGTTTAACATATTTAGAGTTTACACCAAAAGCTAAACTTTCTGTTCTGCCTCCACTATGTCTTTCTACAATTGCCTCTGGCGCAATCTGAAAGCATATTCCGTTAATAGTAATCAACCATTCACCTGTTGATTCTGCAACGTGGGCAACTTTTTTAAGAATTTCTAAATTAATCTCTTTCTGTTCAAGGCTATTTGATTTCAATCTTAATGAATCTTTCGTATTAAAATCAGAAACCTCGTTCTGTGCTTCTCGGCTCGCTTCTTGTCTATTATATTTTTCCATAGAACTATTTTACCCCCCAACGGAAAAAGTAAACATGTAGCTTAAACTATTTATAAACATAAGTACTCGGGTCGCACTGCCTTCATGGGTACATGCGTTGACACCGATAATAAAATGTGTTGGCGGTGTGTGTGAGTTAAGTACCCCACGAGTGAGGTACCACAAGGGTATTCTAGCACATTTTGGAAATGATAAATAAGGCACGAAGGTCGGGGTGTTGTATTTGTAAATGTTACAAATGAGACACGAAACGAGGTGTCTCGAAACAATATCTAATTTACATACTCTAATAAAAATACCAAGCCCAGTAAGGACAGATTTGGATGAGACAAAATGAGACACAAAAAAATGACTGTAACATTTGCCTTTACGCCACCCATATTTTCTAATATGATTCCAAGTATAATATGAAGAAAGAAATGACAACCAAAGACCACCTAGCACTTCTCAAGACTCTGGCTCGAAACTGGTGGCTATTTTGGCATAAGGTGTGGAACAATCCGAGATTCTTCAAAGAATTGGAACATCTCGCAAATATGGGAATTCTGGCAAGTATCCGAGAGGATCTACCTTTCCCCAACACAGAAATATCGATGATTAATTGGTACGCTCACCATCCTGAAAGCTATGAGAAGATACTGCATATCGGCAGAAAGATAAAATCACAAATGATTATTATTCACGTCATGAAGATGGAGGAAATGCTCGATATGTGGATGGATAAGTTAGATTTTGGGATTGAATGGAAAGATACGCTCACAACATTCATCACCACAGGTATTCTCTGTCCACCAATATATACTTTCCATCTTGAAATGATACCAGCAAAAAGTGACAAAAAGTCTAGCAAGAAGTTGGTAAAAATAATACTTAGTCCAGAGACATCAATCGACGAACTTCGTCTGGCTTGGAAACTTCAAATACAAGATATGAAAAATGAAGGATGGCCTGATTTCAAGAAGGTCAATTTGGCTGACGGATTGAAGAAAAATCTCGTAGAAGAAGTGGCTGTAGCAGAAGTGAAAGACAATCTCACCCATGAATTCATGTTCCCAGATTTGAATGAAATAGAGCGACAAGCAACCCGAGGCAAAACTGATCCAGAAGCTGTCAAGAAGATTGCAATGGTATACAGAAGAAAAATGCGTGATATTGAGCATGTGAAAGTTAAGTCAGTTAAAGTGAGAACAAAGAAAACATATAACGATATTGCGGTTGAGTTTAACGAAACGTTGAAAAATAAGGATATAAAGAAAAAGGAGGCATTGCTCCGTCAGCATAAACATCGATTGAAAATGTAACAGATATGTGACACTTTCTCAGCCGAATTCCTGTCACAGAAATAATGAATCTGACCCGCACCCCAAATCTTGAACACCTCTTCTACTCAATTACCAGCTAATTAGTAGAATACAACCATGAAGAAATATCGCATCGCTCCTGAAGTAAAGGAGCAGGTTTTAGGGAGGATCAAGAACGACGGAGTGTCGGTCAAAGATGCCGCAAAGGATCACGGCATCTCCGCTCACACCATATACAAGTGGCTCGGAGGAACGGTTGATGGTTCATCCTTTGGTGAGATGGCAAGACTAAGGAAAGAGAACAAGGCACTTCTTGAGCTTGTCGGAGAGATGACCTTCAAGTTGTCTGAATCCCATAAGGGAACACTTAAAACGAAGTAAAAAAGAATTGAGAAGCATGGGGTCGTCAGAAAAATCAGTACTAGCTCGCGAGCTTGGGGTGTCTCGCGGAACTTTGTACTACAGAAGAAAAATTCCTGACAAAGATTGGGCACTCAAGTGCCTGATCGAGGAGACACTTCGTGAGCATCCTGCATACGGGCACCGTCGTCTTGCCCTTCACCTCAAGATCAACAAGAAACGAGTGATCTGGGTCATGAAGCACTTTGGCATCAAGGCATACCGCAGGCATGGCAGGAAGTGGAAAAACACCAAGAATATCAAGGTGATTTACCCGAATCTACTTCTGACAGAATACCCGTCGCACGAGAACCATATCTGGGTATCTGATTTCACCAGAGTACCTTTTCTTGACAAGGTGGTGTATGTGGCGACGGTCGAAGATTTGTTTACCAGAAAGATTGTTGGAGTATCGGTCTACACCAATCACTCGGTGCAGCTGACCCTGTCAGCTTTGATGAATGCACTTCTCTCGAATCCAAGACCCAGCATCTTCCACTCGGACAATGGTTCAGAATACAATGCGGAGGTATTCACCCAAGTTTTGGAAAAAGTGGGCACGATGATCTCACGCTCTGCACCAGGATGCCCGTGGGAGAACGGCTACCAGGAATCATTCTACGACAAGTTCAAGGTGGAACTTGGGGATCCTTCACGATTCAAAACATTAGGCGAGCTGGTGTCTGAGATATATCGCGTGGTCCACTACTACAATCAGGATCGAATACATTCCGCCTTGAAGATGTCGCCTGCTGAATTTGCGCAAAGACAGAAATCCATTACAATTTAGAGAGTAGAAGGGGTGTTCAAAGAAAGGGGTGCGGTACAGGCTTTGGGAAATTAGCAAAATGGCTACAAGGCGGAGGAAAGCTTCTTAACAGACTGAGGTTCGACGATCTTCTCTATGTTGTATGGAAAGACCACGATGGATTAATGCAAATTATTGATAGAGAGAAGCTAACCGAAGATGGTGTTGATTTGTCTATTCCTGATGCGCTAGGAATGACGTTTGTTTACGAAAAACGCAACAACAATTACCCACTTGAAGAAGTTGAGGAGGAATTGATGTATCCGGAGATTGGGATTTAATAAAATACTCTCCACATATCTTCAGCTTTTTATCTTACGTAAAAAATGTAAATTGTCATTTTTCGTGTTAAAATAACAAGCATGAGCTGGTTTTTTATTGCACTTATAGGTTCTTTGTTTTATGCCTCAACGAACCACATAGACAAGTATCTTATATCCAAATATCTCAAGGGTGGCGAGGTTGGATCACTTGTCATTTTCTCTTCAATTTTCAGTATTTTTGCATTACCAATTGTCTACTTCATACACCCAGAAGTATTTTCAGTGAGTCTGATTCAAGCCATGGCACTTGCAACGACAGGTATGATGACGGTTATTGCACTATTGCTTTATTTTTATGCACTCAATGAAGATGAAGCAACAAATGTCGTGCCGTTTTATCAGACAATACCAATTTTTGCTTTTGCGCTTGGGTACATGATTCTTGGGGAAACTGTCAGTTCTGTGCAAGCCATTGCCTCATTAGTTATTATTGCAGGGGCAACAGTACTTTCTTTTGAGTTTGGTGGTGGCAGAATTCGATTCAAGAGCAAGGTGGTATTTCTCATGCTCTCAGCATCACTGCTTTATGCACTTAGCAGTGTAGTATTTAAACTCGTGGCGCTCGACGAAGGTTTTTGGCTCTCTACATTTTGGTCGCTTGTTGGCAAGGTTATCCTCGGCGGGTTCTTCCTTTCTGCTATCCCTGTTTATCGAAAGCAATTTTTCACTGTGCTCAAGGAGAACAAAGTCCGCATACTTGCCTTAAATTCAACTAATGAAATTCTGGCTATTCTTGCCGATGGATTTGTAAGTTTCGCCACCCTTCTTGCTCCAGTCGCTCTCGTTCTTCTTGCTGGAGCGTTTCAACCAGTCTTTGTGCTTGTGATTGGTGTAATTCTCACATTGTTTTTACCTCGTATATCTCAAGAGTCGCTATCGCACAAACATATGATACAAAAAATAGTCGCTATTGGGATAATTATGGTCGGGACGTATCTTTTGGGGGTATAAATTAAAATATGAAATACAGAAAACTTGGAAAAACTGATTTGAATATATCTGAAATTGGCTATGGTACATGGCAACTCGCAAACGATCCCGGTCTTTGGACTGGTGCAGATCCTGTTGAGAGCGAAGCTTGTCTCAAAGAGTTTGTAAATTTGGGTGGAAATTTTATCGACACCGCTTGGGTCTATGGATACAGCGACGCTCATCCCGATAAACATCCATCAGAAGAGCTCATCGGAAATTTCATAAAGAAAAATAACCTGAAAGGTAAAATAATTGTTGCAACCAAGATTCCTCCTAAAAATATGAAATGGCCAGCATGGAAAGGAATTCCAGTAGAGGAGGTCTTTCCGTCTGATCATATTGAGAAATGTGTAAACGACTCACTCAGAAGTCTGGGTTTAGACACGATAGACCTTATGCAATTTCATGTCTGGCAAGATGATTTTATTGTCAGCGAAGACTTGAAAAAGACGATGCAGAAAATCACAAATGAGGGCAAGGTTCGCTACTGGGGCATATCAGTAAATGACTACCAGCCAACGAACTGTCTTAAAGCTCTTGATACAGGATTGTTTTCTTCCGTTCAAACAATATTTAATATTTTTCATCAGAAACCAGCACAGACACTTTTTAAGTACGCCGAGCAAAACAATATCGGGATCATTGCTCGTGTTCCTCTTGACGAGGGTGGATTATCGGGAAAATTTACCGAAAGGACAGTTTTTGCCGAAGGAGATTTTAGAAATAAGTATTTTACAAGAAACCGTCTTGAAGAATTGTCTTCCCATATTGGACGACTTGAAAATATTTGCGAAAAATACAACATTGGCTCCGTAGCGGAATTGGCTTTCCGTTTCATCCTCTCTCATCCCCAAGTTTCAGCTATGATCCCTGGCATGCGGAAGATGAGGCATCTTAAAGAAAACATGACAATACCAGAAAAAGGAGCTCTCGATCTAGAAATCCTTGATGATCTAAAAAATGAGTCATGGGAACGCAATTTCTATCCGGATGTTGACCCAAGTCTTAAAAATACAAATTATCTTGTGTAAAATCTAAATTTATGGTAAAAATGTGATTGTTATGACCAAAGAAACACACCAGCAATTCCTTGCTTTAAATAGAAAAAAATGGGAACTTTTTACACCATGTTTTGTTGTAAATAAAAAACAGCTTCATGACACTATTGAGACAATTCAGAAGCTCTTACCCGGTGAAATAATTTACTCACACAAAACAAATCCTCACCCTTTCATAACTAAAACAGTATATAGTCACAAATGTGGTTTTCTACTTTCATCTCTTGAAGAATCTGAGAAACTAATAAATGAGTCTGGGGTCAACTCCGAAAAAGTGATTTTTCAATCGCCAAGTCTTACCGAAAAGCAATATAAAAAGATAAAGTCTCTCGGTATTTCAAGATTTATTATTGATTCCAGAGAACAGCTTGAAATTATTCTTTCGTCTTTTGAAAATATGGCTCGCAAGCCAGAACTATTAATACGAATAAATACAGGTGTTGCAGTAGATCACCAAGAATTAAACTATAGTACAGATTCCTACCTCGGTTTCCCGATAGCAGATGCATTAGACGCATTTAAGAAACTTAATGAGCTCAGAAAAAAAGATGAGATTACTCTCGGACTTCATAATCACTTTTTTTCACAAAATACCTTTTTGAATCTATGGAGAGAAAACCTAAATGTTATGGCGGATTATGTTGAGATGCTCCACAAAAAAGGAATTATTCTGGACGTTGTGGACTTTGGCGGCGGCTACCCAATAGATTATGGGAAAAAGATTCCAACTTTTGAAAGTATTGCCAAACTTATTGATATTGCCACAAAAAGGATGAAACGAACTTTTCCTGACTTGCATTTTATATTTGAACCAGGAAGAAAGACTATTGGAGAATCTATTACGCTCGTAACAAGCGTTGTGCATGTTAAAGAATTTTTAAAAACCAATGTTGCCATATTAAACTGTTCTGTATATAACGCTTCAATGGACACATTAATTGTAGACCTATTTTTACCAGCAGACAAAATCGATAAAAACAAAAAGACACTAAAAGACTATGTAGTTAGAGGAAGTACACCAGACTCACTTGATGTTTTTTCTAAAAAAATTAAGCTCTCAGAACTTAAATCAGGAGACCATATTGCGTTTTTTCATGCTGGAGCGTATTCATTCTGGTCAGACTTCATCTCACTAAAAAAACCTCAGTATTTCCTTATATAATCAACCTATTTTAGATACCCCCATTTTTTAAGCAAGACTTGATCCCTCTCAATAAATTTCAAACCAATGTCATTTCGGTAGAACATTTTTGGTATAAATATTTTATTCTTAAGGATTGAATACACATTCTTGCGAGCTTCCTCGACACTGTCTTTTATTGATGTTATATATAAAATATATCCTCTATCATCAGAAACATAGTAATATTCCTTACCGTTCTCCTTTTTTAAAGATACGTCCTCAAAGTGAACCTTTTTCATATCAGCACCCATATCTTTTGAAAAATATATTTTTATACCTCGAGGGGATATATAACGTTCAGCTTTTGTAAACGGAAAAGGGTGAGACGTTGGAACAGTTACAACAACAACAACTCCGTATCCTTTTTTCCATTTTAAATCATACTGTTTACCATCAGCTACTGCTTTCAAAAAATCAGACCATTTTGAATCATGTATTTCAGTCTGAAGGTGGACAATTGGCGAACCGAAACGAGGAGTTGCTTCAAGTGGGAAAGCACCCTTTTCGTTAACGATACAGTTAATTTCCATATCGCCTCTAAAATTAATACCTTGGAGATATGTCTTGAGCTTTGCCAAAGTTTGAGTAAATAGTTTATTGGTTTCGTCATTGTCATACCAAGCAACGGTACCCATCTCACTTGTTGTAGGACCAAGATCGCCCGGAAAATATTTCTTATGCTCAAGGTTAACTTCAAGGGGACCGACCCAATCAGTTCCATTAAAGTACCTGCCTATACCAATTTCCACACCTTCGATTTTTTCCTGTAAGGTAATTACTGAGTCACTGTATTTTGTTTCGGATTTATAGTTTTCTAATACATCAAGTACATCGTCAGCATTATCAAGCATACCGACGTAATTAAAACCTTTTAGACTTGTACCGATGCTATTTTGTTTAATAACCCACTTTTTCCTGTTTTTTTTAACAAAATCAATTGACTCTTGAAGTGAATTAAAATTATGTAAAGGGACTGTCGAAAGTCCGTATTTTTTAAATATACTATCTCCATAAGCACGATCATTCTCAAGCTTATTTCCAATTTCAGAACTACCAACTATTGAGTAACCATCATCTCGTAATTTGTCCTGTATAGACCCGTGCCCACATCCGTCAAAAACAATGAGTCCATCTTTACCAACCCATTTCAGCTCTTTCTTCCACGAGTCAACCTTCTTGACCATATTCTCAAAATTACCACGTCTATTTTTATCTTGAATGTAAAGCTTCACATCGTTACCTTCCTGGGTAAGAAGGTGTGCAAGATTTCCAGCAACTAAATCTTCAGAGATAAAAAGTATTTTCATAAATTAATACATTAGGTAAAAGCTGTTATTTTCAATGGTTTTATTATATAATATAATATGAACTTTTACCATGAAAAAATCAGATAAAATTTTAATAACTTTAGTTCTCATTGCGACTTGTTTTTCGTTTGTTTACTCTTTTTACAAAACAGTCATAAAAGCCGACTTTGATGTCGTTAATATTGAGCCTCCAATTGATTCAGCTCAAGAATAAAAAACTATGAACACTATTATATGCCCAGATTCAGTGCCAAGCTTTCTAAGATTTTTTGATCTTTCCGTCGCACCACCACTTCTATTCTATGCATATATACCAGCGATAATAGTAGCCTTGTTCTTTGGTTTTTATATTTTAAAGAAAGATAATTACTCCTTACAAAGCAAACTACTTTTAGGTATTGCTGTTTCTTTTTCCATATGGGTGCTTAATCTTATTTTTCAATGGACTATTTCATACGTCAAAATTGACATGTTCTCGTGGCAAATAACTCCATTTTTCGAAATTCTTATACCTATATTATCAATATACTTCGCATATGTTTTTCTCAACAAAAAAGATATACCGTTGTCAGCAAAAATAATCTTCTCTTTTCTTGTGTTCACTCTCGCGATAACTATTCCCACAAAATTTAACACTCTGTCATTCGATTACCAAAATTGTCAGGCAAATTATGGTGATGTTTATTATCATTTTGTCTACATCTTTGAATTGCTTGCAATATTCATTGTTGACTATCTGTGTATAAAAAAATATCTAAGAACATCGAAAGAAGACACTACTACAAAAAAACAAGCTGTTATCCTTGCTATAGGATCAACATTGTTTCTTACTATTTTTTTCCTCTCAAATATATTAGGAGAATTCACAAAAACCTATCAAATCAATCTTTTTGGACCTATGGGTATTCTGGTTTTCATTGGATTTATGACATTCATGATTGTGCGTTACGGTCTATTCCAAATAAAACTAATTGCGACTCAAGCTCTTGTTCTAGGAATTTCTATTCTGATTGGATCACAGCTATTATCACCATCCAACATTATCGACGAAGTGGTAACAGCTTCGACGTTGGTGGCGTTTTTAATTGCTGGTTTATATTTAATTCGCAGCGTCAAGCATGAAATTGAAGCAAAGGAAGCTCTAAAAATAGCAAATGAAAGACAGGCAGAAACAACAAGTCTCATTACCCACCAAATTAGAGGAGTCTTTACTACAACAAAAGCTGGATTAAGTGCTGTTATTGATGGTAGTTATGGACCTATACCCCAAAACCTTATGGATGTTATGAAGCATATGTTTAAGTCTCAGGAAGATGGTGTTATTGAGGTACAGACGTTCCTTCAAGCACAAAAAATCGAAAGCGGTACTGTTCAGTACGACTTTAAACCCTTTGATCTCAAGACTTTAGTAGAAGAATTATCAGCTAAAGAAAAGCCCCGAGCAGATAGTAAAAGTTTAGAGTATGAAGTACGTATAAATAACGAAGATTATGTTATTGAGGGAGATCGGGTGTATCTAACACAGCTTGTTGATAATTTTATTGATAATGCAATCCGCTATACAGAAAAAGGATCTATAAAAATCCAACTATCTAGAAAGCCCGACAGTGTACTATACTCAGTTAAGGATAGTGGAGTTGGTATTAAGGAGGAGGATAAGGATAAGATTTTTACAAAATATGGACATGGTACTGATTCTAGAAAAATAAACTCTGATAGTTCTGGACTAGGTCTTTATATAGTTAAAGGAATTGTAGTTGGGCATGGAGGTAAAATCTGGTACGAAACTGAAATTGGGAAAGGTACAACATTCTTTGCGGAAATACCTATCAAACAGATCACTAAAAAATAATCTGAATTTATAAGTTTTTCCCCAAAACTTTAAAATTTCCAAGATGTTTTGGATTTACAAGAATCTCTAGAGTCTCAGTACTCATAGGATCGCTTGAGATTATTGCATCCCATTTTTCTTCCTCAAATAATTGCAAGAACCATGAATTGTCCGTAGTAAAACCAGTTTGCGGTACACCCATTATATCCCAATGTTTCAAAGGATGTATTTTACTTTGTGGAGGTAATTTTCCTTCAGGGATCACATCGCCGAAATTTTCTGCCCACTCCCTGTCTGTAGTAAATCGAAAGCCGTTTTTATTGTCATCTTTTTCACCTCGAAACAATGTGAAATCTTCTGGATTTGAAATAAATCTCTTTACTGTGGCATTTAGATCTTTTCGGAATCCGCAATCGATGTAGAGCTGTTCAATTTCTTCTAGCAGGTCTCGTTCCTCATCGTCCTTTTTTGATAAAAGCTGAAGATACTCCCCATACTCTGGTTCCTTAAAAGATTGAGTATTTTTTGTTATTAAGATTTTATTCGCATCCTCATCAGCCACAAAATTAGCAAGCGACATATAACATATCAGTATGGAATCTTGTTCCTTCTTAGGATCCTTGCTCGATTGAATAAAATCTTGGGCAAATTTTAGAATTAGTTTTTTGACTTTCTCTTTTGGGTAAGGAAGGGACGATACAGGATACACGAACTGATTATCTTCAATCTTCTTTTGCAAAAATTCAAGGCAGTTTTTTGCCTTTGTTTTATTATCAATAAAGATAAAAAAATTCATAGCATTATTTTATCATTAAGCTTGGAATATATCTATATTTATACTATAATAATG